>Ga0256405_10001913_pt1 | contig 52411 bp, 53 predicted proteins | sample RumenRJG_02DNA_FD_189096 | JGI IMG/M metagenome (GOLD analysis project Ga0256405, IMG submission 189096) | Bovine rumen microbial communities from Lethbridge, Alberta, Canada - RJG_02 | ecosystem: Host-associated > Mammals > Digestive system > Stomach > Rumen | place: Canada: Alberta...
CATGTTCGGCTCCCTGAGTCCGTTTGCGCAGGACACCGAAAAAGCATCCATCGCCAGCCCCGCTCCCAGCAGTATGCTGTTCAGAAAAAATGACAGCCCCATCTGTTTTTCCTCCTGCCTCCGCATCCGTCCGCCGGTGCTGGCTCCCACAGCCCGGGCATTGGGTCACCAGAGCCATGATATACAGGCAAGCCTGCATCACAGCTTCGGGCTTGCCGCCTTTACAAGAAAACATCCGGGCTTTGTAGTCCGGATGTTTCCATGCAGCTGACAGGACTTGAACCTGCACGGTCTCCCACTGGAACCTAAATCCAGCGCGTCTGCCAATTCCGCCACAGCTGCATACGGGCGTGCTTTGGTATCTTCTGCCCACTTTTACAACAAAAGCCGCCACAGCTTTGTGACGGCTCACATGAGGCATGGGGGATTCGAACCCCCGACAACTTGATTAAAAGTCAAGTGCTCTACCACCTGAGCTAATACCCCACATATAAAAAAATGGCTCTCGGCCAAGCTGGGCTAACCGGATTCGGACCGGTGAATGCAGGAGTCAAAGTCCTGTGCCTTACCGCTTGGCGATAGCCCACTAGGTAAGGGTGGGTACAGGGATTCGAACCCTGGGCCTCCAGAGCCACAATCTGGCGCGCTAACCAACTGCGCTATACCCACCATATACTGGAGCATCTCACTCCGCACGAGCCTGAAGGGATTCGAACCCCCGACCCACGGCTTAGAAGGCCGTTGCTCTATCCAGCTGAGCTACAGACTCAAAAAGCGGGTGATGGGAATCGAACCCACGTATCCAGCTTGGAAGGCTGGTGTTCTACCATTGAACTACACCCGCATCAAACATGAAAATGAGTTTTCAGTGCCTGTTAAATCGGGGTGACAAGATTCGAACTTGCGACTTCCTGCTCCCAAAGCAGGCGCTCTAGCCAAACTGAGCCACACCCCGAAAGCTTGGGAATACCGGAACCTCGCTCATCCGCTGCCTCATTCCCTCAGGCACGTTCGTAATTATATTATTGCGTGATGCCTTTGTCAACCCCGAAATCATAATTTTCGATTAAAGATACCTCAGCTCTGCCACCGGACGCCGGTCTGCCTCCAGTTCCAACACCAGGTAGCTCGGGCGCCCGTTCTCCTGTCTGGGGCTGGATATGCTTCCCGGATTCAAGATCAGAACCGCCGGATCCGTCTCTTCAAGCAGCGGCTTGTGTGTGTGGCCGAACAAGGCAATGTCGCACTGGTTCCGAATGGCCTCATCATGAAGCTCCTCCGTGCCGAACCGGACATAAAAATCATGCCCGTGCGTCAGAAGGAGCCTGTGCCCTCCAAGCTCCACAATCTGCTCTCTCGGGAAATATCCGTCCATGTCACAGTTTCCCTCCACCATATAGGCCGGACACCGCACACCGCTCCCGCGCAGAAACTGTGCCATCGTCTCCTGTGCATCCCCAAGGTGGATCAGGGCGTCCATTGTTTTCTCTCTCCGGACAGCCTCCGCTGCGTTGTAGTCCCATCCGTGACTGTCGCTCATCACAAGAATTTTCATCAGTCAGGCCTTTCTCAAAGAAACCATGCGTAATCATATATGAGTGGCAAAAGGTACTTTCGGCCCTTATATCATAGAATAGCGGCCAGATAGTCATGCATGGCCGTGAAGGCCTTCCCGCGGTGGCTGATTGCGTTTTTCTCCTCCGGCAGAAGCTCTGCGGACGTTTTCCCCAGCTGCGGCAGGTAAAAGATCGGGTCATAGCCAAAACCGTGTGATCCAGCCGGGGCATACGCAATCCGGCCTTCCATCCGTCCTACGATGGTTTTCACCGTTTCATCCGGCCACGCACAGGTGCAGGCGCAGACAAACCTTGCCGATCTGAGCCGGCCCGGCTTTCCATTCTCATCAGCTCCCGGACGATCATTCAGCGTTTCAGGGATCTGCTTCTCTCCTGCCGTCCAGCTTTCCAGAAACTCTGCTCCCTCCATCGCCGCAAGAGCTCCGCCGGCTGCCTCATACCCGCGGCAGAAGTCATTGACCCGGCTGATCAGCGTTCTGTTTTTCAGATCATAGGAGGTATCCTCTCCCATATATCTGGCAGACCAGATGCCCGGCTCCCCTCTGAGACAGTCAATCACCAGTCCGGAATCATCCGCAATCGCCATCTCTCCCGAGGCCTTTGCGACAGTGAGTGCCTTGATCGCAGAATTCTCCGCAAATGATCTACCGTTCTCCACAATCTCTACCCGGATACCGGCTTCCTTCATGGAAACGATCTCGACATCCACATCAGAGAGAATCTCCCTGATCTCAATCATCTTGTTTCTGTTGCCTGTCGCAACAATCATTTTCCCTGCCATCGTTTTCTCCTGTGTCATACTGCAGCTGCCTCCGCCCTGCACACTGCCTTCTGTATCCTGGCCGTTCCCGCCATTTCCTCCGTACATCATGTTTCCGCCGTCTGAAGCTTTCGGGCGCTTTTCCCGAAGCTTTCAGGCGCTTCATCTGAAACCTTCGGGCGCTTACTGTCCCGATCAGCTCTGTCCTGCATCTGAAGTATACAGCTTCAGACAGACATTCGTCCTGTACGCCGTCTGCGTCCGCTCCCAGCTAGTCCCATCCTTGCTGATGTAGGACTCCCGTCCGTCCAGCGATACAGTGTCCGTATACCTGTCTTTCCGGGTCTCAACAGCAACCGGTCTTCCGGTCCCCGGCGTGTCCACAAAAACGACAACCGCGAACCTCTTCCCGGCCGGCAGACTCAGCGGCTGTCTCAGCCGAAGTGTGTAAAATCCCGGGTTCTCGATCCAGCCGCATCCAAGCGGGATGCCGCTCTTTCCGGAAGCTGCTTCTGAAAGACTGTCTGTTCCGCTGAAGTTCTCAACAAGGACCATTCTCCAGGCTGTGGCCGGTCCGACCGCGTAAAGGCCGGCCGCCTCAAGAACCTGCGGGCTGTCCGTCTCGAAAACACCGGCAAACCAGGCTCTGTCATTCCCATATCCCTGCCTCGCCTGCCACCCCAGGCTGTCTGTCTCAAGCACACGGGCTGCATCCCCTGCCGCCCTGACATCCGTATAGGCGATGCCGCCCTTCCGGAACACGTTGGCATCCTCATAGGAGACATAGAAGATCCCGTTTCTGCCGAACCCAGCCCCCCAGCTGTTCTGACAGATCCAGGCACCGTCATGCGCAGGCTGCTTCCGGAAATTATTTTTCGAATACGTGTCATCCCAGCCAAGAACCAGAACATCGTGATTCAGAGGCTCGGTCACCGGGTCATAGTAGCTGCAGGTTTCCTCATTATAATAGAAAGAGCGGCTCCGGTCTGTCCGCGTTCTGTCCATTGACAGGGACGTCTGAACCGCGCCGAACCGATAAATCATATGGCGGATCCGGTCGGCAGACATTCCCTCCAGCAGCCTCATTTCTCCCACGTGAACCGCCGCCTTCAGCCCCTGCGGAGAGCGGCCGTCCCCGTAGGGATCCTCCTCTTCTGTGACAGGCCCCTTGAAATCCGCCATGTAGGACATGATCATGCTGTAGTCGCCGCCCTCATCCTGTTCGATGTCGAATCCATTCTGAAGAGAAATATGGTCCGCTGACAAAACTAGGTGCGTCTGCGGCAGGAGTGCCGACTCGACTGCCTCCGCTGCCGTCAGCGCCCAGCAGGTTCCCAGGCTCCCCTGGTCCCTGACAGTTGGCTTTTTTCCGTAGTCCGCCCAGCTGAATGTCTTTGGAAGCGGTGAATCGGCTTTGGCTTGTGAAAAGTCTGCCGCAAAGGCGGCTGTGCTTCCCTTTCCGAAGTCCGCTCCCGGTCTCCCATAGAGTAGCGTATCCGGCTTCAGGAAATCCAGATTCTCTGAAAGACCGACGGTCTGTTCCTCCGCCCCAAGGGATGAACTGCAAACATGATCAGCGATTGTTTGCTGCTCTGCAGATACAGAGGAGACAGCAAGGACCGCAGCCAGAAAAACCGCCGGTATCCCCCCCACTGCTGCCTGCCCGGACCTCCTCACGGATTCTTCCTCTTTACCTGATTTCTGAGGGTTTCTGCCTGCCGCCGTCCTGCTCTTTCACCGGAAGAACGCTTCTTCTTTGCGATCACGTTTTTCTTTTCCGGCACCGCTTGATTCCCGTCAGATTCAACTGAGACGCCGGCATGGCTGCGGAAGGAGGGCTTCGGCCCCATGAACTGGTAGTAGTAGGTTCGTATCATTCCATTGTAGATCTTTCGGTTCCTGTCCGCCTTTCGTCCGATATACCGTTCCGCATCCTCATAGGAGGTGATCACGTATTCAGACCAGCAGTCAAGCCCCCGGAACGCCTCGCCGATCTGCCTGTACAGTGCCGGAAGCGCCTCCTTGTCCTCCAGCCGCTCTCCGTACGGCGGGTTTGTGATCACAAAGCCATACTTCTTCGGATGGCGGAGCTCGCTGACCGGCCGCTGCTGAAAATGAATCAGATGATCCACGCCTGCATTTCTGGCATTCTCCCTTGCCGCCCGGATGATCTCCCCGTCGATGTCATAGCCCTGGATATCGGTCTGCACCTGATCGTCGATCAGGTCATTCGCCTCGTCGACCGCCTCGTACCAGGCCTTCCTCGGAATCAGGTTTCCCCAGCTCTCCGCAAGGAAATCGCGATTCATCCCGGGCGCGATATGGGCTGCCATCATGGCTGCCTCAATCGGGATCGTCCCGGAGCCGCAGAACGGGTCGACAAGCGGTCTGTCCGCTTTCCACGGCGTCAGCATGATCAAAGCAGCCGCAAGGTTCTCCGCGATCGGCGCCTTTGCCGTCAAAAGACGGTACCCCCTTTTGTGCAGAGAGTCACCCGTCGTGTCCATGCAGACCGCCACCTCATCCTTCATGATTGTCACGCGGATCGGATAGTCTGCCCCATTCTCCGGAAAATGGCTCAGCCCGTATACGCTGCCAAGCCTGTCGACCATGGCCTTCTTCATGACAGACTGAATATCCCTTGGAGAGAACAGCTTTGACTTGATTCCGGTCGCCTTTGCAACCCAGAACCTGCCATCCTTCGGGATATACTGTTCCCAGGGAATCGCCTTGGTGCCCTGAAACAGGTCCTCAAACGATTCTGCATGAAAACCGCCGACTTTCAGAAGAATGCGTTCCGGTGTCCGGAGAAACACATTCGCCCTGCATATGGCTGCCGCATCTCCTTCGAATGTCACTCTTCCGTCCTCGACGAGCGTAATCGGATATCCAAGATCCTGGATCTCTCTCTTCAGAACCGCCTCTAATCCGAAATGGCAGGGGGCAATCAGGTTATATTTTTTCATTCAACTCTCTTTTCCACAGGATTTTTGATTAGGGGTTGCTTTTTTAAACATCACATACTATAATGAAGCGGTAAAAGGACTACCCTTAATGGTTCTTTTACAAACCCCTTATTAATTATTTATACTCCCCTTGAAAAGCCGGCAGCTCCCCTGCCGGCTTTTCTCTTGCCTTTGATGTTCCCGGAAACTGTCTCCACTCTCGTCCTCGACGTTCACGGGACCTGTCTTATGCCGCCGGTCTGAGGCAGCGCGCTTCACGCGCCGTCAGGTTTCGTCCTTCCCGTCCTCATTATCCGATTCGCCAGCCGGCTTCGGCATGATGATGGCCATGGCAATGTAAAGCAGAATGCCGGAGCCACCAGCCAGAGTAAACAGCACGAACAGGATCCGGACGATGGTTGCATCTACTCCAAAGAACTCGGCGATCCCGCCGCAGACACCACAGATTTTGTTATCCTTTGAAGATCTGCGCAGTTTTTTCATAGCCTTCCTCTCCTCTCTTATCAGGCTCATGCCTGATCTGCCTGTCTGGCAGCGATTCTTTCCGATCTGCCGGCAGCTTTGTGACAGTTGGCATGATGTCTTTCAGCTCACTGTCCGGCAGCGATTCTTTCCGATCTGCCGGCAGCGGCTGCCGATGCTGCTGACATCATACTACAAAATCCTGCTTCTGTGCGAAACGAATCCGGTTGTGCTACGGAAAAAGCGTGGATGGCGCACCATTTCATGAGCAGCCAGCCAGCTACCTGCGTCCCCGCCCGAACGTAATCGTAAAAGCGACGCCCTGAGCCGTATTATCCACCCGGATCCTCCATCCGTGCTGAGCCACAATCTCATGGACAAGCGCCAGGCCGATTCCCGTCCCGCCCCGCTTTCCGATGTAGAACCGGTCAAATATGTGGCGCTTCTCCTCTTCGTCCAGAATATCTCCGTCGTTGACAATCCGGAGAAAATTCTTCCCGCAGGAGATGTCGATGCGGCTCTCCGCATACTTCACAGCATTCGAGATCAGGTTCATTACAACCCGTCCTAGCTGATCCGGATCTGCCTTCACCTTAACCTGTTCGAGATTTATCGATACGTCAAGTCCACGCTTTCTGATCTCATATTCAAGCGCCATCAGGCAGTCATTGATGATGTCCGGCAGAATCACACTCTCCATGTGCAGCTTCGTCTGGCTGCTTTCCAGCCTGGACAAGGCCAGAATCTCCTCCACCAGGTCCCGCATCTTGTCTGTCTCAGTGAGAATAACCCAGGAGGCCTTTTTCGGATCATCGATGACCCCGTTCCCGATCCCCTCCGCATAGCCCTGGATTGACATCAGCGGTGTCTTCAGCTCGTGAGACGCGTTCTCAAAAAACTGCTTCTGCTTTTCCTGCTCCAGCTCCAGGCTGATCCCCATCCGGACACCCAGAAAAACCGATACCACAGCACAGATGATCATGACCAGCAACTCTGCCTGCTCGACAAGATGAACCAGATGACGCTGGGATGTAATGTCGACGTACAGAATCCATTTATACTTTCCGTCATCGGACAGGTAATGGTCCTGCATCTTCAGAACATAATAGCTCTTCTTCCCAACGGATATCTCCCGGATGACCCCGTCCGGAAATGGATGCACCCTGCACCAGTTTGCCAGCTTTTTTTCATTTTCCGTAGCATAGAACTCTGTCCGGTACTGCTGGTCCACCAGGATACTGACCGCAACGTTAAACCCTTCATCATCACTCTCAAAGCCGGAGGAGGGCAGCAGCGACGCTGAATCCGAGGATTCCTCCGTGCTTTCCGTTTCAGTTTCCTCCCCATGCCCGGCTTCCCAGGAGGCATCCTCCGAGACAGATGTATTCGGAACCGCCGCAAAGACCTGCGCTGTGTCCGACGATGCTTCCGTCCCTGCCCCGGCTTCACCGGAGCGCTCGCTCTCCGTCTCTGACCCTAAATACAGATTTTCCAGAGAGTAGGTCTGTTCCAGCTCCTTCAGTGCTCTGATTGAGCTCTCGCGGATATTCCGGTTCATCAGCAGATGAAAAACGACGAGGATCACGATGAAAAACACCGCCAGTATCCCCGTCGACATATACGCAATCCGGACTGTTCTCTTTCCAAGGTGGCGGCTTGCATGCTTTAAGATTGATTTCCTGCGATTTGATATGTCTTTGGCAGGACGATTCTTCATATGTCTCCTTCTCCCAGCCGGTACCCATACCCCCAGATCGCATTGATCCGGACCCTGGAGCCGGCTGCGCTCAGTTTCTTCCGCACGCGCCGGACGGTCTCGTCCGCTACCCTCGTCTCGATATCCGGTCCGATCCCCCAGACATCCCGGAGCAACTTTTCCCTTGACAGTGCCCTGTCGCTGTTCTCGATCAGGTACCGGAACAGCGCACGCTCCGTAATCGTCAGCCCCGCGTCACGGCCATTGACCAGGACAAGCTGGCTGTTTTCATCCAGCGTGACATCCCCGAACGAAAGTGGTTTTTCCCCCTTCTGAGACTGGCGCTCCATGTCGACGCGGCGCAGAAGCGCGCGTACCCTCATGACAAAGATCGATGGCCGGAACGGTTTGATGATATAGTCATCCCCGCCCATGGAAAGACCGGTGATATAATCCAGCTCGCTCTCTCTGGCTGTCAGAATGACAATCGGCACCTTCGAAAGTCCCCGGATTTTCCTGCAGATCGTCAGTCCGTCTGTCCCCGGCATCATAATGTCAAGGACCACAAGATCGCAGCGCTGTTTCTGGAACTGCGCAAACAGACTGTCCCCGTCTGAGAATACCCGTACATCGAACCCCGCCTGCGTCAGGTATGTGTCAATCAGTGTCCGGGTGTTTTCCTCATCATCCGCCGCATAGATCACCTTCCGGTTTTCCTCCGCCACTGTCCGCCCTCCTGTTTCCGGAGCCTGTTTCCGAAGTCTGTTTCAGGAGCCTGCCTTCTTTGTGAAAGAACGAGGGCAGGTCTCCAACGGTTCTGCACGTCTTTGCTCAGCCCTGCAGGCGCCCGATCATCTTCCACATGCTGTCAGCAGAATTGAAGTTTGCCGGGACAAGCTCGGTCGGCGTGACTTCGATGTCAAATTCATCCTCCAGCGTGGATACAAGCTCCAGCACCTGCATAGAATCAAGCAGCCCATCGTCAATCAGATGCTTCTCGTTCTCATAATCAATGTCCGGGTCGATATCTCTCAGAATTGCCAGCAGTTTCTCCATGATATTCCTCCTTCGTAACAGTCCTTCAATGTCATTCAATGTCTTTCAGTTCAGCCGCGCCGCAGTTCAGCCCGTCTGTCGGGAGAAGCCCCCGCAGTCTGCGAAGCCCTTCCTTCTCAGACCATGTCCACATACCGGGCAAGTCCCTGCTCAGGAAAGTCAGCATCCCCTCAGTAGGAGCATACGCCCCGCAGCGCCCGAATACAAGATGATCTCCGATATCGAGCTCCCCGAACTGCGCGCTCCTGAGCAGGACATCGTTCATCGAGCAGAGTGAACCGAAAACCGACCACTCCTGCTTCCTCTCCGGCTTCTCCAGGCAGTAGACAGGCGGGACCTTCATTCCCATCATCTGCCCGTACCAGCTCACCTGGTGGATGCCGCCGTCCACAATCGCAAACCGGTGCTCTCCCCGGCGCTTGACATCCGCGACCGCTGTCACGTATATCCCGCTTGTTGCCGCAATTCGTCTCCCGAATTCAAGCGTGACCTCTCCCTGGTACGCCATCGCCTGCAGCTTGTCCGAAAGCGCCTCGAGATCCTTTTTCTCCCGGCTTCTCATGGTTTCCTCATCCGAGAAATAGTCGACCGCCATCCCGCTTCCAAACTCGAGGCGCATTGGCTCAAATCCATACGCAGCCTTCCAGTCCTGCAGACAGCCGTCGATCATGTCCAGCTCTTCGGTCGTCCGCCCGATGTTCTTCTTCTGCGTTCCGGAGAAGTAATGAATGCCATAGACACGGGCACTCTTTCCATGCTTCCCGGCGAGGATCTCCTCGATCTCACTTCTGTCCATTCCGAACTGGCTGCCGTCCGTGAGCCTCGGCATCACACGGATGTCCTCTCCGGTCTGCTCCGCAAACTGTTCCAGGACCTCCCACTGCATCAGAGATTCGGCCGTGTAGGTGATCCGGCTCCCATACCGCTTCAGTGCCCCAAGAAGGTCATCCTTTCCCTTGTTGACACCGGACAGCACAATCTTTTCCTCCGGAACCTTTTTCCGCTCGCAGATCCGCAGCTCTCCAAATGAGCAGGCCTCCACATAGTCCGCCGCTTTTCCAAGCGCCTCCGTCAGGTACGGGTTGGCCTTGATCGAGAAGCAGACCTTCACCCGCTCCGGAAGCACCTCATGCATCCGTCTGATCTCCTCCGCCGCCTCATCTGTATCAAAGATATAGAAGGGTGTCTGTGCCGTCCTCAGCGCTTCCGAAATCTTCTCCGCTGTCAGTGTCATGCCGTATGCTCCTCCTTTGCACCCTCGCTAAGCTGCGCGAGCACCCTCCTGCGATCCATTTTCCCGTGATCTGTCAGCGGGATCTCCTGAACATGATGAAACCTTGACGGAACCATGTACTGCGGAAGAAGCCTCAGAAGCTCTCCCTTGAGCGCTCTGGGCTCTGCCTGCCCGCAGTAGCAGGCCTCCAGCCTGTTCTTCTCCCGGTTGAATACACAAAAGCCGCGTTCGACGCCATGTGCCGTGTTGAGTGCGCTCTCCACTTCCTCCAGCTCAATGCGGTGGCCGAACAGCTTGATCTGGAAATCGGCTCTCCCCGAAAAGCAGAGCTGCCCGTCTTCCCTGTAATATCCCAGGTCCCCTGTCCTGTACATCTGCTCCGGGAACCTTGTCTCCAACGGGCTCGGGCAGAAGGCCTTTCTGGTTGCTTCCGGCGCATTCAGGTAGCCGAGCGCCAGGCAGCTTCCGGACACACAGATCTCTCCGCTTCTTCCGCTCTCTGTGATCCTGCGTCCCTTCTCGTCCAGCAGAAAAACCTTCTCGTTCGGAAATGGAACACCGATCGGCAGAGGCTTTCCGCTCAGGGCTTCTGCAGCGCCAGGCACCCTGTAATAGGTACAGTTGCAGGTGATCTCACTCGGTCCGTACAGATTGACAAACTCAGCATCCGGATACTGCTCCATCCAGGCCCTCAGGAAGCGCTCCGGCATCACCTCTCCCGAGAACAGAACCCGTCTGATCGAGGACGGGACCTTGTAGGTAAATCCTTTGAACTGGACAACCAGGCACAGGGCTGAAACCGCCCAGGTCAGCGTCGTGACTTTCTTTTCATCCAGATAATCCAGCAAGTTCGTGATGACGGTGAAATACTTCCTCGGGATCAGGACAAGCTCCGCGCCGGTCTTCAGGGAGGAGTAAATGTCCTTCACCGATACGTCGAAATCAAACGGAGCCTGATTGCCGATTACATCATCCTTCGTGATATGGAACAGATCCGGAAAATAATTCATGAAGTCGATCACACTCCTGTGGCTGACCAGGACGCCCTTCGGCGTTCCCGTTGAGCCGGAGGTGAAATTGCAGTAAAGCGGGTCTGTGTCCGTCTGACGCGCTCTGACTGCATCTAAAGCCGCGCTGTCCGCTTCTGTGGATAACGCCTTTGCTGTATCCAGAAACCGGAGACGGACTCTGTTTCTCCCGCTGTTCCGGACACATCCGGACTCAGCACATTCTGTCTCAGTATCCCCGGGCTGAACTGCGCCGGATTCTCCGTCCTCCGTCCCTGCACGGTCGTTCTCCTCCGGGCAGAATGTCTGCGCAGCCTCGCCGGGTCTGTCCGTCAGAACAATGGAAAGTCCGGATGTCTCAACCATCTTCCGCAGCCGAAGCGTTCCCTGCTCGGTATTGAGAAAGACAGAAAAGCAGCCGGCATAGACGATCCCAAGCATCGCCGCATAGGCGTCCTTCGACTTGCTCATATAGATGCCGACCGGCTGCCCCGGCGACGTATACCTGGCCAGATACGTTCCTGCCTGCCTTGCCTTTTCCAGAAGCCCGGCAAAGGTCAGGCTCCCCTCCGGGTCGGTCACAGCCCGCTTCTCAGGGAAGCGTCCTGCTGTCTGTTCCAGATATTCCAGTACATTCTTCATCGGGTATCCCCTTCCTTACTCTGAATCTGCCGCCCGAAACCAAGTTGGCAGGTGTCTGTCCATGCGAGCCATACATCGCTCCGCAGGCGGCCTGTCCTCTTCCTCGGACAGCCTACAGCGTATCTGCCTCTGCCGGGTCAGCATACGAGGTCTCCGTCACCTCCGGAGAATCCAGAGCCCTTTCGGTCTCTTTCTGCTTTTTCTTCGTATATCGGCGCGCCTCCTTCAACAGCGCGCTTCCGCTTGTCGCCTCATCCTTCGGCAGGTTCTTCAGTACTACATCATAAGAATCGACAAACATCGATGAAGGATCGTCTGAACTCAGAATTTTTGCCAGCACTCTGGTCTGCCTGTCTCCCAGACTTCCCATCATGTGCCCGTCCAGATCCACATAATCCATATCGGTCCGGTCCAGATACTCCTTCTTCAAATAATTCATGTCGTAAAACTCCACTCCCTCCTTTTTGCAGAGGTCAGAGTAGTACTTGTTGGCTGCATTTTCATTCTCACGAAGCAGCCGGTACGGCGGCAGTGCCGAGTAGAAGCATACCAGCCGGATTCCCCTCGACTTGCAGAATTCCGCCATCTTATGGAAGTACTCGACATTCTCCGGCACGATCTTACCCGCCTTGAACTTCACAGGCTTATACAGCGTATCCATATGAAAGGAATAGGAATGTCCGTAGCGAAATCCTCTTCCCTTGTACTCATAGTTGGCGCCCAGGTACAGTGCCTTCATGATCATCGGGATCGTCTCCTCGCCATGATGCCAGTAGGATGGTCTCAGTCGGACATAGGCTGCTCCCGGGATCTGGCTGGCATTGCGCGGCGCCAGCCTGTAGTCCGCGATAAAATTCGGAAATGGCTGTGTCAGCATCTCCTTGAAAAAGTAGTCCAGGCGGTTTTTCGGATCACTCCCTGCAAAGAAGATGCTGGTATCATTGCCGAGCGAAATGCCAGGAATCCGCCAGTAGGTCGGATCAATCTCATAGAGAATGGTTTTCGGCTGGTTATGGTAGCAGACCTCCCGCATCAAATAGTATATGTCCTTGACCGGCATAATCCGGCGGGAGCAATTGTAGGAGGTTGTCCCGAGCTCCTCGTCCAGCACTGCCGGGTCGACCGCCGTCTCTCCATGGGAGTCCCCGACGACAATCGTGTCGTAGTTTGTCTCCCCCTGAACCTCGCGAAGCTCCGCCTTGAGGATCGAGGGCTGTGTCAGGATGAAGGAGAAAAAGAGGATCCAGACAATGTTCAGAGCAATCAGGCACCCCGCCTTTCCAAGCCTTGTCTGCGGTTCCCACCTTTCCTTCCTCTGTTTTTTCTCTCGTCTGTTCTGCTTCGAATGTCTTATCTTCATGTTCACTGTGCTCCGTCTGCGGGATGGGTGGTACAGGCGATTGGAAGATCTCCCTTCCCGGACAATACCTTAAAAGTTTGCATACATGAACCCTCCGGCACCGACCGTTCTTCCAACAAGAAGGATTGCCTGGAACAAAGCGGTCCAGATCGCCGCCTGCTTCCAGAACGGCCTTGCAGCGATGGATTGTCTCAGGGATATTCCCTTCTCATGCTGGATGTCCACCCACAGGAGGAGCATGCAGGCAAGGAAAAGAATTGGAAGATAGAACAGCGTCTCGACCTTTGTCGTGAAAATTCTTCCCAGGCTTGTCCGGTTCAGCATGAACATCCGGAAAAACATCCGGACTGCTCCGGACGCCGTATCTGCGCAGTCAAAGACCCAGCCGATTGTCACAATCACCAGTGTCCGCACAAGGCGGAAGGTCTGCCAGCGGCCCGACTGCTCATTGATGTGGAGAGCGTTCTTCCATGACCGGTAGACGTCCTCCATCACAGCGCTGAAGGCAAGAATGGCGCCATTATAGATGCCCCAGCCGGCATACTTGGATCCTGCGCCATGCCAGATCCCGACGATCAGAAAAACAATCAGATCGCCGATTGCCACGATAATCTTGCTGGCCATCTTCATGGACATATGCTTTCTGAGCTGCTTCTTCAGAAGCTTGAGCGGCTTCCACATCGCCAGCGGGAAGAAAATATAGTTCTTCATGAACGCGCCCAGGCTGATATGCCACCTTCTCCAGAACTCACCAAGGTCCTTTGAGAAATACGGCTGCCTGAAGTTTTCTCCAAGCCGTACGCCAAAGCACTCCGAAACGCCCCTGACCACATCAATTCCGCCGGAGAAATCGCAGTACAGCTGAATGCCGTACAGCACCAGGCAGATCAGGACATTGAGCCCGTACTGACTGCCCGAATTTGCCCGGTCGACGAACACTGCCGTCCGGTCTGCGATAACCATCTTCTTGAAAAAGCCCCAGAGCATCAGCGGAAGGCCGGCTTTGATGTTTTCCCAGGCTTCCCCGTGATCCTTGAAAAGCTCTCCCTTCATCTGCCCGTAGGTCCCGATGGGGCCCTGCGTCAGCTGCGGAAAATAGCAGATGAACAATACCAGGTGAAAGAAGGAGTGGTCTGCCTTCCCCCGCTGCCAGTAGACATCGAGCAAATAGGAGATCGCCATCAGAAGATAATACGACAGGCCAAATGGAACGATGAGCTTCAGGAAGCGCCAGCGGTTCTGGAGTGTCTCATTCACGCTTGTCAGATTCAGATGAAGGGCTGCCGGCACGTACTTTGACAGCGCCAGGATAAGAATCAGCAGAAAGATTGCAAGAAGGACAGCCCACTTCGCTTTCCTGGCTCTTGCACCCTTCGCGATCTTCCGCTCCGCCCTGTCCTCCGGAAGATCTGTCTCCGAAAGCATTCTTTCAATATATATAGCAAATCCGTAACAGATCGCTGCGACATACCCAACGAACAGAAGATTCCGCCAGTCAGCCGCCCAGAGGAAAACGAAGGACAGCCCCAGCAGGCACTGCCATTGAAAACGGCTGGGTATCAGATAATAGATCAGGAGCCCAGCCATCAGGAAGATCATAAAGATAAGTGTTGTAATGTTCATGCAAGTCCAAGCCTTTAAATTTTTTTCTTACTATACCATGGGAGAGTTGAATTATCCGAGAACGTTTTGCCACAAACCTGCAACAAACATCAAACGGGCATCCCTTCCTCCGCAGAATGACCGCTCCTGCCTCAGACGCCCTCCTCCAGCATCCTGTACACGGCTTCCATATCCAAATTCTGCCTGACCGACGCCGCCAGAAGATCGTACTGTCGCTCCCGGTAGGCTTCCTGGCTCAGGACCGCCCTCTCCGTCAGCCGCAGTCCTTTCTTCTCTGCCGCAGACTCTGCCAGCCTCCATGCAAGATCGTCCGCATCGAAGACGCCATGGACGTAGGTGCCACATACTGTTCCTGCAGTGCAGCCATCCTCCTTCTCCCGGCAGATTTCCCCGCTTTGCACGTGAAGGCGTGCAAAAGGTTCCGCGCCGCTCCCTTCCCGGATGACGCTGCACCCCATATGGATCTCGTATCCCTCGATTCGTCTTCCCTTCAGAGCATCAAAGCCTTTCGCCGGGCTGAAGATCTCACCGCGAACCTGTGTCCTTGTCTTTTCCGGCAGGAAGATGGTATCAACCGGAAGAAGACCGATTCCCCGCACAAGCTGCGGCAGACCACCCTCCCCGGTTTCAACTCCGTCCGGGTCCCTGAGCGTCTCTCCGAGCATCTGATACCCGCCGCAGATGCCGATCACGGCCCGGCCCTGCGCTGCCGTCTTCTTAATCAGAACTTCGAGCCCGCTCTCCCGCAGCCACAGCAGATCTGCGATTGTGCTCTTGCTGCCTGGAAGAATTACGATATCTGGCTGTCCGAATTCTCTGATGGAACCCACATACCGAAGACGGACGCCCGGAATACGGGCAAGCTGCGAGAAATCCGTGAAATTAGAAAGACGCGGCAGACGGATGACGTCAATCTCCACCAGGCTCTGGTGCCGGACATATTCCGGCATGAGCGGGTCAGCCTGCTCCGGCACAGTGCGCGCCAGACTTCCCTGTGTCAGACCTTCTGTCCCGGTAAGCCGTTCAGAAAGACTGTCCTCATCGTCGATGTCGATCTTCAGATAGGGAATGACCCCAAGCACAGGTTTTCCTGCCAGCCCTTCGAGCTGTTTCAGCCCTGGCGTCAGAATAGAGCGGTCTCCCCGGAATTTATTGATTACAAAGCCCTTTATATACTGCCGCTCCTCTTCATCCAGAAGCATCACCGTTCCATAAAGCTGTGCGAACACACCGCCCCGGTCAATATCCCCTGCCAGAAGAACCGGCGCACCTGCAAGGCGCGCCATCCCCATGTTGACAATGTCGTGATCCTTCAGATTGATCTCCGCAGGGCTCCCCGCTCCCTCAATGACAATGACGTCTGCGTCCTCTGCCAACCGGCGATAGGCTTTCCGGATATCCGGGACGAGACTCTGCTTCATCGCAAAATATTCCTGTGCGCTGAAGTTTCCCCGCACTTCTCCGTTGACGATGACCTGACTGACAGAATCCCCGGTCGGCTTGAGCAGGATCGGATTCATGCTGACGGACGGCTCAACCCCGGCTGCCTGCGCCTGGACGACCTGCGCCCGCCCCATTTCCAGCCCCTCCTTCGTAATGAAGGAATTGAGAGCCATGTTCTGGGACTTAAACGGCGCCACGCGATAGCCATCCTGACGGAATATCCGGCACAGAGCTGCTGCGATCAGGCTCTTTCCCGCGTTCGACATTGTCCCCTGTACCATGATTGCCTTTGCCAAATTTCATCCCCCTGTCCCAGGTTCCGCGCTCCTCCTAAGGACGCCCTTCAGAGCCATCTGTCCTTCTGACAGACCGGCGTTCGGACGTACCCTTCCCGCCTGCCAGCCGGTCCCTTTCACTTCTCCGTTCACTTCTGCTTTCTCAGCCGGTAGTCCTCCTCCGCATAGATGCCTGCCAGAATCCCGCACAGCTTCTCATTGTCCCGCCTCATCCGGCAGGAAACACGGAAATAGCCCGGCTCCAGTCCCCGATAGTTGCTGCAGTCCCGGATCAGGATGCCCTCCGCTGCGCAGCGGTCAAACAAATCCTCCGGTCCGCGGAAGAACATAAAGTTTGAGCTGGAACCGTACCAGGTAATCCCGATCCGGTCAAATGAACTTTTCAGAAAATCCATTTCCTCCTGAACGGTCTCCCGGACTCTGTGAACGTAAGCCTTGTCCCGCAGTGCCGCAATCCCACAGGCCTGTGCGGCCGACGATACATTCCATGGCTGCATGCAGCTGCGGACCTTCTCAAGAAGCGGTCTGGAGGACGTCACGCCGACCCCGAGCCGAAGCCCCGGTACAGAATAGAGCTTCGTAAATGCATTCAGAATGAACAGATATTCATTCCCTTCCAGACGGCGGAGCATCGTCACCTGCTTCGGGTATCTCAACAGACCGACATAGCACTCATCCAGCACCAGCAGTACATGCTTCTGTCTGCATCGTTCGACAATCTCCAGCATCAGCTCGAACGAAACGAGCACGCCGGTCGGATTGTTCGGGTTGCAGAGATAAAAGAGATCCAAATCATCCGTGATCGAGTCGAGAATGTCTTCTCCGATCAGAAAGCCGCTCTCCTCCCTGCAGGTGTAAAATCGAATGTCCGTGCAGCCAGTAAGCCGGAGCGCAGTCTCGTACTCTGAGAAGGACGGTGCGATGATCAATCCACTCCGCGGCCTTATGGCATTGGCGACAGCGTAGATCAGCTCGGCTGCACCGGCGGAACAGATGATCCACTCCTTCGGGATCAGGAACTCCTTTGAAATGGCAGCCCGCAGCTCCCTGTACCGGACATCCGGATACTGTGAGAGCGTATTCACCGATTCAATGTATGCTTTCCTTACGCCGTCAGGCGTCCCGAGCGGCGAGGTGCTGATCGAAAAGTCATTCGAGTATTCCGCAGAGTAGATGTCTCCGCCATGAACCTGTGACTGCATGAACGCTTCCTCCTGGTTTTAAATGGCCTTCAGAATCCATGTCCTCATTCCTAATAATACTACGACAGCAGGCAAAACGGAAAGAAACATCAGTCTGTCTGCGCGCCGGATGTCCTCAGCCTCAACCTTTCGGATCGGGTCCCCCAGGGTCGGCTTTTTTACAACCTTTCCGAAATAACTGGCGTCCCCTGCCAGTTGAATCCGGAGCGCGCCGGCCATTGCGGCTTCTGTCTGGGCAGAGTTCGGACTGGCATGCCGTTTTCGGTCTCTTCTGAAAATTCGCCAGGCATTGCGACTGTCGAGCCCGGCTGCATTTGCACATAATACCATGAGAATTCCGGATAGTCTTGCTGGTAAAAAATTCAGCACGTCATCCAGCCTCGCGGCGGCCGTTCCGAAGTACCGGTACCGGTCATTCCGGTAGCCTACCATCGAATCCATCGTATTGACAGCCTTGTACATCCATCCTGCAGCAGGACCGCCGATTGCAAGGAACATCAGCGGTGCGACCACGCCATCCGAGGTATTTTCCGCCACTGTCTCGACTGCTGCCTTCGTGACACCCTCCTCCGTCAGCTCCCGGGTGTCCCGGCCGACAATCATCGATACGGCCTCCCGCGCACCTTCCAGATCTCCCTCCTTCAGCTTCCGGTACACCTTCATCGATTCGTCCGACAGCGCGCGTCCGGCCAGCAGGCTGTAGCACATCAGTGTCATGACCAGAAAATGAACGGCTGTCCCTGCCCGGGCAGCCAGGGAAAGCAGCAGCCAGCAGACTGCTCCCGTCACCGACGGCACCAGCACAGCCAGGAAGCTTCCAGCAATCTGTTCCCCTTCCTTATTATGGGGAAGCACTGCGCGGAGTCCCCCTTCAAGTCCGCGGATCAGAAGTCCGATCAGCCGTACCGGATGATAGACCCGGTGCGGGTCTCCAAGCAGCAGGTCGAGTCCGCAGCCTGCCAGGATTGTCAGCGTTGTCTGTGTCGCGCCATCTAAGACCATGTTCTTGTCCTCTCCCTCCCGGATATGAGCGTGTCATAGGAAAAGTCTATATCCAAATCTAGAAAAAATCCACTTTACAATTTTCTTGTTCTCAATTATTATATCGCATATCTGAAATATAGCATTTGATTGAAGAGGAGGATTTGAAAAATGGCGAAGTCAATCAATAAAAAGCTGGTCAGTGTCCTGGCCGCTGCTGCATTTTCCCTTTCTGCATTCACCGCATTCGGAAGCTCGGCTGAAACCGAAAACACGACCGAGGCTGCTGCACCGGCTGCAGACGATACCAAGAACGCTGTTGCAATCGACAAGGATGCGTTCGACAAGCTGATCCAGTCCGGTCCGACTGCTTCTGATGACGAAATTGCTTCCAGTGAGTGGGCCTCGGCTGTAAAGAAGAACGGCGTTCTCAGAGTCGGCGGGACCAGAACTTCGTTCCTGTTCAGTCAGCTTGATGAGACGGACAATCAGGTCCGCGGCTTTGATGCCGGTCTGTACCAGCTCCTGGCACAGTACATTCTGGGTGATTCTTCCAAATATGAGCTGACGCAGGTTGATTCCAGCACCAGAGAGTCTGTCCTGACCAGTGACCAGGTTGATGCTGTCTTTGCCACCTACTCCATCACCCCTGACAGAGAAAAAGTGATCTCCTTCGCAGGCCCCTACTACACCTCACAGCAGGCCGTTCTTGTAAAGAATGGCAACACCGATATCAAGAGTGTGGAGGATCTGTCCGGAAAGACCGTCGCAACGCAGGCGGGTTCCACCGGCCCGGATATTCTCGCCCAGTATGCACCGGATGCAACTGTACAGGAATTTGAGAATGATATCGAAGCCAGAACTGCTCTGGAACAGGGCAGAGTCGACGCATATGTCACAGACTACACATTGATTCTGAACGCGATTGTCAAGAATCCGGACAAGTACCAGGTTGCGGGCGATACCTTCGGTCCGGAGGACAACTATGGCATCGGTCTTCCGAAGGATTCGGATGGCGTCCAGTTTGTCAACACCTTCCTCAAGACCATCGAGGATGATGGAATCTGGTCTGATCTCTGGAAGATCTCGCTCGGCGACAGAACCGGTATCACCACCGTCCCGAATGCTCCGGTGATCGGCGGTGCGGCTGCAGAAACTGAGACTGACGGCACAGAAGCCGCCAGCACAGAAGCCTGAGAGCTGTATGACAGCTGGAAATCTGCGGCTGTCTCTCAGAAAAATCACGCTGGGCTTCTTCCATGCATGTTTCAAATCGTTTATAATCAGTTCCTGACAGCAGTTGCTGCAGGAACAGGCAAAAAGGCTGTCCGTGAGTCAGGCTCATGTGGCAGCCTTTTTGATTCTCACAGAGGTCATGCCATCGCTTCTCGCCCGCATGCGGGCTGCAGCTGACATACAACTGAAGGGCCGGGAGACCTTTTGCTATGAACATTGGAGAACTTCTTTCTCAATACGGAGGCAAGTACGCGATCGCACTCCTGACAACCTGGAAACTAACCGCTGTTTCATTTGCGCTTGCGCTTGTCCTGGGGGTTCTGATCACCGCGATGCGCGTAAGCCCGATTCATCCGCTCCGGATCATTGCCGGACTGTATGTCCAGATTTTCCGGAATATCCCCGGCGTGGCGCTTCTCATATTTCTGGTCTATGCGCTGCCCTACCTGAACCTGATTTTCTCCTATCAGACCTGTGTGCTGACTGCAACCACCCTGATCCCGGCTTCCTTCTGTTCAGAGTACCTGATGTCAGGCATGAACATGATCGATAAAGGGCAGATTGAAGCCGCCCGGGCGCTGGGAATGCGCTTCACACATGTGCTGCGCAAGGTTGTGATCCCGCAGGCAATGCGCAACAGCGTCCTGCCCCTGACAAACCTTCTGGTTGCAACCATGCTGACGACTTCCCTTGCCTCCCAGGTCCCGATGAACCCGATGGAGCTGACCGGACTTGTCTCCCATATCAACACACACTCTGTCGGCGGCATCATGGCATTCGTGATTTCCGCAGCTCTGTATTGTGCGACTGCAATCCTGATCGGCCAGATCGGAAGCCTGATTGACAGAAAAGTGAGGATTGTGCGATGAAGAATGAGAAGAACAACATCCGTGATTTTCTGTATGATGAGCCGGGTCCGAAGGCAAAGCGGCGGATCATCTTCTGGACCATTGTATCGTTATTTCCGATCGCCTTCCTTCTTTACCGGATGGCTGTCCGTTTTCAGGAGAACGGTCAGCTCGCCCCTCAGTACTGGTCCTTCTTTCTGAAATATACAACCTGGCGTTTTATCGGTCAGGGTCTTCTGGGGACGCTTGAGGCAGCGCTCACAGCCGGTGCCATTGCATTTGTCATCGGCTTTCTCCTGATGAGAGGCCGTATCAGCCGCTCCGGCATTCTCCGGAAGATTTCAGCTGCACTGATTGAATTTACGCGCGGTGTCCCGACGCTTCTGTTCATCTACTTTTTCTTCCTTGTCGTGCCGCAGACAGGCCTGAAGTTGCCGTCTCTTCTGCGGATCGCGCTGCCGGTTGCCATCTCGGCTGTCGGCGTCGTCGCCGAGGTATTCCGCTCCGGTGTCAACGCAGTGCCGAAGGGTCAGACAGAGGCGGCGCTGTCACTTGGAATGCGGGACCGCCATGTGTTTTATAAGGTTATCTTCCCGCAGGCCTTCCGGTATGTGATTCCTTCTCTGATTTCAGAGATCGTCATCGTCGTGAAGGATACGACATTTGCCTATGTGATCAATTTCCCGGATCTGATGCAGAATGCGAAGGTACTGATTTCCAACTATGACGCGATGCTTCCCGTTTATCTGGTCGTGTCCGTCATCTATATCCTGATTAACTTCCTGATCAATCAGCTTGCAAGAGCGGTCCGCTGACGGACTGACTCCTGCATCCCCAATATGCCTGCGCACGGCTTTACCCGGAGGCGGATTGAATGCCGTGTCACCCGAAAGGACTCAGCTATGAACAGTGAACGCAAAAGCGGGGCTGATACCCCCGTCATCGAACTTCGAAAGGTCAACAAATATTTCGGGACACATCACGTACTGAAGGATGTCAGCCTGTCTGTCCGACAAGGAGAGGTTGTGGTCATCATTGGTCCTTCCGGCTCCGGCAAGTCTACCCTGTGCCGGACCATCAACCGGCTGGAAACCATCAGCTCCGGTGAAATCCTGATTGAAGGTCAGCCGATGCCAGCCGAGGGCAAAGAACTCGCGCAGGTTCGTTCCCGGATCGGGATGGTCTTCCAGTCCTTCAATCTCTTTCTTCACCGGACAATTCTGGACAACGTGACAATGGCCCCGATGGACGTCCTTCATATGAAGCGCAAGGCTGCGGAGGAAGAGGCGATGAAGCTGCTCCGCCAGGTCGGAATCGAGGATCAGGCCCGGAAGGTCCCGGCGCAGCTCTCCGGCGGACAGCAGCAGCGGGCTGCGATTGCCCGGGCGCTCGCCATGCATCCGAAGGCCATCCTGTTCGATGAGCCGACCAGCGCGCTGGATCCGGAGATGATTCAGGAAGTTCTGGACGTCATGACCTCCCTCGCGAAATCCGGCATGACGATGGTCATTGTCACACATGAGATGAACTTTGCCAGGAATGTTGCTGACCGCATCATCTTTATGAATGACGGAACCATTCTGGAAGAAGGATCGCCGGATGAATTTTTCGCGCATCCAAAGACAGAGCGAGCAAGGGAATTCCTTGCCTCCTTTAGAAATGAACAAAGAGAGAGTGAACTTTAAACATGAAAAAGATATATATCCTGTCCGACGCCAAAGACCTTCCGACGCACAAAAACTGTGAGGATGCAATCAAGGAGGCCGGCGGCGGAGCTGTGCTGTGCAATCTGCACGCCTCCGACGAGCAGTTTACCGATGCAGACGGTTTTCTGATTCCGGGAGGCTGGGATATCAACCCGGCTCTTTACCATGAAGAGAATACAGCCAGCCTGAATATCAGCGACGAGCTTGACTACTTCCAGATGCAGGCGGTCTGCTACGCGGTCAGCCACAAGATCCCGATTCTGGGCATTTGCCGCGGCATGCAGCTTCTGAATGTTTATTTCGGCGGAAGCCTGATTCAGAACATACCGCATACAGACCGTCATGCGAGAGACAAGGGAAGCCAGGCAGACAAAGTCCACCCGGTCACCGCCCTTTCCGGGACATATGCAGCTGCTCTGTACGGAAAAGAGCGCTTCTTTGTCAACAGCTCTCACCATCAGGCTGTAGACAGGCTCGGCTCCGGCCTTCATGCTGTCATGTACAGCGACGATCACCTGATCGAGGGAATCTGCCATGAATCGCTGCCGGTCATCGGTGTTCAGTGGCATCCGGAGCGTATGACCGGCGCTTTCCGCCGCATTGATACAGAAGACGGAAGGCCGGTCTTTGAGAAATTTTTAAGCATGATCTGAGATAAAGGCAGAATCGGGTCCCATTCACCCGAGGGCTACATCGAGAGCCATCATCAGCAGAAATCCGATGGAAAATGCGATAGTTCCCATATTGGAGTGCTTTCCCTGGGACATCTCCGGGATCAGTTCCTCCACAACCACATACATCATCGCGCCTGCCGCAAAGCCCAGCAGGTACGGCAGCGCAGGAATGATCAGCTCTGCAAGAAGGATCGTGAGGACTGCGCCCACCGGCTCTACTGCACCGGACCCCACTCCTGCCAGGAAAGCTTTTCCCTTACTTTGTCCCTCTGCCGCGAGCGGCATGGAGACGATCGCTCCCTCCGGAAAATTCTGGATCGCAATCCCGACCGAGAGTGCAAGGGCGGCGCCGATTGTAATACCGCTGCCCCCGCGGAGCCAGCCTGCATAGACGATTCCGACTGCCATTCCTTCCGGAATATTATGAAGCGTGACGGCAAGCACCATCATTGTTGTTCTGGCGAGCTTGCTCTTCGGGCCTTCCGGACTGTCACTGAACCGGTGCAGGTGCGGGATTACCTCATCCAGCACCATGAGAAACAGTGTTCCGAGCATAAAGCCGACCGCTGCCGGAACGAAAGACCACTTCCCGAGTCCGCTGCTCTGCTGCATCGCCGGAATCAGAAGGCTCCAGATTGATGCTGCTACCATCACTCCGGCTGCAAAGCCTGTCAGGATCTTCTCAATCTTCACATTCAGCTGATTCTTCATCAGAAAGACGCAGGCTGCCCCTGCAGAGGTTCCGATGAATGGAATCGCAAGTCCCTGGATCAGTTCAGTCATCACTTTCTAGTCCCTCCCTTTGATCGATATTCTTATATTTTGATAATATTTATCATCTTTCAATAAGTCAAGCGGATAGATTTATCTGTGAGAAGTTCTCCTGCGATTCTATCATTTTTGAAACAATTAGTTAGACATATATAACTTTCTGATGTATAATTCAATTGTGAGCAACAGATCTGATCATGATTCACAAAAGCCAAAGGAGGCCGAATATGGAATATACAGCAATCGAAAAAGTAATCGGTAGACAGATTCTTGACTCCAGAGGGAATCCGACTGTCGAGGCGGAGGTCACGCTGGCCGATGGGACCGTTGCAAGGGGCACTTCTCCGAGCGGCGCTTCAACCGGTGAGTTCGAGGCGCTTGAGCTTCGCGACGGTGACAAGAGCAACTACGGCGGAAAGAGCGTTGAGAAGGCGGTCGCCAATGTAAACGGCGCCATCGCCGAGGCGGTTACCGGGCTTGATGCATGCGACACCTACGCTGTGGACGGCGCTATGATCAAGGCGGATGGCACCAGAGACAAATCGGCTCTCGGGGCTAATGCGATCCTGGCCGTTTCCATCGCCACGGCGCGTGCGGCATCAGAGGCTCTGGGTCTTCCGCTCTACCGTTTTCTCGGCGGTGTGAATGGAAATACGCTCCCGGTCCCGATGATGAACATTCTGAACGGCGGTGTTCATGCATCGAATTCCGTCGATACGCAGGAATTCATGATCATGCCGGCTGGCGCATCCAGCTTCTCGGAAGCTCTCCGCTGGTCCGCAGATGTCTACCATGCCCTTCAGAAACTTCTGAAGGCAGAAGGCAGCACAACTGCTGTCGGCGACGAAGGTGGATTTGCACCGAACCTGAAGGATGATGCCGATACCATCGAGCACATCCTGAAAGCCATTGAAAACGCGGGCTACAAGCCGGGAAAGGATTTTGTCCTGGCGATGGACGCCGCCTCCTCCGAGTGGAAGTCTGAAAAGGGAAAGGGCTTCTATCATCAGCCGAAGTCCGGCAAAGACTTCACCTCCGATGAGCTGATTGCGCACTGGGACAAGCTGGTCACCGATTATCCGATCTACTCGATCGAGGACGGGCTGGACGAGGAAGACTGGGAAGGCTGGCAGAAGATGACGGCTGCGATTGGTCACAAGGTACAGCTTGTAGGCGATGACCTGTTCGTCACCAATACGGAGCGCCTGAAGAAGGGCATCGAGCTTGGCTGCGGCAACTCCATCCTGATCAAGCTGAACCAGATTGGCTCCGTCAGCGAGACGATGAACGCCATCAAGATGGCGCACAAGGCCGGCTACACCGCCATCGTCTCACATCGTTCCGGAGAGACGGCAGACACCACCATCGCAGATCTCGCTGTTGCGCTGAATACACGCCAGATCAAGACCGGTGCTCCGGCCAGATCAGAGCGAGTTGCAAAGTACAACCAGCTTCTCCGCATCGAGCAGCAGCTGGGGGAGAATGCAGTCTATCCGGGATTTGATGCCTTCAACCGGCGTTGATGGCTGTTCTGAGATTCCCGGCCTTTCTGAAATTGTTTACCTTCACAAAGAAGTGTGGGGCAGGAAACCAATGGTTTCCTGCCCCATTTACATAAAACTGTTGTTCCGGCCGTTGTTCAATTACAACAGCAAACACATCTTCTTCTGTCCGAAGGGCACTGTCTGGCAGCCCGTTCTGCGAAAATCTCCTGTGTATCACCCCGGGTAGATCGAATCCAGAATCGCCTTCCCGGCTTGCGTCCGGAATATCTGCTCCCTGAAATGCCTGATGTTCTCAATGGAATAATGGCTTTCATCCGCATTCACGATGTAGTCTGCCTCGATCAGAATCTGGTAATCCATTCCCCGGATATTCTCCAGCGTATGGTGATGCCCGACAAGGTACACAATCCGGGCGTTATCCTCCGGAGAAAGACCGCAGTCCTTCAGGAATGCCTCGGCAAGCGGCATCCCTTCTTTTTCCTGATATTTGCCGTTCGTGTTTCCATACTTTTCCCGGCACAGCGGACAGGCAATGTCATGAAGAAGCGCTGCAGCCTCCAGAATTTCCTGCGTTCTGTCATCCAGCCCCTCCAGCTGTCCGATCGTTCTGGCGAATGACCAGACCTTCAGGAAATGATTGATATCATGCGTATTGCCCTCCGAATACGCAATCATCTTCTTTGTGATATCCGCAATCTGCATCTCTTCATCCTCCAATATCATAACCGCACTGGTAAAATTTCCCCACACACAGCCGAAATTCTTCCTTTAAATTGCCTGCCCGAGGAACTGGCTCTGATACAGGTTGTAGTAGAATCCCTTTGCCTCCATCAGCTGCCGGTGATTCCCCTGTTCGATGATATGTCCGTCCTTCATGACGAGAATCACATCTGCCGTGCGGATCGTGGAAAGCCGGTGCGCCACTATAAAGCTTGTATGGCCCTCCATCATGCGTCCAAATGCGTCTTGGATCTTCAGCTCGGTTCTGGTATCGATCGAGGAAGTCGCCTCGTCCAGGATCAGCATGGATGGATGACACATCATGACACGGGCGATGCAGAGCAGCTGCTTCTGCCCCTGGGAAAAATCCTCACCGTTGTCCGACACAGGGGTATCATACCCCTTTGGCAGCTTCATGACAAATGAATGAATGTGGCAGGTCTTTGCAACGCGGATCATTTCTTCTTCACTGACATCCGGGTTTCCCATCGTGATATTTTCCCGGATTGTGCCGGACTTCAGCCAGGTATCCTGAAGCACCATCCCATATCCGCCGCGGAGAGCATCCCTTGTCAGCATCCTGATATCCGTCCCATCGACAGAAATCGATCCACCACAGACATCGTAAAACCGCATCAGAAGATTGATCAAGGTTGTCTTGCCGCAGCCGGTCGGCCCAACAATTGCAACCTTCTGCCCCGGCTTCGCCTCCAGCGACAGATTCTCGATCAGCGGACCATCCTTCGTGTAGGAAAAATCCACCTGATCCAGGCGGACATGCCCTTCAAATGTCTGAGGCGCTGCCGCATCCTCCGCATCCGGAATCTGCGCCGGCTCATCGATCAGCTCAAACACCCTCGCGGCACAGGCGATGGCATTCTGAAGCTCCGTCACCACGCCGGATATCTCATTGAACGGTTTCGTATACTGGTTTGCATAGCTCAGAAACGCCGTCAGCTGCCCGACCGTAAGGGTTCCGCCTATGACAGAGAATGCTCCGACAATCCCGACGCTGGTATAGACAAGGCTGTTGACAAACCGGGTTGCAGGGTTCGTGATCGACGAGTAGAAGACCGCCTTCAGCGTTGTGTCGGTCAGTCTGTCATTGATCTCATCAAAATCCGCGACAACATGCGCTCTCTGATTATACGCCTTGACCACCCTCTGGCCCTCGACCATCTCATTAATCAGTCCTGTCTGCTCTCCCCGGATTGCCGTCTGCTTCTGGAACATTGAGTATGTCCGCTTCGAGATGAACCCCGCCACCAGGAAGGATACCGGGGTGATGACCACGACAGCGAGTGTAATCTTCACATTGACCGACAGCATGAACGCCAGCGTTCCGACAATGGTCACCACGCCGCTGAAAAGCTGGGTGAACCCCATCAGCAACCCGTCGGCAAACTGATCGGCATCGGCAATGACCCGGCTCTCGATGTCCCCGTAGGGATGCGCATCGATGAAGCTGAGCGGCAGCTTCTCAATCTTCTCAAATGCATCATTGCGGATATCCCGGACAACCTCAAAGGTCATCTTGTTGTTGCACAGATTCATCAGCCACTGGCCGGCGCCTGTGATCGCTGCACAGCAGATGATTTTATAGATGATTCCCCGGACTCCGTAAAAATCCACCTTTCCTTTGCCGATCATATAGTCGACGGAGCGCCCGGTCAGCTTCGGGACGTACAGCGTCAGCAGCACGGTCACAACTGCCAGAATCAGGGAAAGATACAGGTAGATTCTGTACCTCCTGATGTACCGGACAATCCGCCCAATCGTTGCCTTCTGGCTTGAATTTCTTTCCTGTTTACGCATGGGCGGCCTCCTTCGGGAACTGCGAATAATAGATTTCCTGGTACACTTCATTGGATCTCAGAAGCTCTTCATGTGTCCCCTTCCCGACCAGCTTTCCGTCGTCCAGGACCAGAATCAGGTCTGCGTACTGCACAGAAGCGGCACGCTGGGAGACAATAAACGTTGTCATCGAATGGCTCATGTTCCGGATGGCCATGCGAAGCTTCGCATCCGTCGCGAAATCAAGCGCCGATGCACTGTCATCCAGAATCAGGATGTCCGGCTTCTTCATCAGTGCGCGTGCGATCGTCAGGCGCTGCCGCTGCCCGCCTGACAGATTTCTGCCGTTCTGTTCCAGCATGTACCCGACGCCTCCCGGCTTTTTGTCCACATATTCCTTCGCCTGAGAGATTTCAAGTGCCTGTTCAAAGTCCTGGCTCTGCGCCTCCGCGTTCCCCCATCGAAGATTGTCCGCAATGCTTCCCTTGAACAGCTCTGCTTTCTGAAGCACAATCCCGACATGGTCTCTGAGAGAGGCGGCATCCAACTTCCTGACATCGGTTCCGAAGACATCCACCTCTCCTTCCGACACATCATAAAAACGCGGAATCAGATTCACAAGTGAAGACTTTCCGCTCCCGGTTCCGCCGATGATTCCGATGGTCTGTCCTTTCCTTGCTTCAAATGAAATATGTTCCAGCGCACGCCCTGCACTTCCCTTATAGGAAAGCGATACATCCCGGAAAGCGACAGCCGGTCCATCATCTTCCACGGCTGAGAGCTTCTGCTCGCCATTCTTCATGTCGGGCTGCACAGCCAGAACCGCCGCGATCCGGTCACCGCAGGCCGCAGCCTTTGTCATCTGGATGATCAGATTGGCCAGCTTGATCAGTTCGATCAGGATCTGGGACATGTAGTTCAGAAGCGCGACAACCTGTCCGGCTTTCAGTATCCCTGTATCAATCCGGACTGCGCCGACATAGATCAGCGCACAGGTAGAAAGATTGATGATGACATAGGTCACCGGATTCATCAGACCTGATATACGTCCGACAAACTTCTGAGAAGCGGCGAGCGTCCGGTTGTTTTCCCGGAACCGCCTTGTCTCGTCCGGCTCCTTCCGGAAGGCCCGTATCACCCGGACGCCTGTCAGGTTCTCCCTCGTACTCGTCATAATCCGGTCAAGGTTTGCCTGCACACCCTTGTAAAGTGGCATGGTTGTCAGCATGATACCGAAAATCACAACAGACAGAATCGGTATGGTGATCACAAAGAGCATGGCCGACCGTGCATCGACCGTGAAGGCCATGATCATTGCGCCAAACACCACAAAGGGCGAGCGCAGAAACAGGCGCAGAAACAGGTTTACGCCGTTCTGAACCTGGTTTACATCACTGGTCAGACGCGTGATCAGCGTATCCGTCCCGAATGTATCCATCTGCGAAAAGGTCAGGCTCTGAATCTTGTCAAAAAGCGCATGGCGCAGCGCCCCGGCAAACCCGGTTGCCGCCTTTGCCGCAAAATACTGTGCGGTAATGGAAGCTGCCAGCCCGACAATCCCGAGAAGAACCAGTACCAGACACATGGAAATCACGTAGTGACGGTCATGGTTCCGGATCCCTGTGTCGATGACTGCTGCCATCACAAGCGGGACCAGAAGCTCCAATGTCGCCTCCAGCATCTTGAACAGTGGCGCCAGTATCGATTCCTTTCGATACTTTTTCAGATAAACAAGCAGCGATTTCATACTCTTCCTTTCTTTGATACGCCTTTTGCAGCGCTGTTCTTTTGCTGCCCTCTCATCGTACCACCATATGATCTATATGAATATTATTGATTTTATATTATAATGATACGAAATTTGTATCATTCGATGGAAGCGTTTCATGTACTTTTTGAGGTGACTTAAGTCGATACGGGGGAAATCATGGAACTGAAACAGATGTTGTACTATACGGTGATCGTCGAAGAAGGGACCTTTCAGGCTGCTGCCAGAAAGCTGAACATGACGCAGCCGCCCCTGAGTGCTCAGATCCGGCAGCTGGAGGAAGAGATCGGTGCCCCGCTTTTGATCAGAGGCTCCAGGCATGTCCGGATGACAGATACGGGGGACTTTTTTTACCGCCGGGCTAAAAACATGCTCCAGCTTGCAGACGCTACAGAAAAAGAACTGAAGGACCGGAGGATGGGAAAGAGCGGGACAATCCGGCTCGGCGTCATCTCCTCCGCGTCGGAACACCTGCTGCATCGGTATGTGCGCCCCTTCTCTGCTCTGTATCCGGATGTCCACTTTGAGCTGACAGAGGCCAATACCTATGAGCTTCTGGCCCGGCTCGATTCGGACCTTCTGGATCTGGCACTTGTGCGGACCCCCTTCACCCGGGAGCCTTCCTACGAGATCCGGACGCTTGATTCGGAATCTCTCTGCGCTGTCAGCATACAAACCGGGCTGTCAGACTGCGGGCATGCAGTCTCAGATACATCTTGCAGAGGTCAGCGGGCGGGGCGGGGAAGCAGCCGCACCGGCCCGGATGACATTTCTCTGGAAGCGCTCCGTCCGCTTCCCCTGATCATCTACCGAAGGTGGAAACAGCTGCTGGATACCCGCTTCGCCGAAACCGGAGATGTTCCGCATTACTACTGCATTGCCGACGATGCGAGAACCTGTATCTCCTGGGCAAAGGCCGGACTCGGATATGCAATCGTTCCGCTCTCAGCCACCTACACCCTGGATTCTGTGAGTGAGCTCTCTGCACCCCCTGCCCCAGCCCACGCAGATCATCTGCCGGAGCCTCCTGCTTCCGCCCTGTGGGTCCGGAGAACAATCCGTCCGGCTATCAGCTCAACAATCTGCGCTGTCACTCGGAAAACCGCCTATCAGTCCTCCGCACTCGAGCTTTTTCTGAACACCGCGAAATCTGTCTCCCCAACAGCGGATCAGGCTGAATAATCGAGTCAGACTCGGATCGCAGGTGCATGCCTCAGATACAGAACGCGCGGACCTTTCCTGGGTCTCACCCTCCTTTTAGAGCGTCCCGGTCTGGAAGAACCGGATATGGAATGCCGTGCCTTCGCCTTCCGCTCCTGAAGCCTCAATGCTGCCGTTCTGCTTCTGAATCACTTCCTTCGCCAGCGACAGACCGATACCGGCGCTGTCCGGCGAGGCCTGCTTTCCCTTGTAGAACCGTTCAAAGATATGGGGCAGATCTCCGGCTGATATGCCGCATCCGTTGTCACAGATATCCAGATCCACGGCAACCACAGACTGACTTGCCCTGATCCGGACAGTTCCGCCTGGCGTATGCTCGATTGCATTGCGAATGATGTTGCTCAGTGCCTCTTTCGTCCATTTGAAATCTGTAATGACCGATACACTGTCCGGGACATTCATCTCCAGCTCTGTCCCATTCAGCTCGGCATAGACAGATAGATCCTGAATCACAGACGCCAGAAGCTCTGCCAGGCTGACGTTCTCCCGACGAAAGACAAGCGCCCCGGCGTCCATCTGTGCAATCGCCAGGAGGGTATGAATCAGCCAGTTCAGATGATCTGCGCTTTCATGAATCGAGCGGACGCAGCTCTCCCTTGTCTCCTTATCCAGTTCATCCCCCATCAGGTTTTCACTCATGAGGGTAATGACTGACAGCGGGGTCTTCATCTGATGAGAAATGTTTTCAAGCATCTCAGCAAGATACCTGCTGCGCGCTTTTTCCCTGGCATACTGCTCATGCAGCGACGCTGCAAGCTTGTATACCTCACTTTGGAGAATTCTGACCTCCCCCTCCTGCATCGTTTCCATAGAAGGCAGCTGCGTTTTGTCCTGCACCTGCTCCGTGTAAGCCGTCAGTTCTCTGATTTCTCTCTTGATTCGCCGGAGTCTGACCAGTTCCCCGGCAGCCAGCGTCATCACAGCCAGTAAGGCACCTGAAAACAGGCCAAGCCAAAGCACAGACATTCTCCTGCCCTCTCTGTCCACATCCGCACGCCGAAACCCCAGGACCTCTCCACTATAACACTTCCGTTATGGTTCTCTCCATCACGATTTCCCCGATCCTGAAGCCGGCATCCATCCCGGTTCAGGAATCTTCCCGAAGCCGGTATCCCATACCGCGCACCGTTTCAATCTGCCGCCCGGACTCATCATCCAGCTTCTGCCTCAGCCGCCTGATGTAAACCGTCAGCGTATTGTCATTCACGAATTCTCCTCCCTCATCCCACAGAAAAGAGAGGATCTGGTTCCGTCTGAGCAGCTGCCCGCGGTTCTGAAGGAATACCAGAAGCAGCCTGTACTCGACCGCCGAGAGCAGGATCTCCTTTCCCTGCCTTTCGACTCTCCCCTTCCGGATATCGATCACATTCTCCCCGACCCGGAAGATCGTCTTTTTCTCCCTCTGCGGCGCGCTTCTGCGCCGGATAGCATCCATTCTCGCAAGCAGTTCCCTGAGATGGAACGGCTTCGTGATATAGTCGTCCCCACCGCTGCCCAGTGCTTCAACCGCATTTTTTTCATCATCACACGCTGTCAGAAAGATGATCGGTACAGATGACCTGCGTCTGATATGCCTGCAGACCTCCATGCCGGTTCCATCCGGAAGCCGCATGTCCAGCAGTACAAAATCGATGCTGCCCGCCTGTTGATCGTACACAGACAAGGCTTCTCTCACAGAACCGGCCTGAAGGACCTGGCTGCCCTTTGTCTTCAGGGCAACCTGCAGTCCCATCATCAGCATCCGATCATCTTCCACAATCAGGATCATATACTCTCCGTCTTGATTTCTTCAATGATGTCTGATGCGGCTTCCCTCTTGCATCTGCCTTGAGCAATACAGAGGACAACCACCGCTGTCGCAAGTATCATCAGGCCAATCATACCATACGGAACCGGAATCGAGAATCTGCCAAATGCCTCCATAATCACCCTTTCGAAAACCAGACACAAAGCAGCTGAGACCGGCAGCGACACCAGAATTGCCTCGAGGATCAGTCCGGAAAACTCCCTCAGCACCAGCCGGCGCATCTCCCTCCTCGTCATGCCCACTGACCGCAGCATCGCATTCTGCCTTCTCCGCACCACGAAGAGACTGCAGACAGAATTATAGACATTCAGAAAGCAGATCAAAGAGCTGAAAAGCAGAAACAAAAGCATCAGGGTACGGATCATCTTCGCCACCATCTCCAGGAAGGAACCGCTTTCAAGACTCCCTGAATCGACCAGCTGCAGATGCTTTGCCGACTCAATCTGCGAGAGCACCGTCTCCGCCTCCTTCCCGGCATCAAAGCTGATCACTGTTGAAAAGGCCTGTTTCAGTCTCCGGTTTGCCCATTTCACAAGGCTCTCCCGGACAAATAGCCGGATATACTGCCCATCGTTGATTTTCAGCCACCTTGAGACCTGCTTCATGTCTCCGATCCCCGCAATTCGGAAGGAGACAGCATGATCTTTTCCATCATCTCCGGTAAGTGTAGTCTGAATCAGGTCTCCAATCTTTTTATCCGTCATACGGGAGATTTCCACATATTTGTATCCAGACGGCTTTTTCCCCCAGATCTGATAACTGTCTGTCGACAGGTTACCGGAGCTGCACAGGATACAGGATACCACTTTTTCAGCTTCCGCGGCGTGATCCGTCGGATTGTCTCCAGATCCTTCAGAATCCCCGCCGACCGCCTTCAGCATCTTGTCAAACTCCCTGTCATCGAGGGCCAGAACGGATACCGTCCCGAAAAACCCGTTCTGGTAATAGTCTCGTGTGAATGCCTTCTTCGAGACCCCGTACTGTTTCAGAACCTGATAGAGCGCATTCCAGTATTCCTGGGAATACAGATCCCGGGCAGTGCTAGTAAATACGCCCGGCGTACTCTCGTCATAGCGAATCAGGTTCCGGATTCCAGCCGTCTTCTTCAGCTGGCTGTAAACCTGATCCATATCCGCAGACTCATCCCCATCAGACACAACGGACCACTTTCGTTTCAGTTCATCGCCGACCACTTCATCTGATGACCGATTCAGCTTATAATCCACCATCTGAATCACGCCAGTTCCGGCATAGGAGACCGTCATGATGATCGCAAAAAACACTGCGAGTGCGCGAACGATGCTTCCCTGCTGCTGTTTTTCATGCCGAAAGAATCCCTTTGCCAGCAGCCTGATGCCGGATTCTCTGATAAAGGGCTTCTTTCTATGTACAATTCTCCTGCTGCCTCGCGCTCTCCTGCCCCCTGCAGCATCCTCCACTCCTCTGATGCTTTCAATCGGACCGACTTTCCCGATCCTTGCCGCCGGCCGAAGTGCGCTGAGCAGGACGATTCCCACGCTGCAGCAGATGACCAGGAAAACCGCCCCCGGTCTGACGGTCAGGCGCACCGGTACATCCGATAGGACCGCCAGTGCCGCCCCCTGCTGCATCATCTCCGTGATCGGTTTCAGGATCCGGACTCCGCCCCAGACGATCAGAAGTCCGCTGAGAAATCCAAACGGCAGGGACGGCGCCAGCAGAAGAAAGGCTTCATAGTAGACACTGCCCCGTTTCTGCCGGGCTGTCGCTCCGGCGGATGACAGCATGCCAAGGTAGCGGCACCTCTGCTCATATGAGATATTGAAAATGTTACGGATCAGGATCATTGTCGCTGCAAGGATGAAAAGCACGAAGAAAATCTGCGCTGCCGCAATGATCTTGTTGATCGTCGAGTCCCCGGACATCCCGAAGAAGGAAAGAACCTTGTCATTGAAGGTCACCCTGTCTCCCCACTCCTCTTCCAGCTGACTTCGAATCCCACTCACCGCGCCTGAGTTGAGTGAGCCGTCCGTCAGCTCTACACTGACAGTAACCTTCCCGAGGCTGCCGTCTGCCGGTTCAGTTGTGCTTCTGTCCGGCAAATAAGTCAGCGCTGTGTATGCAGCCTGCCCTGCATTTTCATAATAAGGCACCTCCATAAAACCGACCACCCTGAGCGAGGTCTCATATCCGGTCGGTACGTGGATCTCCTGACACTCTTTGTAAAAGGCATCTCCCTCTGGGAAATATCCGAAAGAATCTCCGACCTTCACGGTCTGCCCGGCCTTGATCTGAAGTTCCAGAAATGGAAATACCAGGTCTGTGCCGCTGAAATTGTGGATGAATCTTCTGAATGTCTGCACCTTGATGGTGTCTCCCAGTGCTATGGTTCCGCCATCATCCAGAGCTGTCCTGGAGAGCACGACCTCGCCTTCCTTCTGCGGGAGCCGGCCCTCTGACACATGGATATTCGCCATACTGAACATGGAAGGATTGTACAGCCGGATATTCAGAAACGGCCGCTCCGGATTGCCACTCTGCGGGAAAACGGTGTCTCCTTCATTGCCGGATATGCCGACCTTGGCGACAAACGGATAAGATGCGATCTTCTCGTATTCCCCCTTGCGCACATTGCTGAACGCAATGTGCCAGTCTCCACTCCCCGCCGCTGTAACATCTGCCATGTACCGGACCGCCGTATCTCTCCCGATGAACACGCAGACAAGCAGCGCAATGCATAGGGTCAGCCCCAGAATATAGAGGATATTCCTTTTCCGGTTTTTCTGCATGTAGCGCCTGGTGACAAGAAAAACCGCATTACCTCTGCTCATCGCTTCATGCGCCTCCCTCCTGGTTCTGGAGCCCCGCACAGACACCCTGCGCGTCAGACATACTAAAATTCTGTCCGACGGGCACTTTCGCTGGTCGTTCTGCAGCCACACTCGCCGCTCGCACACCAGACAGCCCGCCAGCAGGGTCCTCGGATGAGTGCACGCATGGCTGGCGAATCATCTCATCCCTGAGAATCTGCCCGTCCTCCATATAAAGCATCCGGTCTGCCTGAAGTGCAATCCGCTCATCGTGTGTAATCAGAATGACCGTCTGGTCGAACCGACGGTTGGACTCCTTCAGCAGACTGACAATCTCCTCACTGTTTTTCCGATCCAGATTCCCGGTCGGTTCATCGCATAGAAGCAGGGACGGATGTGTAAAAAGCGCCCTTCCGATCGAGACACGCTGCTGCTGCCCGCCCGAGAGCTGAGATGGCAGATACGTCCTCCTGTCTTCCAGATGCAGATAGGACAGAATCTCATTGAGCCTCTCTGTATCAACCTTTCTGCTGTCCAGCAGAAATGGCAGCACAATGTTCTCCTCCGCTGTCAGAACAGGAATCAGATTATAAAACTGATAGACAAGACCGATATGACGTCTCCGAAAGATCGCCAGCTTATCCTCATCCAGGGTGTACAAATCAGTTCCTCCTACTTCAACTGTTCCTTCACTCGGACGGTCCACCCCTCCCAGCAGATGCAGAAGCGTGGACTTGCCGGATCCGGACGGCCCGACAATCGCCACAAATTCACCCTTCTGAACTGAAAAACGGACATGGTTCAAAGCAACCGTCTTCCCGCCACCGGTTCCATATATACGTGTCAGATTGCTGCATTTCAATATATCCATAACCCTTTCCTCCCATGAACAACGATAGTCTAACATGAAGAAATGACATAAAAATGACTGAGCAGGTGACAGATCTGTCACCTGCTCAGTCATTCTCCGGTCGTTCCAACGGGTCTATGTGAAACCGCCGATTATTGCTCTCTCACTGTGATAATCGTCTTACCTTTGGACTTCCCCTGTTTCACCTTAGCAAGCGCCTCGTTAATCTCTTCTAAAGTAAAAACGGTATCGATCGATGTTTCCAGTGGGTGTTCCTTATCAAAAAGCCTGCCGATCCTGTCTAACTGGCTGCCATCCTCGTGCACGAACAGGAAATCATAGGTCTGTCTTTTCGCTGCCGCCATACGATCATATTTACTACCCGCCAGCTGAAAGAGAAGCTGCTTGAATAACGGCATGCCGCTTCTTCTGGCAAATCGTCCGTTCGGCAGTCCGCGCAGAGAAACCAGGCTTCCGCCCTCCTTCAGCACCTTGAATTCATTCGGAAGCTCGCGGTCGCCCAGCGTATCCAGGACATGATCCACCCCGGAGAGAACATCCGCATAGTTTTCTTTCCTGTAGTCGATGAATTTTTCTGCTCCCAGTTTTCTTACACGCTCTTCATTTTCACCGCTGCCGTTGGTGTAAACGTGCAGGCCGAGACTCTTTGCCACCGGAATCGCCATGGCGCCAAGGCTTCCGGTCCCTCCGGAAATGAAGACAGATTCTCCGGCATGCACATCCATCACCTCAAATGCCTGCATCGCAGTCAGCGCTGTCAGGGGAACCGTTGCCGCTTCCTCGAAGGAGAGATACTCCGGAATAACAGCCAGTGCCGTCTCCTTCACCGCGGCGTACTCAGCGAAGGCTCCGATCTTCTTCAGCGGCATTCTCCCATACACACGGTCACCTGGTTTAAAGCGAGCAGCATTCTTCCCGGTTTTCTCCACAATACCGGCAAATTCATTGCCCATCACGAGCGGCATCGCATAGGGCACAATAAGCTTTACTTCCCCGCGGATGATCATGTTATCCAGAGGATTGACAGCCGCTGTCATGATCTTCACCAGAACTTCATCCTCTTCTGGAATCGGCGTCGAAATCTCCCGGATTTCCAGCTCTGCGCCTTTTTTATCATAATGTGTCAATACTGCCGCCTTCATTTTATCGTTTCCTCCGATCCTTCTTTGCTGTGCTCCACAATATACCTGCCCATTTCCGTAATGCAGTCTGCAAGCGTCATGCCCTGCAGCCTGTTCTCCATATCGATCTCCATGTCCCGAAACATCCGGCCCAGAACCGGGCGGATGTTTCGCCCGACAATGCAGGCGTCATTGGGATTCTGATGAAGATCAAACAAATGAAGGGAATCTGTTTCCATCACTGCCCTGTACACAGCAAACAGGGATATCTGTTCCGGTTTTTGCAGAAGATGAAAGCCGCTGACCCCTGGATGCCCCTCTATGATTCCAGCCTTGCTGAGCCTCGTCGTCAACTTTCTTACATAACTTGGATTGGTCCCGACGCTCGCTGCGATCTGATCCGAATTCATCGGCGTTTCGGATTCCGAGATCAGAATCAGTGCATGGATAGCAGATGAAAATTTGGTATCCATCACTCTATCTCCCCTGCATAAGTAGCAATATATTCTGTGCCTTCTGCGATCGTGATTCCCGGGTCGGACTGCATAAATCTTCCATTAAATCCGGCTTCCTTTGCTGCGATCTCGAAATGGCAGAGTGCGATTCCGAGATCTACTTTCTGAATATCACCGGTAGATTCCTTGTCATAGCCTTTGGTTTTCACTTCATAGAAATGTACCCTGTTTCCCTTTACCACCGCTCTCCACGGCTGCTTGTTTGTTGCGGAGGGCGCCAGACGTACCATGGCAAGAGGCCTTACCCATTCACCTGCGTTCTCTTCCTGCATCGGATGCTGAAAGTCGCCCTCAAAAAAGAGTGTTTCATACGGCAGGCGCTGGTCTGATTTCATTCCCTTGCGCATCAGATTCTCCCGCAAGGAACGCTTCTGTGCAGCATACCCCAGAGGTGTTACCGCAGGCATGACTTCATCTTCTCCGAGATTTATCGCTTTTTCAAATGCTTTACGGTCAATGGTCGCTGCCAGCCATACTGTTCCGAGCCCTAAGGAGGTCGCATAGAGAATGAACTTCTCAAAAGAATAGCCAAATGCTATCTCTGCATTTTTCTGCTTCTTATATTTCCCCGCCACATAGGTATGTGCCCCCAGGATCACCGGGCTGCTGACTCCATCCTTATCCGCGTCAAGAATGGAAAATGTAATCGGAACGCCAAACGGATTGTCATCCTGATTCAGAAATTCCCGTATCTGCCGCATAGTCTGTTCCGGAATCTGCTGTTCCTCGTAAGTTCTTACGCTTTTTCTGTTTTTGATTGTTTCTGTATTCATGATTTTCCTTCCTGACTCTACGTATTCCTGGAGATCACTATTTATAATTCTCTGTATCTGTATCTGGCTCAGATACATTATCATTGCTTTTATCACCTGTCAATAAGAATCTGAACTTCCTAAAAAAGGCCCCCTTCTGTAACATTTTCCCTTCCGATCATCTTCAATGCTCAAACCACAAGCCCTGTTATATATGACATGCCTGATATGTCCCTATCTGATATGTGAAGAAATTGAATGGAAATAGTGCTGATTTGATAGTTTTTATATAGTCCGCTGCTGATAAACTTTCAGTCTTAAGAAACCTGTGTCGACATTCCAAGAAGGTTTGATGCAGTATCACCTGCAGGCACAATTGTCCAATTATAATTTCTGGAATTATTTTCTAAATATTTCATTATTGCTTGCCTTGTTGTACAACTTTTATCACAGTATAACATTAAAAATAGAATATCGTTTTCTTTTTTGAAATTGATAATCCCAATAACCCAATAATCCCAGTTTATTTATAACATCTGGGAATTCACTATATTCTGTGTTAGAATAAAAAACTCGCGCCATCAATTCATAAAATGAATCGGCGATAAAAAGAAAGAGGGAGTACTTTTCATATGGAACAAAAAGAGATGAATGCCCAAACTGGCAATAAAATGGGTGTCATGCCCATCCGGAAGCTGATCGTCAACATGTCCGTTCCCATGATGATTTCCATGCTGGTGCAGGCCCTCTACAACATCGTGGATTCCATCTTTGTCGCAAAGATCAGCGAGAATGCACTGACAGCGGTTACGCTTGCTTTCCCCATGCAGAATCTCATGATCTCGGTAGGGGCCGGCACCGGCGTTGGCATCAATGCTCTTCTGTCCCGGGCGCTCGGGGCCAGAGAATTTGACAAATCAGACAAGGCGGCGAACAACGGCATCTTTCTGGCCTTCCTTAGCTTTGTCGTCTCCGCAATTCTCGGACTGACAATCACCGGGCCCTTTATCAGGAGTCAGACATCCTCGGCGGATATTATTCAATACGGCGATGCCTATCTCGGTATTGTGATGACGCTCTCCTTCGGACTTTTCATGCAGGTCACCTTTGAGCGGCTGCTGCAGTCCACCGGAAGAACCATGCTGAGCATGATTTCGCAGCTAACCGGTGCGATCATCAATATTTTCCTTGATCCAGTTATGATCTTCGGCCTGCTGGGCTGCCCGAAACTCGGAGTGGCCGGTGCTGCATACGCGACGGTCATCGGTCAGACAGTTGCATCGGTTCTTGGATTTATGATGAACCTGAAATTAAACCGCGAGATCCATATCAATGCCGAAGCCATTCTTCATCCGGACATAAAAATCATCGGCAGAATCTATTTTGTCGGCATACCATCAATCCTGATGATGAGCATCGGCTCAGTCATGACCTACCTGATGGATCTGATCCTGATCGCCTTCTCGACGACCGCGACGGCTGTTTTCGGTGTGTATTTTAAGCTCCAGAGCTTTTTCTTTATGCCGGTATTCGGCCTTAACAACGGTCTGATCCCGATCCTGGCTTTCAACTATGGAGCCAAACACAAACGGAGAATCAACAAAGCCCTTAAATATGCCATGCTGCTTGCGATCTGCGTGATGCTCTGCGGTACAGCCACCTTCGAGCTGATTCCCGACAGACTTCTCGATCTTTTCAGCGCTTCTCCGGAAATGAAACAAACGGGTGTTGTCGCGCTTCGAACGATCGCCATCCATTTCCCGATAGCAGCTATGGGCATCGTCATGAGCTCCATCTTCCAGGCATTTTCAAAGAGCTTCTATTCTCTCTTTGTCTCCCTTGGAAGGCAGCTTGTCATCCTGATCCCGTCCGCCTGGCTTCTCTCAAAGACCGGAAACGTCAACAACGTCTGGTGGTGCTTCTTCATTGCGGAAATCGCTTCCTTCATTCTGTCACTGATCTTCTTCCAGAAGGTCTATCAAAGTGACGTTTCGCCCCTTCCGGATGACGGAGTAGAATAATCACGTCTGATAGATACTATAAAAAACCGGAACACCGTATAGCGGTGCTCCGGTGATAAAATCAATCCTGCTTCACATGTCTCATAGAGTTTCCAGATCAGTGAGGAAACAGTCCATTGTTTGTAAGAATGACCTGTTATTCTTCAATGACGGTGCTCAGATACTCATACTTTTTTGCAGCTTCCGCGTCATCAGTCTATCTTTCCCTTTTGATACAGGTCATGGTAGATTGCGTCCCAGATATATTTTGCCGCAAATTCTGATCCGTGCTTTGATGCATGCGCACCGTCTTCATTGTACATCTCAATATTGGGCCAGCTGCGCATATAACCCCACCAGTATTCGCCGACCGGTGCCAGCAGAGCATTGATGCTTTTAGCTACCCTCTGATGTACCTCGGTCATATGAGCCTGTTCGCTCTCCTCATCCTTCTTTGCCCAGGTCATATAGATGACAGGGATGCATCCAGCTTCGCGAATCCACCTATTAAGTGTCTGCGCCGCCTGAAGGAATTTATCTTCCCCTGCCATCGGATGAGAATGCTCTTGCAGTACCACATAATCATAATGACCGTAAAGTATGTTGAAACGGACATCCGGCTCCTGCACATGCTGCTCAAGAAACCAGCCGCCGTGAGCAATCATCGTAACCTCACAGTCAAACCCATCTTCACGAAAGCGTCTGGCAACCATCGCAGGCATATCATTAAAATATGTATGGCTGTTTCCTATAAATAAGATACGGAGTTTGTCATTCTTCATAGTATTCTATCCTACCATTCTATCCTACCCACGAAAATTGTTCTCTAACCTCTACCATATAATACGTTGCCTAATAAAACAGGGGCAATCCAGAGCTCGATCCCCTGCTCTGATTGTCTCTCCTATTTCCAGGTATCGTTCCGAGCCTTGTCTGTTTTCCTTCTGCTCTCTTTTTTACAGCTACAGTCTAGCATGGAGAAATGACATAAAAATGACTGGACAGGTGACAAATTTGTCACCCGCCCAGTCTGTGATACCCCGGCGTCAGACCTTCCTGTTGGTTTATTTCACGAAAAGCCGAAGCGACTCCACATCCTCGGGTGTCAGCCTCATACTTGCAGTATAGCTCTTCCCCTCAGGTGTCGTTGCAGTGATCTCAAAGATCGTCCCAGGCTGAATCGCATGCTCATTCAACGTCTTCCCGAAACTGACGATCTTCGGATGCTGCTCTCTGAAAATATGAAGCCTCTCTTTTGCCTTTAAAAGACTTCTGGGATTCAGTGCCATCTTTTTATCCTCCTCAATGATTGAGCTTATATATTGTCAAGCTCCAGAAGCATATACACAAGCTCCTGATAGCCCGAAAACCTCGAATTGAACCCTCTGGGATTCCGTCCGAATTCCTGAAATCCCACACTTCGATACAAGGAGACCGCCCTTTCGTTCTCTCCCACTACATTCAGTTCCAGCTGCTGATAGCCGGCCTCCCGGGCACATTGAATACAAGCCTTCGTAAGGATTCTCCCCAGACCAAGTCCCCAGTATTCCTTCAGCACACTGATGCCAAAATCAGCCCGATGCCTGACCTTATACTTTCTTCCGACAGCCCCAATTCCTGCGATCCCCGCAAGCTTCCCATCAATGATGGCTGCAAGCTCTATCTCGTCCGGACTGTTCATCTTTTCTTCCAGATCGCCTGCCTCCTGCTCCGCGTCAAAACTTTTTTCATCCGGATAGCTCAGCAGATAATCGGTCTGTTCATGGGCAAGCGTAAACACATCTAATACGGCACTCCCGTCCGCCCCCGTGCAATTTCGGATGAGGGCTTCTTTTCCATTTTTCAACATGACCTTTTGTTCATACTTCATGTCATCCTCCTCACCAGGTTCAGACTAAGGTCTGAATGTTCTTCTTTTAAACGGATGTGAACCCTTCATTCATTTTTCTTTTGCAGATTGTAAAGATCACATCAGTATTCCTGCTGAAAAGAATGCGCATAAAAAGGGCACCTGTCTTTGATACATTGTTCGTTCAATTCTGTGAATTCGCATTTCATTTGCTCATATTGCAATGTTACATCATAATGAGCATTCACATAATCAACACCATTTTTAAATGCTATCATGGCATCTCTCTTACAACATCTTGGTCCGTTTATGATCCCCAGTTCACCGATTGCTTTTGATGTAAACTGCATATGACTCCCCCATGTCCCGTCTGTCGAAAGCGGGCCGGTTCCATCGATGATTGCAAGTGCGGCACCTATAGATGTAATTGCCCCGCAGATTCCCCATAAACCACACATTGCTCCAGGCATTCTAAGTCCCTCTGCCATTAACCTGTCCAGCGCCTGATCTATATCAATTTCTCCACCTGCATTTTTATACGCCATAAGCAAACTTGCACCATCTAATATATGGTGTTCAGGCCCATTAATACTGACATATTCCTTCTTTGCAAGATTCTTAAATATGAGAACCGGATTCGTACCTAGTTCTTTCTTTATATCAGCTACAATCAGCTCTGCCTTTTCTTTTATTGACATAGAAGATTTCCTTTCGAATTCATGAATATAGTGCATTCCGCTTCTGGACAATCCGGTAAGTTCCTGCAGCTCCTTTTGCGTCACGGAAGGATATTCTGTGATCGCCTTACAAACCTTGTCCATATTAGACAGCTCCAGTCCCGGAATTTCTTTTTGTTCCGTTTCTTGGTCAGTATCTATTGGTTTTGGGTCTATAAAGACGCTGTCTTTGATACAATGCCCGACGACGGCCTCCGGCAAATCATTATAATGCTGGCACAATATGAGACTCGTGTAAAAGATAAACTTGGGAACGCGCTTCTCAGTTCACCGGCCACAAAACAGATCTCTTCATGATCCCATTTATCACCAGATGCCAGCCGACATGTGTCTAATTCCTCCCGCGTTTCAAAAGCGGCATCTCCAATCAGAATCTGCCCGTTTTCATTCAGATGGTCATGCAGAGTGCGCAGAAACTCCACTATCTGTTCATCTTTCAAGTGATGTAAAGAATAAGTCGCTACAATAGAATCGTAGCGTTGATGTTTCAACGGCTCTGCCAGTCCCTGCGTAAAATCCCACTGATAGAGATGTGCTCCCGGCATTTTCTGTGCTGCCAGTTCAATCATTCTGGACGAGAAATCCTGACCATAAACTGTACACCCATTCTCATATAATTTTGATGTGAGTGTTCCGGTTCCAAATCCGATATCAAGTACGACTGCATTTTTCTTTTCCATGATGACCTGAAAGATTCTTCCGAGCACGTTCTTGTAACCGTCAAATGGATATGTGTTCTCGTCATCAGAAATACCAACTGTGCTGTCATATCCATCAGTCCACAGATCAAAACCTTTGTTGTCGAGCATCTTTACTTCCGCAAATTATTGGCTATGATTCTCCCGTCCGGATGAACTCAATTCATTTCTCTGCCAATCCATCACCCAATATCTCAGCAAATTGTTCCAGCCCATCCCGATCTGAAGTGCTGAACCGTCTGAAGAAGGGGCTGTCAATATCCAGGACACCATATAGACTGCCCTTTTTACAGATAGGCAGCACAATCTCAGACCGCGAATCGCTGTCGCAGGCAATGTGGCCGGCAAATTCATGCACATTCTCCACAAGGACCGTCTCTCCCTCTGCCGCTGCTGTTCCGCACACGCCTTTTCCAAAAGGGATCCGGACACAGGCCGGCTTGCCCTGAAATGGCCCGAGCAGCAACTCATTTCCCTGTGAAATATAGACCCCTGCCCAGTTAATTCCTTGCAAAGTCTGATAGATCAGAGCAGAAGCATTGGAAAGAATTGTGGTATCCGAATCGACACCCTGCATCAGGCTCTTCAGCTGCCGGCAAAGAAGATCATAATCGGTATGATAATCTGGGAATGAATCTTCGAACTTGTACTCCCTGACTTCTGCATTCTTTATACCGAATGCTGCGAACTCCTCATTCCTCATATCACGGAAATAGGATTCGATCATACGGGATATGCCATTATGAGCGACTAAGAGATACGTCTTCTCCGGTTCCTTTTCGATATCATCGATCAGGTTATAAATCCTTTGTGCCGTCTTCATCATGGATTCTCCTCCGCCGTAACTGTCAGCGAAGTTCTCCTTGGCCCTGGCAAATTCCGAGCCGTCCCTTGCGGTTCCTTCCCATCTGCCAAAATTCTGCTCCACCAGGCGCGGCTCAATTCGTACCGGGACTCCGATTACATGCGAGATTTCCACCGCTGTGTCAAAGGCACGAGACAAAGGAGAGGTCATAATCTCATCTATATGGATCTCGCCATGATCAATCTTCTTTCTTAGCATCTGACCGGTCTTTCTTGCCTGTTCACGACCAAGCTCCGTCAATGGACTGTCCGTTGCACCACAGATTTTATTTTCAACATTCCATACCGTCTGTCCGTGACGGACAAAATAAAAATGCCCCATGTCAGCTTCGTTTCCCTTCTTCGCCTGTGATTTCGGTCATACCATTATTGTGAATGTCAACCACTTTTTTAAGTGGTGGGGGTGGGGGTGAATGAATAAATCCTGCCTTCCTTTACATTCATATATTTTGCCACCAAGGTTTAAGATATCGGTATCCCATGCTTTTTATACGAGTCTGCTATAATCAAACGGTCTCACTCAACATAGCATTCACTAAATTCTGCTCTATCTTCTTAAAAAAATCTCTTTGATTATCCAGGAGCTGTCAGTCTAAATCAGCCAACCGTTCATCAAGAAAATGCTCTCCTATCCGATAGGCATTCTCCAAATCCTTTGGAAAATTCTTTTCATGTACTAATTTTTATACTTCGCCAATGAACATGGAGCCATATCAGGTTATTCAGTTTTACTGTGGCCGCGGCAAGATGGAAAACTTTATCAAGAAAGGAAAATGCGGATTTGACTTTTCCTCCGTGAGAAGTCACTCAAAAGTGGTCAATGCGAACCGTCTGCAGGTACATGCTCTTGCCTACAACCTGTTCAATTGGTTCCGACAGCTGTCCATATAAATACGGGTTCTATGAGACACTGTCAGACATCCGGCAACTGCAGCCGCAGCTGGAACGAATAGTAACCCTTGAACCTTGGCAGTTTCAGAAGCATTCGAGGATAATCACAGGGATACTATTCCCTTTTTGTGGATAACTCAGTCCGTTTTGCTGATGAAATGCTGATTACCAAATTCACCGATTTACACTATTCTTCGTATTTCGTGTAATTGTCAAGCTGAACATCAATATCACGACCGCCATACATCACTCGCATGATGGAAACTGTACTATCATCATTATCTACAATATATAGAACGCAATAATTATCTACCGGAACAATATGAAGTCCACGACTTTTCCACGGTTCTCTATCATAAAAACGATAGCGTTCTGGCATATCGTCAAGACTTATAATACACTTTTCGATTCTGTCCAGCTGACCACTGGCATTCTCCGGTGACTGCAGTTCGTAGGCAATAAATTCATAGATGTTACGGATATCGTTTTCTGCCTGAGCTGTAATTTTAATAGCGTATATCATAGATTATAATCCTTACGGATGTCTGAAAAAACAGCACTTGCTTCTCTAGTTCTTCCTGCTATGATATCCGCATATCCTTTCTCAAGTTCCACATTCAGTTCTGCTTCTGATAAAGCGGACATATCTACAGGACGAGAAGATGGAATTTTCACTTCAAAAGGAAGTCCTCTATGAAGAATTATCTGTTTATAAAACATATTGATAGCATTGGATGCAGGAATACCAAGTGCAGACAAAATGCTTTCTGCCTTTTCTTTTACCTCCGGTTCAATACGAGCATAAAGGTTCGCTGATTTTGCTGCCATATAAAGCACCCCTTTCATATATTCTCTGATTATATTTTACTCGTTTGTGCGTACATAAGCAATACAATTCATAAATCTTTACAGTTTACTCATCAAAACTTATCAAAATCCGCCTGAATAACTAAGCTGTCATAAACCTTCAGTTCCCTTACATTCTTTTTTTGCTATGTGTTTATCCTCCTTTGTCGTCGACACTGACACAAACAAAACAAGCTGCAGATCACGGATCCTCTCCGTATCTGCAGCTTGCCTATTCAAATTTCTGTTTGATTGTGATGCTTACTAGCCGGCGTCTTTACTCTCAGCCTTATCCTCATTCTTGATGCGATAATAGTCATCCATATCCACATCAAGCGTCGCGTAAGGCTTCTTCCGGGTGCTGCTCAACAAAACAACGATCTCGACGTGCAACGAGACAGTGAGGAACATAATCACGTCGGTTCTTGCTGTCTGGAAATTGGTCAAAGCGGGGACAGGCTGTTCGGGAATTTGTCAGAAATATGATGTTGCTCCATTACCTTCAATATATCAGCGATATTGCAAAACACATTGAACTGAAAGTTGTCATTCTTCTTCATCTGGTGCTTGTCCGTCATGCGGAAGCCATTTACATTCTGTCACTTCCATATCTGTAAATAACGCTTTAAACGAAGAATCCTCCGCACTACATGCATATATTCCAAATTGAATCGTATGAATAATACGATTTATCTCATTGCGGTCATCACCGTTATCGCGATCGTCACATGGGCTCTGCGTGCGTTCCCATTTTTGTTGTTCGGCAGCAGACCGTTGCCTAAAACGATACAGTATCTTGGGAAAGTACTTCCTCCCGCAATTATGACGGTGCTTGTAATCTACTGTCTGCGGGATACAAACATAGGACAGTTTCCCTATGGGGTTCCGGAATTCATTGCCTGTGCATTAATTGTTATCCTGCAAATCTTAAGGAAAAACATGTATTTGTCTATCATTGTCGGAACTGCTTTTTATATGTTTTTAATTCGTGTTGTGTGAATACCGAATCCCGTCTCATTCCACAATTCCTTCATTCCTGAACTTGTTCAGCATCTCCAGCATGTGGATGCCGATCATCGCGTGAAACTGGAATTTATCGGCCTCTTTACCATTCTTTCAAAAATTGAAATTCCTGATCAAAGCAATCTTTTCTGGCTTCATTGCATTCAGCAGGCCATTTCTTTTCTGCTGGAAATGCTTTCTTCCAGAATTCCGGCGGGTTTGTGCCGAGCAAATGACTTGCATGAGGGTAGATAATTGTCCTGACTCTGAACGGATTTTGCGCACACCTCGTTGATCGCCTGCACCACCACCGCGTGCAGGTCGGCCTCCGTCACCGTCCGAGCCGGGCAGTTAATGTCCCGGTCCTTTTTGTGCAGCCGCGATACGCAGCGCCAGACGATCTTCTTTCTCCCGTGCACGTTCCAATGGGTCCGCTGGAAAACATCGCCGCAGTGGGCACAGTACACGATGCTCGATAGCGCGTACTTTCCGCTGTAGATCCGCCGCTTTCCGGTGCCGGTCTCAAGGTTGGCCTTGCGGACCATTTTCTCCTGCACCATCATATAAAGTTTCTTTGGAATGATCGCTTCGTGGCTACTCTCCACATAATACTGCGACACGATACCCTTATTCTCCACACGCTTCTTTGTCAGGAAATCCGTGGTGATGGTTTTCTGCAGCAGGGCATCCCCGATGTACTTTTCGTTCCGGAGGATCTTCCGCAGGGTAGTTGCAAGCCAGAAAACACTGCCTGCTGCCGTTTTGATCCCGTCTGCGGTCAGTCCCTTGCCAATTTCGTAGTAGCTTTTCCCCTCAAGGTACTCCCGGTAAATCCTTCTCACCACCTCAGCCTCTTCTGGATTGATGACCAGCTTCCCAGTTTCATCCTTATCATAGCCGAGGAACCGGTTTGTGCATACCTGCACTTTACCTTGCTGGTAACGGTACTGCAGCCCCAATCGAACGTTCTGGGAAAGGCTCTGGCTTTCCTGCTGTGCAAGGGATGCCATGATGGTGAGCATAATCTCGCCCTTCGCGTCCAGCGTGTTGATTCCTTCCTTTTCAAAATAGACCGGGATGTTCTTATCCTTGAGCTGTCGGATGTAGTTCAGGCAGTCCAGCGTGTTCCTGGCAAATCGGGAAATGGACTTCGTCACCACCATGTCGATCTGGCCAGCCATGCAGTCATCGATCATGCGATTGAACTCTTCTCGCTTCTTGGTGTTGGTTCCGGAAATCCCGTCATCAGCATGCCGCCATGATTTCTGATAGTGAAAAAACAAAATCATGTCCACGACCTACCAAAAAGCAAAATCGTGTCCACAACCTACCCAAAAGCAAAATAGTAGCCACAACCCTCCGTAAATTGAAGTCTCGATATGTTCCCGCAAACAGAAAAAGGGATATCTGCTTCCCCCGAGCGTGATGACCCCGGATCGCAGATATCCCTTGATTTAGCGGCTTTTCCAGCCTCCCATTATGTATTTCTTTTCAGCAAAACTACGGTCTCGACGTGAAACGAGACAGTGAGGAACATAATCACGTCGGTTCTTGCTGTCTGGGAATTGCTCAAAGCGGGGACATGCTGTTCGGGAATTTGTCAGAAATATGATGTTGCTCCATTACCTTCAATTATATCAGCAACATTGCAAAACACATTGAACTGGAATTTGGCTATCTATTCTCAGAGTTTCTTCATCATCCAATATGCATCAATATAGGAGCCGTCTGCATATTTCATGTTATCAGGAAATGTACCAAACTTTTCAAATCCTAGCTTCTCATACATAGCAATGGCATCCTTGTTCTCCGCCATAACCTCAAGCTCTGCCTGCTCGTAACCTACACTCTTCGCAACATCAAGTACAATCTGAAGCATAGCTTTTCCTATACCGCATCCGCAGTATTCTTTGTAAAGAGCAATTGCAACATCACACCTGTGGCTGTATCTCTTATACGGGGCAATGCTCATAAGAGAGCAGTTACCAATATGCTTACCATCAAAAAACGCAACAAGCATAAGTTCACGCTCCGCATCTATCTTAGCCTGGATAAACTGCTTCTCTTTTTCCTCTGTAATTGTGATTTCTTCAGGTTCTCTGATAAGATAAGGAGTCTCTGCACTGGTTATTCTCAGATACTTTATAAGTGCCTTTGAATCTTCCGGTCTTGCATTTCTTAATATTATAGTTCTTCCAAGTTTATCCTTAATTGAAATTTCCCCAAATTCCATAACTCTTATATCTCCCTTACAAATTCTAATTTCTTTGGCTCTACAAACTTGAGTTATCTATTATGATTTTTTTGATCTCATCGCAAGAAAAGTTGGTATGTTCAGATCATGCAGACGTCCTTCTCCATTCGTGTCCTCGTAGAGGCTCATAAGCGTAAACCCCGCCTCAAGCTGTCCATTAATCTGTTCCTCGAGGGTGTGCGAAAACTGCATCCCGGCATCATCTCTTTCGAGTTGTTTTCTATAATCTTCATTTTTCGTTGGATCGAATGGCAAACTATTGATGATCTCACACTCGTTTTCATCAACGACATAATTGATATAATGATCGACTCCGGATAAGAGAAGGCCGCCTTTTTTTAGAACTCGCCAGCATTCTTTCCAGATTCCTTTTACATCTTTTACGTAGCAGTTGGATACCGGATGGAAAATCAAATCAAATGCCTCATCTTCAAATGGTAGTGTCTTTGTCATGTCTCCGCGAATGATATGAATATCGTAGCCTTCACGCTCAGCAACATACCTCTCGCTTTCTAGCTGTTTCACAGAGTAATCTAGGACTGTGCAATCTGCTCCAAGCGCAGCAAAAACAGGCATCTGCTGTCCACCCCCGCTCGCCAGGCCAAGAACTTTTTTCCCTGTCAGGTCGCCAAACCACTCATGAGGTACTTTTTTCGTAGGGGTCAACACCACGTCCCAGATACCATGCCTGGCCTTGATGTATTCCTCATGACTGATCGGTTGTCCCCATTCCCAGCCTTCTTCTACCCATCGATCAATAGTTTCTGCATTTATTTTCTGGTAATCCATCTGTTCCTCTCCAATAAATTCTAACTTACCTATCACTACAAACTGTTTAATAATCTGCCTTTTCTCTTCTACTATTTTACAGCTTTGTTCCATTCCACTCCCGATTCATCTGTCCATGTACCTTTTCCATCATAAATATAAACAGCATTTATACGATCCATATAGCGACCATCCGCCAGTAAATAGACCGTAGTCTCATCGCCCCTTTGATTAACCAATTCTTCGACATCCGGCCAATTGTCCTTATTCTCGAATTTTTCAGTTGATGAACTTGAATCATCCATTGACGGTTCATCCGGGAGCTGTACTACCTCTACAATTGCTTCAATTGTTTCAACCGGAGCATCACTCCATGGATATGCCGCATCATCACAGCCTGCCTGCTCAAGTAATTCTTTTGCATCAGGACCTAATAATTTCTTATATGCATCATACACAGATGCAAGCTTATTCGAAAATTCCACCTGTTCAGAGTTTCCTTTATCAGAAAGCCATGATACTGTCTCTTTTTTAACCTCATCTGTGGTCATACTGGTTCCAACTCCCCAGTTAAGCAAATGTGATGCAGTTATAATAGAATTCATTTCATTTTCGGCTGTTCCCGGCTGAATGTCCGAATCAATTTCATCTAATACATCTCTGAATTCTTTATATGACGGCTTCACATCCTGTAATTGATTTTGTTCCTTAGCCTCTGTTTGCTCCATATTATTAATTTCAAAATGGAAATTGCATTTTCTAAAGGTGCTGTATGGCACACCAAATCCGTCATACAACCTCCCCTTGCTTTACATGCCGTACATTCTCTTATAATTTCAGGTCTGCGTACATCCTTATACTTCTTCGGATTAAGCATTTCTTTCTGAACATACTGTAAAATGTCCTCGCTATCAGCTTCTATCTCGCATTGCCTTCCATTGATTTTTTCATAATTCACAAAATCAATAATGTCCTTCATTTCATTATCACTTACGTTCGGATAATCTGATAAGGCTTTGTATAAAACGCCATCCCATAATTCTGTGAACTCATGGTTTCCTATATTTATCTCCATATTGTTATCACCTGCCTTCATATACAAATCTTGGTCCTTCTTCTCCCACCTTTCCATTACTTACAAATCCTGATTGGAAAAGGACTTTCTGTGAGTCTATATTTTCCGCATCGGTTTCTGCCTCCACCTGCTTTACACCGTCCTGTGACAATGCCCATTCTGTGATTGCTTTTACTGCTTCTGTCATATATCCGTGATGCCTATATTCTTCTTTCAGACCATATCCAATTTCAATCCAATTTCAATCACTCCGTCATCTCCAAATCCCTTAAAGCAAAAATCACCCACAATAGTTTCCGGATCATCTTTCAATTCCATATCCCAGATAGCATACTATATTCTCTTATCAGGATTAGACACGATCAATCGCATGTGTCTCCTGCGGAGGAGAATCCGGGGAAGGTGCGAGGCTCTGCGACTATGGATGGATCAATTTCAACAACCAGATTTCCGTCGATGACCAGCATATTGCCTGCTGTACATTGCAGATGTAGGCACTGGCGATATTGATTTTCATGTGCAATACCGACATTCTCAAAATAGATATTGTTCCCCAGTGTTGTATTTTCATCGGTCTTGTACAGAGAAAGAAATCCTTCGCCCCATACCCACTGAATGTGAGTTCTGTTCCATCCGGCACAATCTGACTCATGGCAATCGGATCCCCGAATTTGAGAAGCTCAATCCCCAGGATGTTTTGTTCTTATACTTCTGTGTCTGCTCTATCAGCACAACGGAAGTTATGTTGTTGTGCTTCTCTCCCTGATTTCTACTGAAGATTCCCATACGAACATTCCTCCCGCATAAACCAAACTTAGAGCATTATGTAAGATGTCTAGGAGTTGCCGTCATATGTGAAGTAATTTTACTTCTCTCATCATTTCGAATTCTTTCAGCAATTTCATTGATTTTATTTGTTATCCACATGTTAGCGGTTGTATTTTCTTGATAATCTGCCTCAGCGTACATATTGATACGACCATCTTCTCGCATCTGTTCCACCTGTTGCATAGCCTTAAGATCC
>Ga0256405_10001914_pt1 | contig 52406 bp, 44 predicted proteins | sample RumenRJG_02DNA_FD_189096 | JGI IMG/M metagenome (GOLD analysis project Ga0256405, IMG submission 189096) | Bovine rumen microbial communities from Lethbridge, Alberta, Canada - RJG_02 | ecosystem: Host-associated > Mammals > Digestive system > Stomach > Rumen | place: Canada: Alberta...
GCGACTATCTGATTGGCACTCACCGCGAGGCGCCGACCACGTCGAACGATTGTACTCGTCTGTACATCCGCAAGGTTGACACCTACGAACGCACCAAACCCTTCACGCAGGAAGACCTGGCTCGCCAATTGCGCTTCAAGACCGTCTCGGCAGCTGTCGCTGCTCGTATGAAAGACCCGGCTAAGATGATCGCCGACAATACGGCCTTCAATGCGCAGACGACCTACAAGACGATGAAGTCTTACCTGTGGGCACTCGAAAAAGCCGCTTATGATGCAAATCTTAACGGCTGATTCAAGTCCTGTTAAGGATAAGAAAGCCACGTACGACCAGCAGAACGGCTAATCGTCTGAGGAATTGAAATTAATTCTTAATTTTTAATTTTTAATTTCTATGAACACCAGTAGTAAGAGTGCGATATTGCGGTTCGTATTGGGTCTGATAGAGCTGATACTGAACATCGGCAAGAAGCACGTAGACAAAAATGCCGAAGGCGATTTTTGATTGAAGATTGAAGATTTCAAATTTCAAATTTAAGATTGAAGATTTTAGATTTAGTGATTAGTGAATAAAAGCGACCTCACGGCCGCTTTTATTTTATGCGTAGGAGTGGAGGCCGCCTAAGAGATAGGAGACTCCAAAATAGGTGAAGAGGACGAAGAGAAATGCTATCACGCTAAGGACGTGATACCATATTTCAAATTTATGATTTATGATTGATGATTTGTTTTTTAGCCACGGGAAGTGGAGCAAAAGCGCATAAACGAGCATGGTGATAAGTGCCCAGGTCTCCTTGGGGTCCCAACCCCAATAACGTCCCCAACTCATATTTGCCCATACAGCGCCAATAAAGATGCCGGCCGTCAGACAGAAGAGGGCTGGGTATAATAGTATCTGCGATACTATTTGAGATTTCTCTGCCGCAAGGGCGCGATTAACTTCGTTTTTTAAAATTAAGATTTCAAATTTATTTTTTCGTACGCCTTCTGCTTTGTGGGCAGCGAGAGAGGCACAGAGGCCGACGATGCCGCAGAGGGCGATGACGGCAAACAAGGTGTAGGCCAACATAATAACCGACACGTGAATACCTAATAACGGCGTCTGCAAGACCGGCTGCAAGGGCGGCTTAGGAGTGACCACCTTGGTCATGATAATGGCTAAGACGATAATCAAGACCGCTAACGCTGATAGAAGATCGACCGCTGTGCTGTTAGACCGCTTCGCTGTCAGGTTGTTCAGCAAGGCGCGGAAGCGGGTGCGGGGCTGAAAGAAGAAAGCTATCATAGCTACCAAGAGCAATGCATAGCCGGTATACGTAATGCCGATACCCCACGGGTCGTAGTTATAGGCCAACACCACACCCTGCAGGTCACTGTCGTAATCGGATTGACAAAACCGCCAGTTGTGGTATTTGAGTGGACGATTCATTCTTATCGTCCCCTCATCTACCATCATTTCATATTTATGATTTCTGATTTCTGATTTGCTTCTATCCAGCAAGCGCAGCTCCGTGATATAATCCACAGGATTGTTGTCGCTGTCATATACCACCTGAAAATCCCAGAGAAAAAGGGTGATTTCAGATGTATGATTTATGATTTCAGATTTATGATTTAGAGTCTGCGCTTTATCGGAGCGCAGGTGTATCTCGCCTTGCTCGCCAAAGAAATGCGTCACACAAGCCCCTAAGAGTATTGTTAAAAGGGCAAAATGAAGTAATAACGTTGCTGGTTTTTTATAGCTGAACATAATTTTTAAGTTTCCACTATTAAATAAACAAAAACATAGATAAACACTTTTGAATGCTTTTGAAGTTACACTTCATTCGTAATTATATGCAAAAACCACTTGTGAATAAACTCACAGATTGCTTTTACATACAATTCCGAACTCCGACGAGTCAAAGCATTTAAAAGACATAAACCTAAAAAACATTTATACTATTTGCTTGTTTTGAGTGCAAAATTACACAAAAAATCCCACCTGAGCAATAGTGGGAAGCAAAATCACAACAAATGGGGATACAAGAAATGTACAATTATTAAGATTCTTTTAGGGTCTCTCGTCTGTATCCTGTCGTTCTATCGTCCCGTATCTCTCCCGTACGTCGCGACTCTAAGGAGTTCTATGTTTGCTCTGCGAACTCGCGCGGCGCACTTACTCCTTCAAATGTCCGCCGGACATTCTCGGTGCGCCTCAATCGCTTCACGTAAGCGAGTCGTGAGAAAGCAAAAAATAACAGCAGGCAAGCACGAGGGAAGAAGGGGATAGGCACGAGAGAATAAAAAATACGGTCGCCACTGGAGTGACGATCGCTTTTAGGGAGTATTTCTGGAGACATCAATAGTAAAATCGTTTTGTAATTTTAACGCTATTAACGAAAAAACTATTCAATGCTCACCGGGCCATAATAGTAATATGTTTCTTTTTCATGATACTTTACAATATTTACAATCGAATCTACGAAATAGAGTATAGTGTCCGCCTCTTCTATATCATAATTTACAACAATTAGTTGTCCTGTTTGCTTGTACCTAAAAGGGTGAATATATTGAATGCATTCAATAATTGAATCTTTATTCCAAGTCTCCAAACGCCAATCTACATATCCACTTTCATGCCCATTATATGGTACATCAAACATAAATTTTGATATTTTATGAACAGTTCCAAAAATTTCATCTTCACGTATCGTTTCTAAAGTGCGATATTCTTTTCTATAAACTTCACTCTTCGGAGAGTCGACATCATTACTACATCCACTAAAGAGAAAAGGTAAGATTGCTATTGCACATAAATACTTTTTCATGACAATACTATTTCACTTTTAAAAATGTAAAAAAAATCTAATATACACTTCGTCTTCGAAGGGCAATTTCAAAGTGTGACAAGTTGTCACGGTTTGATTTCTCGATTTAATTAATCGTCCTTTAAGCTCTATCCGTTTCTTACTTATCCAATTCTTCTTGCAGGTAACTATATACGTAGCCGGAAGACTGGAAGTACAAACCTGTTTTAGGGTCGTTGAGTTTCTCAAACAAACGAGAGTTATATACCTTGTCGAACGCTTCTTGCATCGTTAAGCCGCGTTCCTCCATGAGACGAGAGATAAGGTCTTTCACTATCTCCTCTTTCATGTTCTGAAATTCTGCCTGCGATACGTTCATTGTTTAATTAGTTTATCAATCGCTCTCTGCGTGCAAAAAGCGTATTGAAAAGTGATACCTTTGGGATATTGGATACGTTGGAGGAACTGCTCAAACGATATATAGCCTTGCTTATAACGCGTGATTTGCGCACCGATAGTATCATTAGCGATCGGTCCGAACACTACATCGTAGTCGTGCAAAGTACGTCCTTCGGGTTCTATACGATGGTCATAGACAAAATGTGCCCATTCTTCCGTATAAGTCTCAAAACGTTTGTACTTAAACTCATGCAGCAGTTTTTCGTCAAAGCGATAGACATTAACAATCGGAGGTAATTCAGCAAATTCCGCTTTGAACTGCGCCATCTCCAAGGCTTGGTCGTAGTTGGCAGAGAGATAGAACGCACGTCCGAAATCCTTGTTTGGCTTGGATTTCTGCAAGTCGATACGCTCAATATCCATCGTTGAACCGTGGTAAAGAATCATAGATTGCCTCCTTTCCTTTTGCAGTATTCTTGCAGGGTTTGAAGGTTGTCCTCGACGGAGAGCGTGTGCATGATATTATAGTGTTTTTCGCACAAAGCCAACGCTCCATACTGCTGTAGATAGCGGTATGATTGCACCTCCGACACCTTATGCAAGTGAGCGAACTCCGCCACCAACAATACGAGGTATTCAATCTTGTCTATGACCGTTTTTGCCATGTTGATTATAACTCTTTGCAACTTTCGGCTGCAAAGTTAGTGATTTTTTTTCAATTATGCAAGTTTTCGGGCAGAATTATGCGGAATTTATGGATTTTGTAACGGAAATGAATGAATAGCATCCTTAAGATGGAACGGAACACATAAAGATGCGTGAATGTAGTGAATGTGAAAGTCGCGCTACGGTGACGTCCGTAATGCGAATGAGAATGACCCGAAATGATAGTTATGGTCACACGGATACATATTCACCATTCACTACATTCACACAAAAATGTGTGTTCTTAGCCGCAAGTGCACGATTAAACATAAATGTGTGTTGATTACAAGGAAGCCCACAAAAAAAGCAGACTCACGATGAATCTGCTTTTGGGAACAAAGAGAGCGAAGTTAAATCGCATCAATGAACGCCACAACGGCATCACGGTCTTCTTTGTTGAGTTTATAGAACTGCTGTGTCGGCCAATAAGCATCCGATTGAGGACTATAGCCGTGCCACATAATAGCTTCGATGACGTTACGGGCACGCGTGTCGTGCATACGCGCCTCGTACTGGTCGCCGGTAGCCTTACGGTGCAGACCACGTCCCCACAGCGGTGTCGTACGGCACCAACCGGTGCGGATATCGTTCTCCATGCACAACTTATGCTGTATCATGTCGGTATAGGGCCAAATCTTCTGATTGGGATAACGCGGCATAGAAGCTGTGAAGCCCTTGAAGTTATTCGGGTCACGCACCTGGTCCGGTCCTGTTGTCCAGGTAGGACGGTGACAATAGTCGCAACCAATCTGGGTGAAGAGTTCTTTACCGCGGAGCACTTGTTTGTCATTGACGTTACGTGCGGCAGGCACAGCCAGACCGCGGTGCCAAACCATCACCTGCGTGAACTCGTCGTCACTCATCTCGACAGGTAACTCTTTGCTCGTCAGATAACTGTATATCCGGTCTTCCGTACCGAACTCGGCCTGCACCTCCGGGTCTTTGGATGCATACTCGGCATAGATAGTGCCGTTGAGGTCGAGGTAATGGTAACGGCGGTCGGAGCGGGTGACATTGGTGATGTTCCAAATAGCATTAGCTCCTGCACCGTCCATCAACGGACCGCGTGTGAGCGCATAGGTGAAGCGTTTGGGACCCCACTGAGCATCGTTCTTATAATAACCGCTCTGCTTGAAACCACCTTCATAGAAAGCGGGATTGAGACCGTTCTTGAGTTTGCCGTCAGCAGCCTCTTTCTCGTACTGGGCGATGATGTCCTCGTCGGTGATGGCATCCAAGAGACCGGAACCGTACACGCCGATGGTGTTCTCCAACTTAACCTCATAACCCTCGGAAGCCAACAGGCCGTCCGGGTCACGATAGCCTTGGTTATACACATAGACAGCTGTATTCGGCATCTTCACCTCCGGATAACGCAACTCATAGCGCTCACCATCGGCAAACCGGTTGCCGTGCTCGTCGGTAGCGGTCTTCCAGGTCACGGTAATCTGGTCGGGGTCAAGAGGAGCCTTGAAGGGCGCCGCACCAAACAGTTGCGGCATACCGGCCAACCAGGGCACATAGGCTTGCGTCTCAGGGTTGATAACGACGAGCAAAGTGCCGTTACCTACATTAGCGGCATCGTAACGACCTTCGGGCACCGAAGTACCGTGCGAGTAGTTAGGATGGCAGTGCTGGCACGAGGCACGCACATAGACGGGACCTAAGCCGTGTTGACGACCCGTCTCGTTGGTGACGAAGGGTTTCTCGGCTATCTGGTCACCTTGTGCAAAGGCGGTACCCAGACCTGCCTCTTCGGTAGCAGGAGTAGGTTGACGGAAAGTCATCGAGGTGAGGTTGGTCGTTGTACCCAACCGGCCACCGGTGTAGTACCATTCAGGCTTGTCGGTAGGAGCATCCGAACCCGACGAGGTGGTGTCCTTACAGCTGACCAGGGAAACCAGGAATCCCAGGATAACCAGGCTGTTTAGTAAAAAGTTCTTTTTCATACTTATTCAGATAATAGGGGTAATACATCTTTGTTGAGTACCTCGGCCAGGGCAGATACTTTGTCGATGGCGTTCTTCACTGCCGGGTTATTCTGGGCGGTATTCTCGAAGTCCTGAATAGCCTCGATAGCGGCGATAGCCTCCTCGATAGCCGTGCGCACCTCGGTATCGAGTTCGGCATCTTGCTGCTTGACATAATCTGACACACACGCATCACCGGCCTTAGCACCGCAGTAAGCATGTTGGATAGAGCGGATATTGTCGGCAAAGTCGATAGTAGAGGTGCAGCTATACGGCGATTCGATATAGTCGCGCTGCTCAGCCGTACTGCTGATATAAGGATTGCCTAACTTGAGGTCAGCCACCTCACCGGCTATGTTGATAGCGCCGGCAACAATCTCTTCGGCTACTTCCTGATAACTCTTGAAGATAGAACCGGCCTTACCGGCATTCATCATCTGATCACCGTAGTTGTCCTCATAAGGCTCTATCTCGGATGCATCTAACAGCGCCATCTTATCGGCACTCACCTCGCCGGCCCAAGCATACTCCAGCAGGATAGCCTGTTGGGTCAGGTCTTCAACGATAGCATTCAGATAGACTGCCTCGGCGTGGGTGAGGTTGGTAGCATGGGGATGGCCTGTACCAACAGGACGACCACCTTGCTCCACCGATTCGAAGAGCAGGAACTCGCAGGCGTGGAAACCCTTGAGGGCATAACCGAGGACATCACCTACATAACGTCCGCCGTCCTCTTCAATCTGCGCCATACGAACAGGGTCGTTCAAGAGAGCGTTCATCTGGTTAAAGTCTAAGGGCCATGAGTCGATGTGCGGGTCGATGTTGTGGGCACTGGCAGGACCGTACAGGAAAGCCTCACTCTGCTCCCAATACTTACGCATCAGACGCCAAGCGGCATCGGCTTCTGTCATCAGCGCTGCATAGTCATCGCCGGCTTCTACAGCGGCTAAGATGCCTTCGGTCTTCTCCAAGAGCGTCATACCGGCATCGGCCATAGCGCTATAGGTAGCGACAACGGTGTGGTTAACATAGGGTGCAGCCACTTTTTGAAGTGCTGCTTCTTTGGCGGTGGTGACACCGGAGTCACCGCCCTTTTGGCAGCTCACCAGGCTGCCTAAGATTCCTAGGGATACCAGGATTCCGAGTAATAGATTCTTTCTCATAACGATATTAATTTTAAATTTTTAATTTTTAAATTCTTTTACAGTTTATACATTCCTGCATAAACGATGCCGATGGCTATCTGCGGTTCGTCGTTGTAAATCTTACCTTTGGTGCCATCCGCCCGCGTGCCGGGTTTGAGGATGCCGTACGAGAACTCGGCTTTGATACCTATCTGCGGGATAGGGAAATAGTTGATACCCACTGCCGCACGATGCCGTCCGCACCAGGCGTACATATCGGTAGAACGATTGTCGTACCGGAACATCGAATCGTAGTAGTCGTAGCGACCGAAGAGGTAGAACTGCTGTTTCTTCTCCGCTAATTTCTTATTGAGTGAGAAGAAGTCGTATCCGGCTTCTATACCTGCGGCCAAGGCATCCGAGGCCACCCATTGTTTGGAGGAGACAGAGCCCTTACGCATAGCTATATTGTATTGGGTAATCTTAGCCGCATCGCTCAGGTGACCGTACATAAAACTGCCGCGGATGATAACGCCGTAGTCCTTGTAGGCAAAGTCAAAAGCTCCTATGCTGACCGTACCTTTTACTTTCTTATACGCACTCTCGTCTAACTCGGCATTGGTCTTGCTGAGCGTATTACGGAACGAGTTGCCGCAGTAGCCGCTCAGGCTCAGACGCAGCCCTTTCACCCCTGTATAATCCACGCGCGCAGCGCCCGCAAAGACATTGGCTAATTTAAACTCGTACGGACTGCCGGCACCGGGCTTAATCCAGTTCTTACGATTAAAGCGGTCGCTGTCCAAGCCAGGTAAGAACATAGCCTGATAATGCCAACCGTTTTTGGTGCTACCCATAAAAGTCAACGCCACCTCGTGCCAGGTGCTGGGGATAATAGTGAACTCGCCTTCGTTACGATAGACACCGAAGTACTCCGTCGACTCGTGGTGAGCATTAAGTGCGCCTACCGGGATGACTTGCATACCGGCGCGGATGATGGCATAACGATTGAACTCTTTCTGCAACCAGAACTGCTCCAACGCTACTTCGCCACCTCGTTCCACTTCCTGTTCGTACTCGCCGCCTTCCTCTTCTTCTATCTCGATAGCCGACTCGGTGCCGCCGTGCTCAAACTCTATCTCCGTACCCACCGACCAGCCTTTGCCGAAGTCGTAACCTAAATTGATAACCACGTGCGGAAGGTCGACCTCACCGTAATGGTCATTCTTGTATTTCTCGGGATTCTTACCGTAACGCAGGTAGTTATTGGAATAGAAACAATGCTTAGCCGTCACCTCGCCGTAGCCGCCGATGGTGAAACGGCGTTTTCGATTTTCGATTTTCGATGCTCCGGACACGGCGTCCACCTGTCCCAATTTATTGGGATTGGCTGTCTGTTGCTCCAAACGCTCCACCCGCAGCATCAGGGCTTTGAGGTCGGCAGCACTGACCTTGATGCTATCTTCTGCAAATGCACTCAAGGTACTTGCAATCAATAAGATAATGAGTATGGATGATTTTCTCATGATGTCTTGTTATGCTTGTTTAAATCACAATGCAAAATTACTCCAAATACGCCGTTCGGGCAATCCCTAATAATAGGGATTTTGGGCTTATAATGTTGCGTATGTCAAAAAAAAACAGTACCTTTGCACCCGATTTTGGAATACTATGTACAAGGCAAGTGATAAGATTTGTGATTTGATGTCGCACGAAGAGGATGCGATTCAGATTATCAGCCGTTTCGGATTGACGATGGGCGTGGGCGATCAGACGATCGAACAGGTCTGCGAGGCGCACGGCGTTCATACACCTACTTTCTTAGCCATCGTCAACTACAAAGTCTTTAAGAAACGTGCTATTCCTGCCGATATCGACATCTCCACCTTGCAGCGTTACTTGCGCAACGCACACACCTATTTCCTCGACTTCCGTCTGCCGCGTCTGCGTCGTGCACTCATAGAGGCTATCATCCCCGCCGACCCGACGACCAAGATTCCCGGACTTATCTTGCGCTGCTACGATGAGTTTGCCGAAGAGATACGCACCCACATCGAGCACGAGAACGAGGGCGAGTACGATGCGCACATTCAGGATGACCAACGTATAACGGATAAGTTGACGGAGATAAAAAAACTAATTATTAAGTATTATCCGTCGGATAAAGGTGAACGGTTATCGGTTACGGGTTACCGGTTACCGGTTACGTATCAGCTCATTAGTGTCATGTCCGACCTGTGGCACACCGAGCAGGACTTTGCGGATCACTGTGCCATAGAGGACGATATCTTACGTCCGGCGTTGACCAATACCTATTCGCCCACCAGACTGCATCGTCATAAACCCGATACGGAGGAACTGAGCGACCGCGAACGTGATGTATTGATACAGGTCGTGCGCGGATTGAGTAATAAGGAGATAGCCGATGTGCTGTGTATCTCGACCCACACGGTTATCTCGCACCGTAAGAACATAGTTCGTAAACTGAATATCCATTCTACGGCAGGTCTGACGATTTATGCGATAGTGAACAGACTGCTGGATATCAACGATTTTGAATAAAAAAAAGTACCCCACGTGTGTGAGGTACTTTTGATTGATGCAGGAGGAGTTTTATTCTACTCTTGCTCCTTGTGCGTTGTACAGCACGCCGTCGCGGAGGATGAACAACTGACCGTTACGCATGAACTTAACGGTATTGCCTTCGATAGCGGCATTGCGGATATCGGTAGGCTGCTCACCTTTCTTAGCCATACGGATACCACCTATACCACCGTCACCACCGGTCTGTGCCGAGGCTACGGTGAGCATGAAGGCAGCTGCTTGGTTGACGGCTACGGCTAACTCGCCATTCTTGGGCAGGGTCGTCTTCTCGCCCACTTCGGTACCGTTAACATAGATACGGATATCGCGCTTCTGTGCAGCGCCTTCGTACAGCACTACGGTGTCGCAGGCAGGCATAAAGAACTCAACGTGCGTCTTACCGGCAATCTCACGGCTGTAGTCGTCGTCGGTCTTCGAGAACTTCCACTTCTTAGTCGCGTCCCAACCGTAACCGCCCTTGATCCAGGTCTCAGACCCGTCGAATGTAATCTTATCGGCAGTATAAACGACAGGGTCTACAGCGGCTATATTCAGCATCAACTGAGCGGTCGATTGGTCGGCACCCGTAAGGGTAATAACCTTGCCGTTTTGCTCCCAAGTGGTACCCTCGTTGACTTTGTACGACTGAACGGTCGGCTCTGCTTCGCCTGCCAGATAGTAAGCGTAGATATTGCCGGCATCGCCTTCCGGGATGTAAGCGCTATAACCGTTGGTCATGATTATCTCGAGCGCTTTCTTAGGTGCTTCACCCTCTACGATGTGAATGGTGTAGGTGAGTTTATGCTCCCCGTCTTCTGCCGTTACGGTAACGATAAGGTCGTTCCCGACAGCGTCCTTAGAGGTATCGGCGGCATTATCGCTCTTCTCAACGACCAACTTGTCCGTGCCGGGATTGTTGCTGCCGTAAGGCTTCACGATGGTGTATTCGAGAATGTCGGAAGCAAATTCGGGCGTAAGGGTATAGCCGGTTACCGCCAGACTCTTCAGCGTAGCGTCCGTACTGGCAGCTGCACGGCGGATAACGCGGATAGTATAGTTTTTCTTGGTGGTGCCGTCCTCAGCGGTTACGGTAACTATCTGTTCAGCGGGAGCAGCGCCTACAGCCGGGATATTCATGTTGAACGGACTGGCAGGAGTAGCGGTAGCGAGAGGATGAACCAACTCAACATATACGGGAGCCGAACTCAGACCTCCAACCTCTACCGGCACAACGATAAAGAAGGTGTCGGCATCCTGGGTGAAGTACTGTTTCTCTTCGCCGGGGAGTGCATAAACGGCTTTGATATCGGCATTGCTGCTGGCCTCGCAAGCGCGGCTGACAGAGATGTAACCCAGGGTGGGATTCATGGCGCTGCCGGCTGTTTCGGTGCGGTAGAGATAAATCCACTCGGTAGCCTTATCCAAGGTACAAGTATAGATGTTGTTGTTATCAAATGTACCTTCGTTGAGCATGGTCACGCCTTTGTCGGAGAATATCTGTACGGTAGCAGAGGGAGTAGAGGCATAGATAGTCACTTCATCGCCGGGCTTAAAGGTGCCGTCTGCGAGTTTTACACCGAAGTACTGGTTTGTGTCGCCCAGTTTACCATCACTCTGAGTGTTCTTATCTACCGAACCGCCTACAACGCCTTCTACGGAAGCCGTCTTGCTGCCGGTATGTGTAGCTTTGATTAACTCGCCGCACAGTTTAGCAGCCACAGTAATCTTATGCTCGGCGCTGACGGGAGTATTATTGTACTGGTTTTGTGCGTATGCTACAAAAGTATACTCGCCGGCTGCGGTAGGCGTAAACTTGTAGGTGTTGGTCTCGCTCAGTTTGGTATCGCTGCCCTTAGCCGTCCACCAGAACTCGGTAGCTCCGGAGGCTTTAGCTGTCAGGGTAGCCGAACCGCCTACGTACGAGGTCTCAGGACCCGAGATAGTAACGGCGGAAACAGGGTCGGTAGAGGGAGCACCTGCGGTAAAGGTAATGCTAGCGATATACACCTTGCTGCCGCTACCCGAGAAAGAGAAGGTCTGCGGCTCGGTAGGTGTGGCACCTGTAAAATCATACGTAAACTCATACTCGGTATTCTTGGCCTCCAGGGTCACTGACTTAACGGCGGTAGAGGAACCTTGATACATAGAGAAAGTACGACCTGCATTACCGGTATACAACTTAACGGTAACACTGGCATTTTCGGTTAAGGTGAATTCAATGGCGCGTTTGTTATAAGCTCCACTGCCTCCAGCGGTAACATCGAAGACATTAAGGGTAGCATCACCTACCGTTAATTGGATAATGGAAAAAGCGGATTTGTTCTCGGTATCGGCGGACGAACCATAATACTTATAACCGGAAGGCAGTTCTGTTCCCCCGGCATAATTAAGGGTGGTTAAATCGGTTGCCCATAAGCAGGCACTAACTGCAAAGGCAGCAAAAAGAGTAAAGAGTTTTTTCATGATTAGAGTATTTTATTTCACGGTGCAAAATTACAACAAAATACGCACACGAGTGTGTACGTATTGTGTAAAAATGTGTAAAAATTGACAATTAGTGTTTTGCCAACTTAATCACCTCCTCGGCGATGCGTCGTGCCGAGTTGCGTTGTGCGAGTGTCAGTATATTGGTGCTCAGTGCTTTACGACGATTCTCGTCCTCCATAAGTTGCAAAGCCGTTGGGATAAGGTCGCGGTCGGCATCGATATCGCGCACCAAGACGGCAGCGTCTTTGTTGACTAAGGCCATGGCGTTATGTGTCTGGTGGTCTTCCGCCACATTGGGTGAGGGCACCAGGATAGAGGCCTTGCCCAGCAGGCACAGTTCGCTGATACTGCTGGCTCCGGCACGGGAGATAACCAGGTCAGCTTGTGCATAGCGGTCGGGCATATTGGTCAGGAAATCGGTACATTCGATATTGGCGGGCTTGCCGGCCTCTTCCCACGCCTGATGACAACGTTCGAAATAGGTCTTGCCCGTCTGCCATACGACATCTATATTGCTCTTACAGAGGGTGGGCAGGGCATGTATGATAGCCTCGTTGATGGTGCGGGCGCCCAGACTGCCGCCGATGATGAGGAGCGTATTGCGGGCACTCTTGTGGCGGACACCTTGTGTGAGGTTTTGGCGCACAGGGTTACCGGTGAGGATAATCTTATCCTTGGGGAAGAAGCGCTCCATATTCTCGTATGCCACACAGATCTTAGCGGCATCGTTACGCAGCAGTTTATTGGTGACCCCGGCAAAGCCATTCTGTTCCTGCAGCAGGACGGGAATGCCCATTCGCGCCGCAACTTTCATAGCTGCTCCGCTGGCATAACCGCCTACGCCTACGCCCACATCGGGTCGGAAGTCACGGATGATGCGTTTAGCCATCCGCATAGAGCGAATCAGGTCGATGAGTACGCTGAAGTTCTTCCACGGCTGTGCCCTATTGAATCCGCGTACGGGGAGGCCGACAATCTGATACCCGGCATCGGGTACGCGCTGCATTTCCATACGCCCGAGGGCTCCGACAAACAGAATCTCGGTGCGTGGGTCTATCTCACGAAGTGCGTTAGCTATACTGACGGCAGGAAAGATATGTCCTCCGGTACCGCCGCCGGAGATAAGGACACGGATAGGTTGTGATTCGTTCATACTTCTATTTCGGGTAAATCGGGTATATCGTTATAACTCTCTTGTATGGTCATCTCGGAGCGAGCCTTGAACTCGTTCTGCTCGCGCGCTACGCACATCATAATACCGAAGTACAGCGAAGTTATCAGTACCGAGGTGCCGCCCTTACTGATCATCGGCAGCGGTTGTCCGGTTACGGGACCCAAGCCTACGGCTACCGCCATAGAGACAAAAGCCTGGCAGGTAACCATCAACGCCAATCCCATTACCATCAGCATAGCCGAATAGTCGGCGTATTTGCTGCTGGCATAGCAGGCGCGGAAGAGGATAGCCAGGTAAATAAAGATTAAGACAAATGCCCCTATGACGCCGGATTCCTCTACGATGATAGCAAAGATATAATCGGCATACGCCAAGGGCAGGAAGTCGCGTTCCTGGCTGTTACCGGGCAGTACACCTAAGGGACTCTTACCGCCGCGCATGACGGCGACCTTAGCGATAGAGCGTTGGTAGTTGTCGTCGGTGAGTTTGAATTCGGCTGCCGGCTGTTTATGTTCGGCTATGAGGTCATCGATACGTCCCACCTGGGTAATAGCCCGGTCGAAAGGACGCGGCAGGGTACGGTGAGGACGGATAAAAGCAAACTCCACAATAAAATAGAATAGCAACGCAAAGGCGATAGCTCCTAAGGCCGTAAAGCCCAGATAGCGCCACGGAATACGTGCCAAGAACCACATCAGATACACGATGCCGGCCAATAAGACCGCTGTGGACATATTTCCCGTCATAATCGGGAAACAGGTACCTAATGTCAGCGAGAAGGTAATCCAAAATCGTTTGTGTGTATCTTCGTCGTTGCGAATACGCGATAACTGGTCTGCCACCACGATAATCAGACTCAACTTAGCCAACTCAGAAGGTTGGAATTGGAATCCGAAGAGGTTAAACCACCGTCCGGCACCGTTGATGGTGACCACAAAGGGATTATGCGGGATAAGCATCACGTATAGGCACAGGAGTGAGAAGGCGAGCATAGCATAACCTGATAAGCGAATGAGCCAGGTAGGCAAGAGTTGTACTCCGTAGGCTACACCTACGCCCAAGGCGATAAAGATAATCTGCTTGAGGATAGGACTGAGAATGCTGCTGCCCGCATCGTAGGCCAGGGTGCTGCCGGCACTAAAGAGCGCAATAATCGCCATCACGATTAAGGCGATAAACAAGGTCCAAAACGGACGGTCGATATATTGGCGGCTACCTATGAGGTCGGGCTTTTGCATAACGGTAGGTGTTATAGATTGCGTACAGCATTCATAAATTGTTCTCCGCGGTCCTCGTACGAGGTAAACAGGTCGAACGAAGCGCAGCAGGGACTGAGCAAGACGGTGTCGCCTTCGTGAGCGGCGTGATAGGCTCCCTCGATGGCATCGTGCAGATTGTCGGTGTCGATAATGGTAAGGGGTGACCGGTTACCGGTTAGGGGTGATGGGGTTCGGGTGAACGGGTCAAAGTGCTCGTGGAGTTTCTCATTGTGCAAACCCATGAATACAAGTGTATGGCATTTTTGGCGCACCAAGTCGTCTATCTCGCTATAATCATTGCCTTTGTCCTTGCCGCCCAAGATGAGCACGGTTGGTGTAGTCATCGATTCCAGGGCGTACCAACAGGAGTTAACATTGGTGGCTTTGGAGTCGTTGATAAAGCTTATTCCGCGCACGGTAGCTACGTATTGCAGACGATGTGCCACCCCCGCAAACTTCGTCAGACTCTCGCGGATAACGTCATTATGGATGTGGAGTATCTGCGCTGCCAAAGATGCCGCCATCGAGTTGAGGCAGTTGTGTTTGCCGCGCAGGGCTAACTCTTCTAAGGGAACTTCCAAGGGTTCTACAGCCTGTGGTGCTGCCACTATGAGGTTGCTGCCGTCGGTATAGGCCATGTTATGCTCCCCTGTTCCGAAAGGATACAGAGTTGCCTGCGGACGGATACGTGCTATCTCGCGGTCGATGACCGGGTCTTCGCTCCAATAGATGAACGCTTCGGACGAGGTCTGATTGCGCGTGATGCGGAACTTGGCATCCACATAGTTCTGGAATTGGAACTCGTAGCGGTCCAGGTGGTCCGGCGTGATATTCATCAAGATAGCTATGTCGGCCTTAAAGTCATACATATTATCAAGTTGGAAGGACGAGAGTTCGATGACGTAATATTCGCGTTCCTGTTGTGCTACCTGCAAGGCTAAGCTATTACCTATATTTCCTGCTAAGCCGACATTCAGTCCGGCACGCACCAGCATATCGAAGATAAGTGAGGTTGTGGTGGTCTTACCGTTGGAACCGGTAATACAAATCATCTTAGCGTGGGTATAGCGTGCCGCCAACTCAATCTCGGAGATGACGGGAGTGCCCTGCTGCTGCAGTTTGAGTATGATAGGTGCCGTATTTGGGATGCCGGGACTCTTGACTACCTCATCGGCATTCAGTATCAGCGCTTCGGTATGTTGCCCCGATTCGTATGCGATGTGATGGTTGTCCAACAGGGCACGATACTCATCGCGGATTGTCCCCATATCGGAGACAAAGACATCAAAGCCTTCTTTTTGAGCGAGGATAGCAGCTCCACAGCCGCTTTCTCCGGCACCTAATACTACTAATCGTTTCATCGTTAACGGATTTTAAGAGTCAGTATAGTTAAGGCGGCTAATAACAGGGTGACCAACCAAAAACGCAAGGTTATCTTGTTCTCGTGGTGCAATTCGTTGGAGCCTTTCATGCGTACAATGCATGAGGGGTCGCGGTCCAAGACCTGTTGTACGGACGTGCGGAAATGGTCGTGCATGGGTGTGCGTTTCCAGACGCGGATAGGATGTCCGCTGCGTTTGGTGAACTTATATACCTGTGTTTGAATAATCACACTCACACTCTCCATCAGGAATACGCCGCAGAGGATCGGGATGAGTAGCTCTTTATGGATGATGCAGGCGCATACGGCAATAATGCCTCCGATAGTCAGGCTACCCGTGTCGCCCATAAATATCTGGGCAGGGTAGGTGTTGTACCACAGGAAACCTATCAACGCGCCTACAAAAGCCCCTAAGAAGACTACTAACTCCTCACTGCCCGGGATGTACATAACGTCGAAATAGTCTGCCCAAACCGTGGAGCCGCTTACGTACGCCAGGGCTAAGAGGGCAATACCGATAATAGCACTATTACCGGCACACATCCCGTCCATCCCATCGTTGAGGTTGGCTCCGTTGCTGACGGCTGCTACGACAAAGACGATGAGCAGCACAAAGAATATCCAACCGGCTTTGTATTTCCATGTATCCCCTAAGAAGGAGAACATATCGGCATAGTTGGCATTATGGTTCTTGAAGAAAGGTATTGTTGTGCGTGTCGATTTGACATCCGGCGATTTATAGACTACTTCGGTGTTGTTCTCAATGCGCGTGGTCACTGTTTCGTTCATGACCGTCACCGGACTGTAGCGCAGCGTCAGACCGACGATGAGACCTAAGATGACCTGGCCGGCAATCTTCACCCAACCGTTGAGGCCGTCTTTATTCTTGCGGAACGTCTTGATGTAATCATCGGCGAAGCCTAAAGCACCTAATATAAGCGTGGTGACAATCATCAGGATGAGGTAGATATTGGACAACCTGCCCATGAGCAATACACCTGCCAGAATAGCTACAATGATGACGATACCGCCCATGGTGGGGACACCAACCTTCTTGGTGTTGAACGGGTCGGTTTTCTCGTCGCGCTGCGTCTCGCTGATATGTTTGCGACGCAGGAGGGCGATAAAATATTTACCGAACCACATACTCATCAGTAGGGCTATTACGGCTGCCATTATCGCACGGAACGAAATATAGGTGAACAGTCGCGCCCCTAACCAATCGCTAAAATGTGTAAAAAACGAATAGAGCATATACTATACATTTAGTGCATCATACATATTTCTTTACTTGTTCGTGATCATCGAAGTGGTGCTTGACACCCTTGATAATCTGATAGTCTTCGTGTCCTTTGCCGGCTATTAGGATGACATCCTCTTTTTGCGCCAGGATGCAGGCCGTCTGGATAGCCGATGCACGGTCTTCGATAATGAGGGTACTGCGCAACTCTTCTTCGGTCAATCCGGCCGCCATTTCCTTCAATATCTCGGCCGGTTCTTCGTCACGCGGGTTATCGGAGGTGAGTATCAGTTGGTCGCTACCGCGCTTAGCTATCCGGGCCATCATGGGACGTTTGCCTTTGTCGCGGTTGCCTCCGCAACCTACCACGGTGATGAGTTTACCTTTGCGTATCTCATTAATCGTCTGAATGACATTGTCTACGGCATCGGGTGTATGGGCGTAGTCGACAATAGCCGTCCAACCTTTGGTGCTGCGGATAGCTTCAAAACGTCCGTTGACGGGCTGCAGCGTACTCATGACACGCAGTACTTCCGTAGGGTCGAAACCCAGACTGACGGCTGCTCCATAGATAGCCAACAGGTTGCTGGTGTTGAAGCGCCCGACCAGTGGAACAAAGACTTCCTGATTGTTGATACTCAGCAGCATACCGTCAAAGCCTTCTTCCAATATGACGCCTTTGTAATCAGCTAACGAACGGGTCGAATAGGTGCGGATGTCGGCTTTGGTGTTTTGCACCATTACCAGGCCATTCTTATCGTCCTTATTGGTGATGGCAAAAGTGCCTTTGGGCAGCTGGTCAAAGAGACGCTTCTTGGTATCACGATAGTTATCAAAGGTCTTGTGATAATCGATGTGATCGCGGGTGAGGTTGGTAAATATAGCTCCGTTGAACTGCAGTCCGGCTATGCGCTCCTGAGCGATAGAGTGGGAGCTGACTTCCATAAAGGCATACTCGCATCCGGCTGCTACCATGCGACTCAATAACTCATTCAGCGCCAGAGCGTCCGGTGTGGTGTGCGTGGAGGCGACTGCTTCGTCATCAATATAGTTGATGACGGTAGAGAGTAAGCCGGCTTTGTGCCCTAAGGCGCGCACGAGTTTGTATAGGAGTGTGGCAATCGTGGTCTTGCCGTTGGTGCCTGTCACCCCCACTAAGGTCAATCGCTCACTCGGCCTGCCGAACCAGCGATGCGCCATCAGTCCCAGGGCACGGTCGGTATTCTCCACTACGATGCAGCACACGCTGTCGCGGATATAGGCTTCGTCGCTAATGACGACAGCTGCGGCTCCCTGTGCAATACATTGGTCCACATAGGTGTGACCATCTGCTGTGGTGCCTTTTTGGGCAACAAAGACATTGCCTGCACCCACCTTACGGCTGTCAAACTGTATGCCGGTAACCTCTACTTCGGCAGAGCCGATAATTCGCTTAACGGGTAGTCCCGCTATTAGTTCGCTGAGTTTCATATTATTGTTTCTCAAATATCAATTTTCCATCCCGGATAACGTAATAGCCGGCATAGGCAATCGTTTTTTCGGCTATCTGACGCACCACGGTACCGCAGTCTAAGCCTGCATCGTAGGCTCCGCGATTCTTGGGGTATTCCATCATGCAGATACAGGTGTACATAGGTGCTTCTTCCGGGAAATAGCCCACAAAAGTCATGCGGTGCATGTTCTTTTGGTAGTGTCCGTGGCGCACCAATTGTGCTGTACCCGTCTTTCCGGCAATGTGTACCAAGTCGCTCTGAGCCTTATGCAGCACGATACGTCCTTGCCATTTTAAGACAGAGGCTGTTCCCAAATCGTTATCCCATACTACATCGTGCAGCGCATCTTTTACCTCGCGCAGGGTCGAACGGCGGCATATACTGCTCTGCAGCGTCTCGGTCTTAAAAGTGCGCAGTGTGCGGCCATTGTTGCGTATCTCCTTAACGATAAACGGACGCACCATCCGGCCGTTGTTGGCTATACTATTGTAGAAGGTCAGTATCTGCATCGGACTCAACTCGACCGAGTAGCCGTACGCCATCTTACTGAGGGTAACTCCGTCTTTAGGTACCTGGATACGAGGATTCTGTGCACCGGGAATCTCGGAATAGACACTGTCTGTGATGCCCATGCGCTTGAGTTTATCTACAAACTTGCCGGCTTTCTTATCGTAACTCTCGGTGATAATCTTGGCAAAAGCGATATTACTGCTGACAGCCAGAGCACTACGTACGGTATAGATAGTGTCTTTGGGGTGGGAGTCGGTATGATGGGCTACGCCATAATCCCAGCCGTTCTTATAGACACGCAGGGTATCATCAATCTCTATCTTGCCGTCGTCAAGAGCGGCCATCAGGGAGATAGTCTTAAACGTACTACCGGGTTCAACGCGCGTCACAGCATGATTAAATTTTTCGGTATAATTGCCCTCTTCGGTGCGGTCGAGGTTGCAGATGGCTTTTATCTCGCCTGTCTCCGTCTCCATCAATATACAGCAGCCCCAGTCGGCTTGCGTGCGCTCCAGGCGAGCCATCATAGCTTGCTCACAGATATCCAATAGGTTGACGTCTATGGTGGTAACGATGTCGTATCCGTCTTTAGCTTCCTTAACGGGTACGTTTTGCCAATGGCCGGCTACGCGTTGACGGGTAGAGACGCCTTCGGTGCCGTGTAGATATTTCTCAAAACTCTTCTCCAACCCCGCATTGCCAGTACCTGTAGCGGCGTATATGCTACCTATAGTACGGCTACCCAGACGGCCGAAAGGTTTCTTGCGCACATGCTGCACTTCCAGATGGATACCACTCTTATAGTAACCTCTGCGCACCAGAGGCAGTTGTTCAATCTCCTTCTTTTGCATATAGTTGACGCGTCTGCGGCATAGACGTGCATCGCGTTCGCGAGTGGTACGTCCTTTGAAAGCCTTTATCATGCGTTGACGATACTCTTGCGGACTCTTATCGCCGATGATGCGACTCAAACCTTCAGCTATCGAATCGACATAACGATAGAAAAGGGTATCGCCGCCTAAATGCAAGGCTTCGACACGAGTATCCATGTAGACAGCATATTCCGGCATACTGGTGGCTAATAGATTGCCATTAGCGTCCAATATGTCTCCGCGTGTAGGTTGAATGGGCTGATTGGTGACCACTTGCTTGTCCGCTATCTTTGACCACTTGGCTTTTTCCTCAGGTGAGGTCTGGGTATAGATGATTTTGGCCAATACTGCAATAAAGCCCGCTACTATCAACAGGAAGATAGCGGCGAAGCGTAAAACGATATTTTGCAGTCTGTCGGACATTATTCTATGCGTATAACGGGGCGGGTGTTCTCTTTAACACTACTGCCGCGCTCCTGGAGCGTGGCGGAGATAGAGGATTGACGTGTCTGCTCGACCAACTCGGCGTGCAGGGTCTGGTAAATGAAACGTGCATCTTGCAACTCCCTCTCGGTCTGCGTGAGGCGGTTGTGTTGCCGTTGGGCAGAGAAGTCGGACAGGATATACAGGAAGATAAGACCGCAAATAAGCAATATCAACCGATACTGTTTCTTCACCCATGCGCGGGTTAAGAAATCGCCGTTTAATATTTCCTGCAGGGTTATCTTGTGCTTCATAGTCAGCCTATCTTTTCCGCGACACGGAGTTTGGCACTACGGGCGCGAGGATTGCGGTTCACTTCTTCTTCGCCGGCACTTAAGCCTTTCTCAATCAATCGAAACGGTGTTAATATGTTTCCGTAAAAGTCTTTCTCTATAGTGCCTTCTATATTACCTGCGCGCAAGAAATTCTTGACGATGCGGTCTTCCAACGAGTGATAGGTAAGAATGGCTATTCGTCCTCCGGGGCGGAGTAAATCGCGAGCGGCCACCAACATCTCGCGCAAGGCGCCCAACTCGTCATTGACCTCTATGCGCAGAGCCTGGAAGACGCAAGTCAGTTCTTTCTTTTGTCCCGACAATAACTCAGCCAGTCGGCCGGTAGTGTCGATAGGGCGTTGTTGACGGGCAGAAATAAGTTTGCGAGCGATAGCACGTGAGTTTTTCAGTTCTCCATATATATATAGCACGCGCGCGAGCGCTTCTTCATCGTAGGTGTTGACTATCTCTGCAGCCGTACGTCCGGCTTGCTGATTCATGCGCATATCCAGCGGGCCGTCAAAGCGAAAACTGAATCCGCGTTCCGCTTCATCGAAGTGGTGAAAGCTGACACCCAGGTCGGCCAATAAGCCGTCTATCTGTTGCTCGCCATAATAATCCATCCATTGACTTAAGTAGCGAAAATTGCTGTGCACAAAGTGCCAGCGGTTGTCGTCTATCTTGTTGCGTAGCGAATCAGCATCCTGGTCGAAGGAATAGAGCTTGCCTGAACCATTCCGGCCTGCTGCGCTCATTTGTGTCAAGATGGCGCGACTATGTCCTCCTCCTCCGAATGTTACGTCAACATAGACGCCGTCGGGCTTAATGGCTAAGCCTTGGATGGTCTCGTTGAGCAGGGCCGGTATGTGGTAAACGGGATCCATTATTGCTTCTTCATCTTGTTGCGCAGTCTTGCTGCCAATTCGGTTTGACTCAGGCGCTTATCGGCGAACTTCTCAGGTGTCCATAACGCAAAGCGGTTGAGCATGCCTACAAACAGGACATCTTGCTGAGCACCGATAGTCTCCAGGTTCTTTTTCTGTAACAGGATACGTCCCTGACCGTCCATCTCCAGGTATTCGGCATCGGACATAAACTGCATCAACATGAACTGATCTTCAGGATCCCACTCATCCAATGCCTGACGCATGGCATTGACTTTCTCGTTCCACACCTGCTCGGGGTAGAAGATCAGACATTCATTATCTATATCGCGGCGCATAACGATACGATGACTATCCATCTCGCTCAATATTCTGCGATAGGAAGCCGGAACGAAAATGCGCCCTTTTTCGTCCGTTCGTGCCTCAATGTTTCCGATGAATGTATTCATTTTGTACAGTCTTTTATGAAATCGACTGCAAAATTACAAAAAATATTTGATATTTCCCCACTTTTCACCACAAAAAATTTTCAAACACTTGTTTTGACCGCTTTTTCGACATTTAAAAATAAACAACTTGCTGTGATTTACAGCAAGTTGTATTATTTTTCAACAAAGTGGTGAAATGTGGGTTATCTGTATAGGAATTTGGACCAGAGATTCTTGCGTTGGATTCCTGAGTCGGGTGCGTACTTAACCAGGTACAACGTATTGGGTACGAAGCCTTCAGTAGGAATCTGCACGGTGTGTCCGCTTTCGAGGATAGGAACGGTCTTAACCAGTCGACCTGCAGTATCGTAGACATAGAGTCGGTAGTCGGTGCTTGTCCAGTCGGGCAGGTAGGCATACACTTCTTGGGAGTTGTAGCAATGGATAGTAAACTGTTTGCCGGTCTTAGCGGTGCCTTGACGTGTAGTCACGTGCATGATGGGACCTAAGTCTGTCATGTGCGGTTCACAACCTTTATCTTCGTAGGCTTGCAATTGATAGTAATAGTCCGTAGCGGGTTTTAATGCGTCCAGGGTGGTCTCGCCTACCGGTGCGTAAAGGATATAATCGGTACCGGAATAGATGTATTCCGGAGTCTTGTTCATTACAGCGTGGAAATCGTCCACAGCAATACCACCTAATCCGCCGATATGGTTATAACTGAAGCGGAAGATACGTATACTATCCTGTTCATCGAACGTATAGGTGCGTGTCTGCGCTTTTGAGGTGGAACGCATAGTGATGACTTCGATGGTGTGCCATTGATTATCGTTGCCGAAGCCTTCGATAGTGATGCTGCCTCCGTTGTCTGTATCCATAGTACCGACAAAACTCTGTCCTGTCCACACGCTCATCTTAGTAACGGGCATCACAAAGGTCTCGCTGACCAATGTGTCGCCGGTCTTTTCAAACAATACGGCTGCCTTACCTTCGCTATGCGTGACAGTAGTGAGGTTGACAAAGTTAGCTTTCCAGCCAGCCTCACGAATATGAGCCTGGCTGTCGAAGCGGTCGAAACTCTGTACTATCTCCTGTTCCTTATCCAATAGGCGGAAAAGGGTCAAATAGTAGATGTCGGCATCGTCTTGCTCCTCCCATTGTGCGAGGAACGAATAAGGCGTTATGTCGTCTGCCGGCTGGGGAATCACCGGTGTAATCAGTATGGGGCGCGTAGCTTCGCCTTGCAATACTGCTTGCGTTGATTGTTTATAGTTGCCGGTTTCTATCTGTAAGGAGCCGGATTGGCTGACGCAGGATTTGGTGGGTGAATAACGCACGTATAGCGCCCGTTGGTACGTACTATCCGCTGCGATAGCATCGGTAATCTGGTTGCGATACCACGTGACGCTATCCCAACTCATTTGGAAGGTGTTGGGCGAGAGAGAAATGTAGAGAATGCTATCTAACAGTTTCTTTCCGCTAATCTCTATTTTCTCTATGCTTCCTCCTGTACGCTCTCCGTCTACTATCTTTGCCAGTATGGTGGGAATCTCTTCCGGGAATACGTATAGTCCCACACTATCCGCTGTACCAAAATGGAAGGCAACCAGTCCCTCGCCCGTCAGGCGTATCTTGCTCACTTGCATATGGGACAGTTTGGTGCCGTTGTTGGCTTGCGGCAGGAAGGAGGTGATATTCATTGCGCCGGGGTAGGTGTCGCTTTCCGTCGAATAGGTGGGGGAGGGATTGTAGGCCTCGCAGACATCAAATCCCAGGGGAACGGAGTTATTATAGGTGTTGCTGTTCCAATTGGCACTCTTATGGGTGATGTGTGATATTAATAAGCCCGTGCCGGGCAAGGCTCCTTCGGGGTTGTCCCAGCCTACATGTTGACGATTCTCGACCAACCAGAACTCAGCGGGATTGGGATTGCCGGGAGTGAGGTTGTGATTCTTAGTAGCAATCAAATAAGCCTCTCCACCTTCTTCCAATGGCTCGAGCAGATAATCGCCCGCATTGGTCAGTTGGGTGGGGATAGCCCATCCTAACATATAGCGCTCAAAGGCCGTGTACATAGGCGGTGTGCGGCTGTCGTTGCTATAACTGCCGGAGCACATAATATCCCAAGTACCGACCGTATAGACATTGCTGCTGGCGGTATTGTACATATCGGGTAAGCCTAATACATGCCCGAATTCGTGACAGAAAGCACCTATGCCGGTCATTTCGCCACGCAGGCGACCGCTGGTGGTTTTCAGTTCCGATGAGCAAGCATAGTCGAACAATTCTTTGCCATTGAATGTGGAGGTGGGGTATACGACCGATCGGTGTGGCCAAACGGTATTGGAGCCGCCTCCGTCAGCTTCGTTGTAACCGGCGTAGTAGACAAAGACATTGTCTATTTGTCCATCGTTATTCTCGTCATAATTGCGAAAGTCAACGCCATCCGCTTCGGCTAAAGCGCAAGCCTGACGAATCATTTCCATAACATGCTCATGGTTGAATGAACTGCCGCCGGTATGCGCTCCGTAATACGCCTGTTCATGCGCCAGGGTATAAGGTCCTACCACGTCAAACTCAGGCAGGAACAGGCTGTCTGAACTGGCAATAAAATAGTCGCGTGCCGAACCGGTACCCTTATTGTCGCTATAGCCCGATTCGTTGAGCATAGCGTAGAAGGCTTCCTTAGCATTGGGGATAGTAAACTGCACGTCGGTGAAGTTGACCAATATGGCGATACTGCGCACCTTACCGAATTTAGGGAAGGTGGAAGACATCTTTTGACGCGGGCGTATCTGCTCGGCAGCCATGCGGCGCTGCATCAATGCTTGCGGATTGTGGGCGATAGGGTCGTTCTCGTTATAACTAAACCATTCGTCACCTACCAATCCGCTCCCGGGACGGGCGATGACAGCCCACGCTGAAGGAGCGGTGAAAAGCATCAGCGCTATCGTTATCAGCAGGCCGTATGTATTGTTTCTCCAGTTCATCTTTTAGGCATATTGAGGTCAAAAAAGTGTGCAAAGGTACAAAAAAAGATGCATTTATGCAACTTTATTGCCAGAAAAAGGCGAAATTATTTGTGCTATTCTGAATTTTTTTGTACCTTTGCGCCGTAAAGTATTATGCGTATGAAAAAATTGTTCTTCTTTTTGTCCCTGGCGATAAGTGCTACGCTATGGGCAGCAGCACCGTCTAAGGTGCAGATTTACGACCGTCCGAATGGCGGATTTATCGCTATTGATGAAACGGGCGAAGTAGTAGCCTATTCCGAGCAAGGTACGTTGTCCGCTATCTCTGACGAGATGCGTTCTGCCTGGCGTTCTATCGGTTTTGATCCGCAACTGACTCATCAGCAGGCTCCTGCTCGTCTGCAGCAAGTGGTAGCAGAGATTATTGACTCTGTCGGTCCGCTGTTGGGCGATATCCGCCAGCACCAGTATGCTCCGTACTATAATATGACGCCCGTGGTGGCCGGACAACATTGTGTTACCGGATGTGTAGCTACGGCTATGGCAACTATTATGACATATTGGCAGCATCCTAAGACTTGTCATGGCTCGATGTCTTATAAGACAGATGCCGGTCGTACTATCACTGAGTCCTTTGAAGGCTATGAACCGGATTGGAACAATATCCTGCACAACTACAACCAACAATATACTGAAGAGCAGGGAAACGCCATTGCGCAATTGGTATACTATTGCGGCGTATCGGTAAAGATGGATTACGATACAGATGGTAGCGGCACGCAGTCGGAATTAGTGCCTGATGCGTTGTTCACTAATTTTGATTTCAGTATTGATGCCCAGATGGTGTATAAGGCTGACTATACCGATTCTCAGTGGTTTAATCTTATTAAGACTGAATTACAGGCCAGTCGTCCGCTTTTTGCGGCCTCTAAGCAACAATCGGGTAGTGGTCACGCCTATGTATTAGATGGTTGCCAGATGTCTAAGACATCGACACGTACACGTTATTATTATCACTACGACTGGGGGTGGGGCGGCGTTTCCAATGGTTGGTATCAAACGCCTAAGACCGATGAGATGGATTTATCGTACAACCAGAGTGTGATTATACAAATCTATCCTGCCGGTTATACGGCCGACCCGCAAATCGTTATGAGCGAAGATACGAACGCTCCGGTATTTGATATTCTTGGTCGCCGTGTATCGGAGTTGACGCCCGGACAAATATATATCCGCAACGGACGTAAGTTTATGGCTCGCTAAAAGAGCTATATGATAACAAAAAAAATGGCCGCTCGCTTGAGCGACCATTTTCTTTTTGACCCTTGTTGGAATTAGAACATAAACTTAGCAAAGGCAACTTTGCTGTAGTTGGTCTTCAACAGGTTCATACGAGTAGCAGCGGGTTGCTTAGCCGGCAGCAGCACAGCCTTGGGCTCAGCAGAGATACCCTGGGGCCGTTCGCCATAGGTATAAACGATGGTCTCGTCGAAGCGAACCTCGTTGTCTTTAGCGTAGATGACATTATTAACGGTATCAGCAGTGAGGTAGCAACCGTACATGATAGCGCTTAAGTTGTCAATGTCCTTATTGGTGATGTATTGAACACCCATTGCGATGTAGTCAATCTTATCCATAAATTCGGAAGAACCTTGGGTACCTTCGATGTCAACGACACTACCTTTGAGCACCTTACCATCCTTGATGTAGTTGCTATAATGATGAGCTACACCCTGATCATCCGTCGAGGTGAAGAAGATAGAAACCCATGCACCCTCTTGCAGTTTAGCTGCCTCCTGGAAGTAACTTCCTTGACGGGAGTTGTAACCGTCAACAACATCTTGTACATAAGCAGCCTCATCGGTGATGTTACCGGGCTTAGCATTGTGCGTGAGCAGCGTGTCAGGACCGCCAACAAAGTATGCACCGAGGGTGAAGCCTACGTTGCCTACTTTCTCACCGAATTTCGCAATCAAAGCAGGATTCTCCATGATAGGAGCTACATAAATGGTGTTGGGCCAGATAGCGATAGCCGCATCTTCGGGGCCATCCAGTTTACCGCTGGCGTTGTAGTAGAAACCATCCGAGAAGAGCATCAGGTCTTGCTCAGCCTTGAAGGCTTTCAGGTCACCGAAAGTAGAGTGGTGGTAGGTAACCAACTCAGTACTGTCAATGTCGTACGCGACGATGCAAGCCTGAGTAAATACCAACGACTTAACGAACGAGGTAACGGTTACGTTGCAAACAGCAGACTTACCGCTGTTGGCTTCGTATAACGTAATAACGGCTTCACCTTCTTCACCGGCGGTGAGGGTACCGTTTTCGCTAACTACAACAACGTCCTCGTTGCTGGACTCCCAACTCAGGTTAACCTTAGCACCCTTAGGAGCATAGTCTGCGGTCAAACGCAGGGTCTCACCCGGGGTAAGAGTAGCCGTAGCGGGCTTAATAGCGAGAGAATTCAGACTCGAGCCACTATTGCTCTTGCTGTCTTTTTTGCAGGCGGCAAAAATCATTGCCACGCTGAGGAGTAATACTCCGAATAAAATCTTTTTCATACGCTTTAATGAATTGATTTAAAAATTAAACAGTTGATTATTTTAGTATGCTTTTGTCAATTTGGTAAATTTGACAATTTTGTTGCGATTATCATCGCCTACGTAAGGATTGTAGGTGGCCTCCGATGTCGGGATCTGCATGTTGAAGCTGGCATCGGTAGCGTTTACTTCCTGTCCACCGGCGTAGTCGTGGTTACCACCACGTTTGGTCGTACCGGTTAGACGACGGAAGGTCTGCAAGCCAAAGCCTTCGCCCCACATCTCTACACGCCAGTTGTAGGTCAGCTCGGTGCGGAACTTATCGGCACTGCTCAACGAATTGACAAAATCATTGTATTCGTTGATGGTCTCGCTGTCGTCATCGAGGACGCGCTCAGCGGTAAGCGTGGTTAAGTACTCTTTGGCTTTAGCTATTTGGTCCAAGTTCATAGCTGCTTCGGCAGCAATGAGGTACATGCTCTCAAAACGCATCAGCACGTTGTCGCTCAACCATTCGCGGTCGATATCCTCAGCAGCGGTGGAGTAACGGTTCTTATTGGAGAAGAACTTACCGTCAGGGCAATCCTTGAAGGCCGACTTGGTCTCGCCATCGTTAAACCACAGGACACGTGCATCCCAGGGGTGACCGTCTTTGAGTGATCCGAGTAGGTTTTCATCGATAACCTTAGTATCACCTGCCCACGCGTAACTATAGGAGTGGATATCCACCTGACCGAACCAGCTCTTGAGGCCGCCGGCGGTCTCAGTTACGACCGTTTGTCCCCACATCCAGCTGGGATTGCTGGCATCGTTGAAACCGGTCTCTGTTAAGTTCTGGCGATTAATCATCTGGAATTCACCGCTTGTAATAACAGAGTCAGCCAATTGCAGGGCTAAGGTATTGTAGGCAGTGTATTTAGCATTGTCCAACTCTCTGTAGTAAGGAACCGCGTTAATCAGCGCATAAGCGAATAATCCACGAGCTACGTACTCATCAATCTGCAACTTACTGGTACGATCATAACCACCAAAGGCATCGAAGTACATAATAGCATCGCTGAAGTCCTTATACACCTGTTGGAATACTTGTTCCGAGGTCGAAAGGGCTTGCGGCTTGGTGTAGTTGGTCTCGTTATACACCGGTGCACACTGATAGGTAGTGATGTCTTGACCGGTCATGAAGCTGGAGGTACCCACCGGATAGTAGTTAACCGGCGTATACCAACGGAAGATGTTGGCATAGCAGTATGCACGCAGCGACAAAGCTTGAGCCAGATAAACGGCATACGTGGTGTCGTTGGCCTCGAAATACTTATAGGCGGTATCGTTAGCTGACGGCAGTCCGTATTGCTCGATGCGTCCGGTGAACTCCTTATTGTTGTAAATGGTCTCAATCACTGCGTTAGCGTTGTGAATCAGGTCGTAATAGAAACCCCATACGTAACCGGTACGTCCTGTAGCGGTCAACATCTGCTCGTCGCGGTATAACCATCCGTAGGTTTTGTTGGTTACGGCTATATCGCCGCACAAGATATCACCCCACAGGTCGATACTGCGTTGGCCGAATACATCGTGGCTACTGCTGCCGTCCGAATAAATCATCGTGTACAAGCCCAGCAGGGTACCTTCCAAGGTCTCGCTTCCGAGTCTCTCGAATTTCTCCTGGCTGATAACTTCACCTTTGTATTGGCGGTCTAAGAAACTATCTTTGCAACCCGTCAGCACTACAGCTGCGATAGCTGCTAATATAATACTCTTTTTCATAATCATTCTCAATTATCGTTTATACCGGTCATGGATTAGAATTGAATCTTGATACCGCCCATAATCGTGGACAGCGGAGTGTATTGATATGCATTGGAACTACCGGTAGCACTTACAATCGGGTTGTAACCCTTACGAGCGGTTACGATAGCTAAGTTGTCGCCCTGTACATACAACTCCAGTTTGCTCAGTTTGATCTTCTCAATCAACTTCTTTTGGAACTTATAACCCAAGCGGACATTATTCAGGCTCAGGTACGAGTTGCTGGTCAAGAAGCGATCGGATACGGCGTTGGAGTAGGCATCGCCACCATTATTCAGACGAGGAATATTAGTATTGCGGTTCTCCTCAGTCCATGCGTTACGCATATCCACGTGCCAGTTGTAGTTACCTACTTTCTCGTTGGCCATCAACATGGCGTACGAGTTGTCGTAACCATAACCACCGATACGGTAACCGCAGGTGATATCCAAAGTAACACCATATACCTCGAAGTTGATACCGAAACCACCTTCCAAATCGGGGATAGCCGATTTGCCGTTGAAGTCGGAACCGCAGTATGCGGCATTGGTGGTGTGTACGGTGTCGATATGAGCATTCGGGTGCTGACGACGATAGAGGTCTACATCGCTGATGTAGTTGGCACCTTCTTCCACCAGGCTGGCGTCTTTGCGGCCAAAACCACCCTTATCGCTATCGTAGTAACCTACGTACATGGCTTCACCGGTATTGTAGTCTACGCCGGCATATTTACGCATGTTGTAGTCATACATACTGTGGCCTACCACTAAGCCTCCGTTGGTGTCCATATCCTCGTTGGTTTCGTCAATCGACTTGGGCAATTTGGTAATCTTATTGCGATAGAAACCACCATTGAAGCGGAAATTCAGTTTGATATTACGCATATCTACTGCGTGTAGTTCACCTTGGAACTCAAAACCTTGGTTGACCATCTCGCCACCGTTAATCCAAACGGACGAGTAACCGATTGAAGGCGGCATATATTGCGGCATCAAGCAGTCGGTAGTCGTCTTATGGAAGTATGTTAACTCCATATCCAAATACTTGCTGATCGTGAATTCCAGACCTAAGTCGAACATAGAGGTCTTCTCCCAAGTCAAGGTAGGACTACCTTTCGAACTCCATACATAACCTACGCGGCCGTCAGAATACTCAATAGAGTACATATCGTGGAAACGGTCGGAACCGATTTCCTTGTTACCCAGCATACCCCAACTGAAGTGCAGCTTAGCATCTTTCAAAATGTCCTTAGCAGGAGCCATGAACTCTTCGTTGGTCAGTTTCCATGCGATACCTACACTACCGAAGTGTCCCCAGCGGTGACCCTTAGCAAACTTACTGGAACCATCGGCACGATAGTTGGCGGTAATACCGTAACGCTCGTTGTACCAGTAGCTGGCCTTGGCAAAGTAGCTCTCCAAGGTCTCCGTAGCAGTACCCGAGGACATGTAACTGTTCTTAACCGCATTACCCCATTCGAGACTTCCGGGATCGGCAATGTAATCTTTCGAACCGAACATCTGTCCGACCTTTTGGTAGGTGGTTTCGTGACCGGCTAATACATCTACATCGTGCTCACCAAAGGTGTTCTTATATTCCAACATCTGTTGAGCGACAAAGTTGAGCATGTTGACTTGTTCCTTGTAGATACGTCCGATACCGGCAGCATCACCATAGTATTTATTGGTCAGACGCGAGCCCTGATAGCCTAAGTATTGTACGCTGGCGGTAGCGCTCAGGGTCAATCCCTTGTAGAGCTTTGCCTCCAACATAGCCACACCCATGACATTGTGTGCCTCGGTGCGCTGTTTGTCCAAACGCAGGGCACCGGCAGGGTTGATACCGCTACCGAAACCACGTCCGTAACCTTCGTGCATACCGTAGTCGTACATCTTGCCTCCTGTCTTCGGGTCACGCTTAATCGTACCATCCTCGTTGTATTCGTAAACGGGATAGATAGGCGGAATACCGTTGACATAGGCGAAACCGTTGTTCATGTTGCTGCCTTGACCGGGATTGTTGATAGACGTATAGGCATACGACATATTCAAACTTCCCTTCAGCCATTTCTTAGCCTGGTGTTCGATATTGCTACGTACCGAGAAACGGTCGAAGTCGGAACCGATATAGTAACCTTCATCCTTCAGGTAACCGAAACTGGTATAGTAGGTCGTCTTATCTTTACCACCGGAGATGCTGACTTTAGCTTCCGCCTTCTGGCCGATGCGGAAGATGGCGTTCTTCCAACTCTGCATACCTTTGTAGCAGTCCTTCATCTCGATATCGTCGTAGAACTTGCCGGTATAACCGTTGATCAACTCGTTGCCCTTGGCGTTCCACAGGTTGTATGCCTCCGGCAGACCGCTCTTACTGAACAGACGGGTGTTGGCATCTTTGATACGTCCTTCGAGCGAAGATGCACCGGATGAGTTATACAAGCTCTGCCAAGCCATCTCCACGTACTCTTGCGGGTCGCTGATAACCTCGTACATAGGCAGCAAGCGCATATTGGCACCATAGTTGGCCTCTACGGTAATCTTGGCTTCCTCGTTGGCGTTACCTTTTTTAGTAGTAATCACGATAACACCGTTGGCACCGCGGCTACCGTACAATGAGGTAGCAGTAGCATCCTTCAAGATGGTGGTGCTAGCAATGTCGGAAGGGTCGATAGACGAGATATCGCCATCGTAAGCCACACCGTCTACTACGTACAGCGGAGCACGGCTGGCATTGATAGAGCCGATACCACGGATACGGATGGTAGCATTCGAACCGGGCTGACCTGTAGTTTGGATAACTTGTACACCGGCAACCTCGTTAGCCAAGGCCTTAGAGATCTCAGACGGAGCTTTCTTCTCAATCGTCTCAGCTTTAACGGTTTGCGCCGATCCGGCAAAACTACCTTTCGATACGTTACCGTAACCGGTTACTACTACATCTTTCAGCACCTCACTGTCTTCCTTCAACGTGATTTGCAAATTGTCTTTGATGGCTACTTCCATCGGCTTCATGCCCACATAGGTGATGACTAATGTCTTAGCATCCTCGGGCACACTCAGCTCGAAATCTCCGTCATAGCCGGAAATGGTACCAATAGTGGTGCCTTTCACTTGAATGCTGGCTCCGATGACGGGTTCGCCTTTCTCATCTTTAATAATACCCTTAATTAACCGTTCTGCAGCGAACATGCCCAGAGTGGTTAGGCAGAGTACCATAAACATGCATAATCTTTTCATCATTCTTGTATTTTGTGTTAATATTTTTTCCGTTCCAAAAAGGGTACATTACGGAATTAGCCCGCAAAAGTACAAAAAAGAATTGAAATATGCAAATATTTAATGGAGAAAAACACTTTTTCCCCATAAAAGACCTTATTTTATGTATAAAATGAATTTTTATGCAGCGCTTATTCGTAACTGAGTACGAACAATTTGTCCGGATCGTACATCTCCTGCGCCGTCTCCCATAACTGATTGGCATTGAGTTCCTCAATGTGTCGGAATGTCTCTTGCCATGTAGGTGCCTGGTTATGATAGAGCATCAGTTTGCCCATGGCTAAGGCGTTATTCTCTCTATTCTCGGCAGATATGGCCATCTGGCCGTGGAGTCGGGTGAGTGCGCGTTGCAATTGTGAGGCAGTGAGCGGACGTTCGCGCAGTTGTTCCAACTGCTTGCGGATAAGGTCCATGCACTGTTCTTTGTCTGCGCTATCTGCGGCGAAGTAAATACTCCAATAGCCGGTGTCGCTAAGGGGTGTGTATTGCGATTCGATAGTGTAGACCAATCCTTTCTGTTCGCGCAGCGCCATATTTAGGCGTGAGGACATCGCTCCGCCGCCGAGTATATTGTTGAGCAGGTATAGCGCCAGTTGTTTCTCGTGTCCGATAGGATAGGCGCGTCTGCCGAGCATGACGTGCATCTGGTGGGTATGCTTGCGGTATAAGGCGGTAGGATAGGGCTGGACAGGCTCGTGTTCTTGCCATCCGATGCGTTCTGCGGCTTGTGGGGCAAGATAGGCGAAGGCTTCGTCGTCGAACTCGCGTGCCACGGCTTGGAAGACGGTCTTGGGGGATAACTTGCCCTGGGAGAATACGACTATGCGTTCCGGTCGGTAGGTGTGCGCCATCCATTCGTTGGCATAACGGGCGCTGCGGCTGATATGGCGCAGGCTCTTGCGGGTTCCTAAGATAGGCATGGCTAACGAATGACCGGCAAAGACGAGATTCTCGAAGTCATCGTAGATCAATTCGCTGGGTGAGTCCTGATAGCTGTCTATCTCGTCTAAGATAACTTCTACCTCTTTGTCGGTCTCTTTCTTGGGGAAGGTGGGCCGAAGGACGATGTCGGCCAGTAGGCGGAGCGTGCGGGTAAAGTGACCGGTAGGTGTGGCGGCGTAGAAGACGGTCTCCTCTTTGGTAGTATAAGCATTTATCTCGCCACCTATATCTTCTATTCGATTAATTATATCGCGCGAATGGAGGTGCTGAGTCGTCTTGCCGCGTGTAGCAGCCCCCTTAAATACGCAATGCTCTATATAGTGTGCCAAGCCGTTCTCTTCTTCGTGTTCATCGCGTGTACCGGCACCGACCATTACGCCCACGTAAGCCACCTCAGTTTCGGTTGCTCGGTGGACAATTTTCACTCCATTGGGTAAAATATGATAAAAAGTTTCGTCCATATTTGCGTGTTTCAAAAAAAAATAGTACCTTTGCAGCCTGAATCCATCGGCAACCGATGGAATTCAAGATTTCGTGGTCCGAAATCCACGATTGGCAACCGATGGAATTCTAGATTTCGTGGTCCGAAATCCACGATTCCCGCGGCATTGGCGGAATTGGTAGACGCGCCAGACTTAGGATCTGGTTCTCACGAGTGTAGGTTCGAGTCCTATATGCCGCACCAATAACTATAATAACTATTATCTATGAAACGGTTATTCATTCCTTTGGCTTTAGTGATGGTGATGGTGTTACCGTCGTGTTTAAAAAACAAAGCCGAGTATACACCTTATATCAGTTTCTCGCATTTTATCCTCAATCCGGTTTATCACGGTGATACGCTTGTTTGGGCAGAGGACACCTTAAACATTACCATCAATGAGGATGACCAGTTTGTATTGGATACCGTTGAGGTAGGCGATACTATTGTTTTTGCTGTTGGTTACGGTTCGTATGCCAATGACCTGCAGGCTGCGCGTATTCTGGTAGCCGATTCTACGGGTATGCGGTACTCTGTGCTTTTGAACGAGGCTATTCGTTCGGTGTTAGTGAGCGAGCAAGTCGACGGTAGCGGTGTGAATCTGGAACTCCAATCGGGTTACAACTATTTGGCTTTCCCGGCAGGGTGTAAGATATTGAAGTCAGGGACTCACCGTGTGGAGTTTAAGGTAGAGTCGGATTCTAAGTACTCGCCCAACTCGTACATCTTCCTGCAACCGGTACGTTAACTCAGGCTTGTGTGGCGCTCTTGGCTTCTTGCCACAGTTGCTCCATCTCGTCCAAACTCATATCTTTAAGCGATCGACCTTGTTCGGTCGCTTTTTGTTCGATATAGTTGAAGCGCCGCATGAATTTCAGGTTGGTCTGCTCCAGGGCGTTGTCCGGCTTAATCTTGTACAGTCGTGCTACATTGATGAGCGAGAACAGCAGGTCGCCAAATTCTTCGCTTACTCTTGCTGTATTCTGTGCTCCGTCCGTATCGCGGTCGTCAGCGGTTAGTTCCTCTTCAAACTCGCCTATTTCCTCTTTTACCTTGTCCCATACATCTTCCCGCTTCTCCCAATCGAAGCCCACGTTGGCCACTTTATCTTGTATTCGATAAGCCTTGACCAAAGCCGGCAGGCTATCCGGTATACCTTCCAATACGGTTTTGTTGCCACCTTTCTCTTTCAGTTTTACCTGCTCCCACAATTTGCTTACCTCTTCGGCATTTTGTGCCGCTTCGGCGCCGTAAACATGCGGATGGCGGAAGATAAGTTTATCGCATAGTCGGTTGCAAACGTCGGCTATGTCGAAATCGCCCTGTTCTGAGCCCATCTTAGCGTAGAAGATGACGTGGAGCAGTACATCGCCCAACTCTTTGGCGACTTCGTTCATATCTTTTTTGATAATAGCGGAAGCTAATTCGTAGGTCTCTTCGATGGTGTTTTGGCGCAGACTCTCAAAGGTCTGTTTTCTGTCCCAAGGGCATTTCTCCCGCAGCTCGTCCATGATAGTCAGCAGTCGGTTGAAAGCCGCTAATTGTTCCTCACGTGTGTGCATTATTAATCACAATTTAATAGTTCCAAATTCCCTTTTTCGTCCATTCGGGCGTAGGTCCAGAGTTTAAACATATCACCTAATATCAATATGCGCGCGTCGCGCGTGATTTGGAGGTCGAGTTCGATATGTCGGTGTCCGAATATATAGTAGTCGTGGTGGGTTTGTTGTTCTTTCTCTTTGGCGTATCGCACCAGTTCTTCTTTTTCTTCTCCTTTGTAGGGATACGGATGGTCCAGCTCTTTCTGTCGGCTATTCTTAGCCCAAGTGTAACCTATTCCGTCGCCCCAAGCAGGTGGCATAAGGCGGAACATATATTGCGGAACGCGGCTATGGAAGAAGTGTCGGAGCCATATAAAGGCGCGGATGCGTCGTTTGTCGGCGGGAGTCAGTGTGCTGGGCTCTTGTCCTTTCAGCGCCCGCATAAACGAGTCGGGCACTAATCCGTCTCCGTGGGCCATGAGGATGCGCTTGCCGTTGATTGTGGTATCTACGGGCCCGCGGTGCACCTGTACACCGGTGACGCGTGTCAGCCATCCGAAGGTCCAGATATCGTGGTTGCCGATAAAGTAATGCACCTCTATGCCTTGGTCGGTCAGTTCGCGTATGCAACGCAGGAACGGCGCAAAGGAAGTCTTGCCTTGGGTGCGGCGTTCGTAGTCGTCCAAACTCTCGCGGCGATGCCATACATATTCGTACCAGAAGTCGAACATGTCGCCCAGCAGATAGATAGCGGTGGCGTCCTTGCCCATCGTGTGCAGCAGGTCTACTACGCGCTGCTGGTGGGCATCCGGATCTTGAATAACCCGCGAACCTAAATGTGCATCACTCAAAAAGTATACCATAATTACATAAATCCTAATTCCAACTTCGCCTCCTCAGACATCATGTCTTTCGTCCATTCGGGTTCGAAGACGATATTGACATTGACGGTGTCTATGCCGTCGACTGAACTCACTTTTTGGCGTATATCTTCTACCAGGAAGTCCGCTGCGGGACAACTGGGGGCGGTAAGCGTCATATCGATATTGCAGGTAGTGCCGTCAATATCTACTTTGTATATCAATCCCAGGTCATAGATGTTGACCGGTATCTCCGGGTCGAAGACGGTCTTGAGCATCTTGAGCACTTGTTCCTCTATTTCCAAAAACTCATTCATCGCATGCGTAGTATCTTATGTATCTGCAGGCTCAGTTTCCAGTTGGGGTGAGCCAATATATATTGTGTCGTTTCGGTTACGTTGTTGTTATCTTTTCTGTCTAAGGGTTGCAGGAGCCAATAGTTTGTTCGGATGTCGTTGCGCCAATGCTCCGGATTGACGCCGGTGTATACTACTTTTACCTCGTCTGCCTCGGTCAACGCTAGTCGGCTGCCTTCTTTGGGCGAGCAGGTTATCCAGTCGATGCCTTGGGGCAGAGGGCGTGTGCCGTTGGTTTCGATATGTACGCGGTAGCCGGCTTGGTGCAGCGCCTCTACGAGTGGTTCATCAACTTGCAGGGCCGGCTCTCCTCCTGTCAGGACTACAAATTCCGGTTTCTCGCCTTCAGGCAGGCATAGACGGATAGCATCGATAATTTGTTCGGCCGTCATCTCGGTGCTATGGGCGAAGTCGGTATCGCACCACGGGCATGCCAGGTTGCACCCGCTGGTTCGGATAAAGACGGTAGGACGACCGCTATGCATGCCTTCGCCCTGCAGACTATAAAATATTTCGTTTATCCGATACATTTAATCACGCTCATAGATAGCGATATTTCCTTCGCTCTCCTGTACGCTTACTTTGTAGCAGTTGTCCACGTGGTCGCAAATCCAGCGGGCGATATTCTCAGCCGAGGGATTGATGTAGCCTTCATCGCCGGGTGTGAGTCCGGGATTGAGTACTTCGTTGATGTACTGATGATCGAAGGTCTCTTTAACTACGCGTTTGATATGGGTGAAGTCGGTCACTATACCATCGCGGTTCAGCTCTTTGGCTCGGCAGTAGACCACTATTATCCAGTTATGCCCGTGCAGGGCTTCGCATTTACTCTCGTAGGACAGCGACAGGTTATGCGCTGCGGAAATCTCTATGGTTTTTTGGACGTAATACATTTTAGGATTAGGGATTTTCGATTAGGGTTTAGGGATGTAGTAGCCGGCTTCGCGGAGTGCTTGTTCGCGTTCGCGGCAGGTGCCGCATTCTCCGCAGGGTGTCTCGCCGCCTTTGTAGCAACTCCAGGTCTCATCGTAGTTGATGCCCAGTTGCATACCGTGACGGACGATATCTGTTTTGGTGAGGTGGGTATACGGTGTGAGCAGTTGTACACCGTTCCATGTGCCGGCATGGACAGCGTCGTTCATAGCGGAGACAAAATCCGGTCGGCAGTCGGGATAGATAGTATGGTCGCCGCTGTGGTTAGCCAGCATGATATAACTGAGTTGCTCATTCTCGGCCATGCCTGCAGCGATGGACAGCATGATGCCGTTGCGGAAGGGCACTACTGTGGAGCGCATGTTGTCATCATCGTAATTGCCTGCGGGGATAGCTTCTGCTCCTGCCAGGAGTGAGGAGCGGAAATAGGTCTTAATGAACTCCAGGGGAATAATAATATGCCGTATGCCTAATCGCTGGCAATGCAGTCGTGCAAAGGCCAACTCGCGGTCGTTGTGGTTGCTGCCATAATGGAACGACAGAGCCAGCGCGATGCGGTCGCGATACTCATAGAGCAGGGTAGTAGAGTCCAAGCCTCCGGACAGGACGATGATGCTGTCTTTTGCCATTACAGTTGCGGTTTTTGGCGATGTAGGTTGTCCGTCATCTTAGTTTGCAGGCGTGCCTTACACAGGTCTTGATGTTCGGCGTCTCCCCAGTTGGCGAACGGGTAGATGCTTATTCCTCCGCGGGGCATGAAATAGCCGGTTACCTCTATATATCGCGGGTCCATAAGGCGGATAAGGTCTTTCATGATGATATTGATGCAATCTTCATGGAAGTCGCCATGGTTACGGAAGGAGAAGAGGTACAGCTTGAGTGACTTACTTTCCACCATTTTCTCGCGGGGAATATAGGAGATAAATATATGTCCGAAGTCGGGTTGTCCGGTCTTAGGGCAGAGGGAAGAGAACTCGGGGCAATCGAAGGTAACTAAGTACTCGTTGTCCGGGTGCATATTGACGAAGGCCTCCAATATGTTGGGGTCGTAGTCGGTTGGGTAGGGTACCTTATGGTCGCCCAGTAGGGTTACACCTTGTAGGTTGTGTTCGTTACGCATAGTGTTGGTTTTTATTGCACCTATCAAGGCGACCCGTGTGGGCCGCCTTGATGGAATTTCGATGCCGTGAGGCAAGATGTTTACTCGTTACCGGGTACGGGGGAGTAGCCTCTGCGCGTACGAGCGGGAGCGTAGTGCGGATCGAGGTTAGGAGATGACTGGAATTCCATCATTGCTCGCTCCGGCATGACAACGGTGTCCATTTTCGGTTGTATGTATTGCATCTTTTTCATAATCTTCTGAAATTCGGGTGCAAAGGTACGGCAAATTTTTGACATATGCAAATCTTTGCCGTACTTTTTGCATCTTTTCGTTAATTCATTAACTCTTTCATTTGTTAATGCGTTACTTAACCATCTTACCGGTTAGGTCGTACATCTGCTGGTCGCGGAGGATGTAGATGGTGTTGTTGATAACAACTTTCTCTACGCCGTTGACGATAGCGGCCTGACTCTCGATGCCGGTACCTACTTGCGGAGCCTTAGCCTGCATTACCAGGCCGTAACCGGAAGTAATACCCTTCGGCAGGTCGATTGTGTAAGCGCCGTTACTCAAGTTCCAGATTATGCTGCCGTTGTAGGTGAGATAGAGCGTTGCGTTCTCCTTAGGAGCAGCTACGCTGATTGTGTACTCACCTGCAGCGGGAGTAGCGATACCGAGTACATAGGATGCATTGCCGTTAGTGAGCGGAGCTTCCTCAATACCCAGACGAGTATTGTAGTTCTCCGTCCAGATACGTGCACTGTACTTCGGAGTCGTGCTACCCATAGAAGCCATGTCATGACCCGCCTCGTACTGATTCGATGCCGTCTCGGAAGCACGTACATACATCTGACCCTCAAAGCCCTTAGATGTAGACTTCTGGATACGTACGCAGTATTCTAATCTGTCATCAGCACGTTTCGGTGCATGAACTGCTCCATGAGTGTCGTTATTGATAACGATCGGATCTTCGTCTTCTGCTTGGATGAAGAACGGTGAACCTACAGCATAGTTGTAATCACCAGATGCGTATGTATTGTAATCCTGAGCAAGGTAATCAAATGCTACGATATCTTTGTCAATACCGATGTATTGCAGCGTCGGGTTAGCAATACCGTTCCAGTTCATGTTTTCAGCCGAACCTTCATACAGACTCAGAGGAATTGTTGTGGCTGCTGAAACCGTATTGGTCTTAGCCGTCAGACGTATTACCTTCTGGTTCGTATTTGCATTATCGAAGCCGATGAAGTGAGCCACACCGGCTTTCATCGTGCCGCTAGTACGCTTCCATCCGCTGATACCTGTTGCGCGACGAGCGCCGTCGTATGCGAAGATTTGGAAGTCGGTGTTATGGGTCATCGCTGTTCTGTGACCATCAGGATAAACCCATTCGAAACCGCTGTTGATATCTACATCGAACGGAGCCGAGATACAGTACCACAAGCTGGAAGCATCAGCATCCAAAATAGCATCTGCTGCCAAATCAGGACGGAGATCTATCTCGAGTGCCAATACACCGGTTACTACCGGCATCACCGGAGCCTGGCTGGATTTAGCCGGTTGGGCTGGCGTCTCCTGATTAGCCGCACTTGCAGAGTTCGAACGGAGAATAAGGTCATTTGCCTCAACTGTCTTACCAGGAGTAACATCTAAATCGAGGATAGCGCCGTTCTCCAGATCCAAGTTGCCGAGAGTAGCATCCTCCGAAGCTTCAATAGTCAGAGTCTGACCATCCTTAACGTAGATGTCGCCCAGCGAAACCTCATCGTTAATTGTCATCGATGCGTTACCGTTAATAACGATATCTTCGTCTTCTCTCAAGCTGGAAGCATCAATTACTTCACCATCCTTAACTTCCTCGCTGATAGCGTAAATGACAATGTCTTGCATATTATTTTCGGGCGCATAGCAAGCGAATAACGGGCTTCCATTATTTGGATTGTAACGCATGGTATTACGTCCGTTACTACCTTGCGCCTGAATAGTTGCGATACCTTCGTTGATAGAGATAGACCATTTTGCATTGTTATTGCTTTCATATGAGCTCGTCTCTTTCAACTGGTTGCTGCTATTCGAAGAAGCATAGAGGTAATTACCATTGGTAGCTTTGATGGCAAACAAATCATCTCCTGCATCAACCAACGTGAAGATCTTCGTGCCGGTAGCCGGGCTCAAAACGCCACTTGTGTTAATAGTACTTGCTACACCTTGGCGATTGCTGCTTGCCTGAGCACCCATCGACTTAACATTGTTAGCTTCTGCTTCACTTGTAATGATAATTTCCATACCGGCTTCAACAGCATTAGCTACTACCCAGTGACCCTTAATGTCATCAACCGGTTCATTAACGGTGATGGTATAGGTAGCTTGGCTTGCGATATAGTCATTATTGCCAGCGAAAGAAGCTGTAATAACTGCCGTTCCGTATCCGCCTTGCAGAGTAATGACACCGTCGCTGGTAACCTTTGCAACAGCAGTCTTATTAGAACTATAGGTAATCGGCGATACTTCAAACGGATTGCTGAACTCAGGAGCCACCCAAGATGCAACATCTGCAGCTGCCACTTCTAATTCATTCGGAGTGTAAGCCAAGTTCGGATTAGCCTTACCCTGAGTAACGGTGATAGCATAAGTTGCGATTTCTGCATCGTTGCGTCTTACGCTTGCCGTAGCCGGACCCTCCTCGCTCAAGTCAGCAACAACAGTAAAGTCGTTAATCGGTTCCGTGATAGTCTCAAGTTCATCATAAGCTGCCGTTACAGTCAGACCTTCGTAACTGAATGTAGTGTTCTGCTCGAACGTCGTTTCATAGGTACCACCTAAGATGTAGTGGTGAACTGCGAGAGGATCGCCGTTGTACCAAACTGTAATTGTAGCAACATCAATCGAACCATTCTTCAAGTTCACGATGCTTACAGACTGTGCATCCAAGCCAGTCGGAGTCAGCAGCACTTCTTGACCTGTGATATATTTCGAAGTCGGGAGTGCCTCAGCGTCTTTGCAATAAGCAGCGTCTGCGTTGCCACTGAACTCAATCTTCACTTGGTCAATCGTGCAACCTACTTTCGCAGTAAGGGTCAGATAATTACCTGTGTTCTTGCTATTATTTGTATCCGGCTTGTAGAGACGAATAGTCACAGGATTGTCACCAGAACGAACTACAGGAGCATTCGTACCGTCACCCTTATATGCAGCGAAACTAATATCTGTTGAACTCATGTCACCACTAAGCGCTGTAAATGCAGAAGCGGTAGCAATCTTGCGATTATCCGGAGCGGTAACGGTTACCATGAAGGTAGTATTAGCAGCCAAGTATCCAACACCTTCAGCAATTGAAGCGGTAATAGTAGCTTCACCTGCTGCTTCAGCAATAATCTTGCCTTCAGAAATGGTTACTGCGGTGCCTGCGGTTACGTTATATGTGATAGTCGCACTTTGAGCTGCCGCCGGTGTAATGGTTGCGACGATGGACGAGAGTGCTAACTCGTCACCCGTTTCCATGTCAATGTCATCAATACTTATCGTAGCAGCAGGTGTCTTCGAAACGAATTGTACGTTCTTTGCTTCGTGCTTCGAGTTGTAATAGTCGTAGTCCTCAGCTATCACTTTGATCTTGTCGCCATTCTGAACATCCAAGTCTTCAAAGTGCTCTGCTTCGCCTGCCTGATTCAAGCAACCATATACATAGATGGTACCGCTTGCGTCTGTCAAGTTGAAATTACCGTATTTGAGTTTATTACCTGTTTCGATGTCACTTACCGTTCCTTCCAAGTAGCAACGCATATCCGCATTACCGGCTGCGATGAACTCAGCTACTGTCTTCAGTTGGATGTCGCCGACCGTCAAACCGGTTACTTCAAATGCTTCACTCGACACCTCATTGAAGGTTGCTACAACGTTTACGCTAACAGGATCATCGCTCTTAGCTACTCGTACAGGATCGCAAGCAAACGTTACACCTACAGGGTTCACCTCACTTGTTGCATCACTATAGTTAACCGTTACAGTCAGACCAGCAGGAGCAAATTTCTCGCCATCTACATAGGTAGTCTTGGTCGGAGCACCGGTTACCACAACACTCGAAACAGTTTTCGGAGCTGTATAGGTCAAATCGCCATTGTCCCAAGTCCAATCGTTGCCCAGCGGAACAAGTTCCCATTGGTCATTAAAGAACGTCCAAGTGAAGGTCTTAGCAGTAGCAGAAAGACTACCACCTACTACCCATTCTGCAGGAACAACGGTTTCACCCTTATTGTAGAAAATCTCGATAGCCTTGTCATTAGCCGCCTCTGTTGTCAACATAACACCAGCGCGTTTCGTGCCTTGAGAGATATAATGATCATTGGTGATTACCTCATTAGCAAATGAAACAGTTACATCTGTTCCGCTCGAGAGATTAGCTTCTACAAGAGCTGCAAGGTTTGCATATACAGGGATGTACTTTGCTTGCGTAACAGGAATAACTACGACTGCTGGATCAGCAGCACCGTTTGTCTCAGGCGCTGTCAACTTAATATATGCAGTACGTGCTACATAAGAAGTTGTGTTCTCCTGTGCGGAATAAGCAATGTGCTTGTCATCGCCTGCAATAGAAGCGGTCAGCCAACCGCCGTCAAATGCTTCGGTGCAAGCCTCATTGTTAAACAGAGCTACTTCTACACCTGCGAGGTTCACGTTCTCATACGTTACACCGAGAGTGCTACTTCCACCGGCAGCTGCTACTTCAATAGATGCCGAAGCCGGTTCAGCCGTCGGAGCAGCAACACATGTAGTTGAGTAGTTGCTGAATGTCGAAGCACTTGTAGCATATTTGTAGATATCCATTCCATAAACACCGTTGGTGCCAATAGATGTACCACTCATTCTATATAAATTAGCATTATCACCTGTCAAATCCGTACGGCAAGCGAAATATCTGCCACCTGTACTCTTCAGAATAAAGCCATTTTTACTTTCATTCCATGTAACGCTCCATGAAGTTGCATTGTCTGTAGAAACAGCCAAATTATTACTACCGCTGGTATATAAATATCCATTTGTAGCATCACCAAACTTCCAGTTTGTATTATCTGCTGTTACATTCCAAATTTTCTTTGCGCCTAATTCAGAGATTGCAGGCGTAGAAGCTGCCAGTTCCCAATACTTAACATATGAATTGCTTTGTGTCTCTTGATAAACACCATATTGGGTACCATTAGCAACTATGACAACTTTATCGCCATCTGCAAGAGCGTCAGCACTTGTCATCTTCGTCAGCGTTGCCTCACCCGGAGTCTCATCTGCGTAAACAGCATAGAGAGTTACACCTGTTGTATTCTGGAAAGTAAACTCAGCGCCCTTAGAATAAGTTGGAGCAGTTGCACAATCTGCATCAGCATCCCAGCCCACAAACGCCTTGCTGCAGGAAGCAGCCGTAGTCGGCAGAGCAAACGGAGTCAGGATAGCATGGTCACCGCTCGAAGCGTGCTCACCTTCAATATCCATAAGCGTCAGATGAGCGGTCGGCAGAGCGTCAGTTACAAACGTACTTGCTGCTTCACTCGGGCAATAGGTTGCCGGAGTATTAGAAACAGCCTGTACAGAATACTTGTACGTTGTACTTGCGCTCAGCGTCTGACCAATTGTATATTCTACGCCTGCAAATGCATCGTTGTGCTCCAACTCATTATCCTCGTTGTAGTAGATATATACTTTGTATGCATCTGCATGCTCAATAGCCGTCCAAGCCAATTTAACTGCATTGTACGGATAAGCCTTGCCGGAAACCGCTACAACCGGAGTTGCCAGCGGATCACAAGCATCTTGCGCAAACGTAGCCGAAACAGTCGCTGCTCCGGCAGGCATGCTGAATGTGTTAACATTAACATCTTGTGCCACACCATTCAACGTCCAACCGCTCAAATGATAGTTAAGTGCCGGAGTGAAGGTCAGAGTTACTGCCGTTCCTTCGCAAGCCTCAGCAAAATCAGCCTCTACAGAACCATTCTCAATACCGGTTGCTATAGTGATTGCATGCTTCTCGCAGCAACTCGGAGCAGAAAGGTAATAAGTGGTACCACCTCCGCCATAAGTAACACTCAAATTATTCAGATAAAGACGACTATTCTTGTCCGTGCCCGTACAGGTAAAGACTACTTCTGTGGCATCCAACTCATCTACTGTAAAGGTAACATTTTTGGCAATGTCATTATTTCCGCTTGCTGAACCGCCATCTACAGCATAAGTAACTTTTGTTGTCATACTGGAACCAATGGTAATACTATTTAGTTTGGAACCATTGTTTGCCGTTATTGTCAAAAGTCCACCATTTTGATATATACGTATTTCGCCATTATTAATCGCAGGAGCTGTACCTGCGGTACCTTGTGCGGCTGCATAACTCACATTTACATCATTTTCTACGTTGCCCGAAATAGCCTCAAAAGAAGTCATGCTCTTTGTTGTAGAGCCGCCCCCTGCTTCTGTTCTTTTATAAACAGCAAACAACGTGCAATTCTCTGTTGGATGATAAGTACCACTGAGAAGCGTCGGAGCGGTTGTAGTTTCACTTGCGACAGCAGCTGCAGCCCAGCCTGCAAACGTCCAACCATCAGCCGAGCAAGCCGGAGTCGGACCAGCCGGAAGAGTAATACCAGCTCCACCCGTTGCCTCTGCAATAGGCGAAACAGCAGGATTGCCTGCTCCCGTACTGAAAGAAACGGTATAAGGGTCAACATCTTCTGCTTCATATGTAACTACCATGTTGGTAATATAGATACGAGTACCAGACGTAGTGCCAGTAACGGTCAACGTAAGGGACGTGGACGAACCAGTCCAAGTTGAAGTTCCGGAATCATACGAGCCCTCACTAAAAGAACCATTGCTTGCCGTCATGTTATTAGCAAACGTAAAGACGATGGAAGTGATGGTTGATTCCGAACTAAAAGTAATAGTGTTACCCGTAGTTTTACCACTTGCTGCCTGATAAAGGCGCAATTGGCCACTGGAAATAGCAGGATTAGAAGTACCATCACCCTTTGCGCATGAAATTTCAATGGGGTCAACGCCACCATCATTCAATGCTTGCGACGGAGAAATCGTCACCTCACCACCCCACATTTGCCCGATGCTGAGGACGGCCATCAGCAAACAGGCGAAAAATAGTTTTAATTTTCTCATAATGTTTAAGATTTTTAGTTAAATAAAAAGTTAATTAATATTGATTGTTTTTATTTCTTACTTTTTTTGACTTTATGCTTGATCTTAACAACAGCCAAATTCAATTCAATCTCTGTTTCTGTCTCTGTTGTATCCAATTGCGTCCCAAGCACCTCACCTATTAGTTCTCCGCTACGATGCAGAAGGTTCTTCTTCTGAGTTTCGTCTTCTGCTATAGCCACCGCTTGCATCGTACGAGCCAATTCACGCAATTGAACAAAAGTATCAATAATGGCTATTGTCGTTTGCGTAGCACGCTCGCTTTTCAATATAGTTGCCAACATGTACAAACCACTCTCCGTAAAAGCCGTAGGAGCATTACGTCTTCCGCCCCAACTTGCGGTCGAAATTTTCGACTTCAAGTCTGCAACTTCCTGATTATTAAGTACAAATAAATACCCATTCGGGAATTTATCCGGATTGTTCTTAACTGCTTCATTCACGCGTTTGGTCTCTACTCCATACAATTGGGCGACATCGGAATCCAGAATAACCTGCTTTCCGCGAAGGAGTATTATCTTGTCCTTGACTTGTTCGTATTTAACAATTTGTGCCATGTTATAGTTGTTCGATTATTATGAGTTTCTAAACCATCTTCTCTATCCAATGCTGAGGAGCATGACCATCAGCAGGGAGAGAAATAGTTTTAATCGTCTCATAAAACCTGTGATTTTAGTTAACCAAAAAGTTAAATAATATTGATTGTGATTATTTCTTACTTTTTTTGACTTTATGCTTGATCTTAACAACAGCCAAATTCAATTCAATCTCTGTTTCTGTCTCTGTTGTATCCAATTGCGTCCCAAGCACCTCACCTATTAGTTCTCCGCTACGATGCAGAAGGTTCTTCTTCTGAGTTTCGTCTTCTGCTATAGCCACCGCTTGCATCGTACGAGCCAATTCACGCAATTGAACAAAAGTATCAATAATGGCTATTGTCGTTTGCGTAGCACGCTCGCTTTTCAATATAGTTGCCAACATGTACAAACCACTCTCCGTAAAAGCCGTAGGAGCATTACGTCTTCCGCCCCAACTTGCGGTCGAAATTTTCGACTTCAAGTCTGCAACTTCCTGATTATTAAGTACAAATAAATACCCATTCGGGAATTTATCCGGATTGTTCTTAACTGCTTCATTCACGCGTTTGGTCTCTACTCCATACAATTGGGCGACATCGGAATCCAGAATAACCTGCTTTCCGCGAAGGAGTATTATCTTGTCCTTGACTTGTTCGTATTTAACAATTTGTGCCATGTTATAGTTGTTCGATTATTATGAGTTTCTAAACCATCTTCTCTATCCAATGCTGAGGAGCATGACCATCAGCAGGGAGAGAAATAGTTTTAATTTTCTCATAAAACTGTGATTTTAGTTAATATTGTTAGTTAGTTTTGTTGGCTGGTTTGTAATCACTCTTTCAGCGGGAGTTGGGTTAACCATTGTTTGAAGGGTTCGGCTTTCTTAGATGGAATAGACTGGATGATGCGGAAAGTATCTTGTAGCGAAGCGCAATTGACAGCATGCTTTTTGCCGTCAGTCGACTCAAATTGGTGAGGGGGACAAATTGTCCCCTGCATGAAATTATTCAGTTCTACATCGCGTTTGCGCATCTTCTTGAAGTAATCGACGGGATCTTTGGAGCCTGTCAAAGCTTCAATGACGTCAATAATGCAGAAGTACCATTGTTCTTCTACATCATCAAAGAAAACACGCATCTTGTTTTCTTCGAATAGTTTTATGATTTCATGTTGTGCCATCTGTTTTTAAAAAAAAGCAACACGCACTACCTTATGATATAGATAGCGCGTGCACATGAGGGAGTAATCCCGTAGTCGGCGAGCAAGTCGCAAATGAACTATAAAAGATTGACTCTAACATGATGAAAGTAGTGTCTTAACCGTTGGTACTTCCTATCGCGTTCGGCAAGAAGGTTGTAATGGTCAATACCACTCCGTTAAATTGACGGACAACTTCTGCCTCCGCTCTCTCCACCAGACGCGCTTCGTGAGCGTCTGTCGGAGACCTTATCAAAATCGAGTGCAAAGGTACGGCTTTTTTTTGACATGTGCAAGTTTTTGAACTCAAAAAACTCGCCTTGAGACGTAAATTTTTGTTTTGCTATCTTGATTTGGCAAAAGTACCTAAATGCCTGATTGAGAGAGTGGGCGAAGATGTGTGCTTGCAGATGTGAGTGTTGATAATCAGATGGTTACGGGGTGCGAGTTGACGGTTGGCGGAAGCACAAATATTTGTTGTAATTTCGACCGCTACCCTAAAAGGGAACCCTTCGAAATTACATTCGCACGCTCGTGCGAATAACAAGCCTATTTAGCAAAAAATAAATAAATTTGATTTTTTCCGTAAAAGTCTTGTGTATTCCAAATATTTGTTGTAATTTTGCAGGCGATTTCAAGAAAGTATTAACGGCTAATGACACTGCTTTCAGACATACCAACCTATGCGTGCTATCTACATCGGTAGTGCGCATTGTGTTTTGAATAGTGCTCCGCTTGGCACTTAAAAATGAAGCGAAAGGATAACATCAATGGCACAGGAAGAAGCAATAAAATTATTTGAAGGACAGCAGGTTCGCTATGTCTGGGATGAGGAGAAGGAGAAATACTTCTTCTCGGTAGTGGATGTGATACAGGTATTGACGGATAGTAACATCCCGAAACGCTATTGGAGTGACTTAAAACGTAAGTTGGCAGCAGAGGGAAATGAAACGTACGAAAATATCGTACGGTTGAAAATGACAGCCCCTGATGGCAAAATGCGAGAGACTGATGTGGCTGATACAGAGCAGGTTTTTAGATTGATACAATCCATCCCCAGTAAGAAAGCAGAGCCATTCAAGTTGTGGCTGGCATCGTTGGGACAGGAGCGATTGAAAGGGACTAAGTAAATCGTTGAGATAATAAATTAGTACTGATGCGATAACTTTAAGAAAAAAACAGACAAAACACTTTTGAATGATTAAAAACGTTGTTTTTTGTGTCAATTACTGCTAAAAACTCCTTAAAAATATATTTTTAGATAGTTTTTACCACCAATTCCCCCAACTCTTCGAGTTAAATCATTCAAAAGACATAAACATAAAAAACATATTTTTTTCAAATCGAAAAGTCTGAATATATTCATAGGTTGCTGAATATAAACAATATACAGAGCAAGTTACTTAAGTTAACGCATCAGTAGTAATAATAACTAGTAAAAACATCAAATAATATGACAAACAGATTTGTCTCCTTTATGAATTGTGCGAATACCCCCCCCGTGGAATTGGGAGGTGCTTCGCGGCGTAATTGTACAACCAATTTTTCTCAGATTGCCCTTTTGGTGCCCTTGTGGCAGTCTCGTCCCGATTCTGTCTCGATTGTGTCTCGTCAGTCTGTTTTGGCTATCCTACTGATGCTTTTGACTCTTTTTGTCGGAGTCGGACAGGTGTGGGCGGAAGGCACTGAGACATTTGAAAATGTAGCAAATGCCACAAATAGAGAAAATCTCTACTACTAATTTTATGCTATAAATTAAAAATTAAAAATTAAGAATTAAGAATTAACCGAAAACAAGAGAAGAAAACCAATAAGAAAACAGTTTTATTTTGAACAAGGAGCAAGGAGCAAAGAACAAAGATCAAGGAACGAGGAAGAGTTTTCGAGACAGTTTTCGGAATAGTTTTCTTAAGAAGGCAGTAAGATGATATATATCATATGAGAAAGAAATCGATTAACCATACGTCTAAAAAACTTGTTTTAAGCGAATGGTTAACCGATTACGTTCCGACTCGTAGAGTCCTACTGCCGTGTTTTCCTTTACGATTAAATACTAATCCGAAGGATGTTACAGCAGGCTGACGCTGCGGTTGACGAAGCGGGCGAGGGATTCGCCTTTGAGGCGGCCGGAGGCCAAGAGGGCGATATCCAAGAGTTGATGCAAGCGTTCGTCTTCGCCGGCGAGGCTGTAGACGGTCTTGGTGACGGTCTCCTGAGGTTCGGAGGTACCAGACGTACTTGGTTCGCCAGACGTGTTAGGCTCTTTCTTCTCGACCACTTCTTCTACTTCCTCGGATGTCATCTTAGCGACGAGGTCTTGGATGAGCGGGTGAGCGGTGTTGACCACGAGCGTATATTGGTCGGGCATATTGCCGTAGAACGACATACCTTGCTGGTGACGCGACATCTCTTTCATACGACGCATAAACTCATTCTGGGTGAGGAACATAGGCAGGGCATCGGCGGCTGCGGCCTGGAACTCGATATAATAATTCGGGTCGTTGAGCACGTTCTGCACGGCCTTGCGTAAGCCTTCCTGTTGCTCGGTAGAGAGAGTAGGTTCGTCTTTCTTATCGTCCTTGCGGATGAGGTTTTCGATGAGGTCGCTATCTACGCGAACGAAGCGCAGGTGCTCGTTCTTTTGCTCGAGCATAGACATAAAGTGTACATCCAGTTCGCCATCCATTAACAAGACATCGTAACCTTTCTCGCGTGCGCGCTCTATATAAGTATAGTTAGCATCGGCATCCTGGGTGTAGAGGAGGACGAGGTTGCCGTCCTTATCGGTCTGCGCCTCTTTGACCTGCGTGCGATAGTCGTCGAGAGTAGCATATTTGCCCTCGAGGTTCTTAAGCAGGGCGAAGCCGATAGCGCGTTCGTAGAACTTCTCATCGCTGAGCATACCGAACTGGATGAAGAGTTTGATGTCGTCCCATTTATGCTCAAAGTCCTCGCGGTCGTTCTTGTACATGTCTGCCAATTTGTCAGCCACCTTCTTGGTGATGTGGCCGGAAATCTTCTTGACATTATTGTCAGACTGGAGGTAGGAACGCGACACGTTAAGCGGTATATCGGGCGAGTCGATGACGCCGTGCAACAGGGTCAGGTACTCGGGCACGATATTCTCCACCTCGTCGGTGACAAAGACTTGATTGCAATAGAGTTGTATCTTATTGCGATGGATGTCGAGGTTGTTCTTGATACGCGGGAAATAGAGTATACCGGTTAGGTGGAAAGGATAGTCGACATTGAGGTGGATGTGGAAGAGCGGCTCGTCCATCTGGGTGGGGTAGAGCTCGTGGTAGAAGGTCTTATAATCCTCCTCGGTCAGGTCTGCCGGTTTGCGTGTCCATGCGGGATTGACATTATTGATGATGTTCTCCTCGCCGGTCTCTACCTGCTTGCCGTCTTTCCATTCTTTCTTCATACCGAAAGCTATCTCCACAGGCAGGAACTTGCAGTATTTCTTGAGCAAGGACTCGACGGTAGCGTCCTCGAGGTATTGGCTGAACTCGTCGTTGATATGCAGGACGATGTCGGTGCCTCGTTCGGCTTTGACGGTGTCCTCCATAGCGAACTCTGTCTCGCCGGAGCAGGACCAGTGAACGGCCTTAGCATCGGGCAGATAGCTGAGGGAGAAAATCTCCACTTTATCGGCTACCATGAAGGCGCTGTAGAAGCCCAGACCGAAATGGCCGATGATGGCTTCGGCTTTGTCTTTGTACTTATTGACGAACTCTTCGGCGCCGGAGAAAGCTATCTGGTTGATGTAGCGGTCGACCTCATCGGAAGTCATGCCTACGCCGTGGTCGGAGACGGTGAGCGTTTTCTTACTCTTATCAATAGTGACGCGTACGCGCAGGTCGCCCAGGTCGCCTTTGGCATCGCCGACAGAGGCGAGGGTTTTGAGTTTTTGTGTGGCGTCTACGGCGTTGGAAATCAGTTCACGGAGGAAGATCTCGTGGTCGCTGTAGAGGAATTTTTTGATGACCGGAAAGATGTTTTCCGAGGTTACATGAATATTACCTTTCATATGATTGATGTTTTAAATTTTGCGTTTGTTGGTTTGGGGCGCATTTTGCCCTTCGTGGAGAGGAGTACGAAAACCGTGCCAAATGGGAGAGACTGACAAAATGGCAGAGGCCATTTGGAATTAAAAATTAAGAATTAAGAATTAGTACTGTTGCGATAATTATAGAAAAAAACACACAAAACACCTTTGAAAGATTTAGAAATTTCATTTCTTGAGTCATTTGCTGCTAAAAAGTCCTCAAAAGTAAACTTTAAGAACCTTTTTACCATCAAACACCACAACTCTTCGAGTACAAATCTTTCAAAGGACTTAAACATAAAAAACATTTTTATTCAAATCAATAAATCGTAATAGATTCGTAAATTATTGTATAATAATGTATTTTTCAAGGAATTTTAAGGAGTGCGCATTGTATATGGCTGCAAATCAACTGGTTAGTGTCTTATACTGAAATAGGTTTACTCATAAAACTGATAAAAAGTGTCAAATTTTAAGATTTTAGTTTTATGAAGCGAACACTAAATCGTTATTCTCAATCGTTCAAACAACAAGTTTTGGATGATTA
>Ga0256405_10001915_pt1 | contig 52390 bp, 35 predicted proteins | sample RumenRJG_02DNA_FD_189096 | JGI IMG/M metagenome (GOLD analysis project Ga0256405, IMG submission 189096) | Bovine rumen microbial communities from Lethbridge, Alberta, Canada - RJG_02 | ecosystem: Host-associated > Mammals > Digestive system > Stomach > Rumen | place: Canada: Alberta...
ATTTTATCCATTAGGATATTTCCATAATGCCGGTGACTTGGTGTTCCATGACTTTGCTCGGGAAGCTACTCCGAAGATTGCTATCGGTGGTGCTTTCAGTTACAATCGTGGTGCCAGTAACAAGGTGGGTGAAGGACATGGCGATTTCGTAATGTACAATGAAGCGGGTAAAGAAGAATATCCCGACTACCGTAAACTATCGGCCGACCTGATGATGAAGTGGCAGGGCTTTACCCTGCTTGTCGATTGGCAGAATACTACGGCTACACAGTTGGATAAGCTATATACCTCTGCCAGTGCTGCCTCCAAGTTAAAGCCAGAACAGATCTCAGAATATCTGGCGTTGGGTAATGGCGTGGATGTACAGGCCGGTTACCTCTTCCCCTCATTGTGGGCCATCGACGCTGCTTGGAGTTATGTAAAACCGGAGTTTACCGAGACGGATGCTTCTGCCTTGGCCAAGATGTCAACATATGATTTCGGTGTGTCGAAATACCTCTCTGGCAATACCCTTAAACTGCAGTTGGCATTCAACTATACCAAGTATCGTACGCAGTTCATGTTGCCGTATAAGAATCGTTCCATAAACCTCAGTATGCAGGTGATGTTCTAATTGAATCAGAGATATGATGGACAGATTAAAAAATATCATGTTCGGTGCCTTTGCTTGTCTGTTGTCACTTACCCTGGTAAGCTGCTGGGAGGATGATGTCCTCCCAGAGGAAGACCCTGTGGGACCGCAGTCAACCATTACGCTGACGCAGGATGGCACCATGCACAGTTTTGTTTTTGATGGCTATGAACCGTTAAAGGATAAGCCGGTTACCGTCTATTATCAGATACCCAAGAATGGTAGTATGAAGACGATGCCTATCCTGTTTATCTTTCCTGGTGAGTCACGTGATGCAGATGCTCATCTGCAACTTTTCTCAAGTTGGGCCGCTACCAACGGGATCATGCTGTTTGCCTTGCAATACGGTTCTGATCTTTATCCCACCACGACAGAGTATATCCTTGGTGGTATGAACACCCGTCAGAGCAGCAGCGGACTGCTGCCGCGCGAACAGTGGAACTTCAATTATGTGGAAACGCTCTTTAATGGTATCCTGCAATTTACGAAAGGAACGCAGACCACGTACGACATGTGGGGACATTCAGCAGGTGCCCAGTTCGTACACCGCTATGTCACCTTCATGCCTGATGCCCGTATCGGCAAGGCTGTGGCATGCAACAGTGGGTGGTATACCATGCCCGACCTTACCGTGGCGTTTCCTTATGGTCTGAGAGAGGTGAGCGATGCCGACAATCAGTTGCAGCAGATGGCACTCTCCCGCAAACTCTATGTCTATTCAGGCGGTGCTGATACAAGCACGATCGGACTGAACGATAATGAGGGCTCCATGGCGCAGGGAAAGAACAGGAATGAGCGTGCACATTATTATTTCCAGCAGTCACAGCAGATAGCCAAGCAGCTGGGGTATAGTTTTGGGTGGACCTTTGCCGAAGTGCCTGGGGTGGGGCATGATCCAGCCGGCATGGCTGAGGGCAGCCGTCAGGTGCTTGAGCATTAAAGACAGATCGTAATAAAATCACGGTCAGAGATTATTTCATCGGGAAATGCAGAAGAAAATTTAATTTTTCTTTTGCATTTCGCTCACTTATCTGTACCTTTGCAAAAGGTGGATTGGCTTTCTGTCTCCTTAAAACAAATTAAAACGATATGAGAACAAACAGATTTTTCGTCATCTTACTGATGACATTAGTAACGATGGGCATGGTGGCTCAGCCACGTGCTCGCCGACCGCATCATGCACCCGACGGCCCAGCCAAGGTGTATTTTACCAAGGAGATAACCCCGGAGTCGCTGGTGAAGATCTTCCATGCCTTGGGCGTGCAGCCCCGGGGACATGTGGCCGTGAAGATCTCTACAGGTGAGGGTGGTAACAACCACTATCTGAAACCAACCTTTATCCGTAACCTCGTGGATGAGGTGGATGGCACGATCGTGGAGTGCTGCACGGCTTACGGAGGCACCCGTCAGGAGGTGTCCAAGCATTGGCAGACCATCCATGAGCACGGTTTTGACTCGATCTTTGCCGTGGATATCATGGATGAGTACGACCAGTTCAGAATCCCGGTAAAAGACAAGAAGCATATCAAGTATGACATCGTGGGGGGACACTTGGCCAACTACGACTTCATGATTAACCTGGCGCACTTCAAGGGACATGCTATGGGTGGCTTCGGCGGTGTGCTGAAGAACGCCAGTATCGGTGTGGCCTCCACTGCCGGTAAGGCTTATATCCACTCTGCCGGTAAGACAGATGATGCAACACTGGCATGGACCCCCGAATATCTCGCTGCCGGACCCACTCAGGATGCATTCTTAGAGTCGATGGCTGCCGCCGCTCAGGCTGTCCATAACTATATGCAGGGTAGGGTGGTGTATATCAACGTGATGAACAACATGTCGGTGGACTGCGACTGCGATGGTCACCCCGCCAAGCCCGAACTGATGGACATGGGTATCATGGCCAGTCTGGACCCCGTGGCAGTTGACCAGGCTTGTCTGGATAAGGTGTTCAACTACCAGGGAAAGCCCGGTGATGACAACAAGCCGTTGATACAGCGCATCAACCGTCAGCATGGCACCTATATCACCGACTATGCAGAGAAGATCGGACTGGGTTCCAAGAAATACACCTTGGTGGACATCGATAAGGAGGTTGTCGGCCATCATAATGCCCGCCATCACCGCAGATGATCTACCTGAACGATCATATACAGGATTTCGATATCGACGCTTCGTTGCCGTTGCTCAGTGAGCAGCGGCGCGAGGTGATGATGCGTTACCGGTATGATCTGGGGCGTAAGACCTCGGCCATTGCTTACTTGCTGTTGTGCGAGGGTCTTCAGAAAGAGTATGGCATCACCGAGAAACCCCTCTTCGAATTCGGTCTTCACGGCAAGCCCGCTATCATCGGGCATCCGGAGATCCACTTTAACATGAGTCATTGTCGTGATGCGGTGGTATGCGCCCTGGGTGATCGTGAGGTGGGAATCGATGTGGAGTCGGTCTCTCATTACCGTGAGAACGTGATGCGGTATACCATGAACGATGAGGAAATCAAAGAGATCCTGCAGGCAGAGCGCCCCGACGTAGCCTTCACTAGGTTATGGACGATGAAGGAGGCGGTATTGAAATGTACGGGAGAGGGTCTGCGCAATAACATGAAAGAGGTGCTCCCAAACAACGGCTTGTCATTATCAACGGTAGTCAGCATAGACAAACGATACGTCTATAGTATCTGTCAGAGATAGTCCGGAGGGGCCGGACTCCCAGTTTTAGTACTTGGGACTCCCAGTTTTAGTACATAAGACTCTCCTCCAATCTAAACTTTTCTTAGCGATAGTATTGCTTACATCGAAAAAATAAACTATATTTGCCAAAACAATCAATCTTTTGGCAATTATGGACAATAATAGAATTAGATCTTCAGCAAGCAATAGGCGACAGATGTTCGTGTGCATAGCGCTTATGGTGATGTGCTTTTTGGTCTCCAACAGCGTGAAGGCGCAGTCGTTCTCACAGTTGTGGAGTGAGGTGGAGAAAGCCCAGAAGGCAGATAAACCGCAGTCGGAGATCACCGTCTTGGAGCAGATTATCACCAAGGCGGAGAAGGAAAAGGCGTATGGACAACTGATGAAGGCCGAGTTGATGGTGATACAATGCAAGAATGCGATATCCCCCGACTCACTGGCTCCTGCCTTCACGCGTCTGGTCAAGAAAGCGGAGGCGCAGAAGAAAGAGCTCCCCAGGGCCGTCTATCATGCCGTGATCGGAAAGGTGTTGAATGGAAACTACCAACTGGAGAAATACGCGGCTCAATCATCCGACAAGTATTTTGATATCGCCCTTGCCAACCCGCTGCTGTTGAGTAAGACAAAGGCGGAAGGGTATGAGCCATTGGTTGTCAAGGGAAAAAATGGAGATCTCTACAACCATGACCTGCTGAGTGTCATTGCCCGTGAGGCCCGTCGCCCGGAGGTGATGCGCGACTGTTACAACAAACAGTCCAAGCGCAAGAAGGCGGCGCTGATGGCTACCCTCGAGACAATCGAGAAGGACGTGCCGTATTCTTTTTACCGGAAAAAGGCGGAGATCCCTCTGTTCGCCAGCATCGACTCCCTGATCAGTATCTACGGTAACATGCCCGAGTGTTGTGAGGCAGCGATCCTCAGATACCGGATCATGGATCACTGCAAGGATATCACCGATCAGGAGAAGTACGACTTCCTGAAGACATCGATAGCAAGATGGGAGAACTACGACAGATGTGCTGTGTTGAAGAATCATCTGGAGAAGATGACCAGTCCGCTGTTCAAGGTGGTTCAGGGTTATGAGTATGTGTTGCCGGGAAAACGTAAGTTGGTGAGACTCCCGCAACTGAAGGGTGTCGGTCATCTGAAGGTGGAGATCACGAAGGTGAATATCGGCAAGGAGGTGCAATACTCCCTGACGGATAATGTCTATAGTAGGATGATCAGTCAGTATGGCGTGCCCGGCTCTCACAAGGTGTTGATCGATAAGGACTACCCTGCGCATGAGCCCTTTGAGGAGTTTGCCGACTCGATATGGGTGGAGGGCATGCCCGCCGGAGTGTATCTCATCGATTATATCACCGACAACCAACGCCTCGACACCATCCACAACTATTTCCACGTGACGGATATCGCCCTGTTGATGCAGCCGTTGCCAAAGAGAGACGTGCGCCTGGCTGTTGTCAACTCTACTACGGGTCAGCCGATGCCCAATGCACATGTAGATATCTTAGACAAATACGACACGAAGAACAGTAACCCCATCACTTCCAACTGCAATCAATACAGTGAGTGCGTGGCGAAGAACACCGGAACTGAGAAAAAATTCTTTGCTTATACAGATACCGACTGGGGCTACCGTGAGCAAACACTACGCAATAGTTTCTCATATGATGGTAAGATAGACGGTGAACAGTTCTTCAATCTCTTTACCGACAGGAGTATATACCGTCCGGGCCAGACCGTCCATGTGGCTGCGATAGCCGTGGAGAATATCGATGGTATCACGACCAAGGCCATGGCTAACAGGGCCGTAGAACTGGAACTCGTCAACGCTCAGGGTAAGGCAATAGCCAACAAGAAGTTGGGCACGGATGACTTTGGCACGGCGCACACCCAGTTCGTATTGCCCGAGAAGTGCCTGAATGGTTTGTATGCGGTGATGGCCGGTGATGACTATGTGTCCTTCCGGGTGGAGGAATACAAGCGTCCTACCTTCTATGTGGAGATTGAGAAACCCACGACAGCCTATAAGAAAGGTGAGACGCTGACCCTGACCGGAAAGGCGCTGGGGTATAACGGTGTGCCGGTGCAGGGAGCGAAGGTGAGTTATCAGGTAAGGTGCAGTAGGGTGTTCTATTGGTGGCATGACTATAAGAATGGTGACAAGGGGTCAGGCGTCTATGAGGCAGAGGCGACAACAGGTCCTGACGGCTCCTTCCAGATGCAGGTGCCGCTGCTGTTAAACGCCTATGGAGGAAGAGACGACTATTACCGTTTTACCGTCACCGCACAAGTGACGGATCAGGGCGGAGAGAGTCAGCAAGGCGAATGCTCCATACCTCTGAGTACCAAGGAGTGTATGATCAATGTGGACATCCCCCAGAAAGTGTTGCGTGACAGTCTGAAGACGATCACCTTCAATGTGGTAAACGCCATGGGACAACCGGTTAAGGAGCATGTGTCGTTTACTATTCAACAGTTGTACCCCAAGGAACAAGGACTCCTTGGTCGTAGCTGGATAGGTGGAGACATGGCCAACGAGCCGTTTGATCTTACCAGGATGCCTAATTTGCAGAAAGGCTTCCCTTCGGGTGCTTATCAGATAGAAGCTTATTGCGGTAATGATACGATCAGGCGCCAGTTTGTGGTGTTCGACTTAAAGGATACCCATCTGGCTGCACCTACGAAGGATTGGTTCTATGTCAGCAAGGAGGAATTCCCCGAGGATGGCAGTCCGGTATATTTGCAGGTGGGTAGCAGTGATGCCGACATACATGTATTATATACCGTTACCACGGGTGAGAAGGTACTCGATATGGGGCGTTTCGATCTGAGTAATGAGATCAAGACGATGACCTTCAATTATAAAGAGGAATATCAGGAAGGCATCAGTGTCGCCATGTGCTGGGTGAAGGATACGGTATTCTATAGGCATGAGGCAGTCATCAGTCGTCCGTTGCCAAAGAAAGAACTGAAGATGGAGTGGACCACCTTCCGTGATAAACTGACACCCGGACAGAAGGAGACGTGGACACTGCGAGTAAGACAGCCTAACGGAAAACCAGTAAGTGCCCAAGTGATGGCTACGCTTTACGATAAGTCATTGGAACAACTGAAGGGGCATCAGTGGGCATTCGACCATCGGTTGGATCAGAATACTCCTTCCGCTTCCTGGAATATGGGATATATCTATGATATCTCAGATACCGAGCGCGCTAAGCAGAATATCATCAAAGTCAATAATCTGCAATACGACAAGATGGATCAATGGCTCTTCGAGGATCGTATGGATCGTTTTGTTTATTTCGCCGGATCAGAGGCTCGCCCTGAGACTATGCAAGCCAGGGAAGTTATTGACATTGAGGAACAGAAGACTCCTGAGAAAGAGACCGTATCGGCAGAGGGACTCTCCGTGCGTGAGAACCTCAGTGAGACGGCCTTCTTCTATCCAGCCCTCGTTACCGATGCCAACGGACAGGTAGCATTACGATTCACCCTGCCGGAGAGTCTGACTACCTGGCGCTTTATGGGATTGGCTCACGACAAACAGATGAACATCGCACAGTTGGTGGCTGATGCCGTAGCCAGTAAGACGGTCATGGTACAACCCAATGTGCCGCGCTTTGTAAGACAAAACGATCAGGCAGCCATCGTCTCTCGTATTGTCAACACATCGGCTAAGACAGTCAGTGGACAGGCATTGCTCGAACTGCTGGATCCCGTTACCGAACAGGTGGTGTTCAGTCAGCAACAACCGTATACCATCGCTCCTAACGGACAGTCATCCGTGACACACAATATCTCTGCATTGACACAAGACGGAAAGAGTCTGATGACCATCCGTCCACTCATCTGCCGAGTAACCGTCAAAGGACAGGGTTATAGCGATGGAGAACAGCATTACCTGCCGATCCTCCCGGATGTGGAGCAGGTGGTCAACACACGGGCTATCACCCAGCATCATCCCGGTGATGTAAACGTGGATCTTACAAAACTCTTTGCCGGTAACCGACTGGCTGATGTCACTCCATCTACCCTTACCGTTGAGTATGCTGAGAATCCCGCCTGGATGATGGTGCAGACACTGCCCGTCTTGGCAGCTGATCCAGCGGATAACGCCATCTCTATAGCCGCCACTTGTTATGCCAATGCGGTATCTGGATGGCTGTTGAACACTTCACCCGCTATCGCAAAGACCATCAACGAGTGGAAGAAGCAATCGGCAAACGACCAGAAGAAATCCTTCGTCTCTGAGTTGCAGAAGAACGAACAACTGAAGAGTCTGTTGCTCGAAGAGACACCGTGGGCGCTCGATGCTGCCGGTGAGAACGAACGACTGCAGCAACTCTCTGATTATCTTAATCAGGAGATGCTTGCGGAGCAACTGAAGACGAAAGCAGAAAGACTGAAGGTCTTACAACAGGGGGATGGCGGATTCGCCTGGATGAAAGGCATGTACTCCTCTACTTATGTCACTACGGCCGTGGCACATATCCTGGCACGCCAGAAGACGATGACAGGGGGAAACCAAGAGTTAAACAAAATACTCAATGACGCAATGCGTTTCCTCTCCACCATGGCAGACAAGGAGGTGGCGTTTATGCGTACGTATGAGAAAGAGAAGGGTGTAAAAAGCAGTCCGTCTGAGTTCTTGATCGATTACCTCTATATCCTTGCCCTCTCGAAGAAGCCTGCCAATGATATAATAAGGTTTGTCGTGGATCGTATGAAGGATATCACCGGTGAACTGACCATCTACGGCAAGGCTACTGCTGCCGTGGTACTCGCCACCTATGGCGAACAAGCCAAGGCGAAGGAGTTCCTGGAGAGTATGATCGAGTATTCTGTCTTCACCGAGGAGATGGGCCGCTATTTCGATACGAAGAAAGCCTATAGTTCATGGTTTGACTATAAGATTCCTACCTCTGTGGCTTGCATCGAGGCGATGAAGATGGTGGATGCGAAGGCTAACGAACGGTATATCGAGGAGATGCAACGCTGGCTGTTGCAGGAGAAACGTACGCAGGCATGGGATACGCCGGTGAACACCGTCAATGCCGTTCATGCTTTCCTGAAAGACAATGTGAAGGCGCTTGATACGACAGGTACTCCCGCAAAGATGACGATTGACGGCAAGTTGCTTGAGACATCACCCACGGTTGCCGGTATGGGGTATGTGAATACCACGATAGATGCTGCGGGTAAGAAACAACTGTCTGTAAAGAAATCCTCTGAGGGTACTTCATGGGGTGCTGTCTATGCGCAGTATTATCAGTCAGTAGGAGCTGTTGAGGCTATCCAGACAGGTGTCTCCTTGAAGCGTGAGGTGGTGAGTGTCAATGGTAAGGCAGTCGGTCAACAGTCATCCGTCAATGTCAGTGTGGGTGACCGTGTCGTTATTCGTATGACGGTTGTGGCCGACCGTGACTATGACTTTGTGCAGATCGTCGATAAACGGGCTGCTTGTCTGGAGCCAGTCAGTCAGTTGAGTGGTTATCAGAAGGGTTGTTATGTATCGCCCACCGATCACTCCACCAACTATTTCTATGACCAGTTGCGCAAAGGAACACACCAGATAGAGACGGAGTATTATGTGGATCGTGCAGGAACCTATCAGAGTGGATCAGCCACCCTGCAGTGTGTCTATGCACCGGCCTTCTCCGCCCGTGATAAGGGAATGGTGTTTGTGGTGAAATAAGGGACTAAAGTTTCGCTGGTAAGGACGAAGTCATGAACGATTGTTGCAGGATAATGATCCGTGTGAAAGCATCATCCTGCAGGGCTAATCCCGTAGGGATGTCACAGTATAGGCGGGGGCATAAGCCCCCGTTTATAATCGGTAGAATAGCGTAACCCCAACGGGGTGGCAGGTTTGCAGTGTCGCCCCTTCGGGGCTAATATGTTTTGGGGTTATATCTCCCACGGGGGTTAACACCCCCGCCTATGCTGTGTCGCCCCTTCGGGGCTTCGCATCAGCAAGTAGTTATACTTGCGAAAGTTGGTTAGGGATACTATTCGAGGATAGTTCTTTGCTCGGGAATAGGCTCTCATAAAGGGGTGCCTGTCCTCGTTATTAATTGTTGTTGTCTAATTCTCTTTCTTTTTCCTTTTCCTGAGCAATACGATGCCGATGATCAGGGGGATAGCGCCTGCAACCAATATCACAAGGGCTGTCAATCCACCGAAGATAATGGCAAAGCCGCCTTGTCGGATTTGTGGCTGTGGATAACGCGCTTCGATAATAGAGTCGGGAACCCCTGCCTCATAAAGGGAGTCGATGACGGGCAGGTTAGCGTTATACTCTGCCCACTCTGTTTCATTCCTATCATAACCTTGTTTTTCACCGATAACACTGGCAATAGCGATAAAAAGGGCGAACAAGGCGATGACAGCGCCCACTACGACTAAGAAACAACCGCATCCACGTCGGAGTGAATCTTTGTTTCCTGTTGATGGCTCTCGTTTATCCATAATGTATCGTATTATATTTGGTAAAAATTATTCCCGGTTTCTTGCCTCATCAAACTTCTCCTTCATCGTGGGGTTCTTATAGGTGAGTTTGCGGATGGTCAGACCTTCGGCCTTATCATTCGCCAAGCGGAGGTTGTCCTCACTACCCACGAGTGCCTCTCTTACCTTCTGCAGATGAGTGATCGTCTTGTCGATCTCACTGATGGCACTGCGGAACTTCTCACTCGCCAGTCGGTAGTTACGGCCGAACTTATCCTTGAATTCCTGCAACTGATTCTCGAAGTTGGTCACATCCACCTCTTTGTTCTGCGCCAATATCAGTTGTTTCTTATATTCCAGACTCTTCTTGGAGGTCTGCACCAACAGATTGATGAAGGGCACGAAGAACTGCGGACGGATGACGTACATCTTGGGGTAGAGGTGCGACTTGTTCACAATGCCATTGTTATATAGGTCGTTATCAGCCTCCAACATACTCACCAATACGGCAAATTCACAACCTTTCTTCTTACGGTCTTCATCCAACTTCTTTAAGAAGTCATCATTCTTATGTTTGGTGGCAGTGGTATCCATCTCATTCTTCATTTCAAACATGATGGAGATATATTCTGTGCCACCCTCGTAATCACGGAAAACAAAGTCACCCTTAGTGCCATCCACTGCCTCATTGTCTTTCTCAAAATATGCCTGTGGCATCATCGGACGGATATACTGCTCAAACTCGATACTACAGTGCTGCTCTAAGGTCTCACCCACCATCTTGGTAGACATCTTGGTCTTCAGGTCTTTATAGTAGTCCACCTGATCCTGTTTCATTCGCAGTTCTTCCTCATAACGCTTGGTGAGGGCTGCTTCATGAATCTGAGACTCACGCTTCTCTAATGCTGCCGCGGCACGCAGTTGGGTAATCTCCGTATCTTTTGCCTGCACCTTCTGTTGGGCCTTAGAACGTTCCTCCATCACAGCCAACTGCAGTTTATTCTCACTCTGCTCAATAGAGGCATGCAACTGCGCGATGGCCTTGTCTTTCTCTGCTAATGCGATGGCCTGTTCGTTGGCTTTCTGAACGGCAATAGTCTCCAACTGACTCTTCAATAGTGCTATCTCCGTATCTTTCTCGCCTTTTACTCTATCCAACAACGAGGCAGCCTCACTCCTCAGTCGGTTGATCTCTGCCTCTTTCGCACTGATCTCCAGTTCTTTCTTGTTCAACTGCGACTGATAACTCTGTTCTGCCTTTGTCGTGGCGAGCTGTTGTTCTGCCAGATGACGCTCTTCCAGTTCGTGGAGACGGCGGTTGATCTCCGCATCAAACTCCGCGTTCTTTACTTGACTGAGAATACTTGCATAGTCAGCTTCGTCTACTTGGAATACTTGTCCGCAGTGGGGGCACCTTAACTCTTTCATGATGGTATTGATAATGTTGTTTGCAGCAAAGATACATAAAAATAGATGAAGAACAAAGGGAAAAATGATTAATCTTAAAACTTCTTTTTACAAAGGATAGGATTGACGGCATGGACAAAAAACCATTGTGTCCTTTTACTTTGTCTGAATAATTGGTATTTGTCTATAGTTCACAATTAAAAGATTAAATGGTAATGCTTTTTGTAATTGTCTATTGATGTACCTTTGCAAAAACTCTACATTACCTATATAGATGGTAAAATGTTACATTATTATTAAAAAAATCTTTGGGTGATTGGAAAAAAATGATTATATTTGCAAGACAATGTTTTAGTTACAATATGTATTAATAGAATTACAATCCTTTTCAAATGATAACTTTTATACGAATTTTACTTACATTCTCATTCGTCCTCATGGTGGGCCTGAACGCAAGTGCATATACCGAAGTGCCTGGCTTTGATGGGGAGACTTGGCTGGATCATGTTAATGAGGATGATATCTTTAATCCTAACTTCGGTGATGGTTCGGAGGGTAATCCATGGAAGATTCTTAGTGCGGAGGGCTTGGCTTATTTAGCACTGAAAGTAAAAGAAGGAAATACCTATGATGGTGTGTACTTCGAGATAGCTAAGGATATCAATCTGGGAACGAATGGTATAGTAAGGATTTGGGTACCGATAGGGCCGGACACCGAGCATGCGTTTAAGGGAACGATAAAGAATGGCTCGGATACTCAAGGTAATCCATATGTCATCTCTGGTATGACCATCCGTGCCAACGGGATAGGTACAACCAAGAACTTCGGTCTTTTCGGCGTGCTTATCTCACGACTCATCTCTTCGATCTGAACAATACCGCTGATATTGAACGGTCACACGTCGACAATTACAATGGCAGCAGTAATGCTTACGCAGTATCGCTCATGCCTTATTCCGACCCCACCGCTATCCGTCAGTTGCGTGATGAACAAGGTAATATTTCACACCGTATCCGTTGGGAGAAGACAAATGACGGTGTACGCATCAGCGGACTTGACAAGGGTAATTACCTACGACTGTTCACTTCTACTGGTATGGTCGTGTATCGTGGAAAGGTAGATGCTAAATCGGTATTCATACCACTCAAGCATCACAACACTTATCTGATCAGCACGGGCAAGGAGGTGGTGAAGTTTGCGTATTAAAGCTTATTTACACGAATAGGTTAATAATCGTGTGAGAAATCAACGCCCCTGCGATTTTTGCAGGAATAATAATCCCCGAATCATTTGAAGACTCGGGGATTATTACGTTTGTTAAACAATAACGTGAGTTCGATGTAAGGATTATGCAATAAGCCTGCTTTCGTCAATGATTTCAATATTCATACTTGGTTTCTTGGGCATCAGGTTGTATGCAATGATTCCCGCAATCAGGTTTGTCACGAAGTTGTCTACCGACCTGTGTCTGGTGTGCTCTATCTGGCAGATGTTCTTCAGCTCGTCGTTGACGGTCTCGATGACCGCCCTTTTCCTAAGCAGTATCTTGTCATAGAGGTTCATCAGCGAGTTCTTCATGTTCCTCTTGATCTTGGTTACGAGGTGGATGTCGTCGACGAAGAGCATCTCAAAGAGATCCTGGCTGATGTACCCCCTGTCCGCGAAGAGTTTCCCGAAGAGCCTCTCGGTAAACCTCCTGTTCTTCAGGGGTTCCCTGTCATCGGTGTTTCCCGGCGTGAGCTGCCACTGGATGATCTCGCCTTTGTCATTGATGACCAAGTGGAGCTTGAACCCATAGAACCATCCCATCGTGCACTTCCCCTTGGCCGCCCACCCCTTCATCGTCTTGTGCTGCCTCTCCCGCTTGATGTGGCAGGAGATCAGGGGCGTGGAGTCGATGATGGAAATGCCCGTGCACTTGCCAAGGGCGCAGGTCTGCAGGAAGATCAGCAGGTGGACGCCTACCTGCACCTGACGCTCCACGAAGCGGTTATAGGATACGGGATGGGGGAATTCCTTGCGCATGTGCTGGCAGATATATCCCAGGTAGAAAGACTTCAGGTCACGGAAACGGTGGGTGTGGAACAGGATGAGGATGGTCATGATCTCACTGTCGGACATCCGGCAGGGACGGTTGCGATGCCGCTTGCCAGGTTCATGAAGTGTATGTTTTTTCAGCTCTGGGGTGAAATATTTGCAGAATTCGTCGAGAATACAGAAAATTTCTATTAAATTTGCAGTCGTCATGGGAATGGGTATTTGGTTGTAACTGTTTGATTATCACCTATAAAGTTACTAAAAATATCCCATTCCCACAACTTTTTTAACACTTTTCTTACGTCGAACTCACGTTAAACAATAGGGAAGGGAAAGCACCAGATGATCATGATGGATTATTTCATAACTGCCCCTTTTGATTTTACAGTTTCTCAATTTCCTCGATAGAAAGTCCCGTATTCCTCGCAATAACATCTAAGGGAATGCCGTCGTTCTTAAGGTTACGGGCAATCTCAACTTTTCCTTTCTCTATGCCTTTCTCGATTCCTTTTTCCATGCCTTCACGGAATCCTTCTTGTTTTTGCCCTTCCATTACAGCTATCGTGTCACGATATCGTTTCAGCGCATCGTCATACTTCAACCGTTCCTCGTATGTCAAGGAACTCAACTCACCTATCTCTGCCAGTTTCTTGAAGACAGAGTTCTTGGCGGCATCGGGAAGTCTATTCATTATATCCATATCTTTCAATACACAAATCCAACGTTCAAAATCGTTCTCACACTCTGTATAATCTTTCGTGAACAGCGGCAACTGAAGATAAACCAACCTGAGAAGGTCAGAGAACTTCTGCTTGGTTTCCATATCCATCAGTGTCACATCAACCCTGAACCTCTCCGAAATGTCATTCTGTTGGAAATTCATGAACGAGATGCAATAGACTGCCTTTACATCATAATGCCATCCTTTGCCTCTTTCACCTTGTCTTACTACTGCTTGAGCAGCATAGTAGATGGAGCGCCTTTTGTAATAAGGCTGCGAGCGGTTCTGCATTTCCACGATAATTCTCTCACCGCTTGGTGTCTCGCAAAGGACGTCATATATCAGTGACCGGTCGTCGTCATAGAATCCTAACTGCTCCTTGTCAAGGAATCTCACATCGTTAATCACCCTTTCCCCTTTCAAGAGGTTGTTCAGAAAGTCAATCAGCAGGTCCTTACTTACTTCCTGCCCAAAGATTTTTTTGAATCCGATATCTGTAAACGGATTGATAAATTTTCTCATAGTATCAAATAAAAGTTCATGTTACGAAGCAATGACTATTCCTCTTTTATTAGTCCGGTTTCCTTGCTCCGTGTTGCAAAGATACGTTTTTCCTTTTTATCCTGCAAAATTAGCGGAAAGATTTTTCGACAATGATAAGATATTAACATATAGAATAACAAAACGGTAAAGATCAGACGAGTGCTTGATAATTACGACGGATCATTTCAGAATAGCTTCTATGTGATCCGGTTTTTGCGTGAGAATCATTTGATTGATTGAGTCTTTTTCTATATCTTTGCAAAAGAATACTTATCAAGAACTATATATTATGGAACAAATAGAAAGAATCATTCAGATGGAGGAGCGGCTTGAGCAGGTTGCATCAGCAGTGAAGAACATGTTATTGGCATTAGAGCAGTACGAGAAGGCTCAAGAGGCCAAAGCCATGTTAGAGGCATACTATGGCAGTGATGATTGGAAGAAGGACTATGCAGACGATGAGGCCGGACGCCTTCCAAAGGATCTCAAGCGTGGTGTGCTCTCAGAGGATGGACTATGGAATGTCCTTGATGACTGCAAGGAACTCGATATCCGTCTGTCACAGTTGGTTACGAAGGTATTGAGCGGCAGGGGATAGCACGTAACTTTTTTACTTAGGTTCTTCTGGTACAGCCTTGGGCGTTTGGTCCACCGCCTGTTTTATCTTAAGGCGCGGACGCTTCCATATCTGCCACTCGTCTATCTCTTTGAAAAGACGCGTGAGGACATCATGGTATTTGTCAGGATAGACCATCGTATAGACAAACCAGAGCTTGCCATTACGAATGAACTTGGAGTAAAAGCTATAGCCCTCTATCAGACTTTCATTTTGTCTTTGCCTTCGTCCTTCCTGTTCATACTGCGGTCCTGAGAGAATAAAGTAATCATCGCCCATCTCCTCACTGGTGGCATGAAGGAGTTGGGCCAAGGAATTTTTTGTCTCCCTAATGCTCTTTCCCTGATCTCTCAACGTGTAGCCTTCGAGCACTACGGTAGCCCATGGATCATTATAGCAGAAACGGGTATGACCTGCATCGTTAGGCTGTTCGCTAAAAAACGAAGGATAGCGGATAACGTAGTCGTATGTTGAGTCCTTATACTCATACATATCAGCGTAAGTCAGGTTTCGTTTGAACATCTCCTTGTCGGTCTTCACTTCCGGGCAGGCATCTACCCACTCAATGCATACCACTATGAGGATAAAGGCAACGAATATGAAAATGACTTTTCGCATGATTACTTGCTTTGAAGGATACCTGTTTCGCTGTCACTATGATTCATGATGCGCTGGATGTCACGATACTTACGTCCATGATCAAGCCGATAGGAGAGTTTGAGGGTGATCATGTTGCCATAGTCGCGATTGTGTTGCGAAACTTCTTTTTGCACGTAACGACTCACGACTTCCGTTTTGTTGGTCAGCGGATGTTGGCTGAACGGATGCTGGGCATGTAGGGAGATGCTGAGAGCAGTGCTGATACGATAGTTGCAGGTGAAATACCAGGCTGGTGCCTGATGACCACGATGCTCACCCTCCATGAAGTTCCAACCGTTGTCTGCGTATGCTCCCAGTGTCCACCGCCCCAGGTAGGCTTGAAGCGAGCAGCCACCATTGAAAGACGTGTAGGTGTGGGTATAATCCTCTCCATAGTTGAAGAAACGGTAGATGCCGCCATAGAGGGTAACCATCAGCTTGTCGGGTATGATGTCCCACTGATTATAACTTTCGAAATAGAAGAAGTTACACTCATTGTCAGCGTTGGCTTTGCCTTCGTCTGTCACGACTCGGCCATTCAAGTAAACTTGATGGCTCTCACTGCTCCGTCCGTTGGTCTGTGTCTGAAAGAAATGTCCATCTTTACGGATGTATTTCTCCATGTTGCAGTGGGAGTTGATGCGATAATAGCCTTGTAGCTCTGATGTGAAACGAGGCGAGGAATACGAGAGCGTCAGATGATGGGATGTGACGCGGTTGGGATGTATATCGGGATTACCAAGAATGGTCTCCATCGAGTTCTGTTTGATGCTGACATCACTGACAAGTGCAATCTGCGAGACATGCTGGGAGATCTCGAAGTCGTACTTCAGCTTCAGACGATTTGCCAAAGGATAACTGACAGTGATTTTCGGCCGGAAGAGCCAGAAGTTGTCTTGCGTATCACCTTGCCTGTAGTAACGACGACTGGCGCCAAGACCCCCCATATAGTTGAACTTCCCGAGATGTCCTTTCAGCTGAGAGAACAGATAGAGAGAAGAGGTATGCATATCGTTGACGGCCTTGGCATCGCCTTGATACACATTATGACTATACCGCTGTTCATATTGCATCCCAGAGGAAAGCGTAAACGGCTTCAGACGGTTCTCATGGATAGCCTCACTCCACAGCGACCAGGTCTTGCCGTCGGTTATATAGTGGTAGGCGCCCCCCTCATTGTTCTCTACATCACCTTTTGTCCGGATATACGTTCCCACTATGTTAGCCGTCAGCGACTGATGGCGTTTGAAGTCTTGATGATAATAGAGGTCAAGCAATGGTGAACTGGCACGTGATGATGAATGTTCTTCGTAGGGTGTGCCGTTAATGAGCATATCGGCATCTCTCCTCTGAGGATGGATGCTCTTACTACCACTTAGTTTCGCCTGCAACACATAACTGCTGTCGCTGAGACTGTAGGTCAGCTGGGCATTATGGCTGAGATCCTTATTCCTTATCTGCTCACTCTGCCGATGCATGGTGACCGCATGGCCGTTTTCCAACAGATAGGTAGAGCGTTCATCGTATGCCAGTCCCTTGAAGTGATGGTAATCGATACCGTAGTTAAGGGCAAACTCACTTCGTCCGTGATTCACTTTCCCGTAGAGTGCCTCATTGCCGTTGATCGTTGTGAGCGTGTTGGTGAGTTGAGTACCCAGGACATAGCCACTTACGGTTTTCTTCACCTTGATATCAATGATGTATGCGATACCCTCACCATAGCGCACACCAGGATTATCGATCAACTCAATGTGTTCGATGCCTTGCATATCGAGTGTCTGCAGATCCTCACGTGTAGCAACGATGTCGTTGATACGTACTTGCACGGTTCCAAGATTCGTCAATGCCGTGATACTGTTCATGGCTTCGTCAACACGGATATGCGGCAGGGTGAGTTTTGCCAACAGCGAATAGCCATTGGGGGATGTGGCGATTTGTTGTTTGGTCGGGAAAATCCATTGTCCGTCCACTTTCTGTACGATACGTGCTCCCTTGACCGTTACTTCATCCAGCGTAACAGTCTTTTCTGACGGCTGCTGCCCACCATCATCCTGTGCTTGCATCGTTGTTGCCATCATGCAAACCATTGAAAAAAGAATCAGTCTTTTCATTTCTTTCATCATTTTGGCTGCAAAATTGCAAAAAACGTTTCTGACAACCGAAAAATCTTCCTGACATTTGTCTGACATTTCGTTGTCAGTTACTATGTCAGTATTGTATCTATTTGATAGTCAATCTGTAGGCCTTGCTGCGGTCTGATTCGATTTTAAATTGAGAATGCTGCTCCACGATGGGTTTCAGCCTACGGATAAGGGTGTAGAGCGTATCGCTGGCATCTGGTTTCTTGGGCCACAGAGCCTCACAGATCTCTGTCTTTGATACTGAATGGGAGGGTGAACGGAAGAACATCTCCATCAGTTGCTGCTGCATGGGAGTCAACGGCAGCCTATTGCCCTCAGCAGTATAGAAACGACCTTCACCTTCTGAGTAGGTCAGACCTCCAAAGTCCTTGCCGCAGGGTAATGGTATTGCGGTGATATCCTTTTCACTTAAATGCCTGCGATACCAGATAAACATCATCCATAATCCCGTCAGCACCCATAGCAACGCGGCAGGCCGCTGGTCGGAGAGACTGAAAATGGTGGCCTCCGAGCAATGGGCATAGGCCTTAAACTGTCTGCTGCGGGTATCGACGGCCAGTGTTGCCTTACCTCGCAGTTCTGCTATATGCAGATGACTGTTGAAGGTTCGGATGGTGTCCTGACTGATGACATCACTCTGCTGCTCCTGCATAGTAATCGCAAGAGCCCTGTCTATATCCTCACTCACCATCTGGCTCGTAAAGCGATAACTGCCAAGACTCGTCAGGCTTGACGCTAAGATCATTGCAAAGAGCACAATCACTGCATGTTGCTGTTTCATATGTTATTTGTGTTTGCCTTTTCTATTATCTGTTTATAATCGTATTTTTCCCTTGGGGGTTCCCTTTGATATGTAGGGATAGGGTGGGGAAGATAGATTAAGCACTCTGTAATTCCTTTCCAAATGTGTGCAGGGCATCACGTATCTGTTGAAGTCTCTGCTCACTTGGCTTAGAGATGCCATAGATGTATCGTGCTAACAAACTCTTGTTGATACCAAGATAGCGTGCGACCTCGGAGATATTCAACCATGGGAAACGATTGAACATAGCCGCCACTTCATTCTGTTCATTGGGTTCGGAAGTCTCATAGAAACTTGAGATGTGCATATCGGCGTCTAATGCTTCCCATCTTATAGCCATTCCGTCTTCATCAAAGGTAAAATCATTTCGTTGTTCAACGGAGGCTTCATCCAACTCAGGGTAGGCCTTGAGGGGGCGACTCAGTATCCTCTCGTCAGTAGTCCTGATGTATATACGGTTTTTATCAAACCACAAATTCTTTATCTGTTCCATAGTCAAATAACGTCGGCATCCTTCTCCTTTTTTGCAAAGATAGGTATAAATTTTTATACCTCCAAATGTTTCTCGCAAAAAATATCTTACTAACAGTCCTTCAATGATAATATAATGATTTTCTATTATTAAAAGGCTGCTGCAACGATTGCCCTCGCCACGGCATGGGCTGTCGTCCAGGCGGCCTGGAAGTTGAAACCACCTGTCACGCCGTCGATATCGAGTATCTCACCGGCGAAGTACAGGTGAGGACGGTGACGACTCTCCAGGGTATTGCTGTTGACGCTATTGAGGGAGATGCCGCCGCAGGTGACAAACTCCTCTTTAAATGCTGAGCGCCCGTGGATCGTGTAATTGTCGTTGGTGAGGGTATTCACCAAACGGTTGAGATCCTTCTTCCCCAACTCACTCCAACGTTTCTCAGCCTTCTCGCCCAAGCTCTTTGCTAACAGATAACTCCATAGTCTACTCGGAAGATCGTAGGGCCGGATGTTGGCGAGTTGTCTCTGTGGGTATTGGATGGAGAGACGTTGCAACTCCTCAGTCACCTCATTCTCCTTTTGGCTGATCCAGTTGACACTCAACGGTGAATGATATCCACCCTCAGCCAAGTGGCGCGCGGCATAACTGGACAGTCGGAGAATCGCCGGTCCACTCATGCCCCAATGGGTGATCAACAAGGCTCCTGAGGCGCGGAAAGATGTGCCGGGAATCATCACAGAGGTATTCTCCGTGACGGTGCCCATCAATGCTCGGAGGGCCGCATCCTCTATATTGAAAGTGAAGAGGGAGGGCACCGGACTGACAATCTCGTGTCCCATCTCGGCGAGCCATTGCAAGCCTTCTGTCCGAGGTTGTCCACCGGTGGTCACGCAGATGTAATCGTAGTCGGATAATGCATCAAGCGAAGCGATGCGCTTTCCTGTCCGGATCTTCACACCATAACGATTACAGAAATGCAGGAAACTGTCGATGATCGTCTGCGAATCCTGCGACTGGGGGAACACACAGTGATCTTCCTGGATGGTCAGTCGTACCCCATGCCGTTCGAACCACTCGTATGCATCGCGCTCACTGAACCCTTTCATCAGGCGCTTCATCAGTCGGTGACCACGGGGATACACCTCTTTCAGGTCACGTATATCCTCGAAGGTATTCGTGCAGTTGCACCGTCCGCCCCCGGATACTGCCACCTTGCGCAGCACCTTACTGCCGCTCTCGAAGATGGTGACGTCCATCTCCGGCATCATCTCCTTCAGGCAGATGGCCAGGAAGAATCCTGCCGCACCTCCTCCTATAATCGCTGTCCTTGCCATATCTGGCAGCGAAGATACGAAAAAATGCTGTAATATCCAAGTATTGTGCTGGCTTCATTGTAATTGTTGGTTGCTTGCTCCACTCAGAATGAGCGATGTCGTTTTTTATGATTAATAACTATCACATACATGCGAATGTAGTGGTATTCCGCAAAAAAGTGACTATCTTGGGACCAAAACAACTTGTTTTGGTTCAGAAAAAGGTACTAAAACCAATCGATTCTATACACTTTTCAAAGGTAAAACAACTTGTTTTGGTATGATGAAGGCTTATGAAGGCAAAAAATTTGCCTTCATTCGTATAACGATTTGATTATAAATACATTATGTAAATAATGAAGGCAAACTCATTTTTTGCAAGAATAATTCTTGTAACAACCACATCCCCACCGTATCACTGTCGGAATAGGGTGGGGAAGATTATTCTCTTCCTACCATAGTCAATGATGGCATGGTGCTTCTTGAGAAAGTCAGACCCTAACAAGCCGTCCACTTTCCTGCCCTGGTTCTTCTTTAGTTCTGCATTGACGAAGGAGATATCCATCAGGTAGAGACTGTCTACCTTTATTTGATGACCATTGATCGTCATCATGGCCTCTGTACCTGCAAGTGCTGACACTGAGCCGATACCAGCGGCATAGTCTGAGGAGTGTGTAGGCTTCAGTCCGAAGCGGTCTTGCTTCGTGCGGTCGATGACCGTTGCCCCTGCTCCGGTGTCGATCATAAACAAGCATGGTTTACCATTAACGGGTATGGAAGTGGTGATATGTCCCGTAGGTGTGATGAAGAGGTTTAACTCCTCATAACCTTGTTTACTCATGCAACTATCAGCCACACTTGTTGGATGTGCCATCTGCGTTGTATCGGTATTCTTTCCACATCCAATGATAAATGATATACCTAAAATGAGAACAAACCTCTTCATACTATGAATCTGGATTACTGAGAAACAAAGGTTGTGATGCTGCGTGGTGGGAGAGACGTGTTTCCATCCATGATGCCGATGGGCATAAGTGTTTCTCCTTCTTGATCTGATGTACGGTACATCTGCCATTGCAGGATACTATCGTCGGATAAACGAAGGGTGAAATGCTGTGGTTGTTCACTGTAGTTGATGGCCACGGCCACCCATTGTCCGTTTTGATTGCGGTAGGCTGAGCACATCACTCCATAGGGATTAAAGTCGGAAGCGCTTTTCACGTCATAACGGATTGCTCCCGGCCGGATAAACCGGCTATAGTTGCCCAGTGCCCATAGCAGTCGGGAGTCTGCAGCATGTCCGCTCTTCAGATGGTCTTTGGAGAAGATACGTATCAGTCCGTCTTTGTAATTCTCACCGGCGGCACGCCACCATGACCAACTCTCAGCGTTGGCAAAGCACAGGTCATGATGGATGATACGTGCCACATAGAGGGCGGTCTTCATGGTGAAGTCATATCCGTTACCGCCACCTATCTCCTCGTCGTTACTCATGATGCAGAGTTCTGTCTGCCAGAATCGGAGGTCGTATTTAGCGAGGGTATCACGGAGTTGTTCCCGTATCTCACGCATGTAGGTGACAGGGGTGTTCGTCCAATAGCTGTGTCCTACCATCAGATGGGGCACATGGGGGATGTTACCCAGATAGGTATCTGTACTGTCCTTTGAGAAGAAGGTGCGTATCGTGTTTCCCCGTTCCCATGTTGTCTTGTAGATACCCAATAGACATCGGTAGTCACTCGACTCATTAACGAGTATTCTGGTGTTGAGGTCCTCCCTCAGTAAGGCATTGGATGTCTCTCTTACCAGTCGTGCTATCTCACGGTTGGTGGCTGGCGATCCCTCTTGCTTGGGTCCTTGCCAGTTCCAGTGTCCGTCGGGCTCATTTACCGGACAGAGATAGTCGATATGAATACCATGATGCTCTTGGAGTCCTTTCACAGCCTTAGCCATATAGTCGGCAAAGTCATCGTAGCAGTCATCTCGCAGATTGATAGTCCCTCCGCGCCTGGTATTTGTCGCCAGTCCATTCTGGGTGAAATAGACCGGGGCTGAATCAAGGAAAGCCAAGAGGTAGGGTACTCCCCGTTGTTTGGCCATCTGCAGGAATTTCCGTTGTCCGGCCTGCTTGCTCCAGTCGTAGGTGCCATCAGCCTTGAGAAAACACTCTGTGCGTGTTCCCGGTTGTATCTTCGATGCCTCACCTTGTTCTTCACTGCCTGCTCCGAGGTTGAAGCGCCATATCGACAGACCGATACCTTTGGGCTTTCCCTGTTCATCGTTCTCAGTGGAGAACAACCAGTCGGCAATCTTTTGTTGCTCCTGTTCGTTCTCCCACTTACCGATAAACTGCATCGACCATGCGTCGGAAGCCCCGAAATGACGGATTGTCTGACGGGGTTGCCGCATGTCAATGATGAAATCCTCGGCCTGACAACCTAACGCTGCCAGGACAGTGAATGTCAACAAGATGAGTCTGCTCATTCTTTCTTGCTGTTAGCCACTCTTCCTGCCTCTAAGATTGGCAGACCAGCCTCTGTTGGGATGTAGATAATCTTATTGTTGGTGTTCGCGTTCTGCTGGCGCACCCACAGGTATTGGATATAGGCAGGGGTAATACTACCGTTCTCTATACGGATAGCCTCTGCGGCACCTTTTGCACGCTCGATCTCTGCCTGCGCATTCAACTTCTCTGCCTCGAGATTAGCCTTTGCTTCTTCAATCTTGATACGGCGGTTTTGCTCTGCCTTGGCAAACTCAGCCTTTCCTGCCTGCTCTTGCTGCCACACATTGTACTTGGGGATGAGATACATACATCCACCGATGATCACTATAACGACGAACAGTCCGATGAGGAGTGTCGTAACTACGGATTTTAGATTGCTATTCATAATAAGATTCTGATTAGTGTTTTTTTTGTTCATATTGAATGATTAGTTATAAAATTATCTGCGATAAGATAAAAGCATCCGCCAGAGGTAGTCAACCGGTCGGTAGTGCGATGTGCTGCATGAACAGTGCATACGAATGCTGATGTGCTGAGCCTGCGCCATGCTGTCTTTTCAGGGACGGGTGCTGTCGGCTCCTGACAGCGATCATAAGAGGGGTTCGGTTCGCCCTACATCTGTGGATGCTAAGGTTTATATCAGATCTGTCTGAAAGTTCAACGACTGGATCTTGATGTCGAGTTGCCGCAGTTGTGCAGAGTAGGTGTCTATCTGCTTACTGAGTTGTTTCACGTCAACAACCGTGACCATCTTGATCTCCGACCTGCTATAACGGTCTTGCCCAGATGATGCCGTGTCGAAGATGTTGCGAAGGGTCCCAATACGCATGGTCAGTATGTCTTTCTCCGCCATCAGTTGAGTCAGGGTCTTTCCTTCCTCATCGGTCGTCTGCATATTCGTGGCGTTGATACGCCAGATCATACCCTCCAGTTTCTTCAGGCATTCATCCAGTTCTTTCATCAGTTCCTTCGGTTGTTCAGAGGGCTCGTCGCCTTCCTGCACTTTCACGTTGTTCTGTATGCGCTGTCCTAATTGTTGGATGCGCTTCTGTAAATCCTTCCGGATGCTTAATGCTTCTGCCAGTTTCATAGATTTCATTATATTGTTTATGCAAAGATACGATTAAGTGAGTGAAAAACCAAATGTATTTGGGTTTTTCCGAGCGAGAGTATCTTCGATATCGTCAGATAGTAAATGTTGTCGAATGTATTACAACGTTAATTAATAATAGAGAAAAACGTTGGATTGTTATTTTTTTATATCTTTGCAGCGTTTCAAATGCTCATATCATATGAAAAGATTATTGATATTGACCACCCTGTTTGTCTTGTGTCTATATATGACGGCACAGACACCATCCATCATTGACCGTCCGAAAGTAGGACTGGTATTGGGTGGCGGTGGCGCCAAGGGTGCTGCCGAGGTAGGGGCGTTGAAGGTGATTGAAGAACTGAACATTCCCATCGACTATATTGCAGGAACCAGCATCGGGGCAATCCTCGGCGGATTATATGCCACGGGTTATCGTGCGGAACAACTCGACTCTCTCTTCCGTTCAGGATTATGGATGACGGATAATGTGCTGGAACTCTTAGACCGGTTGACAGAGACTGATGAGTGGATAGATTTTGATGAACTACCCATCCCTTTCCGTTGTGTAGCCGTTGATTTCGATACGCAGGAGGAAGTCGTGTTTCGTAATGGACATCTTGCTACGGCCATGCGTGCGAGTATGGCTATACCCGGCATCTATAAACCCGTGTTGGTGGATGGAAAGACATTAGTGGATGGAGGAATGGTGAATAATCTCCCTGTTGATGTGGTAAGGGACATGGGGGCAGATATCGTCATCGCTATTGATCTGACACAGAATAAGCACAAGACACGCGACTTTTCTTTGAAGGAGTGGACCGGTATCGGTGGTATCTTCGACTGGCTTGTGTCGCGGCCCGACTGGAAGAAACACAATGACAACCGTGCCGATGCCGATGTCTATATCAATCCTCCGCTGAAGGGATATAGTGCCGCCAGCTTCTCGGATAAGAGTATCGATGCGATGATAAAGATAGGAGAGCAGACGGCTCGAAAGCATAAAGCAGAATTACTAAAAGTGAAAGCAAGATGCTCACGGTAATGGAATGGTAATGGAGTGCGACATAGATAATTCTCTCTATTCCCTTGTCAGCTGGAAATCCTTCAGCACTTGTATTATCTCGTTGGGCTCATCGGTGAGTGTCAGCAAAAGGTTTTTATATCTCCCTTTTTCTTGTAGTTGGTGTAGCAATGGATAGATAGGTACGTCCTCTGTCCAGAACTTCTTTCCTAAGAATACCATCGGACTGGCAAAGCCGAATGACAGGTAGTGGTCTTGCACGGCATTCTGGAAGATCTCCTGTAAGGTGCCTGCGCTGCCAGGCGTATAGATGATACCACCGAAGGCTACAGTCAGGATAGTATCTTCACGTACACTATTCACGAAGTATTTGGCGATATGGGTAGCGAAAGGTGTTGAAGGCTCATGACCGTAGAGCCAGGTGGGAATACCCAGACTCACATATTTCGTTTGAGGATAACGTTGCATGATCTCCAGTGCTGACGATACCCATGCACGGTCTTTGAATGATGTGGCAGCTGCCGATAGAGTATTGATAGCCTCTTGCAGTTCTTTATCCGTGCGTCCTGCCATCCATGCCCCTAAGTGAGTAGCCTCCATAGCTCCCGGACCACCGCCACTCACCATAAAGAAACCTTCCTCAGTAAGGTGCTTGCTCAGCATCGCTACCTGTAAGAACATGGAATCGGTCCGCACGATTGCATGACCGCCCATGATGCCAATACACCGTTTGGGATCATGCTCAGCGAGGAATTTCTTAAGTGCCATGTGTATGCCGTGGTCGTGAAAGGTTCGTGCCACCGACTCTTTCACTTCTTTAGCTGTCTTGCCCTGATCTATAAAGTGTTGATACACCCTATTGTCATAACAGTTGGCAAACGAAGCCCTGTCCTTCTCCTCATCACTTGATGGTTCGTAACCCCTATAAAGTTCCTCTGCGTTATAGAGCCGGCCGTTGCGAAACACTTCGTAAGGAACAGCCCTCAGCCACTCCACGATGCCATCAATGTTCTTAAAGTCTGGGTTTGATATCATAATGATTGAGATTATCGTTTATGCTATAGAACTTTTATATCTAAACACAGTATCATCTTGCAGCTCTTGCTGCTCAGTAACGTTTTTCACGTAGTCGCGTACCAGGTGACGCCAGTCGTTGGGCTTCATGTTGAAATACTTTTCCTGATAATTACGTATGCACTCTACATAGATTTTCTCGATGGTTGTTCCGTCATCCAACGCCATCATGTTATGAATCAGTGTGCGCACATCGTTGTCGTCCGTTACATGGGTGAGTACAGAGCCAGAAGCTACCAGTCGAACCTCTTCTGCTTTCTTTCTCCGTTTGGTTGTTGAAGAACTGCTGTTTGCTGACGACAGTCCTTGTCCTGTAGAGAAACTCTCACCATTTGCGACTCTCACGATATTGTGCATTTTTACAACGAAGTTACGCACGGCAACGAAACTTTGCCCGAAAGTATCTATCCACTCATATTCGCTGAATGGCTCTGTATTTATAAGGTTTTCCAGTGAAATGTCTCCATTTTGGCAAACGTAGGTGATAATGGTCTTCACATATTCCTCTTGCAGGGAGTTTAGACTGGTTCCCGATAGGAACTTTGAGAACTCTTCCATTGCATGGTGGCGGTCTACTCCTATCTGAGCACGAATGAACGCTCCGACACTGTCACCACAAATCATATTGCTCTTGGCAACAAACTTCTCATAGTCTTCTTTTGTGCCTAACTCCTTCCAGCATATCTCTTCCAATTTCTTGATGTCGGAGGAATCCAGCTGTTCCATCCTCATGATTTTCTTCAGAACAGGAAGATCCTTGTTCTCTGTCAGGAAGTCCAGCACTTTCTGTTTGTATGAGACGTTCAGTGTGAGTCCGGCAGGTGATTCGAGCACTTCTACCACATCTTTGATGTCGATGGTAAACGTCTGCGTGGCTGTTCCTGTGATAAACTGCACCAGATCCCTCAACTCCTTACGCACATATTCCAACTTGCTCAGTGTTGCTGTTTCCCAGAAGTTATGCACGGAAACCTCTTTAATCAGTTCCATCTTCTCGTTCACTTGTGGGATGGTAGCCTTCTCTTGCAGTTTCAGGCCAATTCTTTCAACCATGATCTTTGCCTTTTCACCTGAGACGTTTTCATCTACCATCGACAGTTCTATGGTCAACAGTAAGATGTCGAACTTGGTTGCTCCCATATTGGCGGTACCTTTTACCAACAACGGGGCTATGGTTTCTTTCAGTTCTATGCCATCAGTATTTGAGAGATAGACCCAGCTGTCTGCCTTTCTGTATTTATCCACAATATCCCAATGTTCCCTTACTGAGATATGGAAATCGTTCAGGCTTTTCACCTGCTTCAGTAGAATATCCTTAGTCTCGTCGTGAATGCCTTTTGCCACTTCGTCTGATTGGAACTTCTGGTGTTGCAGGGCAATGGCCAGATCCACACGCAGACCAAACAGCCGTTCCGTCAGTGAGATTGAGTTGACGGGTTCGTAGCCTTTAGGGTTCTTGCCAAAGAATTCAAAGTTTCCGCACCAGTCGAAGATATAGAAACACTGTTTATCTGTACCGTCGTCGAAGATTCCCTCTGAGAGTCTCGTGCCTCGGCCAATCATCTGCCAGAACTTGATCTTTGAGTGCACAGGTTTAAAGAAGACCAGATTCAGAATGTCTGGCACGTCAATGCCAGTATCAAGCATATCCACTGAGACCGCTATCTGCGGCATTTTTCCCCTTACTTCAAAGGTATCAATGATGTTTTGTGCGTAGTTCACGTAGTTGTCTATCAACTGGCAGAAATCGTCACCCAGTTCTGGATAGAGCTTCTTGAACTTCTCTACGATGAGCACGGCATGGTCGTGGTTATAGGCAAAGATGATGGTCTTGCCAATAGTGTCGCCACCATTGATCTTCAGGCCATTATCCATCAGGTCAACCAGCACCTTACTGATGGTGTCCTCATTGAAGATATAGCTGAATATCTCGTTCCTCTCGATGTTCCTGTGGAAATCCTCAAATTCGGGAATATCCAGCTTGGCTTTCTCATATTTCCAGACTCCTTCCATCTGCTTCTTCTCTTCGTCAGAGAGTTCATCGTATTTGATGCCTTGTTTTAGAATATTCGTGGTACGGGCCAAAACGTGATAATTCACCAGATAGCCATCATCTACAGCCTCTTGTAGCTCATAAGCGAAGTTAGGTTCTCCACCTTCCATCTGGAACAGGTCGTAGGTGCTCTTGTCGTTGTCTTCACGGGGTGTAGCGGTCAAACCAACCATAAGAGCATCGAAGTAGCTCAGTATAGAAGTGTATTTGCCAAAGATTGAGCGGTGTACCTCGTCGATTACGATCAAATCAAATCGCCCGATGGAGAACTGTTTCTGCTCGGTGTCGATATAGTTGATCATTGTCTGATAGGTAGAGAACATGATGCGAGCATTCATGTCTGGCTCTTTCGTCTCGTTGAGCACGCATGTTGTCGCACTGGGCAATAGCTTGGTGAAGTTCTTATGTGCCTGTTTCACCAGTGCCGTGCGGTCAGCCAGGAAAAGGATGTTCTTTGCCCATCCGTTGCGCATCAGCACGTCGCATAGTGATATGCTGACTCTGGTTTTTCCTGTACCTGTAGCCATTACGAGCAATCCTCTACGGTGCATGGTGTTGAAATGCTCACAGATAGCACGGATGGCACGTTTCTGATATTCACGGTTTGTTATCTCGTCGCTGATTTGCAGGTCTGTGATTGCATTTCTTCCACGTCTCTGCAAAAGGACTAGCAGATCCTCTTGTGTGTGGAAACCCTGCACTTGTCTTGTAGGATAACCCAGACCATCGATGATGAGTGTCTTGAAACCGTTGGTGTAGTAGATGACAGGTCTCACACCATATTGCTGTTCCAGACAGTCAGCATAGAGGATGGCCTGTTTCCTTCCGACTTCTGGATCTTTAGAAGTACGTTTGGCTTCGACCACGGCAAGGGGCTTTCCATTGGCACCAAAGAGCACATAGTCAACATATCCGATGCCTGTCTCGTTAGGCATGCCATGAACCTCTATCTCTATGCAAGCCTTATTGGGAACGATAGCCCCTTCTTTATCAAGCACTTCCCAACCAGCTTCTTCAAGCAATAAGTCGATAAAGAGGCGACGTGTCTCGGCCTCACTGAAGTCAACCTTTCCCTCAATATTCTGTGGTGCTTCGACATTCTCTTTCTTGACAGTCTTTACAAACACCTCTGGGATTTCAGGAACTTGTACTTTAGGAACCACTGTGAGGGCTGGAGAGTTCGGGATAAGTGATTTGTCGAATATTGCAAGGCTCTGTAAAACATGCAATTTGAGAAGAATTCCACCTACTACATTATAGATGTTGAGCAGCGAAAAGAAAGCTTCCTGTTTCTTCACACCGCCATCATGAGCGGCCTTATTGCCTATCTTACGGACATAGTGAATGGCCATGAGCATGCGATCATCATCGCCAATGAACTGCATGAAGGGTTCACCAGTGATTAGCTCCAGTAGGGGAGTGCGCTTCTCCACCTCTACGTTTTTTAGGGTATAGATGGCCTTAACGATCCATTCCAATGCCCTTCGACAGTTGAGTGCACACACATCATGGTTTGTCTGCTGTGTGTCCTCTGCTGCACTGCAAAAACCGTACAGGTCTTTCAGTGCCTCTATATCTTTTAGATAGTCAAAGTTCTTCATATTTCCTTCTTTATTGTAGGGACTTACTTTATGTATGTCCGCCATTTGACCTTTTCTTCATTTTGTAGGGACTTACTTTATGTATGTCCGATATAAATCAACTAACCAAATGCTAATACTTGCTTCATGATTTCGTCTTTATCACTATCATGCGATGGGTTGATAGCATCCTTCTCCCACCGTTGGGGATTGATGTATATATAATTGGCTATATAATCGTATGCCCGTTGATTTCTTATAATATGATCGAAATAATTATGTTGCCATAGTCTCTTGTTAAAACGTGACCAATTATCATTTTCCACTCCTTTAATATAAAGATGTGTCGAATAGCTTTTAAACCTTCTTATGATCTCGCCCAAATAAGTATTTCCTTTTAATGATATGATGAAATGAACATGATTGGGCATAACGATTTTGTAAGGAATATCTATTTCATCGTTTTGGATAGGAATCTGCTTAATAGTATTGTCTATCATTATTCCGGCTTCATTCATTTGCATCTGATGATTGACAACTTGACCGAACAGATTTAGTCTGTCCTGGACAACCATTGTAATGAAATAGTTGCCAGGAGAAGAATAGTCATAGCCTTGTAAACGTATCTTCTTTCTGTTTGGTAGATTCATTTTTGTATCCATATTATATTTTCTTCGGACATAGATAAACTAAGTCCCTACAATTTTATATCTTGTTACATCGCACGGTAGGGACTTACTTTATGTCCACCATCATGCGTAGTTTCATATCATCATCCATCTAAGTTTTCGGACATAGATAAACTAAGTCCCTACAATTTTATATCTTGTTACATTGCACGGTAGGGACTTACTTTATGCTTGTCCGCGATCGTGCGTAGTTTCATATCATCATCCATCTAAGTTTTCGGACATAGATAAACTAAGTCCCTACAATTTTATATCTTGTTACATTGCACGGTAGGGACTTACTTTATGTATGTCCGCCACCGTGCGTAGTTTCATATCATCATCCATCGAAGTAATAGTCCATGCGACTGTTGAATAGCGTTTCCACCTCTTTGATGGATTGTTTGATCAACTCCTTCTGATGCTCAATCGCCTCTACCTTCTCTGCAAATTGCTGCTGGAGGGGGAGAGGGGGAAGAGGGATTTGAAGGTTCTCAATGTCTTTATTTGAGATATTTGCTTGACGCACCCCTCTACTTACATCTGTTAGTTTTGACTTTACTATATCAAATCTCAGAATGCTCGACAGATAATATTTATCAACATTTTCTTTTAATTTTAATTGTGCATTTCGTTGATTTAAGTAATATTCCTTATATGAATTGTCTAATATGCAAATATTACCATAGTCAGATTTTCCGACAGTACCTGTAAGAGACATAACAAGATCTCCTGGATGCATTAGGTATTTATGTAATTTATCATCTCTCTCCCAAAACACCATGCTGCTATTTTTGAATTCTCCTGAATTAATGTTGCCTATGCGCAGAACTGGTATTCCTTTCTCTTTGAAATTAGTGCTTTTAAAAGCGTAACCACCAATTACTTTAATAATAATTTCCAGTTTCTTCACTTCCCATCCCTTTTCATTGGTGACGGGGTCGCCGAACATATCATAGAAGATGGATTGGGCGAGACTGTCGAGCTCTTTCAGTTGCGCCTTCTTCTTCTCGATAATGCTGCTCAACAAGTCCAATTCCTCTACTATCCGCTGCTGCTCAGTAAAGGGAGGAAGGGGGATGGGGATGTTATATATGTCAGGCATATAAGGATGCTTAATGCTCACGCCTCGGAAATATGAATTAATTAATTCTTTATAGGCAATCATGCCATAAAAAACAAACTTTAAAACAATCTGAGGACCACTTGACACACCTAAGATATTACCACTATCAACAAATTTCCCTTTGTAGTATTTGATGTTCGCAACTCCGCCTGTTGGAATTGTGACCACTTCCCCCTCATTAATGTAGTTCCCAGCTAAATCAATAGTAGTGGATGCTGAAAAAAGGCCAGTTGATAAGAGCTTCACTTCTCCTTTTTCTGTTCTTAGGCTCTTTAACACCTCTGCAGAAACATGGCAGAAATGTGCAATTTTGGGCTGTTCTTCTTTAGAGATTCCGTTGAACCTTTTATCAAATATCAGAATCTCTCCCAACTTCTTATATTCCCATCCTTCTCTCATATTCATTATTCTCCTTCAGTAACAAGATTATTAAAACGAGCTTTAGCAATTTCGAGAGATTTATTCTTTTCGTCGAATCCTTTAGCACCATATTCTTCTCTCAATTGTCGCGCCACTGATGCGACAATCTGTTTACCATACTCAGCGCGCTGATTTCCTAGTACTTCACAATTGATGCGATTGCCGATATGCCAGTACATCATACTCAGAGAATAGTTGGCTGTTGCAGCCACATGACTACGTGCATGATTGATAATCTGGTGCAGGTCCTGTATTAGAGATAGTGTGGACGCTGCCGACTCTATTTCATTTTTCTGCTCTTTCATAACCTTACATGAATTTAGTACGGAACTCGTTGATGGCTGCATTGATCTCACTCTCTAGGTTTTCGATGCGACTAAGGATTACCTCCGGTGCATCGTAGACCACCTTCTCGCGCTCAACCTCTTTATATTTGTTCATGGAGAGCACATAGTCGTTCTCACGAATCTCTTCAACGGGAACGAAGAATGACTTGTCTTTGCGGCTACGGTTTTCTTCTGCTGTGAGATTGCGAAAACGTGAGATAATGTCAGGTATGTCGTTCTCATCGCATTCCGTACGTTTCTGGTCAAGGGTGTAACCATCCGCCTGCATGTCGTAGAACCACACCTTATCTGTTCCTCCGGCATTGGTCTTGGTGAAGATCAGAATAGCGGTGCTCACACCACTGTAAGGCTGGAACACACCGCTGGGCATGGAGATAACGGCTTGCAACCGCTGGTTATCTACCAGTTCTTTGCGCAAGGCCACATGAGCAGTACTATTGCCAAAGAGCACACCATCAGGCACGATGCTGGCACATCGACCACCCACCTGCAACATGCGAACAAACAAAGAGACAAAGAGCAATTCGGTCTTCTTGGTCTTAGTGATAGCCAACAGCGACTTGTTAATGTCCTCTGTGTCTACACTTCCTGCAAAGGGAGGATTAGCCAGACAGAGGGTGTAACGCTCGGTATCGTTATTGCTTGAAGACAGACTGTCACGATAGGCCACATCAGGTTCCTCTACTCCATGCAGCATCAGGTTCATGGCTCCTATGCGCAGCATGGTACTGTCGGTATCGAAACCGTGGAACATCTTGCCTTTATAATGCTCTGCATTCTCCTTCTTTAGCAGGTCATTCTTGTAGTGTTCGGTAATGTACTTGGCACTCTCAACGATAAAGCCAGCACTACCCATAGCCGGATCGCAGACCTCATCTTTCAGCGTGGGCTGCATCAGTTCAACCATCATGCGGATGATATGGCGAGGGGTACGGAACTGTCCGTTGTTACCACTGGCAGCCATCTTGCCTAACACATATTCGTAGACATCACCCATGGCGTCACGGTTTCCCATATCAAGGGCATCCACACCGTCGACAATCTTTGTCAGTGTGCGTGGGTTCTGAATGAGGAACACAGCATCACGCATAAACCGACTATAAGCCGACGACTTACCATCGCTCAGGTTCTTGATGAAGCAGAAGACATCGGTACGAACGGTATTGAACATCTGTGTGGCTTCCATGTTCTTGAACACATGCCAACGAAGATTGTTATAGGGAACGTCTTTGTCGGTCTCAGGGTTGTGCCACATTCCTTCTTTAAAGGTAGGATTGCTGATGCTCACTCCTAAGATGTTGGCACTCGCCTCTTTCTTCAGTTGTGCATCATCCAGCATCTTCATGAAGAACAAATAGGTCATTTGTTCCAGTACTGACATCGAATTAGTGATTCCACCTACCCAAAAGGTGTCCCATATAGTGTCGATTCGGTTTTTTATCTCGCCTGTTATCATAAAAAAAACTAATTGTTGGTAGCTAAAGATTATCTTTTATCTCCCACAAAGGTAAAAAAAATATTGGAACAAACAAAATAAAAAGTACAATACCTCTGCTCCTCTGTTTTATTATCACTCACGAATTAGTGATTATCCTAATCAAATTCTCTCGAGAATTGAAGAGAAATAATACTTAAAGACTTGGTCAATAGTACTTATTTCCGTGCAATTCTCGAGAGAATTCAGAAGATTTAATGAAGGGTGTGTCAAATCTAAATTCTCATCTACAGGTAGGGAATTAGTTTATCTATGTCCAAAAGAATACCGATGGAAATAAACAATGTTTATACAAACGGACATACATGAAGTAAGTCCCTACAAATATCTTAATTATGACCCTCCCTCTAGAACATAAGGTTATCGTTTAATCAACCTTACGGCACTATTCAATCCACTCTTTACAGGCTCCCATTGCTCATAGGTAGTCTTCTTATAGTGGATGTCTACGACGTTGATTTCTTCCATCTTGCGCCATTTCACGCCCTGACGGTCAAGATCTGCGATGCGGTTAGCAGGTAGGTTGGTCACCTCGATGCGTATCTCATTATCTCCCTTCTTTAGCGTGTTCTTGCAGTCGAGCAGGAAGGGGGCAGACCAGGCGCAGCCAATAAACTGACCGTTGATATATACACGGGCCGACTCACGTACATCACCGAGATCGATCAACCAGTGGTTGACGTTGCGGAGATCTTTTTTCTTCAGTTTGATATGGGTGGTATAAATGCCGGTGCCCATGGTGATGCCGCAGTTGTCGCCAAGCGTTTCCCAGGTCTGGGGATGGTCGAGGGTGAAAGATTTGCTTACCTTTGGCATCTCTTCGGTGAAAGAGAGTGTCCAGGGGTTGTTTAAGATTATCTCCTCCTCTACGGCAAAGGTATCTGCCTGTGCGTTTTCTTGGAGGTTGTTGAAGGTTATCTGATCATCGAAAGTCTGAAGGATCATCGATTGTCCACTTTTCAGAGGCACGAAGATCTCATGCTCTTCGGTGATGGTAGCTGCATAGCGCTCACCGTTCAGGGGATTGAACCACAGTGCCTGTTTGAAAGGAGTAGCCAGTGTGATATATTCTGACAGATCCTTGGATGTCAGGTTAGCGATGAAATAATGGTAACCTTTATCGTTCTTTCTGCGGATCGCCTTCAGACCGTATTGCGATTTCATGATCTCGGGCTTGGCCGCTTTGTTCATCGCGGTGTTGTCAACGCCATAGATGATGGCTGCTCCTTGTTGCTGCAATGCCTTAATATGGGCCTTTACCTTCTCGGGCATGTTGCCGCTGCCGGGTATGATGAGTGCCTTATAGCGTGTGCCACCCTCGGTCTGTAGCATTCCGTCTTTATAGGTGACATTCATCAACAGGCGCTCAGAGATATAATCGCAGTCGAATCCTGCACGATCGATATCGAGGATCGTCTGGCGGAACTCGGGTGCCAATGCTCCCATGGCATGGATGGAGAACTGCATGAGCAGTTTATCGGGGTTCTTCTTCCACATATCACGGATAGGGAGATACACGAGGAAGTCGTTATCCGGTTGTCCCCACTGCAGGAAACTCTGACAGCGTTCTACATATTGCATGAAGAATGGGGCATCGCGCCATATCGTGTTGGTAGGACTCATATCGATGGATGCATAGAATTTCCATCCGGGCCATGGGTCATCCTTGGGTGAATAGCAGGTGCCATGGAAGAAGATATGGTTAACACCGGAGCAGAACATCAGATCAAGGTCGGGTTTCAACTGTGACAGTGAGGTGCGGAAATGCTCTGTTAGCCAGGTGAAGGTCTCACTCGAGGTATAGGGCTTGCCACATACATGGGCTGCCGACGGGGCGTATTTGAACATCGAGTAGTCGGAGTCGTTCTTGCGGGTATTGCCCGGATCTGTGCGTAGTCCCTTAATACCGAGCTCTGAAAGTCCGAATCCTTCTATCTCGGGAATGTCAACGGCCGCATAGCAATCGATGAGATTGGCTGGTGATCCATGTGCCTGGTTACGGGTGATGGCCCCATGGCTATGCGCCCATGCCGTCCACTGATGGGTGAAGTTCTCCAAGAGCAGGTCACCAAGTGTCTCTCTGTAGTCGCTGAGCACCTGTAGTGCCTTCTCTGCATTTTTGCCTCCTGCTTTCTCATAGTCGGCTGCATGGATGAGCAGTGGTAGAACGGTCTGCAGCTGGTATCCGCGTCGTTTCTCAAACTCTTCGAAGAGAGTAGGTGTCCATGTGGCGTTTGCCACCTCGTAGGAGTCGTTGAAGAAGGTGTGCGGATAGGGTGTTCCTGTGCGCTCGAAAGCCGCCTCGATATGTTGCAGGTAGTGGGCGACGGCTCGCTTGTCGAAGTGGTCGATGACCCATCCCTCGCCACCGGGGGCTGCACGCTTTACTTTCATCACGCCATACTTGATATATACGGCGATGACCTTGGTGGCATCAGGGGATTTTACATCCACTACCTGACCGTCTTTATCATAGGCGATCATCCTGTCGAACTTCGTATTGGCAGCCTCTTCCTTGGGTAGGGACATGTCGGGAAGGGTTCCTTTGCCGGGGATGTCTTTCTCCACGAAGATCACCTTGCAGGCACTCTCCTCCAGAGGCACCCACGGACCGCCGAAAGGCCAGCCCGTACCCGTTGCCATATCCACCTCAATACCCAGTTCCTTACCGTTCTTCTGCACTTCACGCAGCATCTCCATCCATCGGTCGGAGAGGTAGGGGATATTATTCTTTTGGTTTCCTTGCACCCCATAGAGTGGCGTGATCTCTACGGCTCCGATACCATGGTCGGCATATTGCTTCATCGTCCAACGGAGGTTTTCTTTGTCTACGGCAGAGCCTAACCACCACCAGCGTGTGCCGGCCTTGGCTTCTTGTTGGGGTGTGGGCCATGACTGAGCCTGAGCTGTCATGGCAATACTCATCATGAGGATGAGCAGGAGTGTATTTCGTTTCATTTCTGTTATTGAGTTATCATTTGTTTGACTACGGTCTTGAAGGCTGGTGAACTGACTTTCAACAGTACCTTTGAGGGGCTTTGACCACTGCGAAGGATCACCATGGCAGAGCCGTTCCACAACCGACGATGATCCTGGACATTCAGTTCCTCACTATTGTTGTCACCATTGGTAACAGCCACGATACGGGCATCACCCTCTACCGAGAAGGTCAGCTCATCTTGCGCCATGGGTACACGGCGTCCCTTCTTGTCAACAGCCTCTATGCGTATATGCTGCAGATCCATGCCGTCGGCTTGCCAGTGGCTGTTGTCGGGAGTGACGATGAGTCTTACTGCCTTCCCTGTCGTCTCTATCTTGTGACGGGCCACGACCTTACCGTTGTTATAGGCGATGGCCTGCAGGGTGCCTTCCGCATATTTGACATGCTCCCACTTGATCTGATTGCGTTGCTTGGGATCATCCTTTGGATTCTTTTTCTTTCCTATGCTTTTACCGTTCAGCAGCAGTTCTACCTCATCGGCATTGGTGAAAGTATAGAGGGTCAGGTCACTTCCCGGCTTGTAATTCCAGTGATCGCTCATGCCGGCATTGCCTATCTGCACATCATTCCACATCACATCCTTTTGGGCAGTGGCAACGGCGATGTGAACTTCGGGCTCTTCGGGCTTGAAGAATGTTTTCATAAAATAAGCCTTGGGTTTCGGTTCTAAGGAGATATCGAAGACACCTTGCACCCATCCCTTTGCCGGCCATCCCTGACTCTCACCTAAATAGTCGATGACACCCCAGTAAGCCAATCCGATCACTTTGTTGAGATTCATCTCGAAGAAGTTTGGTCCCATGGCAGAGACGGAAGCCTCACTCTGGTAGAACTTCATCCAAGGGAAGCGCCTGCCGTCACCCGGGAAGTACATATAACGGTAGTTGTATGCCTGTATATCCGTGATCATCGCCAGGTCGTGGGGCAGAGAGTCGGTCTGCCAGTTACGATATCGTGGGTGCATGGCCACAGTGGTAAGACGTGTGGAGTCGTATCTGTGCACCAAGGTTCTCATGAGTTTATACATCGTCACACCAAAGTCGTTAAACGGTTGGTTAGGATCCTGTTGCAACTCATTACCAAGACTCCAGAGAACCACGGAGGGAGAGTTGCGGTCGCGCTTCACCCATTCCGGCACATCATATTGCCAGTGCTGCTCAAAGGGCACCTTTCCACCGGTATGCTGCTGTGTCCATTTGTCGTATAACTCATCAACGACTAAGATGCCGTACTTGTCGCACAGTTGGATAAACTGTCTGCTGTAAGGGTTATGCGAGGTGCGTACATGATTCAATCCAAACTGTTTCATCAGTTGGAGGCGTTTCTCTATGGCTTTAGGATAAGCGGCTGCTCCAAGTGCTCCGAGTGTATGGTGGTTGGCATATCCTTTCAACAATACTTTCCTGCCGTTGAGCTTCATGCCGTATTCCGGAGAGAACTCCACGGTGCGAATACCAAACTGATCGGTTGTCTCATCAGCCACCGTGCCGTCTTCACGCAGCAGTTGTGCTTTGACCGTATATAAATAAGGTGTGTCGATATCCCAGATTTTCGCATTCGGTATCACGATATCTTTTGCTACGGTCACCTCTTGTCTGCGTGTTGCCCGATGCCGTGGCAGTGATACCTTGTCTGAATATACGACGTTGTTATCAGGATCGAGAATCTCTAACTTGATATCGGTAGCCTTTGCTTTCGTGAGGTTGGTAAACTCCGCACCTATACTTACCAGTCGGTTTTCCTTTGTGGTGATGTATAGCGGATGCCTGCCAAAGAACAACTCCTTGGGTGTTGAGATAAGAGAGACATTACGAATCAGTCCGCCACCGGTGTACCAGCGGGAATTGTTCGGTTCACGGGTGTCTGCCACCACTTCGATCAGATTATCTTTTCCGGCTTTTAACTTGTTGGTAACATCAATCTCAAAACCCACATATCCGTAGTCGGTGCCACCAACCCGTTCTCCATTGAGAAACACCTCGGCCGTGTACATGATACCCTCAAAGTCGAGCAACATGCGGCGCCCCTCCATGTCGGGAGTAGGGGTGAGGTGATAACGGTAGTAACCTTTCGCCATCTCCTTAAAGCCACGACTGGACAGTCTGCTCTTGATATTGGCTGCCACATCCGTGTTGTCGGGACGCTCATCGGCAGCAGGAGCTACCCACGGTTGTTCGATCTGAAAGTCGTGGGGCACATCCACCGTGCGCCATTCACCTTCATTGTTTAACCGGAACTGCCAACCGAAATTCAGGTCTTTCACCACCCGCTGCGCATTTGCCGGCGTCGTGAAAATACTTAATAAGAGAACTAAAACAATACAACTGTTATTTTTCATTTTCTATTCTTTTCAAAACTTAGGAGAGTGTGTCAAAATTGGGATAATTGTAGGGACTTACTTGATGTATGTCCGTTGGTATAAATATTGATTATAACCATCGGTGTTTTTTCGGACATAGATAAACTAAGTCCCTACATGTAGATGGCATTTGAAATTATGACACATCCTCTTAATTAATATAACTCTAAGCTCTAAACTCTAAGCTCTAAACTCTAAGCTCTAAACTCTTCACTCTTCACGGGGGCTTACGCACCCCGCCTATTCTCTATCGCCCCCTACGGGGCTTTTTTCCCTCCCTCTCGGGGAGGGATAGGGAGGGGCGTTACTCTTCACTTTTCACGGGGCTTACGCACCCCGCCTATGCTCTATCGCCCCTATGGGGCTTTTTTCCCTCCCTCTCGGGGAGGGAAAGGGAGGGGCTTATTCTTCACTCTTCACGGGGGCTTACGCACCCCGCCTATTCTCTATCGCCCCTACGGGGCTTTTTCCCCTCCCTCTCGGGGAGGGATAGGGAGGGGTTTATTCTTCACTTTTCACGGGGGCTTACGCACCCCGCCTATTCTCTATCGCCCCCTACGGGGCTTTTTCCCCTCCCTCTCGGGGAGGGATAGGGAGGGGCTTATTCTTCACTCTTCACTCTTCACTCTTAACTTATAGTATTCTGTTCCTCCGAGCAGGAAGCAGCCTGTGCCATAGTCTTCGAAGTCAGGTACTTTGTCGTATGATAAGGGTTGTCCGGCAGAAGGATCTTTACCTGTTCCCTGCACCCATCCGAGGAATCCGTCACGGTGCACACAGTCGCGTATCATTCCTTCCCAAGCCTTGTCGCAGGCAGCCTTGTATTCCTTTTCCTTGAGATAACCTTTCTGGATGCCCCAAGCCATGCCATACAGGAAGAGTGCCGTACCCGTGAGTTCCTTGCCACCATAATCGGCATAGGATACCATACTCGGATTCCACAAACCATCTTCCTGACGCTGACAAGCCTTGATCGCCTTGCTCATCAGAAGGAAGTCCTTCTTCAGCTCCTTGTAATATTTGTCTTTGGGTGATAAGTAGTTCATGCAACGAACTAAGGCAGCATATACCCAACCGTTACCACGGCTCCAATAGCAGTTCTTGCCATCGGGTGTCTTATAGGGAGCCACATAGTCGGCATCACGCCACCATAGTCCTTCCTGTGTGTTGAACAGTCCGCCAGCCAAAGTGTTACGACTCCAGCGGTACATCTTCATGGCATGGTCGACATATTTACGGTCACCAGTCACCTTATAGGCCTGCATATAGAGGGGCATGGCCATCTGTATGGCATCGATCCATGTCCACCACCCGTAAAGCTCATTGTTAACCTTCGGGTTCTTAGACACCATCTGATGGTCGAGATTCTCTAATACATGACTGATCTTCTCCTTGCCACCGCTTTGCATGTAGCGCTCCATGTACGTCTGTCCGCAGCATTGGTCGTCGGCATCGTTGGTCTTGATGCCATTCCTTGGGGTCCACTGATGGAAAGAGGCCCAGCGATCGGTGTAATCGATATAGCGTTTGTCTGCGTCAATCCCGTAGAGGGCCATCAGTCCTTCGTAATAGACGGCTCGTGTCCATAGGGATGACGGACGGATTTTGTTCACATTGGTAGGCAATGTGGGATCGTTATACTTAGCCATGAAATAGTCGTTGACCAAGCGTAATGTCTTCATGATGTCTTGTGATTTGTTTGCTTGTCCGCAAACCGTAACGGTCATGAGCAAGACAGCAATTGTTAGGATAGTTTTCTTCATGTTCTTTGTCCTTTATTTTTTTCCGTACAAATGTACGGATTATTCTTTAAACGGTGATGATATTTGTTGTTCTATCGTTTTTTTGAATGATTTACCTATGTATGATGGAGAGAAAACCGTGTCAGAATCGGATGCTGCCGTCATAATTAAAGATAGGTTTGTCGGTGTTTACCTCCTCGTCGTAGAACTGTACAGCACTGTCGTTCGACTTCGGATGCTGTTGTTTCAACAGGTTGATGATCTCTGCGCCAGCCCATATAGCAGGGCCATAACCGTGGGCAGCCATGACATGTACTGGGCGATAGGCATAGAAGGCGGCATCGAAGCCCATACCTGTTCCTACACAGACATTCTCCACTTGTCCTTTTTCATTGATGGATGAGGCGACAGCCTGCCATCCTAACAAAGCAATGGGTCCGAATGCCTTGGCATCGATCCATCCCTTGTTGATGCCGTGGGCCAGACAATAGGTGTAGATAGCCGTGGCTGATGCCTCCAGATAGGTATCATTACGATCGAGCAACTGATGCCAGAAACCATCATGATGCTGTCGCTTGGCCAGTCCTTCCGCATGCTGCTTCAGCAGGTTGAGGATATAGGCTCTGTTGGGATGCTCTTGGGGCAGTACATCGAGCACCTCACACATCGTGAGGATTGCCCATCCGTTAGCTCTTCCCCAGTAGAAGGCGGGGTGTGGGTGCATGTCTTCCACCCATCCGTGTCGGAAGAGTCCTGTTTCTGGTACGAACATCTTGTTGGCAAACTGTATGATCTGTCGTGTCGCCATGTCGTAATATTCCTTATTACCGGTCAACTTACCCATATAGGCTAAGGTAGGGATGCCCATGAACATATCGTCGAGCCATACGGAGTTCTTCTGTGGACGCAGACGGGCAAAGGTGCCATCGCTCAGACGATACTCCTTATTAATAACATAGTCGCTATAGTTGTCGATGAGTGGACGAAGCGTTAAGGATGCGTCTTTGAGCAGGGCTTTGATCATCGAGGTGCAGATGGCGCCTGCATCATCGAGGGCATGCGGATCGATCACCCTGCGGATATTCCCATCAATATTTTTGTCTTTCTGATAGATCTTCTGGAAATAGGGCGCTATCTCTGCGAGAAACAGATGACGGCTGTTGACATAGTCCAGGTAAGCCTTATCGGCAGTAGCTTCGTAAGCTGCGAGCATGGCCGAGTAGGTGACTCCCCACTCATAACTGGTAAGTCGGAAACCACCCTGCTTCAACTGTGTGTCTTTGTTGATATCTGTAAGTTTGCTTACGATCTTACCCGACTTCTTATCGATCAGTTGTGCCGGTGTCTCACTATCAACATATCGCAATACCCTGTCGATGGTTTGTTTCACCTCTGTGGCGGTAGGGATGCCGTATGGGTGTGCATACTGTGGTTTCAACAGGTGTAGAGGGGTGTTGTTATCGTTAACTTGTTGTGCCTCTGCCGTAAAGGGTAACAGCAGGAATAAGGGAATTAATATCTTGTTCATTTTCATTTTTTATAAATGGGTAATTGTTTTTATTTCAAGAAAGGATGAACCGTCTTATCAGGTCCTAAGTAGAAGCCTGGCTCAGACGGTTGGTTATATCCCACATTTTGTGCGGCCGTTGACAGTCGGTAGGGGATATCTTCCATCAGACTGTTGATGCGGTATTGAGTGGGGATGGGCGACACATAGATACGTAGCTCACTATTGTCGGGTGTCCTGGCGATCACCTCCTCACGCCAGTCACCGAGGATATCAGCGGCAAGACAGGGATTGGATTTTGAACCGTTGTTGAATACCACGCCTTTAAACTTCACGATATCGTTGATGGTATGACTTTTCCAGTCGTATTTGCTTATTGTCTCATGATCGAGCAGTTCTCGCAGCAGATCACCATCCCACCAGATACCGAAGTTGACGGAGAGATGTCTGCCGTTGAGCTTCAAGTGTTGTTGATGTTGCGGGTCATCAGGATCCTGTGCGCTATAGATCACTTCCCCTTTGATATTCCGGATACCATGACTGTCGCTGCTCCACATCTCTACACCGGGATTGGTAGGGTCGATATCCGCTGCCATGGCACGTCCCACATCACTCTTACTGGGAATCTGGAAGATGACCTCACCTGTGCGCGCATTCCTGAAGTCAGAGCCGTCACGACGATTCTCATGACAGTCCCATACCTGCAGTTCTTCAGTATTGGGGTCGAAGGCCATCAGGTGAATGGCATCCCCATGCCCCATACCTGTATTGTAGAGTCCTTTGCCGTCATGGTCAACGGCCATCGATCCATAGGTTATCTCATCATAGCCATCACCGTCAACATCAGCTACTCTTAGGTTATGGTTCCCTTGTCCGGCATATTTGCTCCACTCGGGCGTGTTCGTGTCAAACACCCATCTTGACTTCAGTTCTTTGCCATTCCAATCCCAAGCAGCTAATACCGTACGGGTGTAATATCCTCTGCAGAAGATAGCCGAGGCATGCTTCCCGTCGAGGTATCCCACAGCAGCCAGCATACGGTCAGAGCGGTTGGCATACTGATCTCCCCAATCCATAGGATTACCTCTCTGGGGGATATAGGGTTTGCTGTCCATTGCCTCACCAGTCAGACCATTGAAAACAGTGATGTATTCAGGTCCGGTGAGTATCCTTCCCGTCATGGGGCGCCCAGTCCGGTTATATTTTGTCCATTCTCTCTCTGGTGAGGGATTAGGTGCGTCGGTCTGCGGCCTGTGACGATAATCAACATTGGCATCACCGATGACGTTCCCCTTGCTGTCTGTCGTTCCATCGGCAGTACGAACGATAAACTCTGCTTTGCCGTCACCATCCAGATCGTAAACGATGAAAGGCACGTAGTGAGCCCCTGATCGGATGTTAATGCCCATATTGATGCGCCAGAGCAGTGTGCCGTCAAGACGATAGCAATCGAAGAGGGTAGGACCCGTAAATCCATCGTGTGCATTATCGTGTGCATTAGATGGATCCCATTTCAAGATGATCTCATATTGTCCGTCACCATCCACATCGGCAGCAGAGGCATCATTGGCAGAATAGGTGAACGATCTGCCATCAGGTGTCTTTCCTCCTTCAGGCTGCTGCAGTTTGACGGGGATATAGCCGTCTGGAGCATCTTTCCTCAGCGTATAACGGCCGTCTTTTCCGCCCCCTCTCACTTCATAGACAGCATCTGTCGCCAGTGGGTGGCTGTCGATAAAGAAGGTGCCTCCACTTTTTAGGGCATGCTTACTGATCCTCTTTCCGTTCCTGAAAACGGAGAAAGGCTCACCTATACGATCGGATTTCAGTGTACGCCAACTGATGCATACCTGTTTTCCCTGTCGTATGGCTACCACCCCTCTGTCGAGGTTCCATTTGCAGATATCCTGCTCGCTATACCGTGGTTGGGCCAGAGCGACAGCAGATATACCAACGAACAATACTATTGTTAGCGTTAATCGATGAAATAGTTTCATATGGTTTCTTTTTCAAGATACAAATATACAAAAAAAATATAATCCGAAATACAGAATACCGATTATTTTGCCCGTTGCCCGAAAACTATCCTTATTTTGACGAATAAATCCCTTATGTATCTGACAAGATTATTATAATTTTGCAAACAGAAGATCATGTATCAACATAACCACTTAAATGTATGAAAAAAACATTGCTTTTAATCTTTTTATTTGCTTTGACGACATTCGCCCATGCACAAAGCATAGACAATAGTCTTAACCGACATGATTTCTTTTATGCCGGACAGAGTAAACAACGAAGGATGTTTATCGTCAGGGAAGGACAGGTGGCCTGGCAATATCAGGATCAAATCAAAAAAGGTGAGATCAGTGATGCCATCCTCATGACCGACGGACATATCTTGTTGGCACACCAATATGGTATTGCAGAGGTGACACAAGACAATAAGACGGTGTGGCACTATGAGGCACCGGAAGGCACGGAGATACATACCATACAACCCATAGGTAAGTCGCATGTGGTGTTTGTTCAGAATGGTAAGCCCGCCAAAGTAGTGGTGATGGAGATACCTTCTCTGCGAATAGTCAGGGAGTTTCAAGTGCCTGTCTCAGAAAAAGGATCTGTCCATGGACAGTTTCGTAATGCCCGACTGACATCCCGGGGAACGTTGTTGATTGCGAATATGGGACTGGGCTGTATCCATGAGTATAATAGTGATGGCAAGGAGATCGACCATTGGGATGGATTCCTTCCTTGGTCGGTGCAGGAGTTGCCTAAGGGTAACCTGCTGATAACAGGTAGGAAAGGACATATCCAGGAGATTACACGTATGGGTCAAACTGTCTGGGAGATTAACACAACCGATTACGGGATTACACAACCGCAGAAGACCGTACGACTGAAGAACGGTCATCATCTCATTAATAACTGGTATAATGAATGGTCGAAGACTCCGATGGATACGGCTCATGCCCCTGTCCAGGCGATAGAGATTGACAAAGAGGGAAAGGTGGTGTGGCAACTGTGTTCTTGGAGGAATCCTGACTTAGGACCATCCACAACGATTCAGCCACTCGATGCCCCTATAGACCGTAACCGACTGTTCTTTGGTGAGTTCAATCCCAAGTTTCCGAAGTTGTTTGTTGGGCCAAATGAACCCTTAGGTGTAGGTAAGGGTATCTTCCCAGGACGTGTGGCATGGATACATAATCCGGGTGTGGCGACATGGGATGGTAGGACAGGACTCTGGATGGAAGACCGGTGGAATGATCAGCAAAAGGCCGATGCGATGGTGCGTGAGGCAGTCATCCAACTGACGGGTAAGTCAACAGCCAAGGAGGCATGGCGACAACTCTTCAAACATTTCAACAAGACACATGGCAAGGGAAATCGCGGTTATAAAAAAGGGGAGACAATAGCGATCAAACTGAATATGAACAATGCCATCACCCACCACGATACGATAGAACTCAACTCATCTCCCTTCGTAACACTGGCATTGGTGCGATCAATGGTCAACGACGGTGGTGTCCGCCAGCAGGATATCATTCTGTGTGAACCCAGTCGTGCCATTACCGACAGCATATATAATAAGGTACATCGTGAGTTCCCGAATGTCCGTTTCATTGATAATATCGGTGGCGATGGTCGTGAGAAATGCGAATATTACCCAGAGCAGATTACCTATTCTGTGGATAACGGGAAGATGGCACGCGGACTGGCAAAATGTATCGTCGATGCCGATTACCTCATCAATTCCGCATTGTTGAAGACGCACAATGGTCCTGGTGTGACGCTGACATCTAAAAACTGGTATGGTGCAACAGATATCAACCTGATCTGGCGGAGAAATGCACATAACAATATCAGTCAGGACAAGCGTCATGGAAAACCAGGGTACAAGACGTTCGTAGATTTCATGGCTCATAAGCATTTGGGACAAAAGACACTTCTCTTCATCATCGACGGCACTTATGGCTCACGTGATGTGAACGGTGCTCCTGCCCCTAAATGGCAGAAAGAACCGTTCAACGGCGATTGGGCCTGTTCATTGATCGTATCGCAGGATGAGGTAGCCTGTGATGCGGTAGGCATGGATATCCTGATCGGCGAGTGGCCTGAGTTTGAGAGTATGAACTATTGTGATGAATACCTGCGTGAGGCTGCAACTATTCCTCATGTGCCCAGTGGCACAGTCTATCGTCAAGACGGCAAGGTACTTGATCAGCCTCTCGGTCTTTTCGAACACTGGAACAACCAGAAAGAAAGGAAATACACCAAAATCGATTTGAGATATCGTAAACTATAGAACAGACTCGGGGACTGGCTCTCCTGTAAAGGGTGCCTGTCCCTGTTGATATTGAAAAACAAATATATATGAGAAAGATCCTGTTGACTTTATTCGTTGCGGTATGTGGTATGACACAGCTCTGTGCCCAGGTGGACGATGCCTTCCATGGTGTGCTCCCAGTCACCGACTCCTCCATGAAGATCTCACTAAATGGTGAGTGGCAATTAAAGGTTATAAAAGGTATTACTAACGATACGACTGTCCCTACCACTGATACTTCGTGGGGAACAATTCCTGTACCCGGTTGTTGGGAGACTTACGGTTTCTGTCAACCCCAATATAATTATCCCGATTCGTTAACCGGTTATTACCGCACCTCCTTTGTCGTTCCCCGTCAGTGGAAAGGTCAACGGATCATCATCCGCTTCGATGGTGTGCTCTATGGGTACGATCTGTGGATTAACGATAAAAAGGTAGGATCATGGCATTCTGCTTATAACACCGCCCTCTTCGACATTACCGATTATCTCAATAAAAAGAAAGACCGTCAGCAACTGGCCATGCGGGTGGTCTCTAAACATCGTGGCAGTGACTTCGATTGCAACGACGACTGGGCACCTAACGGTATCTTTCGTGATGTCACCCTGATGGCTGTGCCACACACGCATCTGAAAGATCTTACCATCCATACACGTAATAGTGGGGAGGTCAACGTGGAAACATCCATCGCAAATCCTACAAAGACGACTACTGTCAGACATGAGATATTAGACAGGAATGGGAAGGTAGTAGGGACAGATAAAGTGGATGATCCCCATCTGTGGACTGCCGAGACGCCTTATCTCTATACCTTACGCACCACGTTGTCGCAGAAAGGACAGGTATTGCAGACATTTGTGCATCGGTTCGGTTTTCGTGAAGTTACCGTCGAGGGGAATATCCTGAAAGTTAATGGAAGTCCTATCAAACTGCGTGGCGTGACATGTCATGCTACCGATCCTAAGACGGTAAAGGTGATCAGTGAGGATTTGACCAAGAGAGATATGCAACTGATGAAGGAAGCCTCTGTCAACTATATCCGTACCTCTCATTATCCCCGTGAACCGCGCTTTTATGAGTTGGCCGACTCACTGGGTTTCTACGTCATCGATGAGGTGCCTTTCGGGTTTGGTGACAAGAACCTTTCTGACAACTCCTTCTATCCTGTGCTCCAACAACGGGCACAGGCTACCATCCGCAGGGATAAGAACCATGCCGCGGTGATCATCTGGAGTTTAGGAAATGAAAACCCACTGACGGATATCTGTATCCGACTCGGTGATTATGTCAAAGCACAATTAGATGCTTCTCGCCCTGTCTGTTATCCGCAGGTAGGTTCGTACTTCCGTAAGTTTAATTATGATTTCCCGAAGGTGGCTGATGTCTATGCTCCCCATTATCCTACCACCAGTCAGATTGCTAACTTTTATCAGCAGGCCGATCGTCCGGTGATCTTCACCGAATACTGTCATACGTTAGGCATCTCTTTTGAGGATCATGACCGTCAGTGGGAGATTATCGAGCGTACGCCATGTATTGCTGGCGGTTCTGTCTGGGAGTGGGTCGACCAAGGCATGCCGTTTAAGAGTGAAGAGTTAAGAGTGAAGAGTGAAGAATCTGCAGATGTCAAGCGATATGGGTATGAGGAGCGTGTCTTTACGACAGACAGCTCAGGTTTTGAGATGTGTGGCAACAAGGGCACCGACGGATTGTTGTATGCCGACCGTACACCATTGCCTAACTACTACGAACTGCAGCACAACTACGCCCGGGCTTTCGTCGCTTCCATAGATACGATGGCCGAGGCGGTAAGACTGAAGATCCATAACCGTTATGATTTCGTGAATCTGAAAGATCACGTGATCTTCCATTGGTATCTCACCAACAACAGAGATACCGTGCTCAGGGGTGCCTTCACTCCGGAATGCCCTCCTCGTTCACAGGGCTTTTATGAGATTAATCTTCCTCGTCAGAAAGACCTCTCACTCTTACAGTTTGATATTAGTGACAACCATGGTCATACCTTCCTGCATCAGAGTTTTGTGTTGAACAATCCCGAGAAACAGTGGGTAGGACAAGGTGATCCCATGCATATAATAAAAGAAGGTCCCCTTGTGCGTGTCGGTCGTAAGGAGACGATGGCAGAGCGCCTCAAGGTAGCCGACAAGCGTATCGATAAGTATCTCCAACCGTTGGATAATCCGTATGTAAAGACTGATGTGCGTATAGAGAACGACCATGATGCAACTGTCATCGACTTCACGTTGACTCCTGATACGACAGATGCGTTCTTGTCTGAGTTAGGCATTGCCTTCTTATTGGATCAGCAGATTGACCGTGTGCAGTGGATCGGACAGGGGCCTTTCGCTTCTTATCCCGGTAGGAGACAGGCTAACCGCTATGGTTTCTGGGGTAAACAGATGGATGACTTGTATTTCGAGGGTAACCGCATGGGTGTAGATGCCGCACTCTTCTCTGGTAGTAATGGTAAGGGTCTGCTCCTGGTGGGTGACAGTCTGAATATTAATTTTGAGCAGACCGACAGAGGTGTCGTTGTGAGTGTTAATGTGGCTGTATCTGGTCAAGGACCGAAGTTTGCCCGCACTGCCTTCCCTGTGATCTCTCGTAATACAGGCACCCTGCACGGTCGTTTTAAGATGTACCTAGTAGATGTGGATGCCATGCCTGAGATATGTCGTCAACTCTTTGATCACCCGAGTAAGGTTGAGGCGCCATTCACTCCCTTCAAGACACAGTATGATACTTACCTGTTAAGATACAGTGCCCATTGATCGATGAGGATGTGTTCATCGAGTGCCTGAATGGTAAGGGTATGATGGCCGGCGGAGAGTGATGTCTCGAGATTCCTGATAGCCTGACAACGGAGCACATTCAGTTTCCATTGCTCCGAGCGGAAGGGTTCTTTTAGGGTATAGACCGTCGGTTTGCCACCGTCAATGCTGACACTATAACGGATATCACCGGCATCTACGGCATGGGTGGGGATCATCCTTGTCTGAAGGGTGTAAGTGCCAGTTGTATCCACATGGAAGGAATATGTCAGCATGTCTCCCTTAGGCAGTGAGACGGCATTCATTGAATAGCCGAGCATCTGGATGCTGTGGGCTCCTTGCGATGCTTGATTAAAAGAGGATGCATCCTTGACGAACAAGGGCTGTGGCTTGTCGGGTGATAGGGTGGCGTGCACATCTTGATAAACGGGTAGGTTGCGGGGAGATGCATTCATGAGATATCGCCATTTACCATCCTTCAGTTTACCGTATCTTGCCGTCAATGCTTGTATCTCTTCATAAGCCTGATGACTTTCAAGGGAATCCCCTAAGATCTTGCGGTTCATCGCGTCGGTGGCCATGACAGGGTAGAGGATAGCGGCGAAATAGGCGTCGCTCAGCTCGGGTCTTACCTGTGAGACGTTATCTGTGACAATATTCTTGATATCGTTGAAGGCAGACAGTCGTTTGCTGGCTTCATGACGATCCCATCCCACTGTCGTTACAGGGGATAATCCCCGGTGGTACTTCTTCTTGTCGAGTTCTACCTGGGTGAATCCCGTAAACTCCGGACGGCGCTCGGCACACAACTGGTAGAAACGGTGCATGGCAGGGAAGATCTGTGTACCTACCTCCTTGCCGAATTGTCTGCAGAGCCAATTTTTGTAGTGGTTGTTAAGCGTTGAGGCACTGACACTATGGATATCCCATGCCATATCGAGGAACAGTTCCAAATCGTAGCCGGCCACCTTCGGGTCGTGCACATTGGCAATCCATATCTTCCTTACCTGGTGGTCGTATGCTTGACGCATCTCGTTGTAGATAAGTCCGGGTTGGGTGGTGGTCAACCACAGGTAGTCGTGTGGTCTTCCCCAATAACTCAGATGATAATAGACGCCGCCACCGCCCTTGCGTAACTGTTCTTGTTTGTCAGAGAAACGGGTGATATATCCATAGTTGTCGTCACACCACATCAGGGTAACGTATTCGGGCACCTTTAGTCCCATCTCATAGAGTTGCAGCACCTCCTTATACGGCACAAACATCTGTGCGACTGATGATGGATCACCCACATACTGGCGAAGTAGTCGTTGCTGATCGTCGATGACCTGTTGCAAACCTTCGAATTTCTCTGTTGGAGTAGTATATCCCTCCATAGAACTGTCGTGAATGCCGCGCATGCCGATAGTGAAGAAGTATTTGTGGCTGTCGGTGACCTCCTTCAGCCTCTCCGTCCAGTAGTCCTGCACCTGTTGTCGGTTGGTCTTATAATTGAACCTTCCCATGGTCGCTTGATCCCATTCCCCCACATTATTTCTCAGAAGGGGCTCACAGTGGGAGGTGCCCACCACAATACCACATGAGTCGGCCATCTCCTTGGCTCCCTTTACCTTGAAGAAGGCGATGGTACCCTCATGCATGGCTGGCCATATCGTATTGCCACGCAGACGCAACAGCAGTTGGAAGATCTTCTTATAGGTCTGTACGCCGATCTGTCCATCCATGCCTTTCTCAAAGGTCTTGTGACTCCACGGACGTATCGACCAATCCTCATCGTTGATAAAGATACCACGGTACTCCACACTGGGATATTGCTCGGTATGGTATTCGGCAGACAGGGTAAGTCGCTCTTTCTTCTCGGGTACGATATCGCCCCACCATATCCACGGTGAGACACTGGCGAGTCTCGACAGTTCGAGGATGCCGTAGGCCGTCCCTCGTCCGCCATATCCTATGACATGGATCTTACCTTTCTTAATATAGATCTCAAAACCGTCTTTCTGGTGGGCGGCAAACCGATCTTGTTGGGTTATCTGTATCGTGCCCTTGGATTTGCTCTGGGGTGTCATGCCCGTCACTTGGCGCATGTCGTCGCAAAACATCTCCATGGCAATCTTTACCACAGGGTCTGTCTTTGTATTGAGGGTATAACTGATGGGGTTCTTGCCATCAAACCATACCAACTGACTCTTTGCCAGAATACCTATCTGGCAGATCATGAGAAACAGAATTGTTGAACAAACTCTTCTTATTGTTGACATCTTACTTTTATTATCAATTATTAATTGCCTTCTCATTGCTTTCAGCGATATCGTCGCGAAAGGCTACGGGAAAGGCTACGGGTAGGCGAGCGAAGCTCGGGAATGGGCGCGTAAGCGGGAATCTCGGCATAGTTGGCTATTGCCTTCCTCCTTCGCATCTCGGCTATTCAAGTATACTTGATAGCACTCGATTTGGCGTCGGTTCAAGCAAGCTTGACTCTGCACTCGCTGCTCCTCTCATTGCTTTCAGCGATATCGTCGCGAAAGGCTACGGGTAGGCGAACGCAGTTCGGGAATCTCGGCAAAGTTCAAGCAAGCTTGACTCTGCACTCGCTGCTCCTCTCATTGCTTTCAGCGATATCGTCGCGACTCGGCATAGTTCAAGCAAGCTTGACTCTGCTCTCGCTGCTCCTCTCATTTGTAAATGATAACGCAAAAGTATACCAGATAATAATCTAAAAGTATACCACTTCGGTTGAGTGCTGCAAAGGTACAAAAAGTTTGTTATACATTACTTGTTATTGATAATTTTTCTTGTTTCTTTTA
>Ga0256405_10001916_pt1 | contig 52367 bp, 41 predicted proteins | sample RumenRJG_02DNA_FD_189096 | JGI IMG/M metagenome (GOLD analysis project Ga0256405, IMG submission 189096) | Bovine rumen microbial communities from Lethbridge, Alberta, Canada - RJG_02 | ecosystem: Host-associated > Mammals > Digestive system > Stomach > Rumen | place: Canada: Alberta...
AAAGAAAAGAAAAAAGAGTTACGAATTTGTCGTAACTCTCTGATTTTCAGCGTGGACCAGCCAGGGCTTGAACCTGGGACCTCCAGATTATGAGTCTGTTGCTCTAACCAACTGAGCTACAAGTCCGATGCAAATGCGAATTGCGGGTGCAAAGGTAACTTAATTTCTTTAAATATCCAAATTTTTAAGAGGAAATAACTAAAAATGTTGCCAGTAGGAGGGAAAATTGCGGATTTTTGGCTAACTTTGCACCCCAAATGAAGATAATTAGCGACATAGAAAATATAAAAAGCCTGCCTGAGTGTGCGGCCACCATCGGCGTGTTCGATGGCGTGCATGCCGGTCATCAGCAGATAATACAGCAGATGATGGCCGATGCTAGGGACCATGGTTACAAATCGATGGCCATAACCTTTGATCGTCAACCTCGCGAGCTGTTTGATGCTAACTATCAGCCACAGTTGCTTACAACACTTGATGAAAAGAAAAAATTGTTGGGTGATTGTGGGGTAGACTATGTTGTGGTGATACCGTTCACAATGGATATGGCCCAGCTATCTGCACGCGACTTTATGCAACAGGTGCTGATGCAGAAGCTGAACGTAAAGCTGCTAAGGTTAGGATACGACAATCGTTTTGGTCGTGGTAGAACCGAGGGCTTTGACGATTATGTGCGTTATGGTAGTGAGATGGATATGAAGGTATATCGTGGCGTTCCGCTACAGTTTGAGGGATACACGGAGCCTGTTAGCTCCTCTTTGATTCGCAGACTGATAACCGAGAATGGTAATGTGGATGCCGCAGTTACCATGCTTACACGTCCATATCAGTTTTCGGGCAGAGTTGCAAATGGTGAACATATAGGCAGCACTTTAGGATTCCCTACGGCTAATATGGAACCTGAGGATGCTAATAAGCTGATTCCTGCATCGGGTGTTTATGTGGTGAAAGTTGACCTTGGAGATGGAAAATTGAGACCAGCGATGATGAACATCGGCACAAGACCTACATTCGAAGGACAGAAGACGACCCTTGAGGTGAACATACTTGACTTTGCTGGTGACCTTTATGGCAAGCAGCTTACTGTACACTTTGTGGAAAGACTGCGTGATGAGCGTCGTTTTGACAGTCCTGAAGCACTTGTGGCGCAGCTTGAACAAGACAAGCAGCAAGTAGAACAGATATTAAACCAGACAAAATGAAGAATGCAATAATATATACGATAGTGTTTGCCTCATTACAGTTTGTGATTGGGGGCATAGTGATGGGCGTGTTTAAGCTGATGGGACACGAACCGCTAGGATCGACGAGCATTTTTACAGGTAGCATACTTTCCAGTTTATTGGCGTTTGCTTTGTTTATAAAATGTAAGTGGGCTGAGGTAAGCCCACATTGGATTCGCACACGTCCTTGGATGGTTCTGTTCTGGACAGTGGTTGCATCATTAGGTGCACTCATACCATCGATATGGCTACAGGAGATGCTGCCAGAGCTACCTAATTTTGCTGAAAAGAGCCTGGAAAGTATAATGAGCGATCGCTTGGGATATGTAGTGGTAGGACTACTCGCACCATTAGTAGAGGAACTGGTGTTTCGTGGAGCAGTATTACGTAGTTTATTGCGCTGGCATCATAATCATTGGGTGGCTATTGCAATATCTGCACTGCTGTTTGCTCTGACGCACATGAACCCTGCACAGATGCCACATGCATTTTTAATAGGTATATTGTTGGGATGGATGTACTATCGCACAGATAGCATTATTCCTGGGGTTGTGTATCATTGGGTTAACAATTCGGTTGCCTATGCTATGTATAAAATATCGATAGTAGTATATGGAACGGGCGACCCTACACTCGGAGATATGTTCGGCCCGAGTGCGCTGATGGCGGTTGTGTTCTCGATTATGATGCTTCTGCCAGCGCTATATCAGTTGAATCTGAGAATGAAGAAATAAGGAAATTGAAGAAGGCTGCTCCCGTTGTTGCGGAGGCAGCCTTTAACTTCAGCGTTAGTATTTCCTGAAAATTTGAGAGAAACGTTACTTCACAGTAACTACCTTAATTGTTTTACTTGTTTTTATTATAAAGAAAGCATAGAAAAAAATATCTTATTCAATAATGGTGGGAGTGTCTGTTGTCACCTTCACCGTATCGGTGATATTCTCGGCCTGTATTGTACCGAGGGTGCTTACAGAGTCGGCTGCGTGCATCTGCTGGAACTTAGCATAAGCGTCCTTTGGGTCATCCCATCCACGATCCCATGGTGCCTGAGCGGCATTACCAATGGTTAGAATGATGGCCACAACGGCAGCTGCACGGAACAGAGGCATGAGGCGCGAGGTAAGGGTAACAACCTTGGCCTTTGGCTTATTTTCCTCCTGTCCCACCATTGCAAGAATACGGGCATCAAAGTCATCACCAAGAGCCTCTTCTGGCTGCTGGGTGGCAAATAGAGCCGTGTACTGCTGAAGTTCGGCAGGAACATCTTCCTGACTGAAGAAGGTGTGCAAGATAGCTTCCTCTTGGAGTGTGGTTTCACACTGCCAATAGCGCTCCAGCAATTGTTCGATGTACTTATAGTCCATATTTCTCTGATTCTATATATTTTTGTCGGATGGCTTGTCGGGCTCTGAAGATGTTTACTTTCACCTGTTCTTCGCTTATAGCCATTATCGACGCAATTTCCTTATAACTTTTGCCTTCAAACTCTCGTAAGTGCATTGCGCTACGTTGCTTTTCGGGCAGTTCGTTTATTAATCGGCGTATCAGCTCAACTCTGTCTCGCTGCATTGCCTGTTCCTCAGGGTTCGAGGCGTAGCTTTGGTCGGGCGAATCATGCTCGCCTTCTTCAAGGCTTTGGTTCTGGTTTTCCAACTTGCGCATCCTGTCGAGTGACAGGTTTCGGCATATTGTGAGGCAGAAGGCTTCGATAGATTCTATTTCATCCCATTGCTCTCGGCGGTTCCAGACCTTAATCATTGTGTCTTGTACTACATCCTCTGCCTCTGCAGGGTTGAGGGTGATGCGGAGTGCAAGCCTATAGAGCTCGTTCTTCAGCGGCAAGATGTCGTTTTGGAAACTAATCTTTTTCATCCTCTTCTTATTATATGACGAATAGCCTGGGGCAAATGTTACAAGTAAAACAATAAAATTACGAAATAATTGTGCCACTATTGCCATCGATGGCTGTGGCAAGGGTAATTATCACCCTGTTTACTCCTTTGTCAATAGCACTAAGGGCGTTCTCTATCTTTGGTAGCATGCCACCACTGATAGTGCCATCAGCCTTGTAGCGCTCAAAGTCGGTTCTGGTGATGGTTGGGATGACTGAGTTGTCATCGTCAGGATTACTTAACACACCTTTCTTCTCGAAACTGTAGATAAGTGTAACATCGTAGTAAGGAGCCAGTGCTTTGGCTGTCTCGCTGGCTATTGTGTCGGCATTGGTGTTAAGGATATTGCCTTGACCATCGTGGGTAAGCGGAGCCATCACAGGCGTGATGCCAGCCTCGATGAGTCGGCTAAGCATCTGTCCGTCGGCCTTGTCAACATCGCCAACAAAACCAAAGTCAATACCATCCTTTAATGGGCGCTTATGACTGCGGATAACATCAATGTCGGCACCAGTAAGACCAAGAGCGTTAACACCGTTAGCCTGCAAACGTGCCACAAGGTTCTTGTTAACAAGTCCGCCATACACCATAGTTACTACACTAAGCATGTCGGCATCGGTAATACGGCGTCCACCAACCATCTTTGACTCTATGCCCAGACTGGCAGCTACCTGAGTGGCACGGCGACCACCACCATGAATAAGAACCTTTCGGCCACTAATGGCGCTAAAATCCTTAAGTAGCTGGGTTAGCTGGGTTTCGTCTTCAACAACAGCTCCACCTACTTTTACGATTGTGAGTTTTTGTTTCATTTCTTTACAAAGTTACTGACCGATTGCAGAATACTGGCGTATTATTGCATCGGCTAGATGTAAGTTAGATTCGCTGGCGCCGTAAAGTGTATCATAAATATACTTGATATCATCACGGGTGCCACCGTTCTTAAGTGAATATACCACACACAAGTTCTGCAGACCAACCATCTCAGAGAGTATGTCAAGATCGGTAATGGCTAACTGTGATAACGCCAACTGATAGGCAGCATCACTGAGTTCATCAACCATGGCTTGAACCTGTCCAAGTGACTCCATGCCAAAACTTTCCAAAATAGGCAGGAATGGCATGAGTGATGCAGGGAACAGTTCTGCCTGATTAACAGCAGCTATACGCTGGTTCAACCTGTCGAACGGGCGCAACTCAAGATAGCTGTGGAACGAGTCGGTTGACAGCGCCACTTCACTAAGATTTCCTGATTTTACAAGGGTTTGAATTTGACGGCGATACTCGGTCATGGTGGTGCGCAATCGGCTGAACTCATCATCGGCCAACTCAAGCATACCTGCCAATCTACTGAACTGACGGCGATATTGAGGGGGCAGTTTTACTGCTCCCTTATAACCAATATCGTGTTCTATTGCCGACCATGTGTGCTGTAAGGCTGTACGTATCTGAATCTCGAATGGGAAGCTTCCCCCATGTAGACTACAAATGTAGTGAAGTGAGTTATAACCGAAACTGTTGAGGTCGTGGAGTTTACGCTTATCAACAGAGTTCGCCCAGTCGATATCAAATAGCTGACTTATGATAGCAGCAACCTTGTCAACATCATCTGTATAGAAGGTGACAATGCGCAGACCAATCAGATCGGTGATGTCGCTGAGTTGACGGTATTTCTCACCCTTACGTTCAAGCTTGCCTGCCAGCGACTCTACGGTCTTTATGCGGTGTTCAATGCTGTTAAGCTCAATACCTTGCTGCTTAAGTGTTTGACTGATTAGCTCGAACACATGATTATCTAGCTGCAGCAGTTCCTGACGTTTGTCGCGAAACTCTTGCAGTAGCAGCTGACAATGTGGTGACAGACGCATTATTTAAACTCGAACAGATTGATGAAGCCTGTCATAGCAAACACCTGGCGCAGATCTTCGTTGATGCCGCGGATGTAAACATGGCTGCCCTTTGGTTTTGCTGTCTTCAGAAGTCCGAGGAACAGGCGCAGGCCACTTGAAGAGATGTACTCAAGATTGGTGCAGTCCAGGATAATGTCATGACCACTGCAGTCATAGAGAGGCTTCATGTCCTCTTCTGTCTGTGCTGAGGCTGCTGTATCGAGACGGCCCTCAAAGTACATTACAAACAAATTGTCTTCTTCCTTAAATGTTGTTTTCATAATGCTATAAGTTTTTAGTGATTTTTTTACGAAGCGTGAGTACGTTTTTGCCGTCCACACGTTCGTAGTTAATTGTATCCATTATCTGTCGGATCAGGTGTATACCCAATCCACCTATGCCACGTTCTTCGGCCGATAAGGTCGTATCGACTTCGGCCTTTTGTGTAGGGTCGAAGGGGGTGCCGCTGTCGCTGATAACAAACTTGAGTTGTTCATCGTCGGCTTCGGCATCGATGTCAACATCGCCCTTGGTACCTGCAGGGTAGGCATAGCTCATAACATTGACCACAGCCTCCTCGATGGCGAGGTTTAGCTTAAAGGTGGTACTCATGTCAAATCCAACGTTCTCGCAAACTTCGTCGACGAACATGCCGAGTTCAGTTGTAGCCTGAACATCGTTAGGTAGTGTAATATGGCTTTGGTACTGCATGTTTAGGTTTGTTTAATTATTATTCGAGATATGTATATCCGTATAGTCCGCTACGATAGTTAGATAGGAATTCCTTGCCCTCTTCGAGTGAGATCTTACCCTGCTTAACGCTCTTGGCGACCCAGACCTCAAGTTGACGAACCAGTTTCTTGGGGTCGTACTGTACGTAATCAAGTACCTCGGCTACCGTCTCACCATCAATGATCTGGTCGATATGATAGCTACCGTCTTTTACAGAAATGTGTACGGCATTGGTGTCGCCGAACAAATTGTGCATGTCACCCAGAATCTCCTGATAAGCACCTACAAGGAAAACGCCAAGGTAGTAAGGCTCACTCTTTTTGAGTGCATGTACAGGCAGCGAGTGTGAGTTGTTGCGGTTAGTAACAAAGTTTGCCACTTTACCATCACTGTCGCAGGTTATATCCTGGAGTGTAGCATTGCGTGTAGGACGCTCATCGAGCCTCTGGATAGGCATGATGGGGAAGAGCTGATCGATGGCCCAACTGTCGGGCAGACTCTGGAACAACGAGAAGTTGCAGAAGTATTTGTCGGCCAGCAGTTTATCGATGTTCATCAACTCCTCTGGTATATGCTTAAGGCTCTTTGTAAGGATGTTAATCTCATGACAAACACTCCAATACATCGCCTCAATCTCAGCACGTGTCTTAAGGTCTACGATACCATGTGAGAACAGGTCGAGAACCTCTTCGCGTATCTGCTCAGCATCGTGCCAGTCTTCGAGAACATTTCGTGGTGAGAGGTTATCCCAGATTTCATACAGATCCTTTACCAGCTGGTGAGCATTCTCATCTGGCTCGTATTCCTCTGGCATCTCCGGCAGTGATGCTGTCTCAAGTACATCAATTACCAATACAGAGTGGTGTGCTGCAAGTGAACGACCACTCTCGGTGATGATATTGGGATGTGGCAGATTATTCTTGTTAGCTGCATCTACAAAGGTGTAAATACAGTCGTTAACGTACTCTTGGATAGAATAGTTTACTGAGCTTTCGCTTGATGGTGAACGGGTGCCATCGTAGTCCACACCAAGTCCGCCACCACAGTCAACAAAGTCTACATTGTATCCCATCTTGTGCAGCTGGATGTAGAACTGAGATGCCTCACGAAGAGCAGTCTGGATTCGGCGTATCTTAGTAATCTGGCTACCAATATGGAAATGAATAAGGCGCAGACAGTCACGCATATCCTTTTTGTCAAGTAGCTCGAGAGCTTCTAAAAGCTCAGCGCTAGTAAGACCGAACTTTGAGGCATCGCCACCGCTCTCTTCCCATTTTCCAGAACCGCTAGAAGCAAGTTTGATACGGATACCGATATTAGGACGGATACCCATCTTCTTTGCAACCTTTGCTATGATTTCCAGTTCGTTAAGTTTCTCTACAACAATGAAGATGCGTTTACCCATCTTCTGTGCTAGCAGAGCCAGCTCAATATAGCTTTGGTCCTTATATCCGTTGCAGACGATAATAGAATCACTTTGACATTGTACGGCAATAACAGCATGCAATTCGGGCTTAGAACCAGCCTCAACACCAAGGTTGAACTTCTTTCCGTGAGAGATAATCTCCTCAACAACAGGCTGTATCTGGTTCACCTTGATAGGATATACTACGTAGTTCTCGCCCTTGTAATCGTACTCCTGGGCTGCCTTCTTAAAGCAACTCCATGTCTTCTCAATACGGTTATCAAGAATATCTGGGAAACGCAGCAGTACAGGGGGAGTAACATCACGCAGAGCCAACTCGTCCATCACCTCACGCAAGTCAATCTGAGTGTTGTTCTTACAAGGTGTGACGTAGACATCGCCCTTATCGTTGATGCCAAAATAGGAAGTGCCCCAACCGTTTATGTTATAAAGCTCCTTCGAATCCTCTATCGTCCATTTCTTCATATGCCAAGTATTTCTTTTATCTTATCAACGCTTATTTTTATCTTTTCGTAATTGTCCATCAGGCTTACATCGAGTGTGTACTTAGCTTTGCTATAGTATGGCTCGCGCTTGTCAAGTTGCTGGCGGATAAATGTTATCAGCTCTTCAGGACTCTTTCCCTTAATGAGCGGGCGTTCTACCTTACCCATCAGTAGATGGTTGTACAAAACCTCGGGATCAGCCTTAAGGTATACTGTTTGTCCCTGCTGGTTCAGGTAGTCCATATTGTCAAAGAAGCATGGTGTTCCACCACCACAGCTGATTATTACATTTTCGAACTCTGCCACCTCATGCAGCATGTTGTATTCCATCTTGCGGAAGCCTTCCTCTCCCTTTTCGGCAAATATCTGTGCCACGGTCTTGCGCATGCGGCTTTCGATATACCAGTCCAGGTCGTAGAATGTTGCACCTAACTCTTTTGAGAGTGCTTTGCCGACAGTTGTCTTACCGGCCCCCATATAGCCTATCAGGATAATACGATTCATGCCTTATGCTGTTGCCTTTTTGGTAGTTCTCTTTCTTGTGCCCTTTTTACCCTTGTCTTCGCCTTTCATTGCCTCAAGGTCCTCGATGACCTTCATGCACTCTGCGTAGGTTAGTTCCTTAACATTTTCGTGCATTGTTTTTGGCAGACGGTAGTTCTTGCCGTCGTATGACAGGTATGGACCATAAAGACCGTTCATTATCTCGAGCTTTGGATCCTCGAGGAAGAACTTAAGGTGCTTTGCAGCCTCTGCTCTACGCTTTTCTTGAATCAGAGTGATAGCCTCTTCAAGAGTGATGGCCATCGGATCGGCATCTTTAGGCAGTGATGCAAACATGTTCTCATGTTTTACGTATGGTCCGAATCTACCGGCACCGACACTCACAGCTGAACCCTCGAAATCACCAAGCTCGCGAGGCAGTTTAAACAACTCAACTGCATCTTCGAGTGTGATAGTCTCCATGCTCAGTTCCTTTGGCAGCTGGGCAAAGAGTGGCTTATCCTTATCTTCAGATGAACCAATCTGTACCACAGGTCCAAATCGACCGATCTTAACATATACGGGACGACCGCTCTTTGGGTCGTTACCAAGCAGACGCTCGCCAGCCTTGAACTTCTGACGGCTGTTCATTGTCTCCTCAACGGTAGGCTCGAAGCTCTTGTAGAATTGCTTCATCATATCCTTCCACTGCTCTTTGCCCTCGGCTATCTTATCGAAGTCTTGCTCAACCTTGGCTGTAAAATTGTAGTCCATGATCTCACTGAAATTCTCCATCAGGAAATCATTTACCACAGTGCCTATGTCAGTAGGGATAAGCTTGCCCTTGTCTGAGCCAGCCATCTCTTTGCGGGTCTTCTGTGTAATCTGCTTACCCTTGAGCTGGTAGATTGAGTAAAAGCGTTCTTCGCCTTTCTTGTCTCCCTTCATGACATACTCACGCTGCTGGATGGTTGAGATAGTTGGAGCGTAGGTTGAAGGACGGCCAATGCCAAGCTCTTCCATCTTATGTACCAGACTTGCTTCAGTATAACGCTGGGGACCAACGCTGAAACGCTCGGTGGCAAGAATCTCGCGGCGCACAAGCTCCTGTCCTTTTTTCATTGCAGGAAGAGAGTGGCTGTAGTCCTCTGAAGACTCATCATCATCCGATGACTCACGATAAACTTTGATAAATCCATCGAATTTTACTACCTCGCCCTGAGCAGTGAATACCTCTTCGATATCATCGCTCTTTATGGTGATAGTTGTCTTCTCTATTTCTGCGTCAGCCATCTGGCTGGCAATAGTACGCTTCCATATCAGTTCGTACAAACGCTTCTCCTGAGCGCTGCCTTCGATGTTGCTCTTCTCCATATATGATGGACGGATGGCTTCGTGAGCCTCCTGAGCACCTTTAGAACTTGTGTGATATTTGCGAGTTTTGCTATAGTTCTCGCCATACAGGTCGATAATCTCCTTTTTGCTCGCATTCAAGCACAGCTGTGAGAGATTTACAGAATCTGTACGCATGTATGTGATACGTCCGCTCTCGTATAAGTGCTGGGCAATCATCATAGTCTGACTTACAGAATAACCAAGCTTGTGAGCTGCCTCCTGCTGCAATGTAGAAGTTGTGAATGGGGGAGCTGGTGTTCGCTTCATTGGTTTCTTTGTAATAGCCTCAACGGTGAAAGTTGTCGTCTTGCACTTCTCAAGGAACTCTATTACTTCTGACTCGGTCTTGAAACGCTTACTAAGTTGAGCCTTAACTTCTGAAGCCGATCCATCAGGATTTGCAATAGCAAACACACCACTGACACTGTAGTATGGCTCGGTTGTAAAGTTCTGGATTTCACGTTCGCGTTCAACAATCAGTCTTACAGCTACACTCTGCACACGTCCTGCAGAAAGAGCTGGCTTAACCTTGCGCCAAAGTACAGGAGAAAGTTTGAAACCTACCAGACGGTCAAGTACACGACGTGCCTGTTGGGCATTAACTAAATCCATGTTTATATGGCGTGGATGCTCGATGGCATCAAGAATGGCTGTTTGAGTAATCTCGTGGAATACAATACGATTGGTCTTATCCTTGTCCAGTCCAAGCACCTCACACAGGTGCCAAGAAATGGCTTCTCCCTCACGGTCTTCATCGGATGCCAACCATACGGTCTTTGCGTTGGCAGCTTTTCCTCTTAAGTCTTCTACCAGTTTTACTTTTTCTTCTGGAATCTCATATTCTGGTTCCAGTGTTTTGTCATCTATACTGATTTCCTTCTTCTTCAAATCGCGGATGTGTCCATAGCTCGACATAACCTTGAAATCTTTTCCTAGGAATTTTTCAATGGTTTTTGCCTTAGCAGGCGACTCCACTATCACTAAGTTCTTTTGCATATTTCTGTCGCGTTATATTTCTTTCGGGCTGCAAAAGTAAGCAAAAAACTCTCTTTCACCTTATTAATATAGAAGATTTTTGTTTTATTAACAATTCTGGGCTAAGAAGCGATGTACTGCCTGGCGTATGGAACGAAGCCCAAAACGCTCAACATAAACTTCGTTTAATGGTATCCATTGCAGATTGGCGGCATCGTCGGCAGCCGTTACTTTGGCATCCTCGTCAACATGACATACGAAGAACAGGTCGAGTGTATGTATATCCATGCCTGAATAACGATAAACGTTGGGTATCGAGAATTGGTACTTTACAGTCTCAGGATTGATGATTAGTCCTGTTTCTTCCTTTATCTCTCTTACCATACCCTCTTCGGCGTTCTCGTCGTTGTCTACGAATCCGCCGGGAAGATCTAGCGTACCTTTTTCGGGTTCTTTACCTCTGGTTGCAACAAGCAATTCTCCTTTTGCATTCAGGATAAATGCTGCTGTCGAAGCACGTGGATTCTGATAGAATGTAAAACCACATTGAGCGCAATGGCGACTCAATGCGTTGTGGATTTCAAAGTCCTGACTGCCACATTTCGGACAGAATCGGAACACTTCTAAGGGATGTTCGTTCATATCTCTTACCAGTTATCAGTTCTGAATGGGAATAATGGTAGATTGGCTCCGTTCTTAACGTTGCCTATCTGGAAGTTGCGGAAACAATAACGCACGGCTACAGGTTTCTTCACATTTGGAGAGGTTAGTTTGATAGCTTCATCCCAATACCCGCCTCCTGGTTGCCAGAAGTGTACTGCCTGGGCTGGATAGAAGACTTTATCTTCACCTGCGATTTCGAATCCTTGGATATCTTCGAATGGTGCATCGGTATGGTAGTTGTTGTCAAGATGAATGTAAACGGCATCATCTTTTATGTTCATGTCCTTGTATGTAGAACTCTTATAAAGCACGTTCTCAAATCCATAGTCACGATTCAGTGCTGTATAGGCAAGTCGTTCGCCAACTTGCTGCTTCTGTGCAGGATGAATCTGACTAAACTCGTATGGGTATACAAGATCGTTTATGCAAACCAACGAGCTTTTTGGGATAATCTGCTGGGCCTTGAACTGCTGTTCGCGAAGCAAGGCGCCACTAAGGCCATTGTTATCATCATCGTAGCGATATGGCGCAATCTGTACAAAATAGAATGGGATTTCTCCTAACTTGAATTGGCTACGCCATTGTTCAACCAGCAGTTTCAAGCGCTTAGAATACTGGTCGCCTGGGTCACCAACGTTCGAACATCCTTGATAATAAAGAATACCTTTTACTGTGAAGTTCAGGATGGGGTTGAATGTTCCATTACCCCAAAGCAGAGAACGGTGATAGTCGTATTGTGCCCACTTCTTACAGATGGCTACTGAGTCGGTAGGGTCGTCAGTATATTTCTCAAGATTCTCTTTTGTTAGCCAACTTTCTACACGCGAACCTCCTTTGTTGGCTTCAATCAGTCCGATGGGGATGTCGAGTGCCTGATGCATGGTGCGTGCAAAGAAATAGCCGGTGGCAGAGAATTCTCCAACCGTTTTAGGCGAACAGACTCGCCACTCGCATTGGGCATCGTTCAAGGGCTTAGACGACATGACGCTTGGAATTTTGACAGATCGGATGGCTCCGTGATTCTTTGCGTCAATAACTACCTGATTGTAATCTTTTACGGGACACATCCAAAAACCTTTTACAGGCATTTCCATATTTGATTGTCCCGCACAAACCCATACTTCGCCTGCTAGAACATTGCTAATAGTTAGTTTCTCACCATCATCGAAAGTGATTGAAAGCGGAGTATAGCTGGCTTTTGGAGTCTTTACCTTTGCTAACCACTCTCCTTGTTTGTCGGCCTTGGCTGTTGTGGTTTCATCGCTCCACGATGTGGTAATTTTTATTGTCTTTCCAGGCTTTGCCCAACCCCAAAGCCGGGCCTCGGTTTGCTGTTGTAGCACCATGTTGTCGCCTATCATATGAGGCAATCTTACTTTTGCCTGAGCACCGAATGCTAATGCTACGAGAGCAGTTATAAATGCAATTTTCTTCATTTTTTTTATCATTAGTTTCAAGTTTATGGGGACAAAGATACAAAAATAAAAATAAAATCATTACCTTTGCACCGCGATTAACATATATTTTATTATATTTTGATATGTATTTTACAGGAATTATAATAGCTGTGAGCACGTTTCTTGCCATAGGCATCTGGCATCCAATTGTAATAAAGACGGAGTATTATTGGGGCACCCGACCTTGGATTTTGTATCTTATTGTCGGTTTGGCTTGTATTGTTGGGGCTCTTTTCATAGAGAATGCCATACTCTCGTCGATTGTTGGTGTCTTTGGGGCTTCTGCTCTTTGGGGCATAGGTGAACTTTTCGCTCAGAAAAAGAGGGTGGAAAAAGGCTGGTTTCCCAAGAATCCCAAGAGGAAATATTGATACTTAATTGTTAAAATTTTGCCCTTTATTATATAATAACTGCAAAAATATTTGGTTTTTTTGTACAAATTGTGTAATTTTGCAGTCGAAATAATTCTTTGGAGAAAAATTTAACTATTGATAGAGTATGAGAAATTTATTTTTTAAAGGTTTTGCAGCCATTACTATGGGGCTGACAATGACCGCTTGTACAAAGGATTTTAACTATGAGGTGGAGGAACAAAAAGCCTCTCTTGATAATGCCCAGCAAACACTAGGCTTCTACATCCCCGACAACCAAGATTGGGTGATGTCTACAACCGCCACTGCTACGTTTAATATTAAAGGCCTCAGCGACGAAGCAACAGTTTATGTATTCTCTAACAATCCCCAAGCCGATGGTTATGGAAGTGTTTTGGCAAGCAGCCAGACAACGGGTACAACTACCACGCTTAGCGAGTTCCGCATTCCCGCTTACTTAGAGTCAGTGTTTGTGGGTGTGAAAGAGAGCAATGGCAATATGATTTATAAGTATGTTGACGTAGAGAATGGCCAAATTACCGCCGATTACGACTACAGCACTACCGCCAATGCCCGCACCCGTAGCATTACCGTTAACGGCGACACATACAGGGCATTTAATTTTCCCAGCAGTTCGGATTTGGAAGCAGCATTCCCTACATCCATCCCAGGTAATGCGGATGAAGTTCCTACATATGGCGACTACAACTTTTATTTCAATAATGGAGCCAATCACAATTATAAGATAACTGAAGCTGGCGAATACACAATTGGAGGCGGATGGCAAAATGCCACATACAATAGCACACAGAATGCAACAGTAACTAACCCATATAATGTGTACGTGTATGTTGACGGCAAGGTTACCATAAAACATAGTGGTTCCGCTATGCATAACCTCTACATACTTAAAGGTGAAGTAACATTAGATAGTAGCGTAGGCGAAATGGCTGGTGTTACCATTTCTGTTGCCAATGGCGCAACATTAATTGACACGCGTGACCACATTGCAGCCAGAACGGATTTGTATGGTCCTATTAAACTATTTAATAGAGGCACAATGAAAGCCACTAATACACAAAAATATGACCTTGGTAATAAATTAACAATTTACAATGAAGGTAAATTTGAAACAGTTGGTGCATTGACTTACTCTCCTGGTGCTGGAAATGCCTCATATTTCATTTGTTTTGGCGATGGTGCTGAGTTGATTGCTCCATCAATGACCCTAAACTCAGAATGCCACTTCTATAACAGCGGTAAGGTAACTGTATCGGGTGAAACCAATGTTACACAAAAAGATATCTATTGGATTAACAATGGTCACTATACTACTGGTTCGATGATTTTCAGTGCCAAGAATGCTACATTCTACAACTACTGCCAACTGTTGGTTAAGGGCAATGCGCATATGTATGATGGAGAGTTTAACCTGATGAGTGGTAGTTATACTGAAGCAGGAACTGCGGACTTTGACAACTTCATTGTAAATATGAAGGGCAACTCTGGCTTTAATGTACTTGGCAACAATACTTGGGCTGCTCAGGGCGATGGTACATTCCAGGGATTCAAGGCTACTGGCACAAATAACTATGTACGTTTGGGCGGAAATACTACTGTTGCAGGCCATCTCAAATCGCTCGAAACAAGCGGAACAATCACTCTCGCCTACAATAATATTATTGACCAAGGCGCAGGCAATAGCGGCGTACAGCCAACTTATCAGTTTAACGAAGGTACGACAAAAGCCACCTTCAGCGAGTTAAATCCTACCTATAACACTACTGATTGCGGTGCTTCATGGACACCAAATCCTCCAGTTGAAACAACTGTTACAGAAAACCAGACTTGGACATACGCATTCGAGGATAATAAGACCAGATGCGACTTCGACCTGAACGACGTGGTTATCCAGGTTAGAGAGAGCGAGACAGACGACACAAAGTTGATCGTAAAACTGGTAGCTGCTGGTTGCGAATACGACAACTATGTATGGCTTGGCAAAACTCCTATCGTTTGGGCAGGCGGAGCTGAGGTGCACGATGCTTTTGGTGCTACTCATGGCGTGATGGTTAATACAGGAAACAACAAAGGAGTTGACCTGAACCCTGTAGAAGTAACTATCAACAAGCCTGAAGACTTCGACTTCCAGAATGCCGACTTCAAGATTCGTCCATTTAGAATCAATTCGAATCCTAACGAAGAAGCAAATGCTGTGGATGGATATATTTCAATTGCAAAAGAGGGTGTAAACACAGGACTCTGGGGCCCATTAGGACTTGCAATTCCTGCAAAGTGGAAATGGCCTAAGGAGCGCTACACCGTTAACTACGCATATCCCACCTTTACAGACTGGGGTAAGGAATCAGACCTGACCTTGAGACCTGGCAAGTCTGGATGGTACGATAGCCCTACATCAGGACTTGTTTATGGAGAATAAGAAGTATTACAATACTCTATATTAGTTAAATTTAAGGAGGGGCGTTCACGCGATGTGAATGTCCCTCCGCTTTTTATGTTAAAATGCTGACGATTAGAACGTAAGTTGTGTGTTTGGATACATATACCAGTCGTGGAAACTGTTGCGATTCTCAGCCCACTCGCCGAAGCTATGGCCTATAGTTGTGTAAGCACCAAACATAGCAACGGTGCCACTCTCTGTGCGCTTGCGATAACCTATTTCTGTACCTTCTAGCGGATAGAGAAAATCGGCTTCAGGAACCATCAGTGCCCATGGTAAATCCTTGAATGATGGAACGAAATAATCGTGGAGCACCTTGGCATCCTTAAACTGTTCAGTATGGGTCTCCCATGTTCCAGCGTTGTAGTCGGTTATAATAAATGGATCAAGAGTATCAAGCGTGAAGTAATTGAGTGCTGAAGCATCCTTGAATGTAACTATATAACTAAGGCTACGAGGGGCACGGAGCTGATAGTCGTCGCCAGAGCTAGTAGATACATTATATTTTTTTCGCTGGAACAGACCATAATCAGCACTCAGGTTGAACGCCATTGCCCAATGGGCATCGCAGAAGAGGTTTAGCACTGCCTCGTGATTTTGTCCTTCAATAAATGGAATGGTATCCTTGTGAAAATATAGCATCTGAGTGTTAATTCCATCATTAAACGACTTGTCAGTGATATATACAGAATCAATATCCTGATAACGGTATCCCACCAATCGAATACATCCAGCAATTTGTTTGGCTGCACCAACAGCAGAGATTGTAACATTAACAGATATCTTGTTCTCGGCTATACGCTCTTGCGAAATACGAAGCACCACATCGTTATAGTCGTAGTCGCCAGGCTCAGGATAGTTTTCCTCAAACAGGAAAGAATAAGTTTGCGGCTTAAGCGAAGAAAGAGGCTTGCCAGTAGTGGTATCAGTAAAGTCTACATAAGTCTGCGATGAGGGCAAGGATGTTACTGTATAATTACCATCGCCATCTACCAAAGCTGCAAAGATGGAGGTCTGCAGATAAGGCACGCTAAGCGATACAGAACCTGACTGACCACTTTTTACAAATACTGTATTCATTAGTTCTGCCGATTTGTCGGTAAGAGGGTCTGCTGTATAGAATCTAAGTTGCTCGTAACTTGAGCCCGATGGCACCTGATAACGTAAAGTTTTTGACTGTGTAAGCATCCACATGTGTTGCTGGTCAACACTATCTACAGCCGAGTAGTAATGTATCAATTCTCCATGTCTCTCTTCGTCGTACACATTCTTGTTGCACGACACCATAGTTATGGAGGTTGCTATGCTAGCTATAAGTGTAATTATCAGACTTTTATGCATAATTTTATTTGTTTTTGCGGCCAAAATTACAAAATAATCTGATATGTGATGCATATTTTCTAAATATTTACAGATTTTAACCATATTATTTGTACAACAAATAAAAAAAAGTGGTAACTTTGCACCCAGAAATCGATTTAGTTACGTAACAATTTTATTAAAGTCTATATGATTAAGAAGTATTTGATAGCAGGGGCAATGGTGTCAGTCCTTGGAGGATTTTTTGCCAGTTGCCAACACGACGAAATCTATGGATCGATAGTCGAAGCTAAGGTAGAGGCCTATAAAGAGGTCTTCAAAGAAGAGTTTGGAACTATTGATTCCAATCAGGATTGGGGATTTGGAACGAATGCTCATAGTAGAGCATCTGTATCGAGAACAAGAGCTATAGCAGCAACTCATGTTTTTGCTACAGCACCAGCAACATCTGATTATAAAACAGATGTACCAGAAGGTGTACCAGCATTGGCAGATCTTACAGACCCATGGGGAGGTCACCAAACATATCATATTATTGAAGAAAATGGATCTTATGCCATCAGCAGTAGTGATTCGGATCTTAAATTCGATAGATATGCCGTAAATGTTTATGTTGTTGGCACAATTGATAATAGGCAGATTGCTAATGGACTTTATTTACATTCAAATAGTACATTGTATCTGACTGCTGGTTCAAAGCTTATTCTTGACGAGTATTCTTTTGGACAGAGTAATGTGAGAATTTATGTAGCACCAGGCGCAACACTTGAATGCACTGGAAAGTTACAGATTTCAACTTCATTGCTTTATAATGCAGGAACAGTAAAGGCTGGAAGTCTCCAAGTAGCTGGTACAGGAAAGGTTTACAACCAAGGTACAATCGAACTTACAGGAGAAATCAGCGTAGAAAACAATGATTCTGAAATAGTAAATGATGGAACAATAACCGCTACTCGACTTCATACAGCAGGTTCAGGACATGTGCAGAATAATGGCGACGTAACTCTGAGTGGAAATACAGACATTGACTCAAACAATAACACTTGGGTAAACAATGGTCACTATCGCACTCAGTACTTTAATTACACTGCTGGTAGTAATGACGTTATCAACAATTGTTTCTTGACAATTGATGAAGATTTCAACATTAATCATGGAGATAATTCAGGTGAATTAGGCTTCCGTATGGACACTGGCGCTGGTGTAGTAACAAAGAACTTCTACGGAGGAGCAACTAAGGACAATGCCCCAGGTTCTGGCCCATTCTACATTTATATGGGCGCAGGTTCTGTGTTTAAGGTTATCAACGAAGCCTATATGAACGCCACCGTTGCCAATTATGGTATTTATGGCCCAACTGACGGTAGCATATATGCAGTATTTCAGGCTAAGGACATTAAGACAAGTAATATTAACCAAGGTTTCGATGTAACCTATGGTGGAAAATTGGCTATCGTGGCTGACACACACTTTGATAGCAATACAGGCTTTACAAGTAATGATGGCCAGGCAGATCATCCAATTATAGCTTTTGCAAACGGTTGTTCAAAGGATAATATCTATATTAATGGAAGTTATCCTAATTTCTCTATTGCCGCGTCAACTTGTAATCCAGGTTTTGGATCAATCACAATTCCTACAGACGATCCAACTACTGGTAAAGTTAAGGTTGAGACAACAACAGAGGTGTACACAACAACTCAGTTGATAGAACAGGGACGTGTGTTCTGCGAAGACTTAGGTAGAGTAAGCAGAAACGACCTTGACTTTAACGATGTAGTATTCGATGCCTATATTTACGAGGTGAAAGAGTACACAAAAACCACTGTTAAGAAAGGTGGAACGATATTTAGCGAGAATGAGGTATTGAACAGCACTTCGTATAAAGCAAATATCATTCTGCTTGCCGCAGGAGGAACATACCCACTGACTGTAGCAGGAACAGAAGTACACACAGCACTTGGCGCATCTAGCACTAACGTTATTGTGAATACTTGTAGTAGCGATGAAGATGCATATAGCAATCCCTACATCAATACTTCGAGTGCCAAGGATTTAGGCTACATTGATGGCATATCAAGTATAAAGGATATACCCGTTATCGTAAAATATACAGATGCTGTTCATGAACTGAGCGCTGAAGTTGGTGAGGCTCCTCAGAAATTCTGTATTAACGCTATTGGCACTAAGTGGGCTAAGGAGCGTAAACAGATAAAAGAGGCTTACACATCATTTAAAGATTGGGTAAATAATTCTAGTATTAAATTCTGGGATGGCGATAAGAATGAAAGTCTGCTTTATAATTGCAGCTGGGATACTTATACCAACAGAAGCACAGAGATCGTATCAGAGACAAAGTCATCTACAACTGTTGAAACAGAAGAGGATGGTGCTACAACTGGAGGTTATGATAATGGCCCAGTGCTGACTCGTCGCAATCATTAATGTTTAACTCCTAATAATGAGAACAAAAGATATGAAAACAAAAAATATATTCAGAATGCTTCTCGTAGCAGTTGCACTGCTCTTGGGAGCTAACAACGTGAAGGCAGATATTATATGGCAAAACTCTAATGGAAGCACCCAAATAGGCATTCCATATGGAACGTTTACAAACGAAATGGAAGGATCCACTCTGCGTTTCACATACTCACTTCAGAGACAAAATGGATGGACACCTCAATATAAGGTTGAAATGTATAGGGGGGGAAATAATGCGCTTGTATTTAGCCAGCCTATTACGGATGATGGTTCGGATGAATCAACATTTGACATTATATTGACACCTGACGTATTTTCAAAAATAAACACAACAGACCAATATAATGTGTGTGGTAATGTGTATGGTTCTTGGGTAAGTATAAAAAAGATAGAGATTTTAAGTGGCAGTAGCACTTCTAAGACTGACGTGACTCTTACATACTCTGCAACCACAGCATCTGCAACCACAGCATCTATTGGTGAGACTCTGGCAAATGCACCTACGCTCTCATCTTCTGTAGAGGGTTTGACATTTACTTACGAATCATCTAACACAAGTGTCGCAGAGGTTAGTACAGAGGGGGTGGTAACAATTAAGGGTGCTGGTACTACCGTAATTAAGGCAAAGTTTGCTGGTGATGACACTTATAATAGTGCAGAAGCAAGCTATACCTTAACTATAACAGAAGCCACTTATTCAGTAACTATAGGTGAAACTACAAATGGTCAGATATCTACTTCGCCAACTACAGATGTTACTGCAGGAACTACTGTTACTATTACAGCTACTCCTAGCGAGGGATATAAACTTTCGACAATTACGGTAACTGGTGCTGATGAGACAAATGTTGAACTTTCAGGTACAGGTAATACTCGTACATTCACTATGCCATCGCAGAATGTAACTGTTAGTGCTACATTCGCAGAAATCGAAACTATAGAGGCAACTATTACGTCTACTACAAGTTTCGCTACCTTCTGTAGCAATAAGGCTCTGGACTTCACTGGCATTAATACCATCGAGGCATACTATGCTAAAACAGTAGAAAATGGTAATGTTTATCTGCTTAGGATATATGGAACAGTTAAGGCCGGAACAGGTCTTGTATTAAAGGGCGCTACAACAAGAATTCCTGTTGCAGAAAGTGGTGATGAACTAGAAGGCAACATGCTTATTGGCGTATCTGCAGATACAGATGTAAATGCCTCAACTGATTATGTTCTTACAGAAAAGAATGGAGTTGCGGTGTTTGCACAGACTGGCGTAAATAAAGCAACAGTTGCTGCAGGTCATGCATACTTGCGCGTTCCTGTTGCCCAGGCTCGTACACGTGCTATTGGTATTGGTGGCGAGGGAACAACTGGAATCGATAATACATTCATTGATAATTGTGAGCAAGGAGAGATGGTTATCTACAACCTAGGCGGACAACGAGTAAAGAATGCAGCAAAGGGCCTCTTCATTATCAATGGTAAGAAAAAGATTCTAAAATAATAGAAATAAGACTTTAATAAATTGTTGGGGAGGGCATCTGCGGGAGCAGGTGCCCTTCTTGTTTTTGGACAAAATGAGCGTGATTAAGGATTATTAACAGTAAGAATCGTTGATGGAACACTATTTTTCGTATTTTTGCAGCGTGAAAATGAGTAATTTGGTTTTCACCAAATACTTTGCATCAAATACTTAAACAAACTAAATTAAGGAGGTGAGGGTCTACGTGAGTAAACGCTCACTTTTTTTATTATTGACGATAATTGCTTGTTTATATCAGAAAAATGATGTAACTTTGCACGCTGATATGGTACTTAATTGGATTTGGGTAGGTTTTTTTATCATTGCTTTTGTTATTGCTGTGATAAAATTGGTATTCTGGGGCGACTTTGATGTGTTCCCAGCCATGATGGATTCTACATTCTCTTCGTCAAAGACAGCCTTTGAGATTTCGCTGGGTTTGACTGGTGTGCTCTCGCTTTGGCTTGGTATCATGAAGATTGGCGAAAAGGGTGGAGTAGTAAACGTTTTGGCAAAGTTGCTGAGTCCTATCTTTACCAAACTGTTTCCTGATATCCCTAAGGGTCACCCCGTTACAGGTTCGATATTCATGAATATCGCTGCTAACATGCTTGGCCTTGATAATGCAGCTACTCCACTTGGATTAAAGGCTATGGAACAGCTGCAGGATCTGAACCAGAAAAAGGATACTGCATCAAATCCAATGATTATGTTCTTGGTGCTGAACACCAGTGGACTCACGTTGATACCAATTTCCATCTTGGTGTATCGTGCTCAGATGGGTGCAGCACAGCCAACGGATATCTTTATCCCTATTCTGCTTGCCACATTCTTCTCTACCCTGGCAGGTATCACAATCACCAGTATCTTCCAGAAGATAAATCTGTTTAATCGTACCATCCTGCTAACCCTTGGTGGAGCAGCCTTGGTGGTAGCTGGTGTTATCTGGGGATTCGGACAGATGGACTCTATACTGATGAACAAGGTAAGCACCAGCGCAGCTAACATAATGCTGATGCTGATAATCATAGCCTTTATTCTGGCAGGAGTCCGTAAGAAGATTAACGTTTATGACGCCTTTATTGAGGGAGCTAAGGATGGATTCACTACAGCTGTTCGCATCATCCCATATCTGGTAGCAATATTGGTTGGCATCGGAGTGTTCCGTGCTTCAGGTGCTATGGACATGCTGATAGATGGCATCAAATATGGTGTTGAGGCTTGTGGCGGAAATACCGATTTTGTAGGAGCCCTGCCTACTGCCTTGATGAAACCTCTGAGTGGAAGTGGTGCCCGAGGCATGATGGTTGATGCCATGACAACCTATGGTGCTGACTCATTCGTTGGTAGATTGAGTTGTATCTTCCAAGGTTCTACTGATACCACATTCTATATTCTTGCGGTTTATTTTGGTAGCGTGGGTATCGTGAAGACACGTCACGCTGTGGCTTGCGGACTGCTTGCCGATTTGGCAGGTATCGTTGCAGCTATCGCAATAGCATACTTATTCTTTGGATAAACAATGGCAAATCTGAAATCATTAGCAAAAGACACGGCTATCTATGGCCTTTCGAGTATCGTTGGCAGATTCTTGAATTATCTGCTGGTGCCACTCTATACGCACTATATGCCTAAGGATTCGGGCGACTATGGCATCAGTACAAATGTTTATGCCTACACAGCGCTTATTCTTGTAATCTTGACATTCGGTATGGAGACAACCTTGTTCCGATATGCCAACGATGAGAGATATAAGTCGGATACCGTTTTCTCAACAGCTTTTGCTACAGTTGGTTCGCTCACGGCAGTGTTCCTGTTGCTGATATTCGGCTTTATCAGCCCTATTAGCAGTGCTTTAGGCTATGCCGAGCATCCTGATTACCTGTTGATGATGGCTGTTGTTGTGGCGCTCGATGCTATTCAGGCCCTGCCTTTCAGCTATCTCAGATATCAGAAGCGTCCCATTCGTTTTGCATCGCTCAAGATGTTGTTCATCCTTATTAACATCGCCTTGAACGTCATCTACTTTGTTTTGCTGGGCAAGACGTCGGTATTCTACGTGTTCTTTATCAACCTGTTGTGTACAGGTCTCGTAACCTTCTTCTTCCTTCCTGATATGTTTCGCATCAAGTGGAAGTTCGACGGAAAGCTGTTGTGCGATATGTTCAGCTATTCATGGCCCATATTGATTCTGGGTATTGCTGGTATTCTGAACCAGGTGGCCGATAAGATTATCTTCCCACTGGTTTATCCTGATGCAGCCGATGCTAATGTGCAGTTGGGTATCTATGGCTCGTGTGTTAAGATAGCAATGATTATGGCCATGATTACCCAGGCGTTCCGTTATGCTTACGAGCCTATCGTATTTGCTAAGAGCAAGGATTCTGATAAGACGCAGTATTACGCTTCGGCCATGAAGTACTTCATCATCTTCACGCTGCTGGCTTTCCTCTGTGTGATGGGTTGGATGCCTGTACTTAAATATATAATAGGTGCCGACTATCGTGAAGGTCTTGGTGTAGTGCCGATTGTGATGATGGCTGAGATCTTTATGGGTGTATATTTCAACCTTTCTTTCTGGTACAAGCTCATCGATAAGACCATCTATGGAGCTTGGTTCTCGCTTGCAGGTTGTATCGTACTCTTGGCAGTCAACATTATCTTTATCCCCAAAATGGGTTATTGGGCTTGTGCTTGGGGTGGACTTGCTGGCTATGGCACAGCAATGGTACTGAGCTACATCGTGGGTCAGAAGAAAAATCCTATACCATACCCAACAAAGGATATCGTATTATATTTCATTGCTTCTATGGCTCTCTTTGGCACGATGAGATGGTTTGCTGTTAATACCGAATGGCCTGAGTGGGCATTGTTCATCCTCAACAACTTCCTGATTTGTGGCTTCGTATATAGAATCATCAAGTGCGACGTGCCATTGTCAAGTCTCCCTGTTATAGGTAAGAAATTCAAGAAAACTAAATAAGATTATGAAAAAGCTTTTTATTACTTTACTTGCCGCATGTGCCCTTACGTCAGCTAAGGCCGATGAAGGCATGTGGACATTGTACAACTTGCCAAACGCCGTTTATGAAACGATGAAGCAGGAGAACTATCAGTTGCCTTATGGAGCTCTCTATTATGGCGACGATGCAGTTAAGAATTGCGTGGTTAACTTTGGCGGATTCTGCTCTGGTGTGGTAGTTTCTCCTGATGGACTCGTATTTACCAACCATCACTGTGGTTTCGAGGCTATCCGTAGTCACTCTACTGTAGAGCACGATTATATGCTTAACGGATTTGTGGCTAACTCTTACGAGGAGGAGTTGCCCAATGAGCGTCTGTTTGTTAGCTTTATGATTGAGCAGAAGGATATTACTTCTTATCTCGACTCACTCGGATTCAATAAGATTGCCCAGTCTAAGCGCTCTCGCTTCGTAGATTCTGTAGAGAACGCAATGAGTAAGGAGATACGTAAGCAGGATCCTACACTCCGTGTTGAGATTAAGCCTTTCTACGAGGGTAACCAGTATTTTCTCACTACCTATCGCGACTATGATGATGTTCGTCTGGTATTCGCTCTGCCTAAGTCTATGGGTAAGTTTGGTGGCGAGACTGATAACTGGATGTGGCCTCGTCAGACTTGCGACTTCTCTGTATTCCGTATCTATGTAGATCCAAAGACAGGTGGTCCTGCCAAGTACTCTAAGGACAATGTGCCTTATCACCCCAAGAAGTGGGCTCCTGTATCGCTGCAGGGCTATGTGCCAGGTTCGTTCTCTATGACTATCGGCTATCCTGGTTCTACCAACCGCTATCTGTCAAGCTATGGCATCCGTGAGCGTCGCGATGCCGAGAATGAGCCACGCTATAAGACTCGTGAGGTTAAGCAAAATATCATGATTCGCCATATGCGTGCTGATGAGGCCGTACGTATCAAGTACGATTCTAAGTACGCCCAGAGCTCCAACTACTGGAAGAATTCTATCGGAATGAACAAATGTATCGATTCCATCGGCCTTATCCAGCAGAAGGCTCAGTTCGAGCAGAAGATCCGTCAGTGGCAGGATTCAACAGGATTCCTGAAGGGAAAGCTTGATTTCGACCTTTTGGAGCGCTTGTATGCCAAGCAGTTCAAGGCCGTTAGAGCTCTTACCTACTTCACTGAAACCTTTGGCAGACGTAGTGCCGATGAGCTGACACGTCGTGCCTATCGTGCTCACAATGGTTCTACCGTAAAGGGCGATGAGAATAAGCCCAAGAGCCAGTACATTGAGTTTGCTGATAATAGCGATGAGTGGGATGAGGCTACTGATAAGGAGATACAGGCTGCAGCTATGAAGTTCTACCGCAATCAGGTTGAGGAGAAATATCTGCCCGACTTCTATCAGGTGGTTGACCGCGACTTTGGTGGCGACTATCAGAAGTATATCAACTATCTGTTCAAGAAGTCGCAGCTGATGAAGAGCGGCAAGAAGATCTATATCAACAAGAAGAGCTTCCAGAAGGATCCTGGTGTGGCCTTTGGCGAGAGCCTTAACAATACTCTGTATACTATCGTAGGCGAGGCTACTGAGGTTTACGATTCTATCGCCATTCAGGAGCGTTATCTGTGTGCAGCCAAGCTGCGCATGGAGGAGGATATGCCTAACTATAGCGATGCCAACTTCACCATGCGTCTTAGCTACGGTCAGGTAGGCGAGTATCTGTTGGCAGGCAAGCCTTCAGGCTATTATACCGCTGCTGAGAGTATCGTTGAGAAGATGAAGCAGGGCGAAAACGGCGTTATCGACTACGAGGCCGAGCCTATCATGAAGGAGCTGCTCTCTGTTAAGGACTTCGGTAAGTACACTGATAAGACCACAGGTAAGATGCACCTCTGCTTCCTGTCGAATAATGATATTACTGGTGGTAATTCTGGTTCACCAATGTTCAATGGCAAGGGCGAACTCATCGGTCTGGCCTTCGATGGCAACTGGGACAGCTTGAGCTCAGACATCTTCTTCGACAAGCAGCTGGCACGCTGTATTGGCGTCGACATCCGCTACGTGCTCTATATGATGGAGACCTGGGGCAAAGCCGACCGCCTTATCAAAGAGATCGGAGCTAAATAAACTAATAAAGCCTCGCGATGGTGCGAGGCTTTTTCAATTATATCAACTGGCTGATTTCTTCTAGGGAGTCAGCCGTTTTTATATACTGTCGCCACTCGCCGCGAATCATGCCTTTGGCTTGAAGATCATCCAGCAGGGCAATCAATTTATTCCAGAAACCTTTCATATTATAAAGGATAACAGGCTTGTGGTGATAGCCGATGGTGCCCGATGCCGCTACGGTAAACACCTCGTCGAGCGTGCCGATACCGCCAGGCAGGGCGATAAACGCATCGCTCTGGTCCATCATCAACTGCTTGCGGTCAGTCAGGTTGTCGCAAGGAATCTCCACATCCACATAGTCGCTGGTACGACCAGACTCCTCTACCTTCATCGGCACTACGCCAATGGTGTGCCCGCCTGCCTCTTTAGTAGCCTTAGCCACGCACTCCATCAAACCCTGGTTTACACCACCATATACAATGCTGTGACCATTTTCTGCTGCCCATCTGCCAAGTTCCTCTGTCATCGTAAAGAACTCTGGATCAATCTGCTGATTTGCTGAACAAAAAACACATATTTTCATACTGAATGCAAAGATAAGAAATAATGTTGAAACGAGGAGATTATTTAACTATAATTATACGCCAAACAAAAACTGCTGGTTGGAGTACTCCCATTGGGCTACGCGAAAGCGGATGAGGTGGGCCAGAAGGACGATAACTTTATGACGGTGGATTTTTGAGAGGCGGACAACTTGGTTAAGGGTAAGTTGTTGAGCCTGCAAGGTATCGATAAGTTTGCGGACGGTGTCTGTATAGGTCATCATGGCGCCTTGTGGCTTTTGAGATTCTCGCCAGATAGCAATATGAACAGGTGAAGCCACGATGTTCTCATCAGCAATACGGATATAGGCACGTTTACGACCTTCGTCGTCGATAGCGCAGATAGGTCGTTTATCTGAAGGCGGAACGGTAGCGATAACGATGGTTCGACCCTCAACATGATAAGTATCAAACTTGATGCTAGCTTGCGGGCGGCAATAGCGATAAGCCGCTTGATGCATCATATAAATCTCCTCTTCATCTCTCACGCCCGACATGTGTCCATCGTCGCGAACACCTATCAACAGTCGTCCACCATCAGTATTGGCAAATGCCGATACCGACTTGGCCAATTTCATCGCATCAGAAACACGATATTTAAAGTCCTGTTGTTGGTGCTCGCCTTCGTTAATAAGGCTCTGTATGTAACGTTTGTCGTCCATTTGAGTTTATACTTGTTAGGCTATTCCTCATTGTACGTTTTGTCCTTCTCGAAGGTGATGCCTTGGTAAAGGGGTTGAGTGCCTTCGTAACTTTCTGGAAGGAAATGGAGTCGGACACCTCGGATATGCTTCTTGGCTTTGAAATCCTTGAGATTGTCAACCTTTTCGCTTTCTATCTCGAGTTTCATCATCCCCCAATCTTCCAAACGCACACGATTACCCTCACGCAGATGGTTGTTAATGACCTCGGCCAGACTAACAAGAATGCCGCGGACATTGGCTGGATGGGTGCCCATGCGCTGAGCCGTTTCATTGACAATCTGTTTGCTCTCAACAGTCTGATAATGAACAGCCACTGCCTTATATTTGCCATAGGTAGGCAGGGTTGGCTTGGTTTCCTTCTTGATTCTGTACTTCATAATACGTTTTGATTGATTATAGTGCAAATGTACACATTTTCTAGAGAATTACAAAGAAATACGATGAAAATATAAAATTCAAACAATTCTATGCAAAATCAATTCAAAGAATAGGAAAAACAACATACACACATACACCAATACTGTATATAATACTGAATAACAGAAGTTTATAAATCTCGTCACATACATCCATCATACACTTAACCTACATCTTACATACACCCTATCTACATTTTGGTACTCAATAGTGATGCAGACAAAATGGAATCTGCTAGATACAAGTATTTAGCTTAAAACTAACAGACAAATTCTCTAGAGAATTTTACCGATTCCTTGCCTATCAGTAATTGCTAGTACGTTATCCAGCAGAAAATTCTCTAGAGAATTTCAGAACGCCCCATAATAGTAACGAATGCTAATGCATGTATACGAATCTGCAACTACACCATCGGACAATATAGATGTAGATAAGGTGTAGTTCAAGTGTATATAAAGTGTATGTGAGGTGTAGTTTAGGTATAGACAAAATAAAGCAAAATTGCATTATTTATAGGGATTTTGAGAAACATGGTGTAGGTATGTATGTAAATTAATAATATTTAGCAGAGAAAGATTTTGTGTTTAAATATCTTTGTTGTACCTTTGCAAGCCCAAACCGTAAACAAGAAGATTATATGAATATTACATTACTTAAAAAAGCAGGTACAAAAGAGGTTATAAACCGTATAGAACTCGCAGATTTGGCGGCAGCCATCAAAAACGGCGTATTTAAGCACACCGTAACACATACCCGCGAGTTGTATCATCTGATGAATCCACATCGTTTGACCGACGGACAGATATCTACCCAGTTAGAAGAGGGCATCAAGTTGCCAAGAATCTGCTTTGCAGCTGACTACATGAAGCGCAAAGGTAAATGGGCGATGATAAGCTATAATAGCTTAGTGGTGCTGGAGGTGAACGACCTTCAGACATACGAAAAGGCCGTTGAGGTGAGGGAATTGGCAAAGAAGTTGCCAGAAACCCTGATGTGTTTTCTTGGTGGATCAGGTAGGAGCGTAAAGATTGTATGCCGAGGCCAGTTGTTTGGAGACGGCTTGCCAACAAGCCAAACCGCCATCAAACAATTCCACATCAATCTATATAATACGGCACGAAGGGCTTATCAGAATCAGTTTGGTTTTGATATCGAGTTCTTGGAGCCTCGATTGGATCGTACCATCTATATGAGCGCCGATCCAGAGATGTGGTTCAATGCTGAGGCACGACCATTCTATGCCGACACAGAGAATCACGACTTGCCTCAGCCTGTTGTGATTAGTCGCGAGGAGGATCATCTGATGCCAGGTCGCACCGTTACCCGCACCTATCACCTCAACTGGACCTTCATTGTTGATACCGTAATGGGGCACTACTTCGAGTTGCCCGACGAAAACAAAGAGGCTACGCTGCTGATGCAAATAGCAGCGATGTGTTTAGACCAAGGCATTCCCCAAGCCCACGCCAAGGGTTTAACTTTGCTGCATCCAGTACTGAATCGCGACAAGCAGTTAGTAGAGAAGATTTTCCAATGCGTTTACAGCGTTCTAGAGCAGGAGGATTTTCGCGAAAAGCACAAGATTCATCCACTAAGAAGCGTGCCAGAGGAAACCATCCAAGCAATGAAGACTGAAATATTTCTGAGCTCCAATTTCGACATGCGCAAAAACCTGCTGACTGGTGTAGCCGAATATCGCGAGAAGTTCAGCGACGATCAACGCTTCAAGCCTCTTACAGAGGAGGTTCGCAACGACATGACATTACGCGCCACAGAGTTAGGACTTAAGGGATGGGACAGAAACGTAAATCGTTTTATCGACTCCACCCGCATCGAACAGTACGACCCAATAAACACCTGGCTCGACAAGCTGCCCGAATGGGATGGGCATGATTATATCTCAGAACTTGCCGCTCGCGTACCAACCTCTCAACCACATTGGCCCAAATACTTAAAGTTCTGGCTGACTGGCATGGTAGCACAATGGCGCGAAAGCGATAAACAGCTGACTGGCAATGCATTAACGCCGCTACTGATAGGCAGACAAGGCTGTGGTAAAACACGATTCTGCAAGATTATCCTGCCTCCAGAGCTTCGTGATTATTACAATGACAAACTGAACTTCAAGAACGAATTCGACTTGAACATCGCCCTGACCAGCTTTGCGCTCATCAATATCGACGAGTTTGATAAGACCACCAACTCTCAGCAGATTGTGCTGAAATACCTATTGTCGTCGAGCGATGTCAAGTTCCGTCCACCATACGGCAAGACCATCAAACTCTATCGCCGCTATACCTCTTTCATTGGTACTACTAATCAGTTGAAACCTCTGGTTGATCCGACTGGTTCGCGTCGATTCGTATGTGTTGGAGTTAATGGCAACATCAACTTCGAGGACAACCTCTACCATGAGCAACTCTTTGCCCAAGCCTTATACCTTTTTTATAGTGGTGAGCGATTCTGGCTGAACGACGATGAAATCAAGACGCTGATAGCAGAGAACGAGCCTTATCAGCACTTGAGCGATTTGGTTGAAATGATTGGCGAGACCTTCCAACAGCCGGCAGATCCGAAATCAGGCAAGTGGTGGAGTCTGGCAGAAATCAGCGCTGTACTAACTAATCGTTATCCCAACTACGATCCAGAAACGCCCTTCAAGAAGATTGGCAACACGCTGAACGACATCCGATTCAACTTCAAGAGCCGCCGCACCAAAAAGCATATGGAATATTGGTTAATGGAGAAATAAAATTCCATTCCAAAAGCCATATACCAGCGCACATGATCTGGTAAAACTATTGCAATCACGTGGTTTAACAGTTGCTGATACAGCAAAAGCAGAGAAATACTTGAGTATATAGGTTACTATCGTTTGTCGGCCTTGCAAATTGCTCCATTCGAATCATGGCTTACAATTATTGCATTGACAAGAAATTCGTGCTGTCATCACGAAGAAATCTGGATCAATCTGCTCATTTGCAGAACAAAATACACATATCTTCATAATGATTGCAAAGATACAACTTTTTTATAAAATAACTTGGAAGTTACTGATTATTTTCCTATATTTGCCATCAAATTACTATTGATTCTAAAACCTAAGCGATTATGAAAAAGATTCTATTATTGATGATGGCGATGATGGTGCTAGGTAGCACTAATGCCAATGCACAGGGTTTCCTGAAGAAACTAAAGCAGAAAGCCGAGAATGCTGTTGGCAAGGCCGTAGTTGGCAAGGCCGTAGTTGGCAAGTCGGCAGAAGAGGCTGAGAAAGAAGCCCAAAAGTACCAAGAAGAAGCAATGGCTCAGTATGGCATCGATGCTGATGAAAAAGAGAAAGACAACACTCCTGTTGTGCCTAAAACTACAGATCTGATTCCAAAGAAATCACAATCCACACTTATCTGGGATGGTGTAGTTTCCCCAAGCAAAGCATCTTCAGCTCAAGCATTGTTGGCTGAATTGCCACCTTTGCCTTCTGCAGAAAAGATAGCGAAGAGCACCACAGAAGAACGTAATGCCTACTACAGCAAGATTCAGGCCGTAACACTGCGTGTAGATATCCTTCAGAAGAGTCAGAGCGAAGGCGGATGTTCGGATGCCGATATAGAGGCCGAGCGAATAAAGTGGGAGAAGAAACTACAGAATTTGTTTGGTCTTACCGCTGAGGAAATGGCAATCCTGCAAAGTGACAATGCTTCGGACGCACAACGAGAAGCCGTGACGGAAAAGATGTTGCAAAACAAGATGGGCTTAAACATGAACGACCCAGAGATGGCTAAGTTCGAGAAAATGAGTGAGAAGGAACAGGAAGACTATATCATGAAGCATCCTGAGTTCATCCAGAAGATGCAGAAGATTGCCACCAAAGCCAGGACCTTCTCTAACGAAGCGCAGCAACTCACTGCGGGCGTAACCACGATGGAAGAAAAGGTGGCCAAACTGAATAAAGACCGTCTGGCATTCGAAGAGCGCGAGCTGAATCATAACTATGATATGGTGAAAGCGAAATATAACGACCGTCTGCAGAAGATATACAATCAGATCTTCGCCACCAACGATCAGGCTCAGATAGATGCTCTCTATGAGCAAGCTGATGCTCTGCTACTTGAGTATCGCATAAAAGCCGCCACAGAGTATCGCGCCTCGCTGCAACGCAGAATCAATAAGGAAAAAGAGTATGTGACCGAGTGGAATAAGATTATGCAAGAAGCCGTAGCTGATGGAACTATCCCAGAATGCACTCTTAATCGCAGCGATCTGAATCTGGTGACGAACGTAGCAAACGACCTGAACGAAGCTTATAAGGATTTGCCAGAACTAGATGCTTCGCCCGTTCAGAAGGAGACCGTTTTCACCCTACCTAATGGCTACAACTTTGGCTGGTGGGAGAGTTTCTGGTATATTGGCGATGTATCAAAGATGGTAGGCAATGGCGGCAAGAACGTTGGTTCTGTGATGCCACTTCTGGCCTTCAACGACAAGGACGGCACCTATGGAAAGGTGGTAAATGGCAAGTTCCAGAAGATCAGTGAGAAGGAACTTGATGAAATAAACCAGAAGAACAGCAAGGCTGGTAACAAGCGTTGGGCCCAGGGAGCCAAACCACCTTACGGCACCTATAAGAGTCGTAGTGGCAAGCGAACCGTTGAGTATAACGAAGGTTCTGGCGACATTGTAATCAGCGGTATGACTTACTTCTTCCCCATCTCATTTACAGCATCGGCAGATAAACTGCAATGGGTAGAGATGAAGGACAATAAGTTGCTGCTTTGCACCTATAAACTCTAAATGATTATACGCAAGATTATAACCCTACTATCGCTGCTGCTCACACTGGGCAGCAGCATAGTTTTCTCAGCCAATTACCAGCATGAATTTGGCGACGACTGGACGCAGGCAGAAACATTCGTTCGCGAGCATCATTCTGATTGGAAACCGATATTCGACGAATTCGGAGTAGACGCCCGTATAGCCGAAGCTATCGTTTTCCCAGAACTTATTCGCTACAGCCATTGGCAAGATGCCATCGAGACGGCAACCGTCAAAGGTGTTTACGTATCAGGAGGGAGCGAAAAGGCCAACTTTTCCATTGGGCGATTCCAGATGAAACCTTCATTTGCCGAAGAGATCGACCAAGAGTGGAACCAGTCTACATTGGCTAGCGAGTTTGGTTTCAAATTCGATGTGCGTAATAATTCTGATGCCCGTAGCAGTCGTGTAAAACGGCTAGGCACCATCGAGGGCCAATGCCGATATTTGGCCATTTTCATCCGTTTGATGTATCTGCGCCATCCAAAACTCCAATCGCTTTCAGCCAAGCAACAAGTTCGCTTTCTGGCTACAGCCTACAATCGCAACCATCGGGCCACCTGGCAGCAGATTATCGCTCAGCAGAAACATAAGACCTTCCACACTGATCTGCTGAAAACCCGCCACACAAAAACCTATCGTTATTGTGAGATTTCTGTAAGATGTTTTTTGAAAAATACTTGTTCATCTCGATAAAAATATATATCTTTGCAAAATTTTAAATATAAATACAAAATCAAAATGAAAAAACTATTATTATCAATGGTAATGAGTGCATGCGTTGCAACAGGGTTTGCACAAAAGACATTAGTTCTCTATTATTCAGAGAATGGTACAACCAAGACCGTAGCAGAAGAACTGCAGAAACAACTGGGTGCCGACATCGAGACTGTGGAGGCTGTTGAGGCTTATACAGGCGATTTTCAGGCAACTATCCAGCGTGGAAATAAGGAGCGCGAGAGCGGCCAGTGGCCTGCTATCAAGCCCCTCAAGAAGAAGATTGCCGATTACGACGTAGTCTTCTTAGGATACCCCATCTGGTTTGGCACATATGCCAATCCGATGGTAACACTCGTAAAAGAGCAGGATTTTGCAGGAAAGACCATCGTGCCTTTCTGCACCTTTGGAAGCGGCGGATTGAACACATCATCGGCCGACCTGAAGAAGGCCCTGCCAAAAGCTAAGATCGAGAAGGGTTATGGCGTACGTACAGCCAGAGTGGCTAAGGCTGCTAAGGAGCTGAACCGCTTCTTGATAGAGAATGGATATAAGAAGGGTAGCGTAAAGAAGTTGGCTGATTACTCAGAACAGAAGCCCGTTACTGCTGCTGAGAAGGCTCTGTTTGATGAGGCTTGCTCAAGCTACCAGTTCCCCTTAGGAACCCCCGAGACGGTGGGTAAGCGTGCGACAGATGACGGCACTGACTATAAGTTCAGCGTCAAGAGTCGCGGCATGGACGGCAAAGAGGCAACCTCGACCATCTACGTGACGGTAGAGAAGGGCGCCAAGGCCGAATTTACTGAAGTTGTAAGATAAAATTAATGAAGACATTTGAAGAATTAGGTGTTTGTGAATCGATACGCAAGGCTATCGATGAGTTAGGTTTTGTACATCCCATGCCAGTACAGGAGGCGGTGATTCCGTATCTGCTGGCTAACGAAAACGATGTGATAGCACTGGCCCAGACGGGTACAGGAAAAACAGCTGCATTCGGCATACCCCTGCTGGAGCGCATAGACACATCGCGCAGAGAGACACAGGCGTTGGTGCTATCGCCAACACGTGAGCTATGCTTGCAGATTGCCGATGATCTGCGCGACTTTGCCAAGTATATGGACGGCGTGCATGTGGAGGCTGTTTATGGTGGCGCTGCGATAGAGCCACAGATGAGAGCCCTGAAGAAGGGTGTAGAGATAATTGTGGCCACACCAGGTCGACTGGTTGACCTGATGCATCGTGGCAAGGCCGATTTGAGCAAGGTTACCAATATTGTGCTCGACGAGGCCGACGAGATGCTTAATATGGGCTTCTCGGATAGCATCAACGAGATATTCGAGTCGCTGTCGGATGATCATCACACACTGATGTTCTCGGCCACCATGAGTAAAGAGGTGGAGCGTGTGGCCAAGAAGTATCTGAAGGACTACAAAGAGATAGTTGTGGGCAGCCGTAACGAGGGCGCAGAGAGTGTGAATCACATCTATTATATGGTGAACGCCAAGGATAAGTATCTGGCTCTGAAACGTATTGTAGACTACTATCCACGTATATTTGCCATCATCTTCTGTCGTACCAAGGTGGAGACACAGGAGGTGGCCGATAAACTCATAAAAGATGGCTATAACGCTGAGTCGCTGCATGGTGACCTTAGTCAGCAACAGCGTGACCTGACGATGCAGAAGTTCCGTAACCACCTTACTCAGTTGCTGGTGGCTACAGATGTGGCTGCACGTGGCTTGGACGTAGACGATTTGACACACGTAATCAACTTCGGATTGCCTGATGATATCGAGAGCTATACCCATCGCTCTGGTCGTACAGGCCGAGCAGGAAAGAAGGGTACATCAATCTCTATCGTACATAGTCGCGAGAAGTTCAAGATCCGCAATATCGAGAAGATTATCGGTAAGGAGTTTGTGAAGGCAGAGATTCCATCGGCTGAGGAAATCTGCAAGAAGCAGCTCTACAAGGTGATGGACCAGATTGTAAAAACGGATGTTGACGACGAGGAGATAGCTCCATTTATGCAGGATATCAATCGCTACTTTGAGTATATCGACAAGGAGGAGCTTATCAAGAAGATTGTATCGCTTGAGTTTGGTAAGTTCCTGGCTTACTATGCCGAGGCTCCTGAAATTGAGGCAGTAGTGCCCGATAGAAAAGAGAAAAAGCCTCAGAGCGATAAGCAAAAACTGCAGAATAGAGCCCAGAAGGGTTATCGCCGACTGTTTATCAACCTTGGTAAGCGTGACGGTTTCTATCCTGGTGAGCTGATGCAGACGTTGAATCGCTTTGTAGGTGGTCGTCAGGAGGTTGGACATATCGATCTGCTTGACTCTATCTCGTATTTCGAGGTGCCTGAGAAGGATGCCAAGAAGGTGATGATTCAGCTGACGGGTATCCGTCATAAAGGTAAGACGGTGCGTTGCAACGATGCCGATGAGGGTGGAAAGGCGCCAGAAGGCAAGAAATCGTCAAAACAGCGTCGCCCAAAGAAGGATAACTGGCGTGAGCTGATGAAAAAGTCACCGAGAGATCTCAAGGGCTCTGAGCCAGACTTTAGCGAAGAGGGGTGGGCTATGCGCAAACCTCGTAAAAAGAAGAAATAGAAATGAAAAAGCCTCGCAAATCGCGAGGCTTTAATATTTTATTTGATAAGGCTGTCGGCCAATTGCTCTAGCAGCGCTTCGTCTGCAGCCTTCATGCGAGAGCGGATGGTGACCATCGGCTCAACGATTTCACAGTCTTTCAATCCCTCAATCATCGAGCGCATCACCTTGCCTGCTGTTGGTGCCCAACTGCCGTTTTCGATGATGCCGAAGCGACGCTTCTGATAGTTCTTGATTTGCAGGTGATAGAGAAAGTCGTGCATCACAGGGAATACGCCTGCGTCGTAGCTCGATGCTGCTACTACAACGGTAGGATAGCGGAATGCGTCCTCAATGACTTCGGCCATATCGTCGCGACTCAGGTCGCTCACTACTACTTTTGGGGCACCTTTCTGGCGCAGGATCTCGCCCAGACGCTCGGCAGCAGCAGCTGTTCCGCCATGAATGCTGGCGTAGGCTATCAATATACCTTCGCTCTCAGGCTCGTACTTGCTCCATGTGTCGTATAGTTTGATGGCAGCAGAAAGCTGTTCGCCCTTAAGCACAGGACCATGTAGCGGACAAATGGCCTGAACATCAAGTTTTGCCAATTTCTTCATAACCATCTGTACCTGTGAACCATACTTGCCGCAGATATTAAAATAGTAGCGACGCGCCTCGCAGGCCCAATCGTCAGTCTCATTGACCAGAGCTCCGAATTTGCCGAATGCATCGGCAGAGAATACTACTTTGTCCAAACTATCGTAGCTCATGATGACCTCTGGCCAGTGTATCATTGGGGCTCCGATGAAATGAAGCTCATGACGGCCCAGTGAGAGTGTATCGCCCTCTTTTACAGTCATCACACGACCTTCAAAATTAACGCCCTCGAAAAAGTTGGGCAGCATTTTTGCGGCCTGAGCGCTGCATACGAGCTGCAGGTTAGGGTAGGTCTCCAATGTCCAGGCAATGAGCGCAGCATGGTCTGGTTCCATGTGGTGAGCCACCAGATAATCAGGCTGGCGACCGTTTAGTGCCTCCTTCAGGTTTGCCTTCCACTCTTCACCTTTGCGACGGTCGGCAGTATCTAGTACTGCAATCTTCTCATCGTCAATGAGATAGGAATTATAACTCATGCCCTCGGGCACTACATACTGGCTCTCAAACAAATCGATATCAAGATCGTCAACACCGATATACTTAATGCTATTACTCATCATATTATTAATTGTTATTTGTTTTCTTCCATTTCCTTTAGTGCCATCTCCAGTTCCTGATGCTTTTTCTCGCCAAATGCTTCATCAACGCTATTATTGATGCTACTACATACATTGGCTGCAAACTGGTTAGCCTCGCTGATGACTGCATCCCAAACATCCTCAGCAACACCCTCTTCAAGCATCTCGCGAGTAACGCCATACTTGATGAGTCCATATACAAAGCCGGCATTAAAGTTATCGCCAGCACCTATGGTGCTAACGGTCTTTGTATCAGGAACGGCATACTGCTTGGCAAATCCGCCCTTGGCTCTGAACTCGATTGGAGCTCCGCCCTGGGTGTAGATGAAGTTCTTGCAATAGAAATCAATCTGTGCACGATATACGCTATCGGCATCGGTCTTGTTGAACATTACTTCAAAGTCTTCTGAACTACCACGGATGATATCGGCCAACTCAAAGTTCTCAAGTATGTTTGCTGTTACCTTTACAACCTCGTTCTTGTGCGATGCACGATAGTTAACATCGTAATAGAGTATGGCTCCCTTCTGGTGGGCATACTCAAGGAATGCCTGCATCTGTGGGCGAATGACCGGGTTGATGGCATAGAACGAGCCAAACATCACAATGTCATTGGGCTGGATGTCGGGTGTAACAAACTCCAAGCGGTCGTGTGGGTGGTCTTTATAGAATATGTATTCTGCATCGTTGTTCTCGTTGAGGAATGCCAACGATATTGGCGATTTTGCCTCTGGATATACACTGATATTAGATGCGTCTACATGGTTTTGCTCCATAAAGCTGATGATTCGCTTTCCTACGCGGTCATCGCCGGTCTCGCTGATAAAAGACGCATTGAGTCCTGCTCGTCCCAGCGAAATAAGACCATTGAACATAGAACCTCCTGGAACAGCTCCAACGGGCTGCTCGTCTTTGAAGATTATATCGAGGATTGTTTCTCCTATTCCTATTACTTTTCTCATGTGTTTGGTATTTGTGGGTGCAAATATACGAAAAAGAATTGTAACTATAGCACGTTGGCACAAAAAAAATCGGCACTGCTTGCGCAATGCCGACCTTACTTATATAGCTTTGTATTAATCAGCTACGAGTGTGAAGCGCTGGAAAGCAACGATCTTAAGATCCTTGTCCTGCTTAGCGAGCCACTGAGAAACAGTAGCCTTGTCGCCATCACCGAACTGGAACTCCTGATCAACCAGACAGTTCTCCTTCTTGAACTTCTCAACGCGGCCCTTAGCGATACCCTCAATCATAGGCATCTTCAGGTTAGCCTCGCCCTCAACCTTTGCATCAGCAATGATCTTGCGAGCCTCGTCAGCCTGCTCCTGTGTCAACCAGCCCTTAGACATGTTGCTCTCGATGTGATCCTCAGAATCAACAAGGTTGGGGTTCAAACCAGCCTTCTTGAGCTTCATATCAACGAACTTCTGTACCTGCTCGAGCTTAGACTTCTCAACGGCAGTCTTGTACTCCTCGTCGAGAATCTTTGGATCGATGCTCTGAGCGTCGAGAGCTACTGGCTTCATTGCAGCTACCTGCATAGCTACCAGGTGACCCTGCTCAGCAGCTGGCTTGTTGGTCTGAACCATGGTGCACAGAGTGTTCTTGCCCATGTGGTTGTAAACCTCGATGTTCTCACCCTCGAGAGTCAGGTAGCCATCAAGCTCCATCTTCTCACCAGTGATACCAGAGCGCTGAGTAACAGCATCCTGAACCTTCTGACCGTTAGCCAGAGTAAGCTCCTTAACAGCCTCAACATCCTTAGCCTTAGCAGCGATAGCAGCGTCGAGGATGCTCTGAGTAAGAGCGATGAAATCGGCACCGTTAGCTACGAAGTCGGTCTCGCACTTAAGGGCGATCATAGCAGCGAAGCCATCAACGCACTTAACGAGTACACAACCATTAGATGTCTCACGGTCGCTACGCTTTGCAGCGATAGCGAGGCCACGCTCACGGAGAAGCTCCTTGGCCTTGTCGAAGTCGCCCTCAGCCTCGGTCAGAGCCTTCTTTACGTCAGCCAGACCAGCACCTGTCATAGCGCGAAGCTTCTTGATATCGTCAATTGAAATAGCCATTTTAATGTTTAATTTTTTAATATTTAATCTATTAATTTATTACTCAGCAGCAGCCTCAGCCTCAGCCTTTGGCTCAGCGTCCTTGCGAGCCTTGCGTGCTGCACGCTTTGGCTTAGCCTCCTCAGCAGCCTCAGCCTGAGCATCAGCAGCCTTCTCGTCGGCCTTCTCTACCTTACGCTCCTCGATACCCTCGGCGATAGCGGTGCAGCAGGCATTCAGGATAGCCTCTACAGAGTCTTTAGCATCGTCGTTAGCAGGGATAACGAAGTCGATATTGTTAGGATCAGAGTTGGTGTCAACGATTCCGAATACGGGGATACCCAGACGGTTAGCCTCACGAACGGCAATGTTCTCCTTCATTACGTCTACAACGAAAAGTGCGCTTGGCAGACGGGTCAGATCAGCGATAGAACCAAGGTTCTTCTCAAGCTTAGCACGCTGACGAGTGATCTGCAGCAGCTCGCGCTTAGAGAGGTTAGAATAGGTACCATCCTGCATCAGACGGTCGATGTTCGCCATTTTCTTAACGGCCTTACGGATTGTAGGGAAGTTGGTGAGCATACCACCTGGCCAGCGCTCGATAACGTATGGCATGTTGATGCTTGCAGCCTTCTCAGCAATCACTTCCTTTGTCTGTTTTTTAGTAGCGACGAACAGAATTTTCTTGCCACTCTTGGCAATCTGCTTCAGTGCCTCAGCAGCCTCGTCAACCTTGGCTACTGTCTTATGCAGGTCGATGATATGAATACCGTTACGCTCGGTATAGATGTATGGAGCCATTGCTGGGTTCCACTTACGCTTCAGGTGACCGAAATGACAGCCAGCCTGCAGCAACTGTTCAAAATTTGTTCTTGACATTTTCTTAATTCCTTTAAATTGTTTACTTTCTTTTTAATTCTATTGTCCAGAATCAGCCAAATGGTAGTTGGGTGATAGGTGTTGGGTGTTGGTTATTACCCATTCCCTTCCAAATCCAAATGGTTTAGATACTAAACTGTTCAGTTATCTCTGGTTTGGGGCACGCACTGAGTATCATCAAACACCCAACACCTATCACCCAACACCAAAAGATATTAACGCTTACTGAACTGGAAGCGACGACGTGCCTTTGGACGACCTGGCTTCTTACGCTCAACCTCACGGCTATCACGTGTCATGAATCCGGCATCCTTCAGCTTCTTCTTATCCTCTTCGTTGATCTTCACGAGAGCGCGAGCAATTGCGAGACGCAGTGCCTGGCTCTGACCAGTGAAACCACCACCATCGAGGTTTGCCTTGATGTCATACTTCTCAGCTACTTCGAGCAGGTTCAGTGGCTGCTTAACCACGTACTGCAGGATAGCTGATGGGAAATATACCTCTAAATCTTTCTTGTTGATCGTAATCTTGCCAGTACCCTCAGTTACATATACACGGGCTACAGAGCTCTTACGACGACCTATTGCGTTAATTACTTCCATCTTTCCTTATTATTTATACTGGTTAATATCAATAGTCTTTGGCTGCTGAGCGGCATGTGGATGCTCGGTACCCTCGTAGATGAAGAGGTTGTTCAGCAGGCTGCGTCCCAGAGGACCCTTTGGCAGCATACCCTTAACGGCATGGCGAAGCATCTTCTCTACACCACCGTTCTTCTTGCGAAGCTCAGCAGGAGTGTTGAAGCGCTGACCACCAGGATAACCTGTGTAGCGGGTATAAACCTTATCGGTCTCTTTCTTACCAGTGAAAACTACCTTATCGGCGTTGATAAGGATTACATTGTCACCACAATCAACGTGTGGAGTGAAAGTTGGCTTGTACTTTCCGCGGATCAGCTTAGCTACCTTTGAAGCGAGACGACCAACAACCTGGTCTGTGGCATCGATAACCACCCACTCCTTCTTTGCTGTTTCCTTGTTTACAGAAAGTGTCTTGTAACTCAAAGTGTTCATTTTTAAATTTACTACTAAAAAACAGTTTAACTTATTAATTAATGTACGCGCATAAACCCACATCCGAGGTCTAACTCCCGGCTGTTAGTCTAACGTCGCACCCGTAGGGCTGATTCCCTGACGGGGATCATTGAAACGCTGATTCACGAACCGCTATGCCCGGCCAAAGACACCGCTATTCACACAACATTTCACGGGGATTCTAAGTCTCTCCCCTAAATCGGTGTGCAAAGGTACTAACTATTTTTATTATATAATGTACGCGCAAAAGAAAAAAGCGCCAAATTTAGAGAAATTTAACGCTTTTCTTTATTTTTAAGATTTCTTTCTTAGAAATCCATGTTGTCTAGCGAATCGCTGAAGTCCTTTGGCTGTTCCTCTTTTGGAGCCTCATTCTGCTGCTCAGGACGAGGGCGACGCTCACCACGATCATGACGATCACCACCACGACGGTCGCCACGGTCTGGACGACGATCACGGCGCTCACCGTTACGCTCTGGGCGCTCACGACGCTCACCACGAGCTGGACGCTCAACATAGTCAGCTGGCTTCTCAATCAGTACACGATGTGAGAGCTTGTACTTACCAGTCTTAGGATCGATTTCGAGCAGCTTAACCTGGATGTGGTCGCCTTCCTTGATACCAGCCTCTTCAACTGTCTCAAGGCGCTTCCAGTCGATCTCGCTGATGTGCAGCAGACCGTCCTTGCCAGGCATAATCTCTACGAAGCATCCGTAAGGCATGATAGAGCGAACTACACCGTCGTAGATCTCACCAACCTCTGGGATTGCAACGATAGCCTTGATCTTGCCGATTGCAGCATCGATGCTATCCTTGTTAGGAGCAGATACCTGAACCTTACCTACACCGTCAACCTCGTCGATAGTGATGGTAGCGCCAGTATCCTCCTGCATCTGCTGGATAATCTTACCACCAGGGCCAATAACAGCACCGATGAACTCCTTAGGAATCTCGAGCTGTACGATACGTGGAACCTGTGGCTTCATCTCTGCACGTGGCTCAGCGATTGTGTCGGTGAGGCACTTCAGGATGTGCTCACGACCAGCCTTAGCCTGCATCAGAGCCTTCTCGAGGATGTCGAAGCTCAGACCGTCGCACTTGATATCCATCTGGGTGGCTGTCAGACCGTCCTTTGTACCAGTGGTCTTGAAGTCCATATCGCCCAGGTGGTCCTCGTCGCCAAGGATATCGCTGAGTACAGCATACTTATCTTCACCAGGATTCTTGATCAGTCCCATTGCGATACCAGAAACAGGCTTCTTCATTGGAACACCAGCGTCCATCAGGGCGAGTGTACCAGCACATACTGTGGCCATTGATGAAGAACCGTTTGACTCGAGGATCTGGCTTACCAGACGTACTGTGTAAGGGAAGTCCTCAGGAATCTGGCCCTTCAGTCCGCGCCATGCCAGGTGGCCGTGACCAATCTCACGACGACCTACGCCGCGCTGAGCCTTAGCCTCACCAGTACAGAATGGTGGGAAGTTATAGTGAAGCAGGAAGCGCTGGTAGCTCTTGTCGAGTACGTCGTCAACCATTTTCTCATCAAGCTTAGTACCGAGAGTACAGGTAGAGAGTGACTGTGTCTCACCACGCGTGAAGATTGCGCTTCCGTGAGGCATTGGCAGAGGAGAAACCTCGCACCAGATAGGACGGATCTCATCAGTCTTACGACCATCGAGACGGATACCCTCGTCGAGGATACAACGGCGCATAGCGTCGCGCTCAACGTCGTGGTAGTAGCGATCCATCATGGCCTCGTACTCGTCCTTTGAGATCTCAGAGTCAGCAGTGATCTCGGGATGAGCCTCGAAATACTTCTCCTTGAAGTCTGCCAGCAGTTTCTCGAAAGCGTCGGCACGGTCCTGCTTGGGCAGCGCCTGCTTGGTGATGTCGTAGGCGGGCTGGTAGAGTTCCTTGTTCATCTGCTCGCGCAGTGCCTCGTCGTTCACCTCGTGATTGTACTCACGCTTCACGTCCTTGCCCAGCTCCTTTGAGAGCTCAGCCTGGAGTTCGCACATAGGCTTGATAGCCTCCATAGCGGCTTTAAGGGCGCCGATCATATCCTGTTCTGACACCTCTTTCATCTCACCCTCTACCATCATGATGTTCTCGGCCGAAGCACCAACCATGATATCCATATCGGCCTCCTTCATCTGCTCGAAGGTTGGGTCGATAACGTACTCACCGTTGATACGGGCTACACGAACCTCACTGATGGGGCACTCGAAAGGAATGTCTGAGCATGCCAGAGCAGCTGAAGCAGCAAAACCTGCCAGAGCGTCGGGCTGGTCAACACCATCTGCTGAGAGCAGCATAACATTTACAAATACCTCTGCGTGATAGTTCGAGGGGAAGAGTGGGCGGAGCACACGGTCCACCAGTCTTGATGTCAGGATTTCGTTGTCGCTGGCTTTGCCTTCGCGCTTGGTAAATCCGCCGGGGAAACGTCCGGCTGCACTGTACTGTTCACGATAATCTACCTGCAAAGGCATAAAATCTGTTCCGGGAACTGCATCTTTTGCGGCACAAACAGTGGCTAGTAGTACGGTGTTGTTCATCTTCAACATGACAGCACCATCGGCCTGTTTTGCCACTTTCCCGGTTTCAATGGTGATGGTTCTTCCATCAGCCAATTGAAGGGTCTTCGTAATTACGTTCATCTTGTTTAAAACATCTAATATATATAAAACAGGCGCAAAGTTACACATAATTATATTAATAAACGAGAAAACTCAATATTTTTTTTAATTTTTCACTATTCACTATTCTCTATTCAGCAAAAAAATTATATCTTTGCACCCGCAAAACGTAAATTCTAATTAAAAATGAAACATATTTATAAAGCTGCAGTCGTGGTTTTGGCTGCATTATCAGTTGCCTCGTGCAACAACAATAAGTTTACCGTTGAGGGCCAGATTTCTGGCGCCAAGGATTCTGTGCTTTATTTTGAAAATGTGGGACTTGAGGGTATCAATGTTCTTGACTCTGTAAAGTTAAGTGATTCGGGTGACTTCTCGTTCAGTCAGGATGCTAATCAGGCTCCTGAGTTCTATCGTCTTCGCATTGCCGACCAGATTATCAATGTGAGCATCGACTCTACCGAGACTGTTCAGGTGAAGGGTCAGTATCCTGGTATGGCATCAAATTATACCGTTAGCGGTTCTGATAACTGCGATAAAATCCGTGAGTTGGCTCTTAAGCAGATTGATTTGCAGGCCAAGGCTATTGCATTGCAGAGTAACACCGAACTTGGTATTGTAAAGGCTAACGATAGTATCCAGACTCTTATCGATGCCTATAAGGACGAAGTTAAGCGTAATTACATCTACAAGGAGCCTTATAAGGCTTATGCATATTTTGCGCTGTTCCAGGCTATTGGCAATTATCTCATCTTTAATCCACGCAGCAACAAAGAAGATATCAAGGCGTTTGCCGCTGTTGCTACTAGCTGGGATACCTATTATCCACATGCAGAGCGTGGTCAGAACTTGCACAATATTGCTATCGAAGGCATGAAGAACCAGCGTATTGTAGAGTCGCAGAATGCTGATATTCAGGTAGATGCCAGCAAGGTTCAGGAGGCTGGAGTACTGGATATCGCTCTTCTTGACAACAAGGGCGTGATGCGTCATCTTACCGACCTGAAAGGACAGGTGGTTCTGCTCGACTTCCATGTTTTTGCTATGGATGAGTCGCCTGCTCGTATCATCACTCTGCGCGAACTTTATAATAAGTATCATGCTCAGGGACTTGAGATTTTCCAGGTTAGTCTGGATTCTGATGAGCACTTCTGGAAGCAGCAGACTGCAGCTTTGCCTTGGATCAGCGTTCGCGATGAGGACGGTGTGAACTCACAGCGCCTCACACTGTACAACATCCAGGCTGTTCCTGATTTCTTTATTATCGACCGTGGCAACAATCTTGTTAAGCGTGCCGCTCAGATAAAAGATCTTGAGGCAGAAATTAAGGCGCTTCTCTAAGACTTGATATCTAGGATATAAAAAGCAGGGAACTGTAAATCCCTGCTTTTTTTGAACAGATTGAAAAGGTTTTGAACGAATCGGAAAACAACAATCTCTTTTTGAACAACAGCGAAAATTAAACGAACACAGTAGAAAGGTGTTTTGTCTATCTCTTTGTAATTTTGCACCCACAAACCAGAATTTGTAATAACTAAAAAATATAATTCTAACAATGAAAATTTCGTTTCATCAAATTAGTTTGGTTGTGATGACTGTAGCAATGTCGTTCGGCTGCAGTCATAGCGTGTCGGCCCAGCATCTTAGGGCAGATAACATCGATGAGGTAGTGAAGGCGATGACTCTCGAAGAGAAATGCCATATGGTGCTGGGACGCGGCATGCACTTCAACGACGAAGCTAAGTTCCCAGGAACAGCTGGTAGTACTTTCTCGGTTAATCGTCTTGGTATTCCTGAGACTTATTGCGCTGACTCTCAGCAGGGTTTGCGTATGAATGCTACACGTGCGTGGGATCATAATGATTATTACCCAACTGACTTTGTTGCTTCTATGACACTCGCCTCTACTTGGGATCGCGAGGCTGCATTCAAGGTTGGTCAGGGTATAGGTAATGAGGTACGTGAGTTCGGACTCGACTGGATTCTTTCTCCAGCAATGAACCTTATCCGTAATCCGCTGTGCGGACGTAATCACGAGTATTATTCAGAGGATCCATACCTCTCGGGAACTATTGCTGCAGGCTATGTAAAGGGCGTTCAAAGTGAAGGTACAGCTGCCAGTCCAAAGCATTTTGTAGCAAACAACCAGGAGACTAACCGTAATAATAACATCTCTCAGGTATCTCAGCGTGCACTCCGTGAGATTTATCTCAAGGCATTCGAGATTATGGTTAAGGAGAGTGATCCTTGGACAATCATGACATCGTATAACAAGCTTAACGGCCCTTATGCAGTTCAGAATCGTGAGCTGCTTACCACCATTGTTCGCGACGAGTGGGGATGGAAGGGTATGTTTGTAAGCGACTGGAATGCCGGAGACGATGCCGTAGCTGCGATGATGGCTGGTAATGATATGCTGCAGCCAGGTCAGGACAAGCAATATAAGGCTATCTATGAAGCAGCAAAGAGCGGTGAACTTCCTATGGAGGTGCTCGATGCTAACGTAAAGCGTATATTGGAATATGTAGTAAAGACTCATAACTTTAAGGGATATAAGTATAACAATGAACCAGACTTGAAAGCTCATGCTCAGGTGGTTCGTGAGGTAGGTGCTGATGGTATCGTACTGCTTAAGAATAGTGGTATCCTGCCTCTCGCTGGCAAGCGTGTAGCCCTGTTCGGATGCACTTCTTACGATTGGATATCTGGTGGTTCTGGATTTGGTGGTACATCTGTTGGCCACTATACAGTATCTCTGGTAGAGGGAATGCGTTCTGCAGGATATGAAGTGTATAAGCCATTGATTAATACTTATACCCAGCACATTGCTGCTGAGGAGAAGCGCTTGTTCCCTAATGGTCGTCCCCCATTCTCGCTGATGCCACCAGCACGTGCTGAGGAGAAGCAGTTTACTGCCGATGAGCTCACAGCAGCTATCGAGGGTAGTGATGTTGCTATCATCTCTTTGGGTCGCAAGAGTGGTGAGGCTGCTGACCGCAGTGAGAGTGACTTCTATCTGAAAGAAGGTGAGAAACAGCTGATTAAGGCCGTTAGCGAGGCTTATCACGCTAAAGGTAAGCAGGTTGTAGTATTGCTCGATATCTGCAGTCCTATCGATGTTGCCTCTTGGCAGGATCAGATTGATGCTCTGGTTTGTACTTGGCAGGGCGGTCAGGAGAGCGGATTCAGTGTAGCCGATATTCTTAGCGGTAAGGTTAACCCAAGCGGTAAGCTGCCTATGACTTTCCAGAATAAATATGGTGATGCTTACGCTGATAAGAACTTCCCAAGCAATGTTGATGATAAGACGCTTGGTGCAATGTTTATGTGGGGATACAATAAGGATCAGGCTCCAAAGGAGCGTAAGCCACAGGCAAATATCGACTTCACCAACTACGAGGAGGATATCTATGTAGGATATCGCTATTTCGATAGCTTTAACAAACCAGTAGCTTATCCATTTGGATTTGGACTCAGCTATACTACTTTTGCTTATGAGAACCTGAAGGTAACAGAGGCAAATGGCGTTTATACTGTAAAGGTTGATGTAAAGAATGTGGGTAACAAGGCTGGTCGCAATGTCGTTGAACTTTTCGTTGCTGCTCCTAATAGTAAGAAGGCCAACAAGCCTGCTAAGGAACTCCGCAACTATACTAAGACCAAGCTGTTACAGCCAGGACAGGCTGAGACTGTTACAATGACTGTAAAGACCGAAGACCTTGCTTCGTTCAACGAGAAAGCATCTGCATGGAAAACCGATGCTGGTCGCTACGAATTCCTTATCTGTTCATCTGCCAACGATGTTGAGGCTAAGGCCACAGCTAACGTAAAGGCTTGGACTAAGAAGGTAAATAACGTAATGAAACCCAATGTGAAACTTAACTTGCTTAAGCGATAATGAAACAGTTTTTTTCGATTTTAGTGCTTGCATGCTGCACTGTGCCAGTGATGGCACAGTGGCAGATGCAGCCAACTCCCAATGACACACTCCAGCCAGTTCGTAATCTGGGTGGTGGTAAGGTGGCTTTCAGTATCTATGCTCCTAACGCCAAACAAGTAGGTTTTGGAGGCGATGCTATGCCTTGGGGTAAACCTCTGCAGTTTACAAAAGCCGATAATGGTGTATGGACTGCAGTTGTCAGCGATTTAAAGGATGGTGTCTATCGCTACAATTTTACCGTAGATGGTGTGAAAGTGCAGGACCCAAAGGGTGCTCTCTCTGCTGAGACTTCTGCTCTTGCAAATATTGGCGATGGCAAACAATTCTACGATATGCGTCAGGATGTTCCCCATGGAGCTATTGCTCAGCGCTATTATTTCAGTAAGCCACTTAATACCCTGCGCCGTCTGCATGTATGGACTCCTGCAGGTTATGAGAAGAGTGCAGAAAAGCTTCCCGTGCTTTACCTGATTCATGGCGGTGGCGACAACGATGCTTCGTGGCCCGGAGTAGGTTGTGCATGTAATATCCTTGATAACCTGTTGGCTGAAGGCAAGATGAAACCTATGGTGGTAGTGATGCCAAACGGATCTATTCCTGTTAAGAACATGATGGACGAGGTTCCCTTGTTTGAGAACGATCTCGTTACCAGCATCATTCCTTATATCGAGGATAACTATCGTGTGTATACCGATAAGGCACACAGAGCTATGGCAGGCCTTTCTATGGGAGGTATGGAGACAATGGAGACGATCCTTAACGATAATGATAAGTTTGAGTATTTCTGGGTACTCAGCGCAGGTTGGTTTCCTGCTCAGAAGGAGCAGTTCGAAGGCTATCGTCAGCGTCTGAATAAGGCTGCTACAGGCATTAAGAAGAATGTGCGTCAGCTTGTGTTCACTCAGGGCGATCCAGAGGATATTGCTTATCAGAATGGATTGGCTACTCTGAAACTCTTCGATGCTGCCGGCATCAAGTATGAGTACTATACCGCTCCAGGTGGTCACACATGGTACACATGGCGTAACAACCTGCATCAGTTGGCTCAACGTTTATTCAAGTAATATATTAAATTATACCAATATTTTATGAAAAAAACTATTATGACTTTTGCGCTTGCAGCTATGTGCTGTGCTGGCGCTCAGGCACAGGAGAAACTCTTCAACAGTGCCAGTGTTCAATCTCCAGTTGTTAACAAAGACGGAACCGTTACTTTCAACCTCTTTGCTCCTAAAGCAGTAAAAGTAGAGGTTACAGGTGATTTCCTGCCTACTCAGCAGATTGATATCCCTGGTTATGGCAAGTACGATGCTCCAGGAGTAGCAGAGCTCAAGGAGGGTAAGAATGGCGTTTGGAGCTATACCACCGACAAGCTGGCTCCTGAGATGTACAGCTATACCTTCAATATCGATGGAATGACAGGTGTAAAGGATCCTGCTAACATCTATGTAAATCGTGATATTGTATCGTTCACCAATATCTTCATCGTTAGCAATCAGAAGGGCGACAAGGGCGATCTGTATAAGGTAAACGAGGTTCCTCACGGAAACCTCTCAAAGGTTTGGTACAACAGTCCAACGCTGAAGATGCAGCGCCGTATGACTATCTACACACCTGCTGGTTATGACAAGGGTGGTAAGTATCCTGTATTGTATCTGCTTCATGGTGCTGGTGGCGATGAGAACGCTTGGAGCGAGCTCGGTCGTGCTGCACAGATTCTCGATAACCTGATTGCTACTGGTAAGGCTAAGCCAATGATCGTTGTTATGCCTAACGGTAATCCTAACTGTCAGGCTGCTCCTGGTGAGTGGTCGTGGGGTATGTACACTCCTGGATTCCGCGATGGTGGTACAGGTCCTACAGCTCCTGCTGCAGCCTCTATCCCCGAGAGCTTCATGGATATCGTAAACTATGTGGATGCCAACTATCGCACACTCAAGGATCGCTCTCACCGTGCCATCTGTGGCTTGTCAATGGGTGGTGGTCACACCTTCCACGTAAGTCTGCTCTATCCAAATAAGTTCGACTACTACGGACTGTTCTCTGCAGGTCTGCACTTGGCCAACGGTGGTTACCAGGATTCGTTTGCTAAGCAGATTGAAAACAATCCAACTTTCGCACAGCAGAGCGCTAAGCTGTTCGGCAGCAAGCCAAAGCTCTATTGGATGGGTATGGGTAAGACCGACTTCCTTTATCAGAGCACAGTCGACCTGCGCAATTACTGGGACAGCAAGGGTTACAAGTACGAGTATGTAGAGACCGACGGTGGTCACATCTGGCGCAACTGGCGTATCTATCTGACCATGTTCGCCCAGAAGATTTTCAAGTAAAAAAACAAAAAAAAGACCCTTCGCCAATCGCGAAGGGCTTTTTTTGTTTAATCAAAGTCCCATACCTTTACATAATGATCAAACTTCACTTCCTCAGTATTCCCAAACTTTGCCAGCACCTCCATAATCTCTTTCTGCCGTTTGGGTGAAATCATAATCTCGCCATGATGAGCGCGATAGTACTGTCCGTTGCCGTTGCCAAACAGTGAACTGACACTACGACGCGCTTCAGCCTTCATATAACTTGGGATGTTACGATATAGCTGTGAGAATCCCCATGCCTTCTGTACCAGCTTCTTCTCGTTATAACAGCGGCACTTGCCATTCTGCCAAGCTGCAGGAAAAACAGCCTGACCTTTATAGAAATCGCCGTCCGTCAGCAGTTTAGCCTGATAGTGCAGGCACTTATCCTTATCTGTACAATCGCCGTTGAAACACAGCGCATATCCACCTGGGATATCTTTTGCTTTCAGTTCTTTTTCTTCCATTGTAAATTCTATTTTTTTATAAAGTTATCAAAAAAATCTCTCATCTCTCAAGATATCTCTCGAAACGCCCATGTACAAAGGGTTTGAGAGGGGTGAGAGATGTTTGAAATCTCTCCCTAATCTCTCAACAATCCCTCAAGCAACCCTCACAGGAATCACATCGTAGTAAGAGATATGTGCCTTCTCTTTGAACTTAAAGCCCAGAGCCTTGATAGTTTTACCAAGTCGCACTTTATTACCTACGGTGTTTGGCAGCGAAGGATAGCTCTTACGCATCATCTCTATCATCTGGTCGCAGTTCATCGTCTTTGCCACCTCGCCCTCTTCAGGCTGACGGAAGCAGGCCACAAACATCTCTCCAAGATCCTTCTGCTCCATAAACTCCTGATTCAGCTGCTGAATACGGGCCACCTCATCGTTCGAGAACCAGTAAGGCGATTTAAGCTCTCGCAGCTCGTAAACCACCTGAGCATAGAGCTGACCATAATCAATGTCGCCCTCGTTGTTTACCAGCTGCCCGTCAGGTATCTGTATGCAGATGTATCGACGGCTTCCTGTTGGGTCTGTCAGCGGGTGAGGATTGTTTGTGGTAGCCACAAACGATGCATATCGTGGGCGATCCTCCTGAGTTCGACCAAAGATAGGTCGACCGTTCACCTTACTTACTGACAGAGTCTGCTTCAGCTTGGCGTGCTGATTGGCGCTGATAGCTTCGAGCTCATCGAGATTCACGATGAGATTGTTTGTAAGCGCCATCTCCTTGTCGAACTTGTTGCCAAGGTTCAGATGGTCAAGATAATACTCTCGCAGCTCCAAAGGCAGCAGACGACGCACAAAAGTGGTCTTTCCACATCCCTGATTGCCTATAAACGTAGGCACACATTCGTTTCCGTGCAGCATATCCATCTGCAGCCAGTGAGCTACGGCCGATCGGAGCCAGATAGTGAGATAGTTCAGCTGTTCAGAGCTGAGGCCAGGGAGGCGTCCGAAAACCTTAGCGATATGGTTCTGTCCGTCCCATTTGGGTAGATGAGTCAGGAAAGCCTGCACAGGGTTGTGTTCAGGCACTTCCTCTGATTCCACATACTCCGTAATCTCCGTTTTAGGACTGCCTTTCTCCAGAATCTGCTCGCGCTTGGCACGAATCACAATACTGTTAAGAGCCGCCTTTGTCAGAGGACGGAATACATCACATTCGGCTTCGCCACTTGGCTTAGCCTGGAATTCTACCTTTCCGTTCAGTGTGTTTCGACGGAAGCGGTAGTTTTCCATGAGGAACAGCTCGATTGCGAGCGTTGCCTCCTGTGAGGCACAAGGTACCTCACTCTTAATTTCAGAGTTTTTTTTCATACAATATCAAGTTTTTAATGATTAATCCTACTCCTTATAGCCGATTCCTTTTAGGCCTCATTTGTGCGCTTCTCACAGCGTCCGTTTTCTAGGTGCAAAGATACAAAAAAAAATAGCGTTTTGCAAGTTTTTCGGCCATTATTTTTCATTTTTTCTTCAAATGTTAAAATCTGGCTGAGGTGTGTTTTCCTGGAGGGATCAGTTGAGAGATTTATGAGAGATTTGGGAGGGATTTTTAGAATCTCTCATCGCTCGGAACCCTAGTGTTTATGCGGGTTTTGAGCGATTTGTTGAGAGATGAGAGAAAAATTCGATAAACTATATATAAAAATAGGTTATTGTATTCGAGTTATTTCTATGAGTCATTCGGATAATGTCTACAAAGTGTTCGACCTATTCCTTAGGGGGTATTCCCTTCGTTGGAACATTTTATTCCCAACTAGGGAACATTTTATTCCCAGTTAGGGAATAATCCATTCCCGCCTTGGGAACAAAAAGATGATCAGAAGCGCTCGGCTATGCCGCTTTGCAAAGCAAAAGAACCGCATTCTATGCTAAATTCCAAACATTGATTGATATTTAACTATATATTTAACACTTGAGGAGCTAAGCTTACCTCGTTACTCGTCCTATACACGTTATCGGGG
>Ga0256405_10001917_pt1 | contig 52365 bp, 24 predicted proteins | sample RumenRJG_02DNA_FD_189096 | JGI IMG/M metagenome (GOLD analysis project Ga0256405, IMG submission 189096) | Bovine rumen microbial communities from Lethbridge, Alberta, Canada - RJG_02 | ecosystem: Host-associated > Mammals > Digestive system > Stomach > Rumen | place: Canada: Alberta...
AGTTTTAAGTAAAGTGATATTGTTTGCATAGCAAACAGTTATATTTTTAGAGTAAATCTAAAAGTTATATTTTGACTTGCAGTCAAAGTTATATTATATTTGCCATAACTTACCCTGTGGGTAAATAAAACTTTGCGTAGCAAAATATAACTGCGAAAGCAATATAACTTGCCTATAGGCAAATATAACTAGTGCGTCAGTAATAATCACTATTACTGACGCACTTTCTTAACGACCCTATACTTTTAATTTTTATTTTTAATAATTTATTCTCATCGGCAAAATAAGGAAGAGATATTCGTCGCCGTCGACTTGATTGAAAATACAAGGGGAACTGCTGGTTTTGATATTGACTTTTATAAATTCTTCGTCGGTAACGTTTAAGAAATCCAATAAATATTTGCCGTTAAAACATACCAAATTGTCTTTACCCTCGATATTGGCTTTTATCGTTTCGTGTACGTCGCCTAAGTCCCCGCTACTTTCTACGTTTATATTGCCGTCTTTTAATTCGATTTTGACTAAATTGTTTCTTCCTTCTTTAGTCATGATAGTCGCACGTCTTACGCTATCGTAAAACTCGTTTCTATTAAAAGTCGCGACGGTGGTAAATCCCGTGGTGATAATGTTTCTATACCCCGGGAATTCCCCGTTTATCAAACGAGTTATTATAATGGTATTATTGATATTTACGTATAACTTTTCCTTATTCAATAAAAGTTTGACGTTTTCTTCGGCTTCGTCGATAAACTTTTGAAGTTCTATCAAACTTCTTGCGGGTATTACGTATTTGCCGTTTTCGGCGTTAGAATAGACTAAATTCTTTCTGCATAAGGATAATCTGTAACCGTCCAAAGAAACCACGCTTAAAGAGTTATTTTGAACTTCGAACAAACAACCCTTCAAAACGGGTCTTCCGTCGTCGATAGACGCCGAAAACGCAGTCTTTGCTATAACGTCCTTTAAATCGTCTTTGGTTATTTCCAATTCAACTTCTTCGTTGACTTCGTCGATAGCGGGATAAGAAGCGACGTCCATACATTTTATATAAACTTCGTTTTCGCCGTATTTTATAACTATATTTTTGCCGTCGGTACATTCCAACTCTATATCGTCGTTATCTATGCTTCTTATATACTCGGCAAAAACTTTACCTACTACCAATATCTCGCCTTCTATTTTAACGTTGGCAACTATTTTTTTGATAATGGTAAGTTCCAAGTCGGTAGCCGTTAAAGTTAAAAAACCGTCCTTTGCCGATAATTTTATACCTTCCAATAAACTGTTGTTTTTCTTGATAGGCGTTGCTTTGATAACTTTCATTACTGCTTCCGATAAAGCTAATCCGTCGCATCTAAGGTTCATTTTGATCTCCTTTTATTTTCTTTTTCTTTCTTTTTTATCATAATTGACTTTAATAAGCGGTGTTAAAAAGTGGATAACCCTTTTTATGCCTATATATTGTGTTTTGTTTGCTTTTTATCTACTTTATGTTGATTTGTAAATACGTTTAGTATAGTGGATAAGTTGTGTATATATCTTGAAAACTTTCAATTTATCAACTTACTTGTTGTAGATCATATTTTTAATGTCTTCGATAGTGGTTTTTACTTTCTCGTCGGTTTCCTTCATACGACCTATTTTATCTCTCGAATTTATAACCGTACTGTGATCTCTCGAGAAAAACTCGCCTATCGTTGCCAAAGGTATATCCGGCAATAATTCGGTTATCAAATACATTGCGTATTGACGGGGAACCACGACGTTTTTAGTGCGTCTTTCACTCAATAGATCTTTTGTTTTAACGTTAAAATAAGTCGCCGTCGCGTCGGTTATAGACTCTAAAGTAACCCTTTCTTCGGTAGGCATTATAGAATCTCTTAACGCTTCTTTTGCCAAGTCTACGCTATCTATACTCTTTTTGATAAGTCTTCCGTATATACCTACCGTTTTTAACATACCTTGCAAAACCCTTATGTTTTGTCTTTCGGTTATCGCTAAAAAGTATAAAACTTCGGGTGATATATCAAAACGATAATCGTAAGTTTTCTTTTGCAATATTGCCAAACGATCTTCCAAAGACGGATAAACTATGTCGACCGTAAAACCCGATTGAAAACGAGAAGTAAGTCTTTCGTCAAAAAGAGTAAGATTTCTTATAGGTCTATCCGAAGATATGATGATTTGTTTCTTTTTAGCGTAAAGATCGTTGAATATATGAAAAAGCGCTTCTTGAGTTTTTTCGGCTTTTTCCAAAAATTGAACGTCGTCTATCATCAAAACGTCGGCGTTACGGTATCTTTCGTTAAAATTGCGTATAAATTCGGCATTTTTGCTGTTTCTTATACTATAAACGTAGTCGTTTGTAAAGTTTTCGGCAGTAACGTAAATGACTTTGGTTTTAGGTGAATTTACCGCTAAATAATTACCTATAGCGTTAAGTAGGTGAGTTTTACCCAAACCTACGTGGCTGTATATAAATAAAGGATTATATAAGTCCCCCGGACCTTCCGCTATCGCTTGGCAAGCCATAGCCGCCAAACGGTTGCTGTCGCCGATAACGAAATTATCAAAGGTATATTCTTTAATAAACGTAACCGTTTGATCCAATTCCACGGGCGCTTTGACGTCTTCTTGATCCAATAATTGATATTGATCGGCTTCTTCTTTGGTTATGACTTTAAAATCGTTAAAAGGGCAATTACACTCGGAAATGACTTCCAATAATTTATCCCTAAAAGAAGTGGAAACCGCCGTTTTATGAGAGTTTAAAGGGGCTAAAAGTATCAAAGTATCCCCGTTGACAGTAAAAGGTTGGAGATTGGAAAAATAAATGATATACGCTACCGAAGAAATAGCCGTAGAAAGTTTAGAAGATATATTATCCCAATATTTGTTAAGTTCTACTTGATTCATAATTTACCCATATATACGTATTAAATATATTATAACATAATAAATACGATTTTTTCAAGGGAAAGCACGTAGAAATTATCAAATAAAAGCAAAAAGAAAAAAAGAAGAAAAACCTTTTAAATAATAGACGATCCTATATTTTTAATTTGAGATAATTTATAGTAGAGTTTATTATAATTTGCGAAATATATTTACAAAAAAAAGTATAAAGTAAATAGTTTAAGTAAAAAAAACTCTTCTCGACGAAAAGCCGAAAAGAGTTTTTTATTAAGTTATTGTTTTTAGAATAAAATTTTAAGTTTTTAACTTATCAATTCCAAGTAAGTTTACCGTAGTAAACGTCAAAGTCGTCGCTTTGAGAATAGCTCCAATTTTTATTGCCCTTAAAGTTTTCCAACGCTTGTTTGAGTTTTGTTTCTATATCCAAATTACCGTTGTCGTCCGAAGAGATAAGTTTAAAGAATTCGGTTTCTTCATAGGTGAAATCATTGAAGAATATACCCAAAACGTCGTTATTTTCGGCAAATAATACCGACCCGTAGATATTATCCGGTAAGAAGTCTATACCCGTATTGACGCCGCTCGAAGAGTTTGTATTTATGTTTGCGGTAACCAATATATAAGGTTTATCGACAAAGCCTTCAAAAGGACTCGATAACGATTTATTGGAAGACGCTAAAAGTATGTTTTCGTAAGCGTCGTAATGTGAGTTAGTATTTGTAAATATGACCGCTTGACAAACGTTTACGTCCGAAATCAACATATCCAACCCTACCGCAAGATCTTTATCTTGGTAAACGTTGGTCAAAGTTAAATATTGACTTGCGCGATCTATTCTTTCCACGTCGGTCAGTTTATTATCCAATAGGTCGGAATTTACGTTACGCAACTTAACTATGATATTTTGCATTATAGTTTCGCTATTTTCAATAATAAACGCTTTTGACGTGGCGTTTATTGCGGTATCGTTTTGGATAGCGTTCAATTTTGCTCTGTTTACACCGCTTTGAGTCGTAGTTTTATCCACTAAAATAGAATAGATGTTTTTAAGGTCTATATATCCTACGCCCGCGCCCGCTTGCTTTTCTTGGTCGCTAAATTCGCCGTAATAATTGATATAGTCCCCCAAAGTATCGTCGAAGAATTTTGATATAGCTTCGTTTATCTTTTGAGTTATAGAGTCGTAATTTAATTCGGACGATATTTCAAACGTGCTAAGGTGGTCTATATTTGCTTTAAAATCTTCAAAATCTTGATTTTCAAAGCGGTTTATGGTGATAGTAGTGGAATAGTCGTAGCCGGTGCTTGATTTTTCTCTCGTAGTATTTGACGTAACGTAGAAATATTCGGGCATATACTCGGTATTTTTGGTATAAACTTTTATCGTTATTTCTATCGTTTGTTTTGTAGTAGATAACACGTTTAAAGTAACGCTCGTTACGTCTATATTTTCAACGCTCGATATAGTGGATAAATCTATGGAATTTCTCTTTTTTATCAAAGCGCCCATCGCTTTATCCGAAAGAACGGGATCCAATTGACTTTCCAAATAGTTATATAAGCCGAAATGATCGTAATTATTCATTATTTCCGCCCTTGTGGTAGGATTACTTATAAGACTTGCGGAAATACCCGTCAAATTGAATTTATCGCTTAAATTGCCCGAAGAAAGAGAATCGTATATAGTGTTAAAACTATTTTCGTCGGGGGTGTCTTTTAAGAAATACAAGGATTTTATTTGAGCAAAGAAGTCGTCGGAATCCGAATTTAGGAAGGTATTGGCGTTACGATATACCATAGGTATACTCAAATCTTCGTTATGATCGTAAGGTTTGCCGTTATACCAAACCACCATACGAGTATCTGTACTGCTTATAAATAGGTCGTCTTTTTTGCCTAACTCTTGTAATCTCAATCTAAATACTTCGGGATTTGTCAAAGTACCGTCTTGGTCGGTCATTTTATCGTCTTTATTGTAAATACCGTTGCCTTCTCCGTCGTTTTCGAGTTTGCCGTTTACCAAATATTCGAATAAGTTGGGTATTTTGATTTGACTTTCGGATATTTCTATTTCGCCGAACATTTGCAAATAATTATCGAATATATCCTTTACGTTATCGGTGATGGTATCGGTTATTTCGTCCAACGATACGTCCATGGGTAGTCCCAAAGAATCGTTTAAAAGTTTTATTCTTTGGAATAAGTCTTGTGTCAAAGTATAGTCGGACAAACTGTTTATAATAACTTCGGTGTCGTAGTTTTTAATGCCTAAAGAATCTTCGGTCAAATCGGTATAAGTCGTTATAAAGAAGTAATCGGGTAAAACTTTGCTTTCGTCGTCTTCGTCGGTAAACGAAGTGGCAAAGAATACGACTAACTCTAATCTATCGTTATATATTCTCGTTTGTATGACTTTAGCCGTACCCATTTTTCCGCCCGAGCCGTCGGATATTTCTATACCGCCGTCAAAGAAATTGTTTGCAAGCGCGGTAAAGCGGTTGTTAGTCAAATAAGTTTTTAATTGGTCGTAAGGGGTGTCGTCGTCGAATATCGATTTAAAATCTACTATATCCGAACTTACGCTCTTTAAATTTTTGATAGAATCGACGGTAAGACGGTTTGCGGTTTTTATATAATAATTTGAGTTGACGTCGTCAAGGAAATAGTCCGAGTCGTAGGGCGAATAGATATTTGAATCGGATATACCTTCGTCAAAGTACTTTTTGAGTATGTCGACGCGGTTTATAACGTTTACGACGTCCGAATTATAGGTAACGTCGTTTGACGAATATACGGGTTCTCTTCCAAACTCTTGTATCTCGGTTTTCAATAAAGCGTCGTCCGCCCAGTCTGACGAATAAGCCGAATTGTTTTTGTGAGAAGTTTTGTTGATTGTATTAAATACGTTATCTATTTGGAAAATAGCGTCGTTTGTTTGGTCAAAAACGAGATTTACGTTATTTTCTATATTTTCAAAAGCGGTTTTAATAGAGTCGGCGACCGTATTTGACAATTCCGCCGTGTCAAAACCGTTTTCTACAAATATATTGATAAGTTTTATAAGATTATCCGAAGATTTGCCGTTTATTAAAACGTTTACGTCAAATCTCGAATAATCGTCGTAAGCGTCGGCGTACAAAAGTATCCTTGCGGTAATAAATATATCGCTTGGCAAGAAAGAATTTATATCTATTTCCGAGTCGGACGAAGAATCGTCTATCGAAGTTGCCGCTTTTAATTCTAAATCTAAATATAAAACGTCGTCTATCCAAGAGCCTTCGCAGTTAAGTATCTCAAAAGATTTAATAACGTCGCTATCCACCGAGTCTTGGTTTAAATTCCCGCTCGAATTTATAAGCGAACAAAGTTGATCGCCCGTCATATTTACTCTTAAATCGTTAAGAGTTTTGTCAAGATCGGTATATAGACCTTTAACTAAAACGCCGTTTTTGATCTTACCTTTAAAGTTGATATTGTCGATAGTTACCAAATTTTCCAACCCTTCGTCGCTATCCCCGAATATCTTTTCTTTGGTGATCTTTTCGTTTAGATAGTATTTGTCGCTAAATTCTTGTAAAAAGTCGTCCACGGCGTTTTCGTCGTATTTGCGGATAACTTTATAATAAGCGGTGGGGTCGTCTATACTTTCGCCGTTTTCAACTACCGCTATCGGTGTATTGTATAGGGTAGAGAAAACGTCTTTAAGTTCGTTAATAGTCAAATTATCGTCTTGGGTCAAAGTTTCCGACGAATTTATTCTCATCGTCGTAAATCCCCTTACCAATTCGTAAATTGAAGGTAAAACCAAGCAACCCGTATTATATCCGTCTTGATCTTTGTCGCTTAACGTAATGGTGCAATACAAATTTTCTCTTAACGTGTCGAATACCTTGGTTATGGAACTTTCTATCGTTTCGACTATATTTGTTGCGTCAAAAGGCTCGGACGAAGATAATTTAGCTATCATCAATTTAAATACGTTTATGACTTTTTCGGTATAAACTTCGTCAAAATTGTTTATTTCCAAAGACGTGGTGCCGGCTTCTCCGCCTATAACTCTTGTGACTATTTCCCCGTTTTTATCAAAATAATCTTTTATCTTTAAGTTTATTGCAAGAGTGAATTTTTCGGGAAGAGCGTTAGATAAAACGCTAAGCAAATCCGAACTTTCCCCTTGAGCCAATAGGTCGATTATCGATAAAGACGCTTTTAAATTTATATAATAAACGGTGTAAGTGCCTTCTTGGATAGTTTTTTCGTTATTCGACGAATCTACGTAAACGTAATTACTTACGTTGCCCGAAAGTTTCTTTTCTATAGTTATCCTATCGAAGGTCAAAGCGTCCGAAAGCGAAGATCCTTCGTCTTCGGCAGCCGCAACGTCCGAGTCCGTGTTTAGAGTGCCGTTTTTAAAAGCGTCGGTCAAAAGGGTGGTAAGTTGACCTTGAGTTAGATATACTCTCATTTGTTCGTTATCTTTAAAGGTAACGGACGGCATATCTATTTGCTTGGGCAATTCGGATAAAGTATCTTCGGCAAATAGCGATCTACCGTTCCAAAATTCTTTATCTATACCGTAATTCGATTGGAGTTGAGAATATAATCCGTCTAACGCTTCGGCGTTTGAAGAAGAAGCGGAAACGTCAAACAAACAACGCAAAGTAGTTAAAAACATATGCGGTGTTACGCTGTTTTCCAAGTCGGCGGGATCGTACATTTTCATTAACGACAACAACGCTTGTATATGCGCCGCCCTTAAAGTCGCGCTTTCCCCTTTGGGTACGAATTGAACGGGCGCGTAATCGTTTATCTTAACGAAAACTTCGCAAACCTTTTGATTTACTTGCAAGAAAATATTTTTGCTTTGAGTATCTTGTTCGCTAACTTCACTTTGATCTTCTTCTTTTTCTTCGGAAGACGGGAAAATGGAAAAGTCGGAGTTTGACGTTAGTGCGTTTACTATCTTTTTAAGATTATCCGCTTGTTTTTGGTCGTAATTGTTTATTTTGACGTCTATTTCGGCGTTTTCGTCAAGTGGCATCACCGCAAGTGTAACGTATATATTTTTGGGTAACAGTTTTTTAACGAAGCCGACGACCGCCGAACTTATACCTTGTTCTTCGAGTAACGGTGCGACGAGACCTTGTACCATTTCTCTAACGAAAAGTTCAACGGTCATATCCAATTTTAAACTCTTGTCTCTGTTTTCCGCGCCTTCGGGCAAAGAATAGTACGTCCTTATTTGCGGAAGTTTGACAAAATCGGCTATATTTGCGTCCCCTAACGGGGTGGAAGACATATCCACGTTGTTTATTATTTTGGGTAAAAGTTCCCCGATAAGCGCGGCGACGTGGTTGGGTTCCAATTCAAAAGTGGTATAAGACGTATCTTCGGTATCTTGTTGATAGGGATAGTCTTTAAGTTTGGAAAAATCAAAACTCAACTGTTTAAAGAGTTTAGTCAAATTTTCGTCCGTTTGCGTCCCTTCGTCTTCGGCAGCCGCCAATTCTTGGTCTTGATTTTGATTTTGAGCGGTAAGTTCGCTTAAATTTACCGCTTCGAGCAAAGTATCTACGGTTATGCGGTATTTGTGAGCGGAAGAATAGGTCTCAAAATCAGTCTTTGCTTTTTCTTCGTCCGAAAGAGCGTCGTATTCTTCTCGTAATTCTTCTTGCGTTTTATCTTTTTGATAAAGAACGGCGTTTAAAGATTTATAAAAATCGTCAAGATCTTGCGCCGTATATTCGTCGGTAACTATCTTATCTCTTTTTGCTTTAAAAATACCCCTTAATAATTTGTTGCACTCGGAAAGGGTAACCCCGCCTATTTGCGGACTTACGTATTTGTTAAAAGCGACGTTAGCGCCGATTATCAATCCTACGACTAAAACCACTATAACGACTAAACAACTTATTAAACAAGTCAAGCAAAAGGGCATTTTATTGCCCCTACGACCTTTTTCTCTCGGCATAATATTCTCCTTGACGGATTTCCGTCCGTTTTGACAAGTAAAAACTTGCCAATAAAGGTAAGGTTTTACGTTAAACGATACTAATATCCAAAACGGTAAAACCGCGACGATCAAAAATTTTACGATCATTACCCATTATATTTATTATAACACGGTAAAAATATTATATCAAGTTTGGCAAAGCATTTTTAACAATACTATAAAAATTTTACTATAATAAAAATTAAGTCGGATATACCTAAAAAGATAACTAAAATCAAAGACTTATCCAAACGAAAGAAGCAACGACGGAACAAATACTTGCAAATATGCGTTTTATTTTAGGCAAAAGACAATAGTCGGATATCAAAAACAACGCTATAAACCAAAAAGGTAGGGCAATAAACGCAAAATTTACGTTTACGGATAATTGCAAAGACGCAATAGCCGTAACGAAAGCGTTACTTGCTTTAACTATCCCCGCGGCGGGCAATAGCATTATTTTGGAAACCGAAAAAGCAAGAAAAGGCAAACATATCAAAAGATAAACGTAAGTTACCGAAATCAAGGGTATAAACACTAACGAAAGGGGCAGAGATACCAAGGAAAAACTGCCGAAAAAGTAAGTGCTAACGGGTACGACGGATAATGAGACCGACAAATTTAAAGCGAGCGCGTCTAAAAGGCGTTTAGGACCTTTTTTAAATACTCTTTTAAATAGCGGGTACAATAGGAAAATACCCAAAACCGCAAGATAGGAAAGAATAAAAGAAACGTCGAAAAGCCATAAAGGTCGGATAATTAAAGATATAACGGCGGACAAAGCCCAAACGTTCAAATTGTCGGGACGAAGTCTCAAAAAAGAGAGTATTGTCGCCAAAATAACCGACAAAAACGCTCTAATTACTGACGGCGAAAACCCGCAAAGGTATGCGTAAAAGCCTAAAATAACCGTGGTTACCGCAAAGGTGGACAGCGCGTACTTTTTGCGTTTAAACACTTTTGTAAATATAAAATATAAAACGGCGGTCAAAGTCCCTACGTGTAAGCCGGATACCGCAAAAAGATGCGCCAAATTGACTTGTCTATATGCGTCCAATTCTTCTAACCTATCGCTTTCGCCAAACAGTAAAGACATTGAAAAAGCGGAAACGTCTTCCGAAGAATTTTGCGTAAAATAATAGCGTATCCTATCCAATAACCCTTCTCTTAAGGGTTGTTCGTCGGGAAACTTATATTCGACCGAAGACGGATAAAAAGCGTAATATTCCCCGTAACAAACGTGGCGAACGCTATAAAGATCCTCGGGAACAAATGTTTTAAGTTTGCCGTAACATAGTACTCTATCGCCTATATTCAAATCTTTATCCGCGTAAACCAAAACTTTGCCTTTGCGTTCGGCGCCCGAGATATCTATATTATCCATCGTCAAAATAAAGCCGTTATCGGCGGGTTTAGAGTTTATCACCCTACCGGATAAGTAAACGGGCGAGTCAACGGTTACCGTGACCGAACTATGATATTTTAATACCGCAAAAGACGTAAGTGAAAGACAAATGCAAATCAAAACTATACAAAAAGTACGGTAAGAAAGCACGTTGAATTTATAAAGAAAAAGGGCGGCAAGTGCCAAAGAGCAAAATATAACGCCCGAGATAGAAGTCAAAAACACTGCGGAAGATATAGAAAATATCATAAAGATCAATGCGATAAGCAAAGGACGGGTGTTAAAAATACCCAAAAACGTTTTATTTTCTCGTCCCAAGTTTATTTTGACCATCATCTTTAGTTCCTATCTTTTAGAATATTATAATATAAACGTTAAGCGTAAAACAATTAAAGTGTAATAGATTTTTGATATTGACCTATAAAAGCGAAGGGGATATAATTAAAAAAGAAGGTGAAAAAATGAGTAAAGCATTGGATAGATTAAAAAAAGGCAACGAGTATTTTGTAGAAAAAGAAAAATTAAACGGCGATTTTTCAAAGGAAGTAAGGCAAGCAAACGCAAACGGACAAAAGCCTTTTGCGGTCGTGTTGACTTGTTCGGATTCGAGAGTTATACCCGAAGCGATCTTTAATCAAGGTATTGGCGAATTGTTCGTAATACGAGTCGCCGGCAACGTAGTCGGGGAGAGTGAAAAAGGCAGTATCGAATACGCGGTCGACCATTTAAAAACAAAGACCGTCGTCGTGTTGGGTCATACTAATTGCGGGGCTATCGGCGCGACGATAAAAGGGGAAACTCACGGTGCGGTCGGCAAAATAACCAAGAGAATATCAAAAGCGATAGGGGACGAAAAACAAGAGAGTATCGCTTGCAAACTAAACGTTTTATTCGGCGTAAAAAGAATAAAACGAGCATTTCCCGCAGTCGAAGTCGTCGGCGGGATATACGATATAGTTAGCGGAAAAGTCGAGTTTTTGAAGTAAATGTCTATTTAATAAAGGCATCGCTTCTTTGGGCGTCAAAGCCCGTTTTTAGTAAATTACGCTTAAAAAACTATACTTTATCGTTTAAGTCCGAAAAATCGGCGTGGAAAAATACCGACGGAATTTCTTTTTTGTGTAAGAACGTTATCATGTAGATAGGAAAATACGTCACTTTATCGTTGGTTTCTACGTTTCCGTTACAAAAAACAAATCCTTCCGTAATATCATATTCGGATATACACATAATATTGTCTATTGCGTTATGACGGTAATAATTTTTTCCCGACTTTATCTCTATGGGTAGTACTTTGCCGTCTTTTTCTATAATAAAATCAAGTTCCCCGAATTTTTTACTGTTGTAATAATAAAGCGGGTATCCGTGAGCGAAAAGTTCTTGAGCGACGACGTTTTCGTATATGGAACCGTAATTTATACTCGTTTCGTGTTGTAATATTTTTAACTGTACGTCGCTGCCGTATTGAGACGTAAGTAAACCCACGTCGCTGGAAAATAATTTAAATAGATTTTGCGACTTTGATAAAAGTAACGGAACTTTAGGTTCTTCAACAACGTTTACGGGAAGAGCTACACCTGCGTTTTTTAACCATAAAAAACTATTATAAAGTTTATCGAATCTAACGTTCTCGTTTAAATTCTTTAAGATAAATCTTTTGTTTTTTGCGTTTATTTCACTTGGGATCAAATCGAAAATTTCGTTAAGGTACAACCGATTTTTTTCATCGTATTTAGATATATCGCGTTTATAAAGTTTGACGATCGAGTTTTGCTCGTCCGCTACTTTTCGAAGATTATTTGTAGAAAGATATTCGTCTACTGCGGCAGGCATTCCGCCAACGATAAGATATAACTCAAAAAGAGAGAGCATTCGTTGATGTATATACTCGTCTACGGGCGTTTTGTTTAGAAAAGAGTTTCTCAAAGAGTCCAAAACCTTTGCGCCTACTCCGTTTGCCCAAGCAAATTCTTCAAAATCCAAAGGGTACATTTCCATTATGTCGATATAACCGACAGGTACGGAAACTATATCTTTAAATACCGTTCCGAGTAAAGATCCGCTAAGAACGTAATCGTAAGAGCCTTCTTGTACAAGATATTTAATATGAGTTATCAATTCTTTGCATTCTTGAACTTCGTCAAAGAAAATCAACGTTTTACCGGGTATCATTTTATCGCCGTAAATCGCAGATATACGTAAAAGAATGTCTTCCGCACTTGCTACCGATGAAAAAATCAAAGACAAGTTAGGATCGTCAATAAAATCAAGTTTAATTACGTTAGAATAATTTTTTTTGGCAAATTCGTTTATTATATAAGATTTTCCGACTTGCCGTGCGCCGATTATCATCAATGCTTTTTGTGGCTTATTTTTATAAAAAGTCTCGATTTTATTTAAAATTTTTCTCTGTAGCATATTATACCCCGCTAGTTGATTTTAAGTAAATTATATCATAATACGCCAAGGCGTTCAATAAAAAATACACTTTTCCGCAACTTTTTTTGTAAAAAAATACACTTTTCCACGGATTTTTGCTTCAAAAAATACATTTTTCCACGGATTTTTTGTAAAAAATACACTTTCTATGTGTTTGATTAGGGATTTTTTCTTGAACGTACTTTATTATCTATTGTTGATTGCGCTTTTTTGATATTTTATCATTATATTGATTGCGCTTTTTTGATATTTCAAGTATATGTAACGTGTACATTTCCGTAACTTCTTTTGTAAAAAATACACTTTTCCACGGATTTTTGTTAAAAAAATACACTTTTGTTAAAAATATTTTTCGTTTTTAACCAATTATATCGCGTAATTGTGTAAAAACGCAGTGTTTAAATTGCGTAATTGCTAAAATAGTGTTATAATTATATTGCGTAATTGCAGTAATCGGAGGCATCTTATGATTTTTAAACGAAAAATTTATAATCAACTATTAGATTGGAAAAACAAATCTAAAGGAAGTAAAGCTATTTTAATAGAAGGAGCTAGAAGAATTGGCAAATCAACTATCGCAGAAGAATTTGGCAAGAATAATTATAAAAGTTATATTATAATTGATTTTTCAAAAGCTTCACGTTCTATTAAAGAAGGATTTAATAATTTTTTAAATGACTTAGATTCGCTATTTATGATGATTTCATTGGAATATGGTGTAACACTATATAATAGAGATTCATTGTTAATTTTTGATGAAGTTCAAAGTTTTCCTAGGGCACGTGAGGCAATTAAGCATTTAGTTAAAGACGGTAGATATGATTATATTGAGACTGGTTCATTAATTTCCATAAAAGAAAACACTAAAAATATTTTAATCCCATCTGAAGAAAAATCTATTCGAATGTATCCAATGGATTTCGAAGAATTCGCATGGGCACTTGGGGAAGAAAGAATAATAGAATATATCAAGGAATGCTTTAATAATAAAAAACCATTACTTGAACCACTACACAAAAAAGCAATGTTTTTATTTAAACAGTATCTTCTTGTTGGTGGAATGCCAAAAGTTGTAAAAACTTTTTTAGAAGATAATAAGCAATTTGAAAACTGTGATGAGGAAAAAAGAGAAATATTAAGTACTTACAGAAATGATATTATGAAAATAGACCAAAACTATAAAGCAAAAGTATTGTCTATATATGATAGAATTCCTGGATTCCTTTCCTCACATGAAAAAAGAGTTAAAATTAATTCAATAGATAGTTCAAATAGAGCAATTTCATATGAAGAAACTTTTTTTTGGCTAGCTGATTCTATGATTTGTAATGAATGTTTTTCTAGTAACGATCCAAATGTTGGTTTATCATTAAATGAAGATAGAACATACATTAAATGTTATATGAATGATACGGGATTGTTATTTTCTCATGCTTTTGATGAATATCCTGATATGGCTAAAAACATATATGCATCCATACTACAAGATAAACTTTCAGTAAATAAAGGAATGCTTTATGAAAATCTAATAGCACAAATGCTTGTTGCATCTGGGCACAAATTGTATTTTTATAATCATTATAATGATGAAAAACATAGAAATGATATTGAAATTGATTTTATAATTATTAGTGGAGATAAAACAAATGTTAAAATTTCTCCAATAGAAGTAAAATCATCAAAAAAATATACAACCACTTCATTAGAAAAGTTTGTATCTATTTTTAGAAAGAGAATAAACAGCGCATATATAATTCATCCTAAAAATTTAAGTATTAGAGAAGATGGTATAATTTGTATACCTGCTTATATGACCTTTTGTTTATGATATAGTAATTTATATAACTATAATATTGTATATGAATTCATGCACATGTGATTTTAAATTAATGGTGCGTTTATTTTAATTTAAAAAACTGCCTAGATTTTTACTCCAGACAGTTATCATTCATATGTTGTGTGCTCCTTTCCACGGATTTTTTGTTAAAAAATACACTTTCTATGTGTTTGATTAGGGATTTTAATAACAAGAATAGCAAGCAAAAGAAAAACCATACTCGATGAGCTTAATTACTCAAAGGGTATGGTTACTTTTTATAAGACAAAATTCTAGACGCGTGTTTTACTCTCCTCACGGCGGCAAAACTGCTTATCGCTCGGGGAATTGAGATTATTCGGTATCAGTTTATTACTCTTTACTTATTTTACGTCCTCACGCGGAGTGGATCTAACGCATTTATTTACGCAGTTAAACGATTTTACCTTAGGTACTTGAAAACATTTTATTAACACAAGAATTATTAAAAGACTGATGCAATAAGGATTTCATTGTTTGAGTTTAACTGCTTGAACGAAAACCTCGACTCACGTACGTCAGTACGCTAACCATCGGTTGTTCGTCCAAAATCAACGCATTTTACCCACTCCTGTCCTCACGATTAGATGGGTTGAGTCTGATTTTCAAAGCGGGAACGACCCCGTAATCGGTGAAGTAAACGAAGTTGTGTTCGGCGTAACCATTGATGTAGACGTAGTGCGCGATATGACCGTAGTCATAGTAAGGAGAACGCAGCCACCAATACCCGTTGCCGTAATAACTGCTGTCGGTATTTGTGCCGGCGCCTTGGCACTTTGCATAGTCCGTGGTTTTCTTTTGGCGAGCGGTATCGTACGCACCTAAAGACGTATTGAAGCCGTAAGATGAAGTGGTTACTTCTTGCCGGGACAATAAGAATACGTAGTCAAGAGTATCCGAGCAAGCATAATCGTTATCATCGCTTTCCCGGTGTGTAGCGTTGTTATCGGGGTTGGTACTTCTTGCGCTGTTGTCTACCGTCGTTTTTAATATCAATGCCTTTTGTAACGAAGTAAATGCCGTGTTGTAGAACGTATCGTTTAACCACTTGCGAATATTTGATAATCCGTAGTTGTTTGCGTAACCCGTGCCACCATTGTGAGAGAATGAACCACCGTTGATCGACGGATAATACTCTTGGCTGTCTATTATCATTTCGCAAAGCAAAAACGCTTCGCCGTTGTTTTCGTTAAGGATCCGCCACTTGATAGGCTCGTATTTGAACCAGTATATAGTCGAAGTATAGTAACCATTGTCGTCTTGATTACTGCTACTTGCGCTACTGCCGAGAGTCGTCCAAAACGGGCGATAGGACGTAAAATAAACGCCACGGTATGTATTACCGCTATTCTCTATGTCTATATACCACATAAAATCGGTATCGTTTTTTTCGCCAATAAAATACTTATATGAAGTCCAGTTTTGAGTGTTTGAAGCGGTAGGCAATAACCCTACTTGTTTGTTCAATGCAGAAATGATCGTACTGTCGGTAACTTTGGTTTGAGGGTAAGTACCGAAATAGATATAGTTACCTTCTCTTTTATATGCGATTCTTTCTTGCTTTTGTTCGTCCAATAATTTAGCAAAATCGGCTACGGTAGTATCGATAACGTCTTTTTCGAACTCGGTATCGCAGAAACTGCAAACGTATGACGAAAAAGTTTTAGAAGCGAATAATTTCCGCTTTCCACCGTCATACTTCTTTTCAAGTTTTCCGCCGCATTTCGGACAAGTCAATGCTAACATTTTTTACCCATTTAACCGTATTGAGAAATCCGATTCCTCTATATATTAAAATACCAAACTTATTTTACGTTCTCACGATTATAGTAAATCAGACTAAAATTTTTCGGTAAGATTAAAATGATTAATCAAGTCTGATTTTCAAAGCGGGAACAACGCCGTCACCAGCGCTGTAAACCCAGATGCAGACGTTGGGGCTACCACAGTAGTCGACGAAGCTCGCGCTACTACTATCGTCACAGTCAGGTGAACGCAGCCACCAAAAGCCGTTGCCGGAATAACTGCTGCCGATACTTCTGTCGGCGCCTTGGCACTTTGCATAGTCCGTAACTTTTTTTTCGCGAGCGGTATCGAATGCGTTATAATCACTATCGAAGCCGTAGGATGAAGTAGTTACTTCTTGCACGGATAATAAGAATACGTAATCTTGTGTATTAGAGCAAGCATAACCGTTATTACCGCTTTTCACTTGTGTAGCGTTGTCATCGGGGTTGGTGCTTCTTTCGCTGTTGTCTACCGTCGTTTGTATTATCAATGCTTTTTGTAACGAAGTGAACGCAGTATTGTAGAACGTATCGTTTAACCATTTACGAATATTTGATAATTCGTAGTTATTTGCGTAACCCGTGCCGCCATTGTGAGAGAATGACGAAGTACTGTCTGAAGGATAATATTCTTGGCTGTCTATCGCCATCTCGCTGAATATTAACGCTTCGCCGTTACTCTCGTTAAGAATTCGCCACTTGATAGGCTCGTATTTGAACCAGTAGACAGTCGAAGTATAGTAACCATATTCATCTTGATAACTGTTACTTGCGCTACTGCTCTCGGTTATCCAAAACGGGCGATAGGACGTAAAATAAACGCCACGGTATGTATTACCGCTATTTTCTACGTCTATATACCACATAAAATCGGTATTGTTTTTACCTTTGATATAATACTTATATGAAGTCCACTTTTGAGTATTTGAAGAGTTAGGTAACTTTCCCGCTTCTTTGTTCAATGCAGAAATAATCGTACTGTCGGTAACTTTGGTTTGAGGGTAAGTACCGAAATAGATATAGTTACCCTCTCTTTTATATGCGGGCTGCCCCGTAGCTTTTGATTCGATCGCTTTCTTTTGCGCTTCGGCTTCTGCCAATTTACGCTCAAGTTCTTTCCGCTTTGCTTCCTGCCTTTCAAGTTCGGCTTTGCGCTCTTCTTCTTGCTTCTTTATAGCCGCCTTTCTCTCTTCTTCTTGTTTTGCAAGTTCGGCTTTTTTCTTTGCTTCTTCGGCGGCTTTGCGTTTTTTCTCTTCTTGCTCTTTAATAAGACGCTCGTTTTCCTCTTGCGTTGCTTTTAGTTTTCTTTCTAATTCCTCTATCTCTTTGCGCTTTTCCTCGGCTTTTTTTGCCGCTTCCGCGTTTCTTTTAGCCTCTTCCTCTTTTAAGCGTTTCGCCGTTTCTTCCGCTTGTTTGCGCGCTTCTTCTTCGATACGCTGTTTCTCTTCTAACTCTTTCTTTTTTGCTTCGGCTTTTTGTTTTTCTTTTTCAATTCGGCGGCGTAATTCGGCGGCTTCCTCTTCTTTGCGTTTTTCTTCGATTTCGCGCTCTATCCTCTCGCGTTTTTCTTTTTCCGCTTGTAGTTCGAGCCGTAGCCTTTCTGCTTCGTCTATATCGTCACTTTTGACTACGCTTGCGTCTTCTATAACGTCGGTCTTTTGCTCGGATACTACGTTTTCCCAACGATAATTCTTTATTCTAATTATTCTCTCGCCGAGGGCTTTGAGGCTTTCGCTCTCGTCGCTCGTCAACTTACACCATTGGCACCCCGCGAAAAATTCTTTGACTATCTTTTCGGAAAGAGTCCCCGCGTAGTCTTCGATAAGGAATTCTATCCTCGGCTTTTTGTAAGTCAAGGGCATACGTAGATAATCGTTTTTATAAGCGCTTATTGTGCAATAGTCTATATCCTTTTTCCTTACGTAAGGTAATTCGTATCTAAGCGTGTCCCTATTCGAATCGCGGGATGAACGCGAGGAAATAAAAAGTATCGTGTAGCAATGGTCTATCGCTCGATAAAGCGCGGCTTCGTAGTTTTGCACCGCCCCTCTGCCCTTAGAGAGATTTCTTGCCGCGACGAAACAACTTATCCCGTTTTCTTCAAGATAAGCCGTAACCTTATTGACTATCCCGATATCCTCACTGCTGTAAATGATAAATACGTCTCTTGGCAGGTCTAGATTATAAACGCCTGCTTCGGCTTTCAAAGTTTCCTGCGATAGCTTTTTATAATAATAGTCCTTTTTAGTTTGGTCGTTATAGAACGCTCTATCTACAAGGTCGGATAATACCAAGCTGTAAATAGGCTTGAACGATTTAAGCATAAAGTCGAGTACGACTGTTACGTAATAATAATTTTTATGAACGTCGATATTTTGAATAAAATTAACTATCTCGTAATCCGAACCTATGTTTGCCACCTCGAAAAAGCAAGCCAAAAAGTCGTTTGGATCGTATTTCATTATCTCTCTCGATAACTCTAACATACGCAAACTATCGGCGTAAGGTTTTACTATCTCTTTCCAAAGGCTGGCTTTAAGATTTGCGATTCTTTCTTGCTTTTGTTCGTCCAATAATTTAGCCAAATCGGCTACGGTAGTATCGATAACGTCTTTTTCGAACTCGGTATCGCAGAAACTGCAAACGTATGACGAAAAAGTTTTAGAAGCGAATAATTTCCGCTTTCCACCGTCATACTTCTTTTCAAGTTTTCCGCCGCATTTCGGACAAGTCAACGCTAACATTTTTTACCCATTTAACCGTATTGAGAAATCAAATTCCTCTATATATTAAAATACCATATTATTCTACAAAAAATCAATAGATGATTTTAAAAATCTTAAAATCACTTTACGTTAGGGGATCCCTCGACGTTGCTCGGGATGACGTACGTTCAATTTGAGCGTTAGCGAATTATCGTTCTCGCAAACGCGAGTTTTTACTCAAACAACTTCTCTATTCCACTGCGCTATTATTGGTGTTTATTTAGGGATTATTTCTTGAACGTACTTTATTATCTATTGATGATTGCGCTTTTTTAATATTTTATCATTATATTGATTGCGCTTTTTTGATATTTCAAGTATATGTAACGTGCATATTTCCGCAACTTTTTTGTAAAAATATACACTTTTCCACGGATTTTTGCTTCAAAAAATACACTTTTTCTTAAATCATTCGTCATAATAAACCGTCGCAAAGAGAATCTTGACGAGCGTTTTTGCTTATAGACGAATAAAAAACTTATTAAAATAAAACCTTAAAACTTATTTATTTACCAACGTATTTTGATAAAAATTCGGTAAAATACAATCGCCACCAAGTTTCGGTATGTTCGGAATTTTTGGTGTAGGTTTCGTCGATAAATTCTGACGGATAACCGGCGGACGTTAGTAGGTTTTTGGTTTTAGCCGTCGACTCTAACAATATATCTTCTAAATATCCGTCCCCGCTACCGCAATATAAGTATATTTCGGGTAAGACTTTGTTTTTAGAAAATTCTTTACTATTGTAAAAGTCTTTCCACGCGTCTTGTATAAATAAACCGATAGCCGGCGAAAACGCGCCGATATATCCGTAAACGCCCAAGTCTCTAAGTCCCAAATAGTACGCACCGAGACCGCCCGACGAAGATCCGCAAATGCCGGTAGAAAGGGGATCGCCGTCCACACTGTAATTTTCTTTGACGAAAGGTAAGACGGTATCCAAGATAAAGTTACCCAAGTCGTCCAAATGTCCGTTATAAAAACCTTGCACGTCGGCTTCCCCTTCGGTCAAACGCGGATCGAGAGTGCCGAAATCTTGGCTCATCGTTAGTTCACTGTTGCGATAAGAGTCCCCGTTGTCTATACCTACTATTATAACGCCGTCTATTTTTCTATTCTTTTTAAGCGCGGTCATAGCAACGTCCATCGCCCATGCACCGTGATAAGAAGACGTTATTTTTGCACCCGTCGCCGCCGCAAAAACGTTTTGTGCGTCAAAAACGACCAAAACGCCGTACTTTTTATTATTATCGTAACCGCTCGGGGTATATACCGAGATCTCTTTGCGCTTATCCGTACGATAGTAAAGGTTTTTCTCGTCGGATAGAGTGTAATAGTCTACTTTGCCGTAGTCGGCTTCCCAAAAAACGAAGGGGGCGGACGTATCGTAAAAACCCGAAACTGCCGAATTAAGCGCAATATCCATAGTTTGTTGATTATTATTGTTAAATATTATCCTATCAAAGTCTTTTGCGTTTGCCCTATATGAATATTGCCCTTGTCCGTATTCGTTATTCGATAAATAAGTACATTTTTCCCCGGGCCACGCCGCATTTTGAACTTGGGTTTTAGAGTTCCAACAATATGCGTAAATATCCCCTTGCCAAGATAGACTGTTGCTGTAATACAAGGGTATATAGTCCGTTTCTTCCCCTTTGGTCTTTATGACCGAAATATCGTCGTGCGATATAGAAAAAACGTAATTGCCTTTGTTTAGTTTGCTCGAATATATCAAGGTATCTTTTGAGTTTTTCACTTTAACTTCGTCCCCTTCGTTTAGACTTAACTTTATACTTTCGTCTAATAATACTCTCTCGTTTTTACCGTTTACGGTAAGCAAATACGTCGGATCTTCGGGCGGTGTTACCGAAAACGTGCCGTTTATAAAACTTATCGTATGTTTTCCTTGTGCGGTTGCGGAAAAAGGCGTTCCTATCGTTTTGTCGTCCTTGTCTTTTAGGGTAACCGTCGTATTCGTATCGAGAGTGGTTTCGATTTTAAATTCGCTCGATTTGTTAGACGTTATCACGTCGTCTTTTTTTGCGTCGGGGTAAACGTAAAAAGTACCGTCTTCCGAAAAACTTACGTATTTAGAGTCGTTTACGTATAAAGTGTAATCGTAACCGTCGTTTTTTTGTTCGGTTTGATTTTCGGGGTCTTCTTTATTATCGTTCTCGTCGTCGGGCAAAGGCTCGGGGGTCGGTTTAGGTTGCTCTTCTACGTTTCCCGACGATTGGGCGTCTTTGTCGGTCGGCAAAGGTTGTTTTTTTGCACAAGCGCAAAAAATGCAAGTTAAAGATAAAGTTATAAGGATGATAAGAAAGGGTAAAACGAATTTTTTCATAGACGACTCCTTTAACATCTTATTATAGCATACGTTATTACGTTTTGGACTGTCGAGAAAAAAATAATTGCAAGGGTCTTTTAGTCAATACCGTTGATATTTTTACAAAGTAACAAAATGAACTTATAATATAATAGGAAACTTAAAAAAGTATATTGATAATAAAAAGGTGGATTATGATAGAACTTATCGGGAAATATACCACGGCAAAGGTCTTTACCGACTACGTCGACCCAAACGCCGTATCTCAAATAATAGAATTATGCTCTCAACCGCTATCGGCGGGGGCAAAAGTGAGAATAATGCCCGACGTACACTCGGGAGCGTCTTCTACCGTCGGAACGACTATGACGGTAACCGACAAAATTATTCCGTCGGTCGTCGGTAGCGATATAGGGTGTGGCATGGAAGTCGCCATTTTGGATATAAAAGCCCCCGATTTTCGATCGCTTGATAATGCAATAAGAGAAAAAGTTCCGTCGGGGTCGGCGATTAGAAAAGTTCCGCTATCAAAAGCGAAAGGGTTGTCTTTAAACGAACTTAAATGCGCGTCCCATATAGATATATCTCGCGCCGAAAAAAGTTTGGGAACGTTAGGCGGCGGAAACCATTTTATAGAACTTGACGTAATGGACGACGGCAAATATTGTCTTGTCGTACACTCGGGGTCGAGAAGTTTGGGTTTGGACGTCGCAAGATATTATCAAAATCTAGCGTACGCGACTTTAAACGGTACGACGGACGCCGATCTCGAAGCGTTGTCTTTGAGACTTAAAGCCGAAGGTAAAAAAGACGTTAAAAAAGAAGTTAAAAAATATAAAAACGTCAAATTTACCGACGTTCCTAAACATCTCGCGTATTTAGAAGGCAAACTTTTTGACGATTACGTCCACGATATGAAACTGACCCAAGAATACGCCCGTCAAAATCGCTTGACGATGATAGAAGAGATAACTTCCGCTTTGGGGTGGAATATAACCGACTCTTTTACTACCGTACACAATTATTACGATACCGAAAACAAAATAATAAGAAAAGGCTCTATCTCCGCCCAAAAAGGAGAAAGGTGTTTGATACCTTTAAATATGAGAGACGGCAGTTTGATATGTATAGGCAAGGGCAACCAAGATTGGAATTGTTCGGCACCGCACGGAGCGGGTAGAAAAATGTCGAGAAGCACTGCAAAACAAACGTTGACTCTCGAAGGGTATTTGGAAGAAATGAAAGGAATATACTCTACGTCGATAGGTTATAGCACGTTAGACGAAAGCCCGTCCGCTTACAAGTCCGCGGACGAGATAATAGATAATATCGCCGAAACCGTGGATATAGTGGAACTTATAAGACCCGTGTATAATTTTAAAGCGAGCGAATGAGACTCATAAGCTCGTCTTTTGACTTGACTTTACGCAAGCGTAAAGCCTACGTTTGTTGGACGGCTTATTCGTCTCCTCCAAAACGCAAGCGTTTTGTCGGGTTTTTAAAGCGGATAGTTTGAATTATTGCACGTCCTTTGACTTGACTTTACGCAAGCGTAAAGCCTGCGTTTATTGGACGGCTTATTCGTCTCCTCCAAAACGCAAGCGTTTTGTCGGGTTTTTAAAGCGGATAGTTTGAATTATTGCACGTCCGTTGACTTGACTTTACGCAAGCGTAAAGCCTGCGTTTGTTGGACGGCTTATTCGTCTCCGTCAAAAATCTTTTTGGATTTTTGACGGGTTTTAATTAAGCGGATATCCAAATAAAAACGACAAATGATATTACTATAACAGCAATAGGTATGCAAAAAACTATGCTTAATGCTTTATAATGTCATGTTGAGCAAAGTCGAAACATCTATATCCTTTCCGTCAAAATCTTCTTGGATTTTTGACGGTTTTTTAATTAAGCGGATATAGACCCTTCGACGATGCTCAGGGTGACAAAATGATATAGCATTTAGTTTATCGTCATACTGAGCAAGCGAAGCGCTGTCGAAGTATCTATATCAAATCGTCGAAGACGTAGTCCACGACCAAAGTCGTGTCCAAACGAGCGAAGCGGGGTTGCACCCTTTCGGACGTTTACGGACGAAGGAAAGGGGGTTTGATTTTATCCAAAGAAGACTTGTTTACAAGGCTACGACGATAAAATGGGGGTTTTTAAAACCCTTGATGACAACACAAAAAATTTCAAACGCTAAAGCGTACATGGATATTTAAAAAAAAAAGATGTTTCGACTACGCTACGCTTGCTCAACATGACGAATAACAAAGTACGAAGATTATAATTATAGTTATTGCTTTGCAATTCTTTTTTACCGTATATATGTTTTTGAAAAACCCCCTCTCCGCAGTCGTAGTCAATCAAAGATTGCCTACTTTGTGCGCAGACAATCCCCCTTTCCTCCGACCGTAAACGGTCGAAAGGGTGCAAACGCTAACGCTTTTAAGGATATAGATACTTCGACTACGGTCTTTGACCTACGCTCAGTATGACGAAAAGCAATTACGTATATAATTATAGCCGTATCCGTTAGAATACACTTTCGATAGAAAAGATTTGAGTTAGCATTGTCAAAAATTATTGAAAAGTCGGCAAAAAAGTGTCAAAAATCATTGAAAAGTCAAAACAAATACTTAATATCCTGTTGAAAAGTCGTTTTTGATATGTTATAATCTTATTGAAAAGTCATTTTAAATGTTCAATTATTATATTGAAAAGTCATTTGGGGGCAAAAATGCTTTATAGAAAAATCGAAAAAGAAATAGAAACGCGTCTTAAAGCGGACGGCAACAAAATCTTAATAGTCAACGGCGCAAGACAGGTCGGCAAATCTTATATTATTCGCCACGTAGGTAACAAACTTTTTGCTAACTATATCGAGATAAACCTTTTGGAAGATTGGTTGGGCAATAAAAACTTTGAAAACGTTAGGACGGTATCGGATTTCTATTTGCAAGTTAGTATGATTGCCGGCGATAAGATGAAAGACAAACGCAATACGCTCGTTTTTTTGGACGAGATCCAAGCGTATCCGCATCTTCTTACCTTGCTTAAATTTTTAAAACAAGATGATAGATTTACCTATATTTGCAGTGGATCTCTTCTTGGCGTTACGCTTGCAAAAACGTCATCTATCCCTATCGGTAGTATCGAAGTACTGCAAATGTATCCTTTGGATTTTGAAGAATTCCTTTATGCAAACGGCTTTAACGAATATGCGGTGTCCGTTTTAAGAGACAAATTTGAACGTCAAGAGTCTTTGGACGAATCTACCCATAGAACCGTTCTCGATTTATTCAAAAAATATTTGCTTGTTGGCGGTTTGCCGGACGCTGTCAATTCCTTTCTTGCGGATTATAATATAGTAAAAGTTAGAGCGATACAAAAAGAAGTTCACGAATATTACTCGGCGGACGCCTCTAAATACGATACGGAAAACAAACTAAAAATCCGCCGAATTTACGATATGATCCCTTCCACTCTCGAAAACAAGAAGAAAAGGATCGTCGTAAAAGACATAGAAAACAAAAAAGGCAAAACGTTTACACAATATCAAGACGAGTTTGACTACCTTGTAAACGCAGGTATTGCTCTCGAAGTAAAAGCAATTTCTACTCCTGTATTTCCATTGATAGAATCAAGCGGAAAAAATTTGCTTAAATTATATCTCAACGACGTAGGAATTCTTACGGGTATTCTTTATCAAAATAATATCCGTGCGATTATAGACGACCAAAAGAGCATAAATCTCGGAACGGTTTACGAAAGCGTAGTCGCAAGCGAACTCAAAGCGCACGGAAAAACCCTTTTTTATTATGACAACCGCAATAACGGGGAAGTCGACTTTTTGATAGACGATTACGACGATTTGTCCGCCGTACCTATCGAAGTCAAATCCGGCAAAGACTACACCGTGCATAGTGCGTTAAACAAGTTTTTGAGCAATAAGGATTATCACGTAAAAAAAGGGTACGTTTTCTCGAACGAACGAAAGGTTTATAAAGAAAACGACGTGATCTATATGCCCGTTTATTACGTAATGTTTTTTTAGAGCGAAAAAAGTGTCTTTATCTTATCGTCGAAGACGAAGTCCACGACCTTAGGTCGTGTCCTAACGAGCAAAGCGGGGTTGCACCCAGCAAATAAGTACGGGCTTTTACTTGTTTGCTCTTATCGAGCAACCTACGCTTTTTGCCCGACTTCTTTGCTTCCGTCAAAAATCTATCGGATTTTTGACGGGTTTTAAAATGGATAGCCAATAAAAGCGACGGGAAAGGGGGAGCACAAACGAAGGCTAAAATGCACAAAGTATATTTTCGCCGAGTGAAGGGCGGACGGCAAATGTCTATTCAAAGAATAGGGTATTATCGAATTATTTCGATAATACGTTATTGCAAATGCAATAACAACATTTGACGGTTGATTGCCAAAGTAGACTTGTTTACAAGGCTACGACGATAAAATGGGGGTTTTTAAAACCCTTGATGACAACACAAAAAATTTCAAACGCTAAAGCGTACATGGATATTTAAAAAAAAAGATGTTTCGACTACGCTACGCTTGCTCAACATGACGAATAACAAAGTACGAAGATTATAATTATAGTTATTGCTTTGCAATTCTTTTTTACCGTATATATGTTTTTGAAAAACCCCCTCTCCGCAGTCGTAGTCAATCAAAGATTGCCTACTTTGTGCGCAGACAATCCCCCTTTCCTTCGTCCGTAAACGTCCGAAAGGGTGCAAACGCTAACGCTTTTAAGGATAGAGATCCTTCGACTTCGCTCAGGATGACATTTCATTTTTCGTATACTTAATATCGTATTAAAGTTATCCATATTAAAAACCCGACAAAACGCTTGCGTTTTGGAGGAGACGAATAAGGTCTCTAAAAAACGCAGTCCAAACACTTTGTGTTGGGACAAGTCAAAAGAGGCACTTATGAGTCGGCAGGGCGGTGAATTATAGCCGTATCCGAAAGGATACTCTTTCCGACAGGAAAGAATTGCAAAGCAATGGCTATAATTATAATATATTTGTACTTAGTCGGCAATTTTTTTTGTATACGCTCGATTTCCTTGAGTTTTATTGTAAACGCGAGGATATTTCTTTGACATTTTTTGGAAAAAGTTATATGATTAAACAAGAAGGATATATTTTACTATATCCGATACACTATAATTGACGATAATACATATAGAGAAATAGGAGAAAATTATGAAAGGAACAAAATGCAGAGTAAAATTTGTGGTAACCACCCCGCATGCGGTAAGAAAATTATATATGTGCGGCAATACCGATAATCTCGGCGCTTGGGACGTAGCCAACGCCAAGGAAATGCACAAGAAAGGAGATCGCTTTGAGTTGATAAAATACTTCCCCGTAGGTGAAGAAGTAAACTTTAAGATCTTGGAAAAAATGACTTGGGAAAGAGTCGAACTCGGCTATTGGTGCGAAGATATCGCAAACCACGTCATAACCGCCCAAAAAGGTCTTGTAGTTAATATGGAAATACCCAATTTTAAGTACGAAGACTGATTTTTAAAGGCTGTAAACCAAAAAATAAACTAAAAACTAAAAGTATCTTGCCAAAAACGGTGTTTCTCTTAGGGATTTTTTTTGACATTATAAAAGACTAACGAAAATTCGCTAGTCTTTTTTTTGCATCGCAAAAACATGCGACTTTGCAAGGCGAAGTATAGTGTGCTACATTTTATTTTTTCTTCTTTTCAACACAACTGTATTGCATAAATTAAGTTTTAAGTAAAGTGATATTGTTTGCATAGCAAACAGTTATATTTTTAGAGTAAATCTAAAAGTTATATTTTGACTTGCAGTCAAAGTTATATTATATTTGCCATAACTTACCCTGTGGGTAAATATAACTTTGCGTAAAAAATATAACTGCGTAAGCAATATAACTTGCCGTTAGGCAAATATAACTAGTGCGTCATTAATAATCCCTATTACTGACGCACTAACGGTGTTTCTCTTAGGGATTTTTTTGACATTATAAAAGACTAACGAAAATTCGTTAGTTTTTTTTGCATCGCAAAAACATGCGACTTTGCAAGGCGAAGTATAGTGTGCTACATTTTATTTTTTCTTCTTTTCAACACAACAGTATTGCATAAATTAAGTTTTAAGTAAAGTGATATTGTTTGCATAGCAAACAGTTATATTTTTAGAGTAAATCTAAAAGTTATATTTTGACTTGCAGTCAAAGTTATATTATATTTGCCACAACTTACCCTATGGGTAAATATAACTTTGCGTAGCAAAATATAACTGCGAAAGCAATATAACTTGCCTATAGGCAAATATAACTAGTGCGTCAGTAATAATCCCTATTACTGACGCACTAACGCGGGATACTTTTTTATTTTGGGACTTAATTTATTATACTTTTTCGCTTTTACTTGCGTGCTTGACATAGGTAACTCTTTCGGATAAAATAATATTATGCTCGTCCAAAGTTTAAGGTCGGGGATAAAGGATAAAAATCAATTATACGATGGATAAGCAAAGCGGAACTAAATTCGTGTTGGCTTTGGCGCTTTTAGGCGCTTTAAAGCTTGCGTATACGATCATCAAACAATTTGTCAAAATAATGGCGAGAGTGATCGTATATTTTGGCTTGTATATCCCGTTTTTCTATATGATAGTGGGCGCCGTCTTGGTCGGTATAGGCTTTTTCCGTTTTGAAGTTATAGACGTAAACAGTATTATGTTTTACGTCGGACTCTCCCTTTGCGTGTTGTGTTCTATACTCATAACGTTACGCACTTATGCTCAAAAACCCGTTTCTTCGGTTACCGAAGGTATAAAAGACGAGATAGTTTCGGCAAAACGAGAGCGCCGCAAAATGAGAGCGCCGCAACCCGAAGTCAAAGATGACCCCATTTTGTTTATTTATCATAGCGTAGATCAACCCGAATTGTTGATAGAAGAACACGAAGACAAGTTCGTAGTTTATTACGACGACGGAGTAAACCCCATTAAGCAGTTGAGGGTCGAGCCTAAAAATCAATGACCCGCGTTTTTTTGACGTATAAGAAAAAGTCCCGTATATGGGAATTGGATTTTTTGCGTGGCGTTAGCATAATTTTGATGTGCTTCGACCACTTTTTTTTCGACGTATATTATCTTTTTTATCATTGGCGGACGGGGGGTAAATTCTTCTCGTCATTGTATAGAGCCGCCGAATTTTTCTTTGGTTACGCCGACGATAGCATATTGATACCCCTTGACAAAATGCAATACGCCGAGTTCGTCTTTTTGGGATTTATCTTGTTTTCGGTAACCGTGGCGTTTCTTGTGAAACTGATAAAAGAAAAAGGCAAACCTTCATATTCCGCCCTAAAAGGCTTTACCTTGGCGTTTACTTCTATCTCGGTTTGCATTTTGGCAATATCGTTTATACAAAGATTTATAGGTTACAAGGTGGTAGAAGGCAATTCGTTAAGAGAATTTATACATACCGTTATACTTTGGATATTCTTTATTTTGTGCGGGGAAGGTTGTTATTTTTCGAGATCCAACGTTAAACGCACCTTGCAAATTTCTCTTTGCGCTTGCGCAATTTCGTTGGTTACCATATTGGGCGAACGACTTTTCGATATGGAAGGCATTGCCGTAAGATACGGCGTTTTGCATATGCTTGCAATGTCGGTATGTATTTTTACCCTTATACAGTTGGCTTGCACCGCATTGTTTAAAGATCCCGTAAAGAGAAAATACGCTATTTCCCTTACTTGCTTTGCAGTAGGCGTTACGGTTTACGCAATAAATCAATACTTGTGGACGGTGGACGTCGTGCCAAACGACGCGCTTGCTTGGTTCCACTATAAATTCGGCAAAAACTTCCACTCCGCCGACTGGTTCACTTTGTCCGAAAATTTGCATAGAGTGCTTTTCGGCGCGGCGATAGCCCCCTTCGTTTACCCCGACAGAAAATCTTACGTGCCAAAACTTTCGCCCTTAAACAAAGGCGTGGTTTGCTTCTTGGGTCGAAAAACCATTTGGATAGTTTTATTACACCAAGTGATAATTTACGTGCTTTTGGCGTGCTTGGATACTCTTTATTAAAAGGCGGTAAGCGTCAATAACAATAAATGTAAATTTTGTTGCCTTAAAACGGGTAGGGTCTTAAATATTTTTTCCTTATCTTGACTGATATCCAACGCTTCGGCGCTCGCTTTCAAACAAAGCCGAACGGCTTGAGTAAAGGTTACGTTTTTGTTTATTATGGGTTTTTCGGTTTGTTTCAAACCGAATTTTTTTTGAATTTCGGTGTACGTATCGTACAGAATTTTTGCGTTTTTATTGCATTTTTCTATTATGAGTTTCGCCGTGTTTTCAACGGGCAAAATCTCGATAAATGCCGAAATACGCGCGTAAAGTCCGCAAATCACGCTTAAATCGTCAGCGTTGTCGTCGTTATTCTCGGGGTCTTGTATTTGAAGAGAAAAGGGCGTAACTTTCGAGTATTCTTCCGCCATTTTTTCGTAGTCGGGTCTTGTTTTTTCCATAGTCCACCTCGTTGTATCTTATGACGTGAAACTTTGCGGTATAACTATAAGGGCGGTTTTATTTTAAAAAGAACTTTTAAATCGTATTTTGTTTATAATAATTTACTTGCGATTTTTGTATATATATGGTATACTATAATTTAGCGTAAACTAACGTATTATAATACGTTATACGTATAAGGAGTTTATTATGAGAAAAGCAGGAATATTGATGCCGCTCGCGTCATTGCCTTCGGCTTACGGTATTGGTTCTATCGGTAAAGAAGCGAAAAACTTCGTTGATTTTTTGTACGACACCGACCAATCTTATTGGCAAGTGTTGCCCTTAAATCCCACGTCTTACGGGGATTCCCCTTATCAATCGCCTTCCGCGTTTGCGGGCAATCCCTATTACATAGATCTACCCACCCTTTTTGAAGACGGTTTGCTGTCGTCTTCCGACCTTAGATCCGCCGAACACGATACTTTGCGCGTAGACTACTATTATATGTTTACCGAAAGGATGAAGACTTTGCGTAAGGCGTTTAAAAAGTTCGATCAAAACGACGAAAACTATCTTGCGTTTTTGTCAAATAACGCTTCTTGGCTCGAAGATTATTCCTTGTTTATGGCGTTAAAGGTCAAATATGATTTTAGACCTTGGAACGAGTGGAAAAAGGCAGACAAGTTTAGACTTGACGTCGACGACTTAAAGCAAAAGCACGAAAAAGAAGCGTCTTTTTGGAAGTTTTTACAATACGAGTTTTATAAACAATGGGCAAGCCTTAAATCTTACGCCAATTCAAAAGGGATAGAGATAATCGGCGATATGCCTATATACGTCGCTTTTGACAGCGTGGAAGTTTGGGCGTCTCCAAACGACTTTTTACTTGACGAAAGACTTAATCCCACTTTGGTGGCGGGCGTTCCCCCCGACGGTTTTACCCCCGACGGTCAACTTTGGGGCAATCCCATTTACGATTGGGAAAAGATGCGTCAAAACGGTTACGTTTGGTGGATAAAGCGTATGAAGGAAGCGTTGAAACTGTTCGACATAGTTCGCATAGACCATTTTAGAGGGTTCGAGGCTTATTACGGCGTACCTTACGGCGACTCTACCGCCAAAAACGGCAAATGGTATCCGTGCGTAGGCGCAGAGCCTTTCGACGCAATAAACAAAGCGTTAGATCACCCGCGCATTATAGCCGAAGACTTGGGTCTTATTGACGACAAAGTCAAAGCCGTTTTAAAACAAACGGGTTATCCGGGTATGAAAGTTTTGCAATTTGCTTTCTTTGAAGACGACAACGAGTATTTGCCGAGAATGTACGACGATCCGAATTGCGTTGTATATACGGGTACTCACGATTCTTGCACGTCAAGACAATGGTATGAAGAACTCGAAGGGGACGTCTTGGATAGATTTTTAAAGGAATCGGGCAAAAAACGCGGGGAAAAAGCGACGGTGGCGTTAATAAAAATGGCGTTGGGCTCTATTGCCAAATACGCGATAATACCCTTGGGCGATTATATGGATCTCGGCAAAGAAGCCCGTATCAACGAGCCTTCGACGTTGGGCGGTAATTGGGACTGGCGCGCGCCGTCCGATTACGATACGCCGTCACTTAGAAAAAAGATCTCTACTTTGACCGCAAAAAGCGGAAGATGATACAAAATAGAATTTTAGAGACTAATAAATAAATAGTTAAAAGTCTTTATCGGTTTTAATAGCCGAAAAGGAGTCTTGATGAAAAAACGAATATTGGTTTTATTTGTTTTAATAGTTGCGTTAGCGTTATCCGCTGTCTTAGTCGCTTGTAAAGGTAACGACTCAACAAAGGTCGACAGCGTTACTATAGTTACGTCCACGGGGACTGTTTTGTGCGTGATAGACAAAGACGGCGGCGTTTCCACGGATAATATAACTTACGAATATAACGGCGGTAACGTTTACAGTTGGGTAGCCGTAAGTAACGGCGAAAAAGTTAGGGTAATTAGCAACGAGCAATTGGAGAGAAACGACAAAGAAGAGTACGTCGCCACCTTGCTCGGCGAGTCCAAAGTCATCGTATATCCCGAAAAGTATTACACTCTTTTGACGATAGCCGACTCTACCATAACTCAAAAAGCGGTCATCGGCGAGATACCGAGAGCGTTACCCGTATCTCAAAGGGGTTATTCGGAATTTTTGGGGTATTATTACCTTAATTCCAAAGACGAAAAGGTCGCTTTGACCAACGAAAACGGCAACTTTTCCGTCCCTTGGTCCATAAACGTCAAAAGCATCACTTTGTATGCCGATTTCAATATGGAACCTATCGGCGTCAAGTTGAATTACGGCGTTAAGGACCCGCAAAATTCGGACGAAAGGGACGTTCCTTCGTACGTTTATTACGGAGATACTTTAAGATTTGCGTTTCCTTTGCCCACCCATTCGGGTTACGATTTCCAAGGTTGGTATACCGAAGAGACCGCGGGCGTGCAGATAGTGGACGAAAAAGGCAGATATAATTTAGACCAATTCAAGTCGGACACTGCTAAAAACGTAAGATATACGATAAACGAAACGGAAGAAGGTACGTTCGACTACGAAGTCGTATTTTTTGCGAGATGGAAAGCCAAGAGTTTTTCCGTCAAATACTACAACGGCGCGGACGTGGTAAAAGAGTTGGCTGTAAATTACGGTGAAAGCGTACCTAATCTCGAAGCGCCTTCTCAAAGCGGTCAAACCTTTATGTATTGGTATGCCGACGACGAAGACGTCGCTTACGATTTTAGCGAAAAGATGTCTTATTACAATTTGGACTTGCACTGCAAATGGGTAGACTCTCGTTCTTATTGTCCCAACTGCGGTCAAGTTATTGACGACAGTTCGGCGCCTACTTGTAAGCCTTTCTATTGTCCCAACGAGTCTTGCGGTATCTTGTTAAGGGGCGCCGTCGCCGATCATAATTACGGCGAACTTACCGAGATAACTCCCGCAACTTGTTACGTCGAAGGCGTAGCGAGAAAACAATGTTTGCGTTGCGGGGACAGTGAAGACGTTGTAATACCGGTATTAGAACACAATTACGTATTTAAAGAAATGTTGCCCGCCACCTGCTCGAGCGTGGGTTATACCGCTTACGAGTGCGTATACTGTAAAACCGTGGACGTGCGTTACGACGACGTTATTGTAGATCACAAATTCAATACGTCCCGAGTACCCGCCACTCAATTCGAATTGGGTTACACTTCAAATAAGTGTATAGTGTGCGGCGCTTTTGAAAACAACTATTTCGATATAGAAGGAAGATCCTTTATAGCGATATCCAACAAGGAAACTTTATTTGCGGCGGCTAAAGATACGGTAAGCAACTACGCGCTTATGACCGATTTGTCGTTAGGCGGCGACGAGTGGTTCCCTTGGGGCGTGGACGAAGACGGCGTTTATACCCCTTATCAAGGTATCTTTAACGGTAACGGTCATATAATATCCGATTACAAGATAACGACCAAAGCGTATAAAGAAAACGCATATCGCGGGGAAGACGTCGCAATAGGTTTCTTTGCCGCGATAGACGGCGAAGTTACAAACTTATATTTGAACGGTAACGTTAATTGCTCGCCCGTTTACTGCGACGAGATATACATAGGCGGTCTTGCCGGCAAGATCGGTAAGCAAGCAAAAATTACTTCGGTTTTCGTAAACGGCGATCTTAAATTGAACGACAACACGGTTTCGTTAGGCGGTAACGTAAAAGCGGGCGGTTTGGTCGGCTTGAGCGAAGGCAAAATAGAAGCGTGTTACGCAAACGTATCCCGTGCTTCGGCGTTAAGAGAAGGCTTGGCGATCTGCGCGTATAACTATGCAAGCGTCGGCGGATTAGTCGGAGAGATGACCGAAGACGCTAAGACTTTTACTTCTTCCGCCTACGGCGTCGTTTCGGTAACGTCCAAAGTCGCCGACGCAAAGGTCGGCGGTGTAGTCGGCGTCAATAAAGGTATATTGGTCGATACCATCGCTTACGGTTCGGTAAACGGCGTCGCCGCTTTGCAAAGTATGGTCGGCGGAGTCGTCGGCGTAAACGAAAACGTCGCTTACAAGAGTTTGGGTTACGTAGATACCGGAGCAAGGGGCGCGGACGAAAAACAAAGTTTCGTTTCTCATACGATAGCCATCGACAAAGGCACTACGTATAACGTATACGGGTTGTACGATAATTCCGCGTTGAAATACGATCATTATTTGGATATAACCAACGACCCGCACTTTATAAGGGCAAACGAATTGGCGGCTAACGCTTATACGATATTCGGTAGGGATTTCGACTTGTTTGACGCAACGTCCTATAATATGACTTCTACCTATACGCCTTTTGCGCCAAATTCGTTTTTGCAATACTTCTCGGTAAAAAATACCCCGTACGTCATCGACGTATCTTACGCTAACGCAAGCATTTCTAATCTTGAAAGTTTTAATATGACCGAACTTTTAAAGGGTTTGGAAGGTGGCGTAAGATATTACCAATTATCAGGCAGTTACGATTTGGAGTACGGCAGTACATATCTTATTCCTTTATGCAAAACCGTGGAAGGCGTCAAATATTTCTTCGGTACGTTTGACGGACAAGGTAACACAATAAAGAAATTCAAGTTTGCGTCGGGTACGACGTCCTTGTTTAAGAACAATTACGGCACGGTAAAGAATATAAATTTGAAATTTTTCTATCACGAAGATAAAGAGATAGGAGAGTCCTATAAAACGGGTATAGTTGACAACAACTACGGTACGGTCGAAAATGCTACCCAAGACGGCAATTATAGGATACGTTTAAAGAGGGGTATGCAAATATTCTTAGGGATATTCGTTACCTTGATAGTGCTTTGTATATTCTTCGGTTTAGAGTCGGGTGCGTTTAGCGAATATTCTTATTACGGTATGCCTTACGTTTCGGCGATACTTTCACTGTTGATCGTCGGCGGTGCGGTCGCGCTCGGAATCTTTTTAGGAAGCACTCGTCTTGCCGTATATATGGCGATAACAACTTCGGCACTTAGCATTTGGCCGCTTAGCCACTCGGCGTATGTAGTCGCCGACGGAGAGTTTTGGGCGTTGCCCGTAGTGATCATACATGGTTTGACCTTGCTCGGCGGGGTTGCGTTCGCGGTGGTCGCATTGATGGGGTTGCTGTAATTGTAAAATCGCAGTTTACCGAAAAATTAAAATTTTAAACTATAATGATAAAGAAATAATAGCAAATTACGCCCGAAAGGGACAACGGAAGATCGAAAGATCTAAAAAGGAAATCAACGATAATTGGAGGTTCGTAATGAAAAGAAATCTATTGATCGCGGTTCTCGTCTTAACGCTTTGCGTCGTGGTTTTCGCGGCTTGTAATAAGACGAAAGAGCCTACGCATTTGGATCCCGTAAATCCCGACAGTATCGCCTACGACGGTGATACGTTGTCTTGGGGTGCGGTAGACCACGCGGAAAGTTATTGGGTTTATTTGGATAATAACGAAAATTATTACGTTGCCCAAGAAAATTCGATGAACTTGAGACTTTCTCAAGACGTTACTTTCTACGTGCTTGCCGTGGCTAACAACGCCGACTATATTTCCGCCGAGACCAAATCGGCGGCAAGTTTCACTTATATACCCATGATCGAGTCTATAGGGGTAGAAAAGCGTACTACGGATAAATTGGTCGGACAAAACGCGGAAGAATATCAATCGAGCTTTGACCACTTCACTTGGCAAGCGGTAGAAAAAGCCGAATATTATTCTTTAAAAGAAAACGGAGCGACCGAGACCGTAAGTTATAAACCCGATCAAAACACGGGCGTTTTAAAACAACCTATCGGCGCGACGTTCGACGAGAAAGGCGGAAAAGCGTCCTTGCAAATAATGCCCATGAGCGATGAGCCCCGAACTTATTCTCACTGGTCGGAAGTTAAAACCGTAACCGTTTTGGCGGATCCTTCCAAGTTTGCTTACAATAGAGAAGCCGATCTCATCAGTTGGAGTCCTATCGCAAACACGTTGGGTTACGAAGTCAAAGTCGGCGTAGATCCCGCTTCTATCGAAGAGTGGAGATACATATCCGGCAACTACTACGTTTACGGTGAAGTGGACGCTAACGGCAACTTGGTAAACAGTTTTAAATCTTGGGTAAAAGCGGTAGGCAATATCGAAAACGATATATTAGATAGCCGTTTGGTTACTCGTTCTTATCAACAACTTGCGCCTTTGGACGGTTTGACGGTAGAGTTTGGCGACATTAAGTGGACGCCTTCCCCCGTCGCTACCGAATATCAAGTAAGAGTAAGCGTGCAAAGAGTTGACGAAAACGATCAAGAATACACTCAAAACTTGGTTGATACCGTAGTAACCGAAAGTCTTTATTCGGGCGATTACGAAGCGTTTTATAACGAAAGAACGCTTGGCGGTAATAAGTCTTACGTTCCTTGTACTTATACCGCTTTCGTGCGTCCCGTGATCGCTTCTTCCGAAGCCGAAGACGTGGTTTCTTACGCAAACTGGTCGACTATCGACTACAACTTGTTGGAGACCCCCCAAATCGACTATAGCGGTAACGAGACCTTTACTTGGAACTCTATCACGGGCGCCGCTACTTACAACGTTTGGCTTTATAGAAACGGCGTCAATATCGTCAACGGTACTCGTACCGAAGATAACCAATTATTATTCAATTATAACTTTAGCGCCGTTCCCGGTACGTACGAGTTGAAAGTTGCGGCATTATCGGGCGACGAGACCGCTTCGAGCGGTACCAACGCTTCGAGAAAGAGCGAAGCGTTCGTCGTAGTCGTAGTTGCGGCACCTACCGAATATACGATAATCAGCAGTACCTACGACGTACAATCGGGCGCAAGTCAAACCGAAGACGGTAAGTCCGAGTTAAATATTTTCTTTAACGACGTTTATGGCGCCGATTATTACGTCGCTTCTCACTATTACGATTATAAATACGTAGATACCGACGGCGACGGCGAATACGACGTTGTAACCGACGGACAAGATTCTTCTACCAAGCTTGTTAGACAATCCATAAACGTTGCGGACACCACGGGCGATGACGTAAGCAAAGGCAAACACGACGTCAATATAAACTCTATAATCGCGGACGAAACGGGAAGAACGGATACCGTTTATCTCTACGCTAAATCTTCTCTCGTCGGAAAATACGTCGAATACGTCAAACTTACCGACAACACCTACGGGTTTAGGGAAGCCGAAGGCAAGACCAAGATGATAGTTTTAGACGGCGACGATTCCACGCCAGTCGAGATAACCAAACTTCCCACCCCCACGGATACCGCCGTCAACGGCAACGTAGTATCTTGGGCAAGAGTTTCGAGAAGTAGCGGTTATTCGGTCAAAGTCGTTTGCACCACTAACGAAGAATACTCTTTCGTTCAAAAGGTTTATAGCGATCGTTACACGTTGAAAATTAAAGAAGCGGGCGAGTACAATATTTACGTAAAAGCGTTGGGTAACGGCGATATTATTCTCGATTCCATTTACGGTAGCCCGATAAGCGTTATCAAATTGCCCGCTGTCGAAGGCTTGAAAGTGATCGACGCCGCAGGCAACACTCAACTTACTTGGGACGAATCTTCCTTTACTTATAAGGGCGTAGAATATTCTGCTAAAGGTTATGAAGTAAGGATCGGCAACAGAGTATTGCCTCGCGTTGAAAATAACTTCGTAAACTTGGAACAATACAAGCAATTCCTTACCACCGTCGGTACCGCTATCACGGTTACCGCGCTTGGCGACAATACCACCGAAGGCGAAGATAACAAGATATTGTTAGACGCCGAAAGAAGTTCGACCATCACGCTCTTTAAACTTGCAAGACCCTTAAACGTTACCGTTCAAAGCAATATGATCACTTGGGGCGCAGGCGACAACAACGCTCAACTTTATAAGATCTACGACGGAGATACCCTTATCGGCGAGACTGCCGCTACCACGTTTGCGATAACTCCCGAAAACGGTTTTACCAAAGATAAGTATGCGGACGGCAAACAATTAAATCTTACCGTAGTCGCTTTGAGAAACGCAAACGAGTATAAGAAGGTAGATTCTATCGAAGATAACGGTTATTTCGTAGATTCCGAAGCAAGCGTTATGACTACCGTAAATATGTTGGCTATGCCTAAAGTTACCGTCAAACAAGATACGGGCGCGGCTACTTGGCGTAAAGTCGTGGGCGCAACGTCTTATCTCGTAAAAGTAAGCGTCGTAGGCGTTGACGGATCGTCTATGAATTATAACGTAAGCGATATAACGGACGCGGACGAGTTGTCCTTTACTCCTTCCATTTTAGCGCAAGACGGCGAAACCGTAAGAATTTCGGTAACCGCTATCGGCAACAATTTGCGTTACTTTAATTCGTTATCCTATTATTACGACACCAAAGTCGAACAATTATCGACCCCCGCTCTTAACGATGAAAGCAAACCCTTTACCGTTACGGTAAACAAAAATACCGACGGAGTTCCCACTTCTGTTACCATTCACGTTTCGGACGCTGACAAAGACGAAACCGAGCGTACTTTGGGTCGCGGTTACTACGTCAACGTTGGCGGCGTCGATCACTTCGTTTCCAAAGAAAGCGGAGATTTGACGATAGAAAATTTGGAAGTGGCAACTTATCTTATTAAGGTATGCGCGGCGGGCGGTAATTATAAAGGCGAAGTCGTCGATCAAGGCGACACCAACGTCGTATATCTCAACAGTCCTTACATAGGCGGTTACACGTTTACGGTATTGGGCGCGCCTATCGCTTCGGACGTAGACGTATCTTACGGCGGTTTGGGCGATTTGAACAAGAGAGTTGTATCCTTTGCGGCTATACCGCAAGCGGTAGGATATAAACTCGACTACGTATATCGTAAATTAAAAGTCGCAACCGATATCACCGAAGAAGCGCAATACGTAGACGGTCAAACGGGCAGTATCACTTTGACCGTAGGCTCTAACACGGCAAACGCATGGGTCGACGACGAAGGTACGGTTCGCTTTGTGCTCGACGGTATCGATAACGACGTAGATAATATAAGACTTATCGTGTCGGTATTGGGCGACGACGTAAACAGCACGTCCAACACTTCGACCGTGGTTTCCTACGACGTACGTTAATTACGAAAAGTGAGGTAATTAAAATGAAGAAATTCACTAAAATTTTCCTTTGTTTATTAGTAATATCCCTTGTCGCAAGCATGGCGGTCGCTTTGACCGCCTGCAAGGAAAAAACTTCTTTGACGGGTATAAAATTCGAAGACGGAGTTTTGAGCTGGGATAAAGATAGCATTGTCGGATCCGCAGTCGACTCTTACAAAGCCTTTGTAAACGGCGTTGAAAAGAAGATCGACTTGTCCGAAAACGGTAAGAAATTAAGCGTCAACTTGGGCGAAGAGACCTCGGGTGACAAAGACTTTGACGTTACCGTAAAAGCGAAAGGCGACGACGTGGAAGTAGATCAAACCATCACTTTCCGCAAATTGCCCACCCCTATCGTTAAGGTCGACAACGGTACATTCGATTGGACGGAAAGCGCCCAAGCATACTCTCAATACGGTGCAATGATCTACGATATAATTTTGGACGGCAAGAGAATATCTTCGATCATCGACACCAAGTACAAAGCGACCACGGGCGTTTCTCACTCTATCGTTGTAAGACCGAGAGTTTCGGGCGACAACGCTTATTACTTTGCTTCTTGGTCCGAAGAAGTGCAAGCCACCGTGCTTAGCACCCCCATTATTTCGGACGTTGAGTGGACGGTTTTAAGAGACAATAACGGCGACCCCACTTCCGCAAAAGCCGAAATCACTTGGACTAGCCCAAGCACTATCGCCAACGTTCAATACATAGGTACGATAAACGGCATCGAGTTCGTAACCGATAAAGCGTCTTTGAATACCGACACCGTCGAAGGTTTGGACGTTAAAGACGGTTTTGCCATAAGTTTAAAAGCAAAATCCAACGAACCCGCTATAAGCGACTCGTCTTTAAGCGAAGTAAGAAGATTTATCTCTTTGGGCAAACCCCAAAATTTGAGAGTCGTAGACGGCGTGTTACGTTTTGACGAAGTCAGAAACGCCGCTTTCTATAAAGTAGAAGGTAAAGCCGGCGCCGCTTCCTTTAACGGTGAGACCACCACTACTTCTTACGTTTTGGAAGACGCCGCGGACACCTTTAAGATAAAAGTTACCGCTCGTCCTGCCGAAGGTTACGAAGCGACCGAAAATCCCAGCGAAGAAATATCCTTTAACATCTTGGGACAACCGGGCATTAGATTCGTAAGCAAAGCCTTCTTCATAGACGGCGTTACCGACAACGTTAAAGCGTACGATATTCGTATCGAAAAGGACGTGGAAGTTGACGGCAATATCGAAAAACAAGTGGTTTACACCACAAGACAAGACGTATTGAATAAGATATTCAACCAATACGACTTTAAGGAAGAAGGCAGATATTGGATCTCTGTCAAAGCGGTCGCAAAAGAAGGCTCTCAATATATGGATAGTCAATATAGCGACGCTTACGAAGTAGTTCGTTTAGGCACTATCCCCGGACTTACCATCGAAGAGATACCTGCGGTTGAAAAGGTCGGCGAAGAGCATTCGAGTTATTTGAGAGTTACCGTAGATAAGTTGTTAAAGAATCCCGATCTCGTTACTCGTTATCAATTATATATGGATAATACCGAAGTAAGCACCACTTCTAAACTTACCTTCGATATTCCCGCTCCTACGACTTATAACGAAAACGCTTATAAATTTAGCGTACGTGCAATATCCGACGACAACGGCAGTCCCACGAGAGTGGTATTGAGTTCTTACTATGCGGTAGATTTCTACGCTACCAAGATGTCGACGCCGAGAAACATCACCTTAAACGACGAAGGTTCGGTTTCTTGGGATATGCCCGCTTCTCAATTCGAATATTTGCAAATGAGCGGCGACAACACCAAATACAACGATAATCTTGCAGATTTCCAAGTAGTTATCGCTTACACGTCTTATACCGCAAATCGCGATAGCAGAGTTTATCCTTTCCCCGCTAACTTGGATTCGGGCTTGTACTACGTAAACGTATACGCTCGCAGTAAGTTCAGCAAAAAGAACTCCGCAAAGAACGAGTGCGTAGAACTTAAATTTGACGTAGACGCAGACGGCAACACTTCGGTTTACGCAATAGATAAAGAAAACGCACCCGAAAACGTTACCGCAAAGGCTACGGACGGCAAATCCATCGTCGTTTTGTCCAGTGATTACAGCAATAGCGAAACCATGATAAGACTTGCTACCCCCGTTACTCAAGATTTCGTTATCGAAGACAACACTTTAGAGTGGCCCGCAATCGAAGGCGCGTACGGATACGATATTTTCTACGCTACGACCGTTGACGGCGAAGCCAAGTTCGGTAAGATCGCTACCGTCGAGATCGGCACCAACTTCGTGTTCGACGACATCAATCTTGCTTCCGCCGACGATCCCGACGCGGTAAAATCCTTGTTGGCAAGCGAAGACGGATGTTTGATAAATATAGTTGCGATCGGCAATAGGGGTAAGGATTTAAGAAACGGCGAAATTTACTCTTACGATTCGAAACCGAGCGAAAATCTCGCTATCTTCAAACTCGATCGTCCTACCGGAATAAGCGTAAACAATTCCTATATAACTTGGAACGCGGTTCCTTACGCTACGGGTTATAGAGTATTTGACGGCAACGGCGACTCTTTACTTATGGGAACGCAAGAAGTTCGTACTAATTCCTTGTCTATTACCGACCTTCCCGGCGATTTCTACAATATCACTATCCAAGCGATAGGCGACGGAAAACAATATTTCGACAGCGAAAGATCGGATAACTTCATCTTCCACAAACTTGCGCCTATGAGCGTGGAAAGAGTCGGCGACGTTTACGCTTGGCCTATGGTGGAATACGCTTTGAATTACGAGTTGACCATCGACGGTATAACCTACTCGGTAGAAGCCAAGACCGCCGACAGGTTAGAAGACGGAAGATATTACTACAAACCTACGTTTAGATCAATAAATCCCGCAGGTTTGGTAGTTCAATACAGAGCGGTAGCAAGTAACGGCACCGTAATGGACTGGGAAGAGTTGGCACTCGGTTACGAAAAGTACGACTATCCCGTAATTGCCGGCGAATTGGGCGAGTTCAGACAACCCGTCATCCAAGCCAATATCCCCGTATTTGAGCCTAACGGTGAACCTAATTATCGTATTTCTTCCACTTACGAAAGATTTTACATAGAAGCCAATATAGGAGACCTTCCCAGCGAGAATTATACCTATAAGTATCAAATCGGCGGAAAGGACTTCTACAGCAAGACTAAAGAATTCACGTATAAAGACGCCGAATACGAAGGTAATCCCATACAAACCGGAAAATATACGGTAAGCGTTGCGTACGGCGCAAACTTCTTTGACGAAGAGGGCAATTACGTCGTTGACAGTAACTATATGTCGACCACTCAAGAATTTACCTTCTTAAGAGGCACCACGGGTTACGTTATAAGCAATGCCGGCAAGAAAGTAAACGTTTCTTGGAACGCGGTTACGGACGCAAGCGCTTATAGATACTTCTATACCATTTACACTTATTCCAAAGACAAATTAGGCTTGTGGACGGTAGGAGAAGCGGTTTATACGAGTACTGTCGAAAACACCGTAGGACAACAGTCTTCGTTTACCATCGACGACCTTGAAACGCTCATGGGCGACGCCTACGTTTCGGGCACCAAGTACGCTATCCAAGTATCGGTAGTTACTTTAGGCGACGATAATGCGGTAAGCGCTTACGACGTTGCGATCTCGGGTATAAGCAGTATCAACTAAAAAGATTTTAAAAATCACAAAGTTCAGTTTATCCGCCGTAAATTTTTACGGCGGATAATTGAAGTTAAAAGGCAAGAAACATGAAGAAATTATTGGGTTTATTGACGGTAATATTGTTATGTGTAGTCGTTTTTGCGGCTTGCGGAAAGCAAACGGACGTCTCAAAAGACGTTGCGGTAACTTTTTATCCCGGCAACGGGGACAGTTCGATAACCGTAATAACCGACGGGATATTGCACTCGGACGTTTGTCCCACCGTTTCGTATTTAGGTTACGATTTTGCGGGTTGGTGTTTTGATCTTGACGGGACCCAAAAAGTAAACTTTCCTTTAGAACTCGATAAAGAGACCGCGATATACGCATCGTGGGTCAAACAACAAGGCACGCCGTCTCGTGCGACTTTCGTTACAAACGGCGGTAGCGCCGTCGGTAGCGTCGTAGGTACTACTCTCGAGCAAGCGCCGTCGACAATAAGAGAAGGCTATACTCTCGACGGTTGGTATACCGACGAGACCTTTACCACCCTTGCGCATTTTCCTTATACGTTAGAAAAAGACACGGTTTTTTACGCTAAATTCCGTTTGACGGGCGTTTCGTACGACACCGACGAAGAAGCCAATACTTTGGTTTTCCGCTGGCCTGCCGTAGAGGGTATGACTTATCGCGCCGAAGTTCAAGAGAGCCCCGTCGACGTGTTCGTTTCGGGCGGGATCGCTACCTTTTCCCTTCCCGTTAAAGACTCGGCGTTTACCGTTACGGTAGGTAGGCATAACGGCGTAGGTATAACCGAATTTTTCCGTAAAAGTTTTAAAAAACTCGACGCTTTTTCTTTGAGCGACGCTAACGTTTCGCAAGACGGAGAAAACGTCAAATTCGTCTTGCCCGATAATGAAAACGGATACCAAATTTCGGTGTTCGACGCTTTTTCGGATAGCGAGATAATTTATTCTTTGACGGGTAACGAGTTTTCTTTGCCCGCAAACTATTTTACAAGAGAAAAGAGCGTGTGTTTCCGCAACGTCAAAGACGACCCCCAAACCGTTTACTATTCTTTAAGATCGGAAAAGATAAATATAGCGCGTTTGGAAACCCCCGTTTTCGGAAGATACAGAGACGCAGATCAAAATATAACTTGGAGTGCGGTTGAAAACGCAAATAATTACACCGTTTCGGTGTATTCGGGCGAAGATATTATCTATACCGAAGAAAATGTAACGCCCGAAAAGACAGATCAAAGCGGGACGGCTTATTATACTTTCGTCCCCGATAAACTGTTCCCCAAGGGCGATTACACCGAGTTTTCGATAGCGGTAAAAGCCGAAGGAACTATTGCGCCCGATAGACTTATATTGGCAAGCGTAGAGAGTGAAAGAAAAAACGTTTCCTTTATCGGCGCCACGCAAATAAGTTTGGTAGAAGACAAGATAGTTTGGACTAAAGTCGACAACGCCGCGTCTTACGACGTTACCGTTTTGCATAACGGGATAACTTCCAACGATCCCGCCGCAAGATACGAAAGTATAGAGTTAAGTTCGGGCGGAGTTTATCAAGTTACCGTTCGACCTAACGTGCAAGGCTTAAACGGTTATACGGTTTCGGCAATAGGCTCTTATACTTTGTTGTCTTTGCCGTCTATCGCCGTAAACGTCAGAGCCAACGGCATAACCGTAACGTGGGACGAAGTCCCCAATGCAAGTTCGTATACGATAAACGTAACGGATAAAAATACGGGTACGGTGTTGCACAGTTTAAATAGTAACCTGTCAAATCGGTTTTTGACTTTTAACAATTCGGATTTTCCCGAAGGCGATAGCGAATTGTCGGTTACGGCGCTTGGCGACGGGGAATATTATAACAACAGCCCCGCAAGTTTCGTTACCATACACCGTTTGGCTAAACCCGAAGTTGACGTATCCACAAAAGATACTCAAATAAGCGTCAAAATAACCGTTACCGATAAGTTCGCAAAATACAATATCAATCATACGAGCATACAAGGTTATCAAGACGGTGAAGAAGAAGGAACGGGAATAAAAGAGATAGTTTTGGATCAAAAGAACGTCGGCGTCGAAGACGTAAGTTTTGATTTAAAAGTAAAAGCCGTGCCGTATCAAGGCTATACGGGTGAATATAAGCCGACGCATAATCCCTTGGAAGCGGCTCTATATTATATAGATTCGGACGAGATAGTAAAAACTATCGAATTGTTGTGTAAGCCTATTAATTTTAATTTGTCCGAACAAAACGTTTTGTCTTGGAAAAGCGACGGAGAAATGGCAAACTACGAGATAAAACTCGACGATACGACGGCGGAAGGCTTGACGTTGCCCGTCAATTCCACTTCGGTATCCATATCGGACGTATTGGAAAAATACGGAAAAAGCGTTTTAGAAGAAGGCAAACATACCTTCTATTTAAGACGTACAAAGCCCGCGGGCTCGGTATTATTTAGCGATTACGTCCAACTTGATTTGAAAAAACTTTCGGCGCCTGTCGGTCTTACTTTAAAAGACAGGGTCTTAAATTGGGGCGTAGTTCAAGACGAAGGGTTGCTCGGCTACAACGTCGTTTCGGGCGTGGATCCTTTTGTTATGACCGCCACGTCCAATTTCCTTATGACAAACAATTATAACGTTCAATTAGACGTTAGCACGTCGGGTGCGACCGATATTTATTTTAGAGTTATAAGCAAGGGCAGTTTTTCGGACAAAGTGCTTGATTCCGAGCCTTCCGAGCCTTTCAAGATACAAAGATTACCGCGCCCCGTATTGTCCATTTACGACGGTATCGTCTCTTGGGAAGAAAGTGCCGGAAATACGTTTGAATTGTACGACGGCAATATAGTCGAATTGAGCAATATAATAGGCAATACATACGACGCAACGAGATCCGAAGTGGGTACTCACGTATTTAGGCTCAAAGCCGTAAGTTCCGACCCCATAGTGTTCGATTCCGAACTTTCCGAGCCTTTGCAAGTGAGACGACTCGAGACCCCCGTTTTGGAAAAAGTGGAATACGGACAAGATTTCGATTATCGTATAGGTATAAGAATAAAAGACGGTTTGGATACTCAAAGCGTATTCTTCCGCTTTGAAGCGGACGAACTTGCGGATAAATACGTCAAAATAAATACCGTCGACTCTTACGACTACGTTTTCTATCCCGAAACAAACGGCTCTTTGAAAGCGGGAAGGTATAGCGTAAAGGTAGTAGCGGTCGGCGACGGTGTAAACTATATATCGTCGGACGAATCTAACGTCATCGAATATTATAAGACGCCTGCGCCAAACGTCGTCGTCGACTATAATAATACTCTTGCTCGTTGGACTCAAAATAGCGACGTAGAGTCCGCTCTCGCTACGAGTTTTGCAGTTAGATTTAACGGGGAATATCTCTCGATAAACGTCGGGGAAGAAAGTTCGTTTTCTCTTTCTCTCTCTCGTGCGGTCGCTGGTAGCAATACGTTTGGATTAAAGGCAATATCCAAAGGTAACGTGTCTTCGGACGCGGTACAAACGATCATCAACAAATTGACCGAGCCAAACGCTTACTATAACGGCACTCAAGTCGTTACGGATAAAGAAGTAAACGGCGAAAAGTTCATATATACGTTAAACGGCTCGCAAACCGCTTTGAACGATAAAGGCGTATGGAATATAGTAGATCTAGCTTTAAACGTCGGAATTAATAATTTTACGTTTAAAAGGATTGCCGACAACTATTTAGAGTCCGAAATTAGCACCTTTGATTTAAGAAAACTTGCAAAACCCGTTTTGGAATTTGTCGACCAAGACAATAACGTAAAATGGACTGCGGTAAGTTACGCAAATAATTACGTTTACTCCTTCGAAAACGTTTCACGGGAAACTGCGGATACTAACATTTTGGTCGATTATAATGTTGGTGAGAATTTGATAGAAGTATATTCCAAAACCGAAGGTTGCGTGCCTTCGGACATATCCCAAATAAGAGTAGTTAAACTTGCTAAACCCACCGTCGAGATAACCGAAAGTAAGTTGAACTGGACCGCACCTTTCGGCGCGGATAGATATCAAGTAACTCAAAACGGTGTAACCAAAACGCAAACGACGTTAGAGTACGATTTTGATTTTACCAATATCAAAGTAGGACAAAATAGTTTCTCGGTTGTAGCGTACTCGGACGGTAAGGTGGAGTCGGACGTAGTAGAAAAATCTATTATCAAACTTACTCAACCCGAGCCTATTTATAACGGTAACGCAGTTGTAATGGCAAGAGAACTTTCTGCCGATAAGTACTTATATACATTAAACGGCGGAGATCCTATTTTGTCAACGTCCAATACGCTTAATATATCCGATCTTGCTTTGACAGTCGGTATAAATACGTTTACTATCCAAAGAAAAATGGACGGATATATACCTTCGGATATAACGACGTTTACTTTGCGTAAATTAGCAAGTCCCGTGCTAACCTTTAACGATAGCGACAACAAGGTATATTGGACAGCAATAGAGTACGCAAACGATTACGTTTATACGTTTGAAAGCACTTCAACGTCTACCGAAGAACTATCAATTTTGGTCGACTACAAGGCGGGTGAAAACGTCATAAAGGTGTTTGCAAGAGCGGACGGAGCGGTCCCCTCGGACATATCCGAAATAAGAGTAGTTAAACTTGCCACCCCCGTTATCGAAAAAACGCTCGGAAAACTTACTTGGTCTATCCCTTACGGCGCAACGAGTTTTACCGTAACTCAAAACGGGGTAGAGACGACAACTACGGGCAATGAGTACACCGTTGACGAACTCAATATAGTAGAAGGAACAAACACCTTTACCGTAGTCGCCACTGCCGACGGAAAGGTATCTTCGGCGGTCTCTTCCGCAATTATTTCAAAGCTTTACAAACCCGTTATTACCACCGTATCTCTCGATAGGATAACGTGGGGCGAAGTAAGGGGCGCTACCGAATATATTTATACGTTTAACGGAAAAGAGTATACGACGGATAAAGCGGAAGCCGTATTGGATATTTCCGAACTGCCAAGCGGTACTTTCGTGTTTACGGTAAAAGCCGTGGGCGACGATAAGTTCGATTCTCAAATCGTAAATCAAGATTTGACCCGTGTTGCCGCGCCTTCGCTTACAATAGTAGATGACAAGGTAACTTGGGACGTGGATAACGACGCTTTGTATTACGTCGTTTATGCGGACGGGGTCAAGGTATATCAAGGCACGGACGCATATTACGAATACGGCGACGCAAAGACAATAACCGTGTTTGGCGTCAACGGGATAGCGGGCGTTTCCGCTACTATAACGATAGAAGAATAAAGGAGTGGAAAAATGAGCGCGGGCGAGATAGTATTAAAAATCTTTTTAGCGTCTTTAACTCAAGTTTTGCTTTGGGTCGGCGGCACGATATTGGTAGGCGTGCTTGTCGCTTTCGGCAACAAGTTGTTTTATAAATGTACGGGTACGGCTTCAATGGCGGTGTGTTTGACGTCGGGCGTTTTGGGCGTGCCTTTGCACGAATTGGGACACGCGCTCTTTTGCGTGATATTCTTCCATAAAATAGTGGATATTAAATTGTTTATGCCGTCCGCACCCAACGGGGTATTGGGCTACGTTCAACACTCGTATAATCGGAAAAACGTATATCAACGGCTGGGCAATTTCTTTATAGGCGTAGGACCTATCATATTGATAAGCGCAGTCATTTTAGTCTTGGAATTATTGTTGGTGCCTTCCATTTTCAATTTGACTTCGGCTATACAGTCGACTCTTTCGGAAAACGCGGGCGGCGCAAACGTATTGTGGGCGTTGGTTTTGTACCTTCGTACCTTCTTTAGCGTAAGTTCCTTACTTAATTGGCGTTGGTGGATATACGTCGTTTTGAGTTGCTTTATTTGTTTGCATATGAATTTGAGCAAGCCGGATATTCAAGGCAGTTTGTCGGGGTTGGTGTTTACCATCGTGCTTTTCTTTATGGTCCCCATAATAACCGCTTTGTTCGACCTTAAAAATTTGTCCGTAATGACGACGGTCAACAACGCTATGATAACGGGCGGCGTGTATTACATCGGCGTATTGATGATAGCAATAATATTCGTTTATTTGTTGGTTATAATAGCCTTTATCGTTTCTTCGATAGTTAAATTATTTAAAAAGGTCATTCCCGCAAGAAAGAGTGCGTAAAAATTGCCGTAAAGTCGACGCTTTTAGGGGAAAAACGTCGACTTGTTTTTCATTTTCGTTCTTATTGTTAAAAGGTATATATTTTTCACAAAAAAATATTATAAAAACAGTTTACATTTTGTAAATTTATCCGTATAATATAGCAAATTTAATTTGAGGTACATGTATGGCAAAATATAAAAGATGTCCCAGATGTGAGCTTAATTTTATTTTAGAGACCGAAGATTATTGTCAAGTTTGTAAAGAAGAACTTGCGGGGAAAATAACCGATGATTCGGAATATGAAGACGAAGTTGGCAAGATTTGCCCCCATTGCGGAGTAAATTACATTTCCGACGATCAAGAGTATTGTGAAAGTTGTAGGGCGGAACTTGAAAAGATAGCGGATATCCACTCGAGCGAAAATCGTCCGTGGCAAGATAGGGGCGACACCGCTTCGTTGGATATGCTTGCCGAAGAAGAAAACGAAGACGAAAACGACGAAGAAGAAGTAATGGACGACGAAGAAGACGATATCGTAATGTCCGATGACGAATTCTTGTCGGATATGGAAGACTTTTCTTCCGACGATATGCCCGAAGAAGAATTTGAAGAGTACGAAGAAACGCCCGTCGACGACGATTTGGATTTTAGTTTACCCGACGATGACGAAGACGACGATCTTGAAGATATTGACGACGAAGAGAACTTGGACGATCTTGACGACTTCGACGACGAAGAAGACGAAGCGCCCAAAAAGAAAAAGTCCAAAAAATAAAAACGAACGCCAAAAACGTTGCGACCATATCGCAGCGTTTTTTTGTAATGACAAGGATACGATCACGCAGGGAATATTCAAATTTATTATCACTTGTACAAAACCGTCTTAACGAATGAATTGACGGCGATACCGTCATGATTTGGCTATGCCTTTATTTCTCGCTTTGCTCCGTGAATTGAATTGCAAAGCAATGGCTATAATTATAAATGTTGCACTTAGTAGGTCGTCACCCTGAGCAACGTCGAAGGGTCTTTATCCATTTCGCCTTCGGCGTGCATTAATACTATAATGAATTGACGGCGATACCGTCATGATTTGGCTTCGCCATGATTTCTCGCTTCGCTCCATGATTTGAATTGCCACCACAATGTGCCGTAAGGCGCAATTCATGCCGTAGGGCAATTCATGATGGATAGTTCAATTCACGCAACCATAGGTTGCAATTCATTGCTTGCTATGCAAGTATTTTGATATGACGAGAGTTTGGTATTGATTATCACTCGTGCAAACGACTTAACGAATGAATTGACGGCGTTACCGTCATGATTTGGCTTCGCCATGATTTCTCGCTTCGCTCCATGATTTGAATTGCTACCACAATGTGCCTTAGCACAATTCATGCCGTAAGGCAATTCATGGAGTTCAATTCACGCAACCGTAGGTTGCAATTCATTGCTTGCAGAGCAAGCGTAGCGCCGTCGAAACATCTTTTTTATCGTCGCAGACGTAGTCCACGACTTATAGTCGTGCCCTAACGAGCGAAGCGGGGTTGCACCCAGCAAATAAGTACGGGCTTTTACTTGTTTGCTCTTATCGAGCAACCTACGATTTTTGCCCGACTTCTTTGCTTCCGTCAAAAATCTATCGGATTTTTGACGGGTTTTAAAATGGATAGCCTTTTTAATTAGATGTTTCGACTGCGCTCAACATGACGATAGACAAAGTGCGAAAGTATTATCTATAATTATAGCCATTGCTATCGCAATTCTTTCCTATCGGAAAGTGTATCCTAACGGATATGGCTATAATTCACCGCACTGCACTCGGCAAAAATATACAAGTGCATTTTTGCTTTCGTTTGTGCTTCACCCTGAGCAACGTCGAAGGGTCTTTATCTTATCGTCGCAGACGTAGTCCACGACTTATAGTCGTGTCCTAACGAGCGAAGCGGGGTTGCACCCTTTCGACCGTTTACGGGCGAAGGAAAGGGGGATTGTCTGCGCACAAAGTAGGCAATCTTTGATTGACTACGACTGCGGAGAGGGGGTTTTTAGATAATTTTTACCAAAGCGATATAAATTCCTAAAGGAATTTGCGATATATCCTTGCGGATACGATATGCCCGTGGCACGATATGTCCCTTTCGGGTCGTTTTAGAATTTATATCATATCGCATACGAGCAAAGCGAGTATATATCGTGTTGAACGAAGTGAAACATATCGTGTTGTAATGCAACATATCGCAATAAAGTATTATATCGTCTGTTGACCATAGTCGAAACATTGCTTGCTATGCAAGCATAGCGTCGCAACGCTTCTTTATATTTACATATAATATATATATATATAATAATTCAATTAAATAAAAAAGACGCAAAATGGCAAATGGTAGATGGAAAGACTTTCAATAATCGATGCTCTATTTTATCCCGCTATTGACAAAATATAAATAAAGATGCTATTATTATATACGTAGGCAGAATTGCCTTATTAAGGAGATTATAATGAAAACAGCGTGTAAAGTGTTATGTATAATAATAGTAGTGCTTTTCGTGTTAGCGATAGCGGCGGGTACTTTCTTGGCACTTTATTCCCCCAAGGCGGAAAAGTTGGCAAAGAAATTGTCTTCGGACGAATTGACCGTTATCTATTACGAAGAAGGTAAAACCGAGTATTCTACCAATATCAAAAATCTTATAAGTTTTGTAAACGACAATTTTACTACCGAGATGAATATCAAAGAAGTCGTTGAGTTCTCTTCTAAAGATCTTTCCGAAGACGACAAAGATTACGTCGAAGGCTACGTCTTTTATCTCGACAAATTGGGGTCTACCTTTAAATTGTGTAGAGAATACATCAAGTATATAAGAAATACCGAGTCCGAAGACGCAAGCGCTTTAAAATTGCATTTCTCGCCAAGGGGCAAAGCGCTATTTATCGGCAACGTCAATGCGGAAATAGAATTCCGTAAGATAATTTTCTAATATTTTGCGAGTTTTTTAAAATAAAATTATAGTAAAATAAATTAAACTTTAAAATTCGACCACCAAATGTTGTGTTTCAAAATCGAAAAAATCGGCACATATAGTGGTTGAATTTTTTTGTAAAAAAAATCGAAAAATTTTTAAAAAAATACAAAAAAAACTGTTGACAACGTATAGAAAGTTATGGTAATATGTGTAGGCTATCCAAAAGAGATAGCGATTGCAGCTTGAAAATTGAACAGGAAAGGTTAAAGCGAGTGTGTCCTTGTCAACTACGTAAAAGTAGACAAGAATACGATAGTTTTAATTTCTTTGAAATCCAGAACACAGTTTATTTCA
>Ga0256405_10001918_pt1 | contig 52319 bp, 34 predicted proteins | sample RumenRJG_02DNA_FD_189096 | JGI IMG/M metagenome (GOLD analysis project Ga0256405, IMG submission 189096) | Bovine rumen microbial communities from Lethbridge, Alberta, Canada - RJG_02 | ecosystem: Host-associated > Mammals > Digestive system > Stomach > Rumen | place: Canada: Alberta...
GAAATCCACGACAAGACACTAATGCCAGCTTTGCAAAGTCCTTGGTTCGCTCCTCATGTCATCGTGTATATGTTTGCCTATGCACTTCTCGGAGCCGCTACTATTGTGGCAGTTATTCAACTTTGGACAGGCAGGATGTATATCGCTACAGCCGACAATCTTGTCCGGCTCGGTTTTGCCTTCATGACCATAGGCATGCTCTTCGGAGCATTGTGGGCAAAAGAGGCTTGGGGACACTATTGGGGATGGGACCCAAAAGAGACGTGGGCTGCGATAACCTGGTTTGCCTACCTTGTCTATATCCATTACCGTCTGTACCGTCCTCGTTCCCTTCGTCCCGCCTTGTGGACGCTTGTCCTTGCCTTTATCTTGCTTCAGATGTGCTGGTGGGGCATCAACTACCTGCCCGCGGCACAGGGCACCAGCATCCACACCTATAGCAGCTGATAAGGCTACGACTACTAAGCCCTATATAACTCTATTTAGCCCATTATGCCCATCAACCCCATTACCCCCCTAAACCCATTAAGTCCAAACGGTCTTAGTGGGCTTTTTTTGTTTTTTCGCAAAAAATTATGCGAAATACTTTTTTGTTTGAAAATTTTATAGTTTATTTGCAAATTGAAAGAAAGTATAATGACACCTACTTAGCACAATAGTATATATTATAAAATTTTTTTATTAACTAATTTTATTAACTAAATTCTACGTCTTATGAAGAAAAAATTACAATTTCTCTTCTCAATGGTAACTATGATGTTGGTGGCATTTACCGCCAAGGCTCAAGTTTACATTGAAACAGACCTGACTTCTTCGTTCAACAGTGTGGCTACCACACAGTGGACAGGTTCTTCAGGTCAAGTTGGCTGGGCAGCCCCCCAAGTAAAGACTAATTCGGGGCTAACAGTTGCAGCATGGGAAAGTTATGCTGGAACCTGTACCAACACAGGAACAGTGATGAAAACTACTGTTTCCGGACTTCTCCCTGGTACATACAAGATTGAACTTTATGGTGCTGCTGCATTTACGTTTGGTCGTGGCTTTGGATCTACTGCTTTCACTGGTGACTTAAGCAAAGACACAAGCGAAGGTTATCAACCGAACCAGTCTATTTCGTCTGAAACAGGCGTGTCTCTTTATGCTAAAACATCAGAGGGAACTGTAGAACAGGAAATTCCAATCTGGTATGCTACTGATTTTAATTCTTCAGGTATTTCAACTGCAACGTTGGATAATGTTGTGGTAGGTGCCAATGGAGAAGTTGAGATCGGTATGAATAAGACCAGCACTTCCACAAACTGGCATGTTGTTCAGTTGAAGGGTGTAACTGCTACAGTGGATGCCGATGCTGCACTGGCTACAGCAGTTGCAAATGCAGAAGCTGTTGATACATCAATTCTCCCTGCAAGTCTTGCAACAGAAATTGCTGCTGCAATTTCTACCTACAAGGACCAGACTTACGAAAATCCTGAAGATTATATTGCAGCCATCGACGTTCTTAACGGCTTGTGCAGCAAGGCTACCGTTTATCCAGCTTGCAAGGGATATCTGGATGCAATGGAGGCTCAGCTGAGCAACACTAATGTTTACACAGAAGACGCCTATGCTACTTATTATGGCAATGTGCTCGCAAGCTATGAAGCTGGAACTCTTGACCCGGATGCAGCTGCAGAATACACTGTATCTAATGCATGGAACACCGGCTGGCATGCTGCAAACAAACTTGACGACATTCTTCTTTCTGCATGGACTGTAGGCGGCACTCAGGCTAAGGACTATGATGCAGCTATATATATCAACACATGGTCAATAGAAGGTGACAATGACGGTTCAAACTTCAAAGCTCCATTCTTTGAGTACTGGACAGGTGATGGTAACTCTCTTGGCGCAAATACCCTGACTGCTACTATAGAAGGTCTGGCACCAAACAGCACATACGCTGCAAAGGCATGGATTCGCGTTCGCGCTAAGAACGGTTACACAGCTCCTGCATACGGCATCACTATGGATGTAAACGGCGGTGAGGCTGTTGACGTTGCTGCTGGTGAACAGGTTGGCACTTCTCAGTTCTATATTGCTGAATTCATGGCAGTTGGACAAACTGATGTAGATGGTATCCTGCATATTAATATTAATGTAGCTGCAGACAATAACATCAGCTGGCTCTCATTCAAGGATGTTATGTATCTTACAGCAGATGAATATGAAGCCTATGAAAAGCAGGCTGCTTACGAAGCTGCAACTAAGGCTATAGTAGATGGTAATTTCTACAAAATCTCTACAACAGTAGGTGAGACTACTTACTACCTCACAACAGCTGCTGGTAATGCTACATTCACAGCAGACGCAGAGGCTGCTACTGCATTCAAGTTCACAGCAGAGAAGAACGCTGACGGTGCTCTTTACGAAATAGGTTGGAACCTCGGCTATCGTTTTACCAATCCTAACATGGATGGTGGTGGTGAAGGTACTCCTAAGAAAGAAGGCTATATCCGTAGCGATAGCAAGAACGACCGTCCAACATGGGAACGTCAGGTATTCTTCATGAAGGATGGTGTGTATGCAGTTCGTGCTACAAACGCCAATTCTACTACTTGGGGTGCTAACACCTACTGGACAGTGGCTGACGAAACTGCTGAACTCCCACTCGCAGGTTACGGAATTGAGGACTACCGCTGGACTCTCACCGATGTAACTCGTGAAGCAACTATCGCTGAGGCTAAGGCAATTGTTGAGGCTAAGGCTGGTGTAGGCGAAGGACTCTTCTACATCGCTGAAGCTGACTACGATACATTCAAGGGTGCCGTAGAAGCTGCAGTTGCTGTTCTCGAAGACGCTGAAGCTACACCAGAAGCAAAGGCAGAAGCTTATGCTAACCTCACTGCAGCAATGGATGCTTATGCAGCTGTAGAGGTTACAAAGCCAGCGGCTGATGCTCAGTACACCTTCCAGCTTAAGGACGGTGGTATGTACATGACACTTAATGACGGTACTAAACTTGCAGAAGAGGCTACTCCTCTCTCATTCGTAGCTGTTGCAGGAGGCTATGCCATCACTAACGGCACTGAATATGTTGCATTCACTGGTACTGGTAGCAATTCTTGGTCAATGAATGCCGCAACAGAGCCATACGCTTGGGTTATAACTCCAGTTGGCGAAGGCTACTACACAATTGCCAAGGCTACAGCTACAGGTCAGCTTGTTGGTGTGGACAACACAACCGCAGGTTCTTCTTGCTATGCTAACAAGGGCGCAGGCGACAAGTCTTACTGGGCAATCGCTGAATACGTTGCTCCAGCTCCTACTTACACTATCACTCTTGTACAGCCAGAAGTTGGTGGTACAATTTCCGCAGACCTTGAAGAAGCAGAGGAAGGTGCTACCGTAACTCTTGACTTCGAATGTGATGACAACTACGGTCTCGCTGCCTGGACTGTTTCTTACGTTGATGGCGAAGAAACTAAGTATGTTGAAGTTGACGATGAGACAGACAGCTTCGTTATGCCAGCATTCAACGTAAACGTAACCGCAGTATTCGAGGAAATCCCAGTTGAGGACGACGGTCTCATTGAGATTGCTCAGAGCCAGAGTCCTGAAATCTCTGATGGTGCAAATCGTGCTGATCTCGTAGAAGGTGAAGAATATAACACTTATACTACTAAGGGCGACGTCAGCGTCATCATTAAGATGTACGACATCGATGTTAAGGATTGTGACTACGTTATGATTAAGTTCGCAGAACCAATTCCTTCTGGCATTTGCGCAGCTTTCTGGGCACAGGGTGGTACTGACAATGTAGGTATTCCTGAAGGCGTAACAGAATACAAGTATGTATTTGCAGACGATCCTAAGTGTGCAATCGAGAACGACATTCTTCCACAGATCACTCTCCTAACATTGTGGAACGCTAACAAGGTAGTTAAGATTGAAGGTGTCTACAAGCACTTGGCAGACGTTGACGTTGACATTCCTGTTATTTCTATCAACTTCGACCGCGTAGCAGGTAAGGGCTATGGTGCCGACGCAGTAGAATACGACGAAGCTGAAATCCTTGAAGCTCTCGGTATTGAAACTTGGGATGAAATCGAAACTATGTATCCTGTAGTTATGACAAGCGGTGAAGCTGGAACAGACTACGACGGATGGCGTAACGTAAACGGTGATCCTGAAGCATGGAACGGTGACGGTACTAACCTCGGCCTCTGCCTCAAGTATCCTCATGATGGTTCTATGGCACTCTGCACTCACCCAGGAAATGATCCTGTAGTAGGTTCTTCTCTCACAGCAGGATGGATTCTCGGTGCAGGCGACAAACAGGTTATTATCGAAGTTAACGTTAACTTCATTGAGAAGCCAGTTGTTGCTATCACATTCGATGACCTGAACGTAGTAGAAACTGTTACTTCAAACTTCGAATTCGAAGTTGGTACATGCTATCAGGCAGGTAAGGCTACAGTTGACGTAGCTGCAATCCTTGCAAAGCTTGGTGTAGAATCACTTGATGACATTACAATCTATGCAGTTCAGTCAGACAAGTCTCTCGACGATGACTACAAGCTCGGTCCTGGTACTACAGACGGTTGGCGCAACGCAGCCGGTGACTGGCAGACTTGGGGCGCAGACGCTTACTTCTATGTAAAGGCTAACTTCGCTGCAGCTGAGAACCAGCTTTACGAAGTAGGTACAATGGATCCAGAAATGAATGCAAACATCAAGGCTGACGACGTGTTCACAGCTAAGTATGCATTCGTTAAGAACAACGACACTCACGATGCAGTAGTTCTTGACGTGGTTGTTAAGATGACTCCTGCTGATGCAATCAACGGTATTGCTCTCGACGCAGAGAAGAACGTTGTTTACGACTTGGCAGGCCGCCGTGTTAAGAATGTAGTTAAGGGCAACCTCTACATTGTTAACGGCAAAAAAGTTCTGGTTAAGTGAGAGTAGAAACTAAGCTCGCTTAGGTTTTACCGAACGGAAAGAACTAAGAGCTTTAGCTCAACTTCCTTGTTAAGTAAATCATTGCGCTATTGATTTTATATCAATAATATAAACCCGAAGGGTCGGCAACACACGTTGCCGACCCTTTTTTTTATCACGAAAAAAGTTTCAGCGCAGTGAAACTTTATTTTCACCGCGCTGAAACTTAAGTTTCTCTTCGGTGAAACTTTATTTTCACTGTGGTGAAACTTTCTTTTATGAATTATTTTCTTCATTTTTCTTCGTTTCTTCATTTTTTTTTCGTTTATTTGCATTTCCGATTATACCGAATCTAATAAATAAGTATTAACTATCTAAAACTAACTAAGCAGACTAACACTTAAGAAAGCGTAATCTTCTGGGTCAGAGTTGGTTTTACCACTAAGACTGGGAAACGTTCTGACGGCTTGCAACTACTGACCATCCGACCTTAAAAATCTAAACATTTATCTGCGTACAACAAGCCGGAGCGCAGAAGCGATTTAATTAACTGTTTCATTTATGAAATTTATTACAAACCTAAAGCTTATTTTGGCTACACTGTTGGTCGCTTTTGGTGCGTCTGCTTGGGCACAAAGTGAATCAACATTGAGTTTTACACAAGCTTGTGGCGGAACAGGAACTGCAGATGATGGTGCTGTATGGACAGTAACATCTGACGCTGCAGAATCTTTATATGATGCCACTGCTGGAGTCCATTATGGTACCAACAGTAAAAAAGTGCAGTACGTAGAGTTGACGACATCTGATATTCCGGGAACTGTTTCTGAAGTTGTTGTGAACACACGTGACGCTCAAGCTAAAGCTACTATTTTTGTCACAGTTGGTGATGTTGAATTCTCAAGCAAAACTGCTACAGCTACAAACACCGCAGAGGAACATGTCTTCACAGGATCAGGTTCTGGCGAGATTATTGTTCGAGTAGATCGTGGAGAAGCAATGGCAAAGGCGATTTATGTAAAATCTATTAAGGTGACCTATGCTACTGCAGCAGGAACTGTTGCAAAGCCTGTGTTTACTCCTACTGGAGGCTCATTCATTGCTTCTCAGGAAGTGACTATCACAGCAGAGGAAGGTGCAGACATCTACTACACTGTGGACGGAACAACACCAACTACCGAATCTACTAAATACACTGATGCTTTCGCAATTACTGAAACTACAACAGTAAAGGCTATTGCTGTAAAGGGTGGTGTAACAAGCTCTGAAGCTACTGCTACATTTACTTTGATTCCTAGTTACTCGTCAATTTCTGCTGTCACAGCTCTGACAAACAATGATGTGTTCGTGTTTACTGGGGAGGCTTTGATAGTTGCTAAGCCTACAGCAAATCATGTTTATATCCAGGATGAGACTGGTTCTGCATTGTTGTACGACTCAACTGGTGAGAAAACAGCCGCTGCTGAAGTCGGCAAGACTATGGCTGCTAACTGGAGCGGTAAGGTTAGTATCTACAAGAAGTTGTTTGAGATTGTTCCAGATCAGGCAATTGCTGTGAAGGATGGTGATGCAGCAACAGTTACATACCCTGAAGCAACAGCTGAAGATATCACTTTAGAAAATGTGAACAAGGTGGTTCTTCTGAAGGGCATCACTTCGTATTCAGTTGATGGCAAGAATCTCACTATCACCATTGGTGAGAATGAAGTTGTTGGTTACAACCAGTTCAACCTTGAAATTGCTGACGCAGAAGAAGGTAAGACTTACGAGATTGTGGGAGCAATAAGCCGCTACAACGACAATGTCCAGTTCCAGCCGATAGAAATCAAGGAAGCTGAAGAACCAGCACCAGCAAAACTCTTCGCTGATGGCAAGTATTACTTGCAGAATGCTGCTTCTATGAAGTTCTGGGGTGCAGCTAATAGCTGGGGAACTCAGGCTTCTCTCCTTGAACATCCTGAATATATTACCCTTATCGGCAACGAAGACGGTACTTATAAGATGGAGACTCAGGTTAGCCAGGGTGGTAACAAGTATTACTTTGGTGGCGAGTGGATGGACACTGATACTCCAGTAAGCCTCAATATTACAATTGCTAAAGAAGTTGGTGAAAATGCTGTTACTGGCAAACCAATGTATTTGTATAATATTCAGAATGCAGCAGATAATCTGTATTTCTATGATCCAGGCGTAGAAGGTCAAAGCCTTATCAAAACTACTGATTTCGAAGGCTCATACAATGCTATGTGGGTTATTGCATCTGAAGAGGAAGTGCTTGCGAGTCTGAAAGACGCTACTGCTGATGATCCAGTTGATGCTACATTCCTTATTGCCGATCCTCGATTCGGACGTAACAACCGCAATGTAAGTGCATGGACTAACGAAGGTGGCTCTGTTCTGACTGGTGGAAACAGCGACAAGCACAGTGCAGAGAAGTATCATGGAGTATTCAACGTTTACCAAAATCTCGCTAATGCTCCTGCTGGTGTTTACAAGTTTACTGCACAGGGATTCTATCGTCAGGATGGTACAGACAATGAACATCTGCCTGTATTCTATGCAAATGAAGAAACTTCTACATTCCCAGTCAGAACTGGTACAGAGAATAGCATGAAAGATGGGTGCGCTTCATTTGAAGCTGGCAAGTATCAAGCTGAACCTATCTTCGTAAAAGTTACTGAGGCTGGAGCACTTACAGTAGGTGCTAAGCTTGAAGGAAATACTGCGCTGTGGTGTATGTGGGACAACTTCGCTCTGGAATACTACGGAGCTGATGCTGACATCAACGCTTTGAAGTTTGCTGACTACATTGCTCAGGTTAACGAGCTTGTAGGTGAGGCTACAGAGATGAAGGAGAACCCAAGGATTGCTCCTGGAACTCAAAGTCTTCTCATTCAGGCTATTGAAAATACAGAGGACTTGCAGACCGTTGATGACTATAAGACAGCTATCGATGCTCTCAACGCTGCTATTTCTCAGGCTGAGAATGACATCAAGAACAAGACTGCTATTGAAGGCATGTACACTTTGATCGAAAGCACAAATGTAGTTACAGAAGAGGCTCTCACAACATATAAGAGCATGGCTGATACCTACAATTCAGATTGGGAAAAAGGTTCTCTTACAGAAACTGTAGTCAATCCTTATGCAATTGCAGGATGGCGTTCTGCCAATACTTACGATGACTTCCTCCTCTCTGCATGGACAATTGGTGATAAGCAGTGCAAAGATTTCGACACTTCTCTTTATATCAACACTTGGTCAAAAGAAGGTGAGAATGACGGTACTGAATTCAAGGTTCCATTCTTTGAATACTTCACAGATGCATCGAACGCTCTTGGTGCAAATACTCTGACGGCTACTATTCAAGACCTGGCTCCTGGTAAATACGTTGTAAAGGCATGGGTTCGCAACCAGCCTAAGAACGGTGTAGAGGCAGCTGATATCACTGGCATTACAATGCAGGTTAACGATGGTACTGCTGTTGACGTAACTGAAGGTGAAGTTAAGGGCGGATTCAATATCGGTGAATTTGCTGCTGTCGGAACAGTTGACGTGGATGGAATCCTTAAGGTCAGCTTTAATGTCGCAGAAGACAATAACAGTCACTGGCTCTCATTCCAGAATGTTATGTATGAGAAGTTCAATGAGCCAACTAACCTTGACTTCGAACTCTCTGATGCAATTGACGGAAGTGTAAATACATACGCCAAGGATATTGCAGAAGGAAAGCCATACGCAAACATGCAGGAGGTTCCTGGATGGACAATCGTTGAAAACGGTGATGCTCGCGCAGCTGCTGTATTCGCTTACGGCTCTGACTCATGGGTAGGAGGTGCAGGCAATACTCCTCCTGCTTCCGCTCCTGAAGGCTCTGAAGGCACAAAGGCACTTGGTATCGAAGCTGTCTGGAGCGCAACAGCTCAGTATGTACAGCCTGTTACATTGGAAGCTGGTAACTATATTATTACAGTTCCTATTTACAATTCCAATGGTGGTGCACAGCAACTGACTAAGAACCTTATTGGTTTCATCGCAAATGATGGCACTGAGTATCTGGCTCAATCAACATCTTATCCAAATAACGAATGGTTCATTGAGACTATATCCTTCACTCTCGATAAGGTGACTACAGGCTGCTATTCTATAGGTATGTCTGTTCCTAATACTGGAAATGCTAATGTTCCTCACCTGTTCATTGACAAGTTCGATGTTAAGTATGTCAGCGCTGAAGAAATTGCTGCTGCTAAGCTGGCTGAGGCTAAGGCAAATGCAACTCTTGACACTCTCGTGCCATTCGGCGACGGATTGTTCATGTACAACGAAGCTGAGGTTAACGCAGCAAGAGAAGCTGTTGCTAACGCTACTACAGTTGAGGAAGTTGAAGCAATTGTAATGCCTAAGGCTAACGCTCCTAAGGAAGGTGCTAAGTATTCATTCAAGCAGAAGGCAAGCGGTCTGTATCTCTCTACTTACGTAACTGTAGATAACGGAGGTGAAGTTACTGCTTCTGGTGTATGTCTGGCTGAAGAGCCTGTTTACTTCACATTCGAAGAAGGCGAAGGTGGTTACTACCTCGCTAATGGTGAAGAATATGTAGGCTTCGCAGGAACTAACAACTGGACAATGGCTGCTACTGCAGACAAGAAGATGCTCATCTCTCCTGCAGCTGTTTCAGTTGATGATGTATTCTACTACACTCTCAACGAGGCTAAGGGTATGATAGCAACTGACGGCACTGCAGCTGGTGCAGCTTGCTACACCGACAAGTCTGTTGCAGGCTCTGGTGACAAGGCATACTGGACAATTGCAGAAGAAACTTCTGAAACTTACGCAGTAAATGTCACTTACGGCAATCATGGTATCGCTGTAGCAGACAAGGCAGAAGCAGCTGAAGGCGAAACAGTTACAATAACTGTTACTCCTGATGCAGGTTACAAGGTAGACGAGGCAAGCTTCTCTTGGGGCGACGGACAGGAACTTGAATTCTCTATCATTAGTGAGAATCAAGGTCAGTTCACAATGCCTGCAGGCATCGTTAACATCTCATTCACATTCAAGAGAAACTACGGCAGCTACTACATCGCCGGCAACATGACTGACTGGGCTGTTACTGACGCTTACAAGATGTCATCTAACAAGGAAGTCACTGAAGAAGCTGAAGAGTACACCTTCACAATGGATCTGACTACTGCAAGCCAGTTCAAGGTGGTTAAGGTAGACGGCGAAACTCAGACTTGGATTCCAGACGGACTGGGTAACGCATTCGGTGAAAACGGTGAGATCAAGGCTGATGGCAGGTACATCATCCGCTTCCGTCCAAACGCTGACGGCGGTGACGACTGGTTCGAGAAGATGATTACTATCGAATCTGCTGAAGATCCTGTAATTGCCAACTACGAATTCGTGGCATCTGAATGGATTGCTGGCGATCCTGGACGTATCTCTGCCGACAACGTAGTAGTTAACGACAAGGCCAACACTATCACTGTTGACAAGGCTGGAAACAACAACGTTGCTCTCCTCTACAAAGGTAAGGACTATATTGTTTCTGCAGACAACCGCTACTTTGTAATCAAGGCTACAGGTCTTTCTACAGAAGAAGGCAAGTCTTACCTCTGGTGGCTCAACAACAAAAACAATGGCTCTCAGATTGCACCTAACACAATTTACGATGAAGACGGCGTGACTGTATTCGCATGGGATCTCATGCAGGTTGCTATCGCAGGTACTCTCGGAACAGAAGAAACTCTCTTTACTAACGGAAGCGACTGGAGCACTACCTTCGGTATGACTCTTGCTGACGAAGCTGTTCCTGCTGTTATCAGCTACATCGGTTTCCAGACATCTATCCCACAGCCTGTTGAGGAATACGAATATGCGTTCGATGCAACTCTCTGGGTTGCTGGCGATCCTGGACGTATTTCTGCTGACAACGTTGTTGTAGACGTAGTTGCCAATACTATTACTGTTGACAAATCAGGTAACAACAACATCGCTCTTGTTTACAGAACAGACAAGATGTACTACGTGGAAGGTGCTGACTACTTCGTTATCCAGGGTACAGGTCTTTCTACAGAAGAAGGCAAGTCTTACCTCTGGTGGCTCAACGGAGCTAATAACGGAACTCAGGTTGCTCCTACATTCACAAAGGTTGACGAGAATGGTCTTGTTACATTCGCTTGGGACATCGCAGCAAGTGGCATTGGTGCTTCCTTCAATGCAGCTAAGACATATCTCGTTGGTGGTGAAGGCTGGAATACTACATTCGGTCTTACTCTTGCAGACAAAGCTGTTCCTGCTGTTATCTCATATATCGGATTCGACAAGTCTGATTCTGATATTATGACAGGCATCAACGGTATCTACGCAGCCTTTGGCAACGACGGTGCTATCTACGACCTGGCAGGCCGCCGTGTTAAGAATGTAGTTAAGGGCAACCTCTACATCGTTAACGGCAAAAAAGTTCTGGTTAAGTGAGAGTAGAAACTAAGCTCGCTTAGGTTTTACCGAACGGAAAGAACTAAGAGCTTTAGCTCAACGTTCTGGTTAAGTGAGAGTAGAAACTAAGCTCGCTTAGGTTTTACCGAACGGAAAGAACTAAGAGCTTTAGCTCAACGTTCTGGTTAAGTAAAGCAATGCATTATTGATTTTCGATCAATAATATTATAGGTGAGGGTCGGCAACACACGTTGCCGACCCTTACTTTTTTCTCCCTATTATTTCATACATAAATAAAAAAATGTATCTTTGCAATGTAAATAGAAAATTTAGAAAGGGAAATATTATGGAATTAACAAAAGACAATTTTAGTGAGATTCTTAATGCTGGTAAACCAGTAGTAGTTGATTTCTGGGCAACATGGTGTGGACCATGCCGCAGAGTGGCTCCAATCATCGAAGAATTGGCTCAGGAATATGCTGACAAAGTGATTGTTGGTAAGGTGGACGTGGAAGACCAGGATGAACTTGCCTTCCAGTTTGGTATCCGCAATATCCCTACAGTACTTTTCCTTAAAGACGGTCAGGTTGTTGACAAAATCGTAGGCGCAACAACTAAGAGCGCATACGAAGAGAAAATCAACGCCATGCTGTAAAAGAAAGACCCCCTCTAACTCCCCCAGGGGGGAGGATTGCCATCCGGACGGGGTTGTGTGGTTTGCGGTTTGCCCGCAGACATGATAATTATTTATATTTATAATTTATAATTAGCAATTTCAGACTCTTATGAGCATTGATGACGAACTGCTTCTCGATGCAGAAGACGATGTACGCGAAATAGAGTTTATTCGTAACCAGTTGCCGCAGGAACTGAAAGATAAGTTCTCCGACGACGAACTGTTCTATTTTCTTGATGTTATTATCGACTACTATACAAGTAGTGGGGTGTTTGATGCAGAACCAGACTCCGACGGATGTGTGGAAATCGACCTCGACAAGGTAGTTGATTTCGTTATCAAGAAGGCCAAGAAAGAGGATATGGGTTCGTATGAACACGATGACATCCTTTTCGTCGTGCAGGCTGAAATGGACTACTCAGAACAGCAGGCAGAAGAATAATTTTGTGTAATGCCTGAATTTGGTCAGTATCAGCAGCAAAGCGAGGTCCAGCTTCAAAGACTCTCGCCGCAGCAGTATATGTTAGCAAAACTGCTGGAGTTGCCTATTGCTGATCTTGAACAGCGGGTTCGTGATGAAGTTTACGAAAATGTAGCCTTGGAGGAGGGTGAAAGCCATCCTTCCGACGAGGCGATGAATGATTCTCCGTCAGATGGAAAGTCTGATGAATTTGATACTTCCGATGGCGGAGACTTTTCCGATAGTGCTGATAAGACAGACGAGTTTGATTCTCGGGAAGATTATTCTGTATCTGATTCTTCTGATGACAACTATTCATCCTCGTCGGTTTATGACTATGATGATCTTCCGACTTATGCGGGATCGTCATCACGACAGCTGGATACGGAAATTCCTATTGGAGATACAAGAAGTTTCATTGAGGATTTAGAGGCTCAGATCGCAGATTATGACGTTGATGAACATCAGCGCCTTTTGATTTCATATCTTATTGGTTCGCTTGACGATCGTGGTTATATTGACCGTCCGTTGCGTAGCATCTCCGACGATTTGTTGTTTAATCACAACATTGATGCGACGGAAACAGAACTTGAGCAGGCTCTGCATACTCTTCAGCAATTTGAGCCAATTGGTATTGGCGCACGTAATCTTCAAGAGTGCCTGATGTTACAATTGGAGCACCAGATTCAACTTCTTGATGATAATAAGGGAAATACCGGAAGTACTGTAAATTCAAGGCTTTCACTGCTAAACGACGCACTTACAATAATCAAGGATTATTACAATTTGTTCCAACGCAATGACGTGGACAGATTGGCTGATGCTACCGGTATGTCGGCAGATCATTTGCGCAAGGTCCTTGCTTTAATCAGCAAACTGAATCCACAGCCTGGACGTTCACTTCATGAGGCGGCAGACGACCGCATTCAGACTGTCATACCAGACTTTATTATTGAGACGGATCACGAAAGTAATGTTAGTTTTTATGTTAACAATGGAGAAGTTCCTCCACTCCATGTCAGTCGTGAGTATCTGGATCAGCTAAAGTCGTATCAATCATCACCCGCTACGATGAACCGCTCTCAGCGTGAAGCTTTTCTCTATACTAAGCAGAAAGTAGAGTCGGCACAGATGTTCATCAACGCTATGCGCCAACGCCATAACACCCTTTATTCTACAATGAGGGCTATTATCGAGTTTCAACGCGCTTTCATGCTAACTCAAGATGATCTCCTGCTTCAACCGTTGCGCTTGGCCGATGTGGCGAAGCGTGCATCTCTTGATGTTTCTACTATATCACGAGTGGTAAGCAGCAAATATGCGTTGCTTGACGGAGTACTCTTCCCTCTGAAGCATTTCTTCCTGCGTACTAAAGCTTCCGCAAGTGGTCATGCTGTTGCAAGGAATAGAGTGGCGCATCTGCTTCACGATATTATTGATTCTGAGGATAAGCGAAGTCCGCTTACCGATGAACAGATTTCAGCTTTGATGACAGAACGAGGCGAACCTATCAGCCGTCGTACTGTTTCAAAATACAGGGATTCGCTCGGCATCCCTTCTGCTGTAATGCGAAAGAAGATATGAAAAGACAATTTATACAATTCGCACGAATCTATTCGGCCATCTTCTCTCCTTTCTTTGCAACGATGATGGCTTTCATCTGGTTGTTCGTATTTACACGTTTCAGTCTGATGACTACGTCTTATAAGCTGCATATGCTTTTTGTCGTGCTGATGTTTACGATATGCATTCCTCGCTCAAGTATCTTTGTCTTCCGGCGTGTCAATAAGTGGTCGCATTGGCAGTTGAGTCATCGTGAGCACCGTCACATGCCTTATGTGCTGACCCTCCTCAGTTATGTTGCATGTCTGCTATTGCTCTATCAAACTCGTTCTTGGGCATTTTTCAGGGGAATTATTCTTTCTGCCATAGTTGCTCAGGTTGTTTGTTTCATCATTAATATATGGTGGAAAGTCAGCACTCACATGGTAGGTATGGGCGGCCTCGTAGGAATGGTTGTCTCTTTCAGTATTGTTTTCTTCTTTAACCCTACATATCTTCTTTGTATTCTTATTTTCCTTTCCGGTTTACTGGGAACATGCCGCATGCTGCTTCGTCAGCACAGTCTTTCTCAGGTTCTGGTTGGCTTCGCCATCGGATTAACTTGCGCAATGCTTTCCCTCGTCTTCCGCTGGTCGGTACACATTTGATAAATAGTATAATCAAATTATAATAAATCATCAGCATTACCCCTTTGTAGGTAACTACTCCCCTCCATTTACGGGAGGGGCAAGGGGGTGGGTCTTTTAATTTTTTTAATAATATGTCTCCTCTTGTAAGTATAATTATGGGCAGTACAAGTGATATGCCCGTGATGGAAAAAGCAGCGAAATTCCTCGATGAAATGGAAATTCCTTTCGAACTCATCGCACTTTCCGCTCATCGTACTCCTGAAGCAGTAGAAGAATTTGCCCGTACAGCACGTGACCGTGGTGTACGTGTTATTATTGCCGGTGCAGGAATGGCAGCGGCTCTTCCCGGAGTAATTGCTGCCAGCACTACACTCCCAGTTATCGGTGTCCCAATTAAGGGTAGTTCCCTTGACGGTGTTGACGCGCTTTATTCCATCCTTCAGATGCCTCCAGGCATACCTGTAGCAACAGTTGCGATAAACGGTGCTCTAAACGCTGCTATTCTTGCTCTTCAGATGCTTGCTCTTAGTGATACTGAACTGCAGGCTAAGAATGAAGCGTATAAGAAATCCCTAAAGAGCAAAATAGAGAAAGCTAACGCTGAACTCGCGTCTGTACAATATAAGTTTAAGGTATAGAAGAAAGACCCCCTCTAACTCCCCCAGGGGGGAGGATTGCCATCCGGACGGGGTTGTGTGGTTTGCGGTTTACCCGCAGGCATGTCCCCATTAACTTATAACTTATAATTTTTGATTATTCATTTATAATTACTCATAATGTCTTTTTCTCGTCGCAAAACCCATGTGGTGCATGTAGGCAACACTCCTTTAGGTGGTGATAATCCCATTCGAGTTCAGTCCATGACGAATACTTCGACCATGGATACTGATGCGTGCGTAGAACAAACCCTTCGTATTGTTGAGGCAGGAGGTGAGTATGTCCGCCTGACGACTCAGGGTGTGAAGGAAGCAAAAAACCTTGAATTCATCGCAGAAAAACTTCGTAAGCGTGGTTGTATGGTTCCTCTCGTTGCCGACGTGCATTTCAATGCTTACGTCGCTGATGAGGCTGCTCTTCATGCGGAGAAGGTTCGTGTGAATCCAGGTAACTACGTGGATCCGGCTCGTCACTTCAAAAAGATTGAATATACCGATGCTGAATATGCTGATGAAATCAAGAAAATCGAGGCAAAATTCATTCCTTTCCTCAATATCTGTCGCGAACATCATACGGCAGTGCGCATCGGTGTCAACCACGGCTCGCTTTCCGACCGCATAATGTCAAGATATGGCGACACCCCTGCAGGTATGGTTGAAAGTTGTATGGAATTCCTGCGTATCTGTGTTAAGGAGAATTTCCTTGACGTTGTCATTTCCATCAAGGCAAGCAACACCGTTGTTATGGTTCAGACTGTTCGTTTACTTGTAGAACAGATGAACAAGGAGAACATGACATTTCCTCTTCATCTTGGCGTGACTGAAGCTGGCGAAGGTGAAGATGGACGAATCAAGTCTGCTGTGGGTATTGGAGCGTTGCTTTGTGAGGGTATCGGCGATACTATCCGTGTGTCGCTTAGCGAACCACCAGAAAACGAAATTCCTGTTGCACTTAAACTGATTGAATATACAGCTGAGTGTGCTGCTCTTCGTGCAAAACTGCGCAAAGAGATATCCGATGATACAGTTGTGGCTACTTTCCACGAGACTGATTTTGAGATACTGCAACTTAAGGCTTCTATGACACTAGGTGCGTTGTTCATCGACCGTCTTGCTCATAACCTTGTCATAAACAATGAGGGTTTCAGCAAAGACCAACTTACTTCACTTGCTGATGCCATTCTTCAGGCAACACGTATCAAGATGACAAAACCGGAGTTCATTTCCTGTCCTGGTTGCGGTCGTACTCTTTACAACCTTGAAGGAACGATTGCGCAGATTAAGTCTGCTATCATGCAACGTGCGAAAGAGAATCCTCGCTTCCGTACACTCAAGATTGGTATTATGGGATGTATAGTTAACGGACCTGGAGAGATGGCTGATGCTGACTACGGATATGTTGGTGCCGCAGCAGGAAAAGTGAGTCTCTACAAGCAGAAAGAATGTATAGAAAAGAACATTCCGTCCGAATTTGCAGTTGACCGCCTAATCTCCTTTATAGAAGAGGATTTGCAAAGGAATTAGCCCTTATTTAATGTTACAAGTGTTCCATAAGACATTTTTTTAATGTTTTTGCGTTAAAATAATGTCTTATGGATTTTGTTTTATTTAAAATGTTGTAACTTTGCAACGCAAATTACTAAACTTTATGATTTTCTGAAGATAAGAATTTCAGGATTCTGTGTTCTTTTTAATTCTTCATTCATCATTCTTCTTTCATCATTTATTATGAACCAACCCCTTCTTGTTTACAATTCACTGACTCGTCGTAAGGAATTATTTACTCCGCTTCATGCTCCGTTTGTCGGAATGTATGTCTGCGGACCTACAGTATATGGTGATGCTCACCTCGGACATGCACGTCCAGCGATAACATTCGATATTGTTTTCCGTTATCTTAAGCATCTTGGATATAAGGTTCGCTATGTCAGAAATATTACTGACGTAGGTCACCTTGAGCACGATGCCGACGAAGGCGAAGATAAAATCGCAAAGAAGGCTCGTCTGGAACAGCTCGAACCTATGGAAGTGGCACAGTATTACACCAACCGCTACCATGAAGCGATGGCTGCATTGAATGTGTTGCCACCAAGCATCGAACCACATGCCACTGGTCATATCATTGAGCAGATTGAACTTGTGAAACAGATTCTTGACAACGGATTAGCATACGAAAGCAACGGCTCTGTGTATTTTGATGTACAGAAATATAACGAGAAGCATCATTATGGTGTGCTCTCCGGTCGCAACCTCGATGACATTATTAATAATAGTCGTGAACTGGCAGGAGTGGACGAAAAGCATAATCAGGCTGACTTTGCACTTTGGAAGAAGGCTCAGCCAGAACATATCATGCGCTGGCCAAGTCCATGGAGCGACGGTTTCCCAGGTTGGCACTGCGAATGTACTGCCATGGGACGCAAATATCTCGGTTCTCACTTCGATATTCATGGAGGAGGAATGGATCTTGTGTTCCCGCACCACGAATGTGAGATAGCTCAGGCTGTTGCAAGTCAGGGTGACCAGATGGTAACATACTGGATTCACAACAACATGATTACCATCAACGGTCAGAAGATGGGTAAGAGTCTTGGTAATTTCATCACTCTTCCTGAATTCTTCGCAGGAACACACGAGAAACTCGATCGTGCTTACTCACCGATGACAATTCGTTTCTTTATCCTTCAGGCTCATTATCGCTCAACTGTTGACTTCTGTAACGAAGCACTTCAGGCAGCAGAGAAAGGATTGGAACGTCTGCTTGACGCTTACAAGACACTCACTGGTTTGGCAACAAATAATGCGCAGAATAGTTCTGTTCCTGCAGTAACAGCTGAATGGGTGGAAGAGCTTCGTCAGAAGTGCTACGATGCTATGAATGATGACTTCGCAACACCGAATGTCATAAGCCAGTTGTTCGAAGCTGCTCGCATCATTAATTCTGTCGCAGACAAGAAAATGTCGATTTCATCGGATGTTTTGACGAAGTTAACAGAAGTTTTCGAACTCTTTGCATTCGATTTGCTCGGACTTCGTAAATCTGCAGCAGCTTCTTCTGAAGGAGGAAACGATGCACGTGAGGAAGCATTCGGAAAGGTTGTTGATATGTTGCTTGAGCAACGTATGAAAGCAAAGGCAAACAAGGATTGGGCAACAAGTGATCTCATTCGTGACAATCTTGCCGCCCTCGGCTTTGAAGTTAAAGACACCAAAGACGGTTTCTCTTGGAAACTCAACAAGTAATTCGTGCAATTGCACTGAAGGTGCATGTGAATATTAGTAATAAGATGGAAAAATTAACAAAAATATTCATGCTGATTTCGTTTGTCGCATGCCTTATATGTCTGGCAGGATCTATTTGGTTGTTGACAGTCGAAAGATCTGGCATGACTATTGGAATGACAATAGTTTTTTCCATTGCTGCTGTCTTTTTCGGCATCAACGCATGGAAACAAATCCGAGGTAAGTGAGATTCGTAATAACCACACTCCTGCTGGCAGTGCATCTCTGTTGTTCAGCACAGTTGTGGCACTGCAATGCTAACTCGTTTCGTCCGCAGTTGGAAGGAATTCCCATCCGTCAGATTCTGCACGATAGCGAGGGATTTGTTTGGTATGCTACTGAAAACAGCGGACTTATCCGTGACGACGGTTATTCGCTGGTCCATTTCTATCCCAAAAGCAATGATGAAATCGTGCTAAACAATGCTTTGATTGCTTGTTTGGCAGAAGATGACAAACACAATATATGGATTGGAACAGACAAGGGTTTGTTTGTTCTTGACAAGAAAGACTATTCCATTACTCTTGTTGAGCAGACTATCAATTTGGCGGTAACTGATGTCTTACGTCGTGCTAACGGCGATATGGTAGCGGCATTAGTTGACCGTCTTCTTGTCTTCTCTTCAGGGCGCGAACTCAAGAATACTTTCGCTCTTCCTCGTGACAATAATGATTCGTGGGTAACGAGTATGACCGAGGATAATTTCTCGCAGATAGTTGTTGTGATGGTCAATGGCGGCATCTTTATTCTTGACGAACCGTCGGGGCTTTTGGTTAATATGAACTGGCCATATAGTTTCACTCCATATCATGTAGTTGCAGACCATCAAAGTCAGTCTCTATGGATCAGTTCGTGGGGAATGGGAGTTGTGCGTTACACCACCGACTTCGTACGTATGTTTACTAATTCTGAATACGAACCTGTTGTTGATAGTGAGAACAACAAGGTGGTGGATGTGGCGATAGACAACAGTCATAGACTATTTTGGATTGTTGCCTCCGACAGTCTTAGTGTTTACAGAGCCGACAGCACATCTTGGGATCCGATAAATATGCCGGAAACCCTTCCTCGAAAGATGTACGATATATCATGTGCATCGCTCGATGCAAAGAACAACCTGTGGATTGCGACGTTGCAAAACGGGCTTTTCGTACTTGATATTGACGAATTCATCGGTGAAAATGCAGGTAAAGGACGCAAAGATTCGATTAAAGACTTGAAACCTCGTGTTACGATGATAACGGTTGACAGTGATACGATTCTTACTCTCGACGATGAATCTATAGATGTCGGTGAAAACGTCAAATCAGTATGTGTGTATCTCTCTTTACTTGACATGCTCAATGCGCAGAATGTTCGTTTCTCCTATCGCCTCTCTTCGTCTGACGAATGGACGGAACTGCCTAAAGGAAAGAATAAGATTGAAATGCTGAACCTGCCCGACGAAACGGTAAGTCTCTATGTGCGTTTCGCTCTTTCAAAAGGGAAATGGAGTGACGAGATAGAATGTCTGACTATTAAGAACGGTGGTTTTGCTTCTGTGAAGGGCAGCTGGTTCTTCTATGTTATCCTTCTTGCCCTTGTTCTTGGCGGTGCAGGTTGGTATTATTGGAAACGTGGAAAGTTAGTTGCTTCGCAAAAAGCTGTTTCTGCAAAACCTGCAGAATCGGCAAATAATTCCGAAAAAACCGTCGAAGCTGTTAAAGAGCAAAAACCACGTATTCAACGGATAAAATCCACACCAAATACATCCAAAACGGTTATAACTGTTCCTCCTGTTGAGCACTCAAAACCTAAGAAAGAAACAACACGAAAATCAGCCTTCTCAAAGAAAGAAGATAAGGAATTTGCCGATAAAATCGAGCGTTTTATCAAAAATCATATTTCTAATGTTGATTATGGAGTCGAGGAATTGGCAGCCGATGTGAATCTCAGCCGTATGCAACTTTATCGCCGCACGCAGGCATTGTATGGCTTGACTCCACTTGAACTCATGCGCGACCGTCGCATGGAACGAGCAGCCCATCTTCTCACTACCACTAATCTTATTGTCGCGGACATAGCTGCGCTTACAGGTTTTTCCACTGTCCGCGGATTCAATCGCAGTTTCAAACTGCAATTCAACCTCTCACCTTCGGAGTATAGGAACAGATTCCTCTCTGACTCTCCCCTGAATGGGAGAGAATAGAATGAAAATTCTTTCAGTTATTACTTCTTTTTGAAAAGTTATTCTTAACTTTGCAGCGCAATTGGTTCTCCCCCTTGATTGCTACATTTATTATTGTGCAGTTGTGGCGACGGAGCTAAGATGGGAACGCGGTGTGATTCCGCGACATTACCCGATGCTGTGAAATCCTTTTTCTGTGTGGCAAGATTGTCACTGGAGTTAAGACCTGACCTCTGCGAGGAGGGTTTTAAAACCTCTGGGAAGACAGCCGCACTTGTAGGATGAAGTCAGAAGACCTGCCTTTTGCCATTGTAACTCGTGTCTGCGGGACTACGGACATGTAAGAGTTTATTACACATTTTATGATTAGAAAAGTATTGGTCGCCAATCGTGGTGAGATTGCCATACGTGTTATGCGCAGTTGCTACGAAATGGGCATACGGAGTGTTGCGGTCTATAGCTCAGCTGACCGCCTTTCGCGTCATGTGCTTTTTGCTAACGAGGCAGAGTGTATAGGTGAAGCTGCCAGTAGTGACAGCTATCTAAACATTGATCACATTCTGGAGGCAGCCCACAAGCACAAGGTTGATGCGATTCATCCTGGTTATGGATTTCTTTCCGAGAACGCGGAGTTTGCTCGTCGTTGCGAGGCAGAAGGTTTTATCTTTATTGGTCCGCGCCCCGAAACGATGGAAGCAATGGGTGATAAAATCAGTGCGCGTCTCAAGATGATAGAAGCAGGCGTGCCTGTAGTTCCTGGAACTGAAGAGCCGCTTAAATCTGCTGAAGAAGCAGTAAAGGTTGCTAAGGAGATTGGTTTCCCAGTGATGTTGAAAGCCTCTATGGGTGGAGGCGGCAAGGGTATGCGCCTTATTGAACGTGAAGAAGAAGTTGTGGAGATGTATAATGCTGCACGCAGCGAGGCGATGTCAGGTTTCGGCGATGACACCGTGTATATTGAGAAGTTCGTAGAAGAACCGCATCACATAGAGTTTCAGATTCTCGGTGACAAACATGGTAATGTGATTCATCTCTTCGACCGTGAGTGTTCTGTGCAGCGTCGTCATCAGAAGATTGTTGAGGAAAGTCCGTCACCGTTTATAGACTACAATCTTCGTATGGAGATGGGTGCGAAGGCTGTTGCTGCAGCTCGTGCAGTAGGTTATGAAGGAGCCGGAACTATAGAATTCCTTGTTGACAAATACCATAAGTTCTATTTTCTGGAAATGAATACCCGCCTTCAGGTTGAGCATCCTATTACTGAGGAAGTTGTAGGCATTGACCTTGTGAAGGAACAGATTCTGATTGCAGACGGTCAACCATTGCATTACAGACAGGAAGATATTCGACAACGTGGACATGCCATCGAATGTCGTATCTGTGCAGAGGACACCGAGCACAACTTCATGCCTTCACCAGGAGTAATTAAACAGCTTACCGAACCGCACGGCATCGGAACTAGAATAGACTCATACGTCTATGAAGGCTATGAGATTCCTGTTCACTACGACCCTATGATTGGAAAACTGATTGTCTGGGCAACTACTCGCGAATATGCCATCGAGCGTATGCGTCGTGTCCTCTATGAATACAAAATCACAGGTCTCACTACCAACATCCGATATTTGCGCCGCATTATCGATGTTCCCGATTTCAAAAACGGAAACTATAACACATACTTCATTGAGCGCAATCAGGATCGTCTGCGTCCGCGTCCAGGATTCAAGAACGACAGTGAGCCTATGGCGGTTATTGCTGCATATATTGATTATCTTATGAGTTTGGAGGAAAATCAGCCCTCAACTACTGCTGAGAATACAGCCATCAGCCGTTGGCGTGCATTCGGACTGCAGAAAGGTGTGCTGAGAGTGTAATATCTTGAAAATTTGAAAAGGTGGAAATACAAGTAGGAAATAAAATTCTGGAAGTGACTCTTTTGGAAAAGGAGGGCAACCAGGTGAAGATAGATATCGACGGTACAGTGTACAGTGTGGATGTGGCGATGTTGCAAAACGGTACGTGTTCGTTGATATATGGTGGCAATTCGTACAATGCCGAACTGATTCACGATGCAGGTGATAAACACTATCGTGTGAACCTGAATTATTCGACTTATCAGATAGATATGCTCGATTCCCAGGCCAAATACATGCGTATGCGTCGCGGCGGTTCGCAGAAATCCATGCAGGCAGACATTATCTCTGCTCCTATGCCATGTAAGATAGTGAACATATACGTCAAGCCCGGCGACAGCCTAAAAGCAGGCGATACTGTCCTCACGATGGAGGCGATGAAGATGCAGTCAAACTACAAGGTGTCTGCGGACTGTACAGTAAAAGAGGTTTTGGTTTGCGCAGGCGACAGTGTGCGTGTGGAGCAACCGCTAATCAAGTTGGATATTGTAAACAAAGAATAATAGCATTATCACTATGACTAAGAATAAACTCACAGCTCGTGAACGAATAGAGACATTGCTCGACCGTGGTACGTTTGTTGAAATGGACAAACATGTTGTACACCGTTGCAACGACTTCGGAATGGAGCAGAAACGTATTGAAGGCGACGGAGTTATCTCCGGTTATGGAAAAATCGACGGACGTATAGTGTTTGTATATGCTTTCGATTTTGCCGTGCTCGGAGGTTCACTCTCTGCGGCAAATGCTCAGAAAATTGCTAAGGTGCAGGATCTTGCGCTCAAAAATGGTGCACCGATTATCGGACTTAACGACTCAGGAGGTGCACGTATTCAGGAAGGTGTAGAGAGCTTGACTGGATTTGCACATATCTTCCGCCGCAATGTGATGGCAAGTGGCGTCATCCCTCAAATAAGTGCCATTCTCGGCCCTTGTGCGGGCGGTTCATGCTACTCACCTGCTCTCACCGATTTCATCCTTATGGTCAAGGAGCAGAGCCAGATGTTTGTTACAGGACCAAATGTGGTTAAGGCTGTCACCAACGAGGACGTGGACAAGGAAACACTCGGTGGTGCGGCAACTCATAGCAGTACCAGCGGAGTGAGCCATTTTATGTGTGACAGCGACGAGGAAACACTAATGACAATTCGCGAACTCATCGGCTTTATTCCGTCCAACAACATGGAAGATGCTCCAGTTCATCCTGTCACCGACGAAGTAAGTCGTGTGTGTCATGAGCTTGATGATGTCGTTCCTGTCGACCCCAATGTCCCTTACGACATCCGTCATATCATAGAACCAGTATGTGACCAGCAGTATTTCTTCGAGATACAGCCTGATTTTGCAAAGAATATCGTCATAGGCTTTGGCCGCATGGCAGGCCGTACCGTAGGATTTGTGGCTAACCAACCCAATTTCCTTGCCGGTGCACTCGACATTGATGCCAGCGACAAGGCGGCACGTTTCATACGTTTCTGCGACTGTTTCAACATCCCGCTCATTGCTGTTGAGGACGTTCCTGGCTTCTTGCCGGGAGTGCAGCAGGAACATAACGGCATCATTCGTCACGGAGCAAAGATAGTCTATGCCTTTGCAGAGGCTACCGTTCCGAAGATTACCCTTATCACCCGTAAGGCGTACGGTGGGGCATACATCGTGATGAATTCCAAGTGCATTGGTGCCGATGTCAACCTCGCTTATCCAACTGCTGAGATCGCTGTTATGGGTGCGGAAGGCGCATGCAACATCCTCTACCGCAAGGCTACGCCAGAAGAACGGGCTGCCAAGATTGAGGAATACCGTGAGAAGTTCGCCAATCCGATGCCTGCAGCTCGTCTTGGCTATATCGATGAAATCATCTCTCCCTGCGACACCCGTCTGCGTCTCATTCAGGCACTGGAGATGTCGCGCAACAAAAATCAGAGCAATCCTCCAAAGAAACACGGCAATATGCCGCTGTAATACCATTCATAAAAAGTAAGTAGGAAATGTCCGTCAGGAAGCGTCTTGACGGACATTTTTTTGTGCCTGTTCCGAACCGGACAATTAAAATATTTTGTTAAAAGGTTGGCTATCACATAGGCTTTTCCTACCTTTGCAAAGAATTCGAACTAACTATAATGACACGTTACTTTTTCTTACTTTTTTCACTTCTTTTTGTTCAAGCTGTTTCTGCCAAGAATCCTGCGGATGTGTTTCCTGACGGAACACCGGTTGATGCATGGTTTAAGCAGCAACCGACTACAGATTTGTCACAGTTAGGCACAGCCTATGTGCTGACTGAGCATGGAGTGGTTTTGGATTCAACCATGGTTCAGACCGTTGCCATCCAGAGTGTGATTGACAAGGCTGCCAAGCAGGGTGGAGGAGTAGTTGTTGTTCCCGAGGGTACATACTTGACCGGTGCGTTGTTTATGCGTCAGGGAGTGAATCTCTATTTGGAGGCGGGAGCAAAAATCAAGGGAAGTGACGATATTTCTAATTTTCCTGTACTTGAAACACGTATAGAGGGACAGACTTGCAAATACTTTGCCGCTCTCATCAATGCCGACAGCATCAGCGGACTGAGAATCTGTGGTGAGGGAACTATTGACGGAAACGGACTTCGTTACTGGCAGGCTTTCTGGCTTCGTCGTTCTTGGAATCCTCAGTGCACAAATAAGGATGAACAGCGTCCGCGACTCGTTTATATCTCCAATTGCAGTGATGTTGAGCTGACAGGCCTCCGTCTGCAGAATTCCCCTTTCTGGACAACTCACATCTATCGCTCTAATCATGTCCGCCTCACCAATCTGCGAATCACCAGTCCTGCAGCGCCTGTCAAGGCACCGTCCACCGATGCCATCGACATAGACGCCTGCACCGATGTTCATATCAGTCATTGCTATATGGCGGTGAACGATGATGCCATCGCCCTCAAAGGCGGCAAAGGACCTTGGGCAGATAAGGATAAGAACAACGGAGCCAATGAACGGATTATAGTTGAGGATTGTGAATATGGTTTCTGTCACAGCTGTATCACCTGTGGTAGCGAATCCATCCACAACCGCAATGTGATTCTACGTCGCATAAAGGTTGGTCAGGCAACACGTCTGCTGTGGCTGAAGATGCGTCCCGACACACCTCAGCACTATGAGTACATCACCGTGGAAGATATACAGGGAGAAGTCTCTAACTTTATCTTCATCCATCCTTGGACACAGTTCTTCGACCTGCAGGGACGAACTGATATGCCTCTGTCTCGTGCACATAATATTACTATGCGTCGTTGTCAGATACGTTGCAAGACCTTCTTCAATGTAGCTGCCAGTGACCAATACTCTCTCTCCGACTTCACCTTTGCCGACCTTGATATCAAGGCCGCAAATCCTGACTATGATCCTTCTCTCGTGAAGAATTTTAAGTTGCAGAAGGTGAAAGTTCAGAAATACGATCCCACTCAGCGATTCGTCGAAACCAATGAAAGAGGGGATATTGTTAATTAAAAATGATAAATTATTAATTATAATACCATCCGGATGGGAACTTAAATTTTTCCGGTTGAGGTCTTGGACGCAAAATTGCCATAAAATCGTTCACAATCATCGTTGTGATACCGCTGAAGAAAGCATTCAAAAGAGCACGCTTGCGAAGCAAGAATCCAGATTTTGTGATAAATTTTGCGAAGATTTTGTGTCCTAAAACTCAAGAACTTAAGAACTCAAGAACTTAAAAACTTAAAAACTCAAAAACTCAAGAACTTAAGAACTTTAGAACTTAAAAACTTATATATGAAGAAAATTTTACTTTTATCAGCGTTTCTGTTGCAGACAGCTTTGACATTTGCACAGAAGGAAATCTATCTTCCAATGGAGTGGAGAGGCAATTCCTCCACTTATCTCGAGTCCGATCCAAACAATACAGCTCAGTATTCCAAGAGCCGCAGTCGTGAGTCGGAGAATTATATTGTTTTCTGGGAAAAAGGCTATGGCAACACAGCTCCAGACCAGTTGCCGAAGAGCGATACCTATTATGTAGACATCGATGACCTTCTGGCAAAGGCAGAGTCTTTCTACAAACTCAATATCGAGACACTCGGATTTGCCAACTCTCCAGAGTCGAGTATCAATAAGTACAAAGGCATTATCTGTATAGTACATACTGCTGAATGGCTCGCTACGGGAAGCGGTTACGACTTCATGATTCCAGCCCTGTGGGTGAATCCAAGCACATGTAAGCCTGTTGGACATACCATTGCCCACGAAATCGGACACTCGTTCCAGTACATGTGTTTCAGCGATGCCAACAATCACCAGAACTCAAGCACAGTGAACACAGGCTTTCACCTGCCATGTGGCAACGGACAGACCATCTGGGAACAGACCGCTCAGTGGCAGGCTGCTCAGGCCTATCCCACACAGATGTTTAGCCAGAGCATCAATGTGTTTCGCTACAGCCACAACTATGCTTTCACTCACGAGTGGCACCGCTACCAGAGTTATTGGTTCCATTACTACCTCTGCCAGTACTACAACGACATACAGACCGTAGCTAAGCTTTGGCAACAGCCGCTGACTGGAGCAACGGACTTCAACGATGCACTTATGGCAAACAAGAACCTCAGTGTTGAAGACCTATACCGTCTCTATTTCGACTACGCCAGCCGTTGTGCTTCATGGGATTTCGAAGCATGCGAACCCTATCGCACAGCTTTCATCGGTGACTTCAACTACCGTTGCGTAGGATTGGATGACGGCAGTTACCAGGTCGCTTTGGGAAGTTGTCCTCAGAGCACAGGCTTCAATGTCATTCCTCTTCAGGTGCCAGAGGCAGGGACAGAAGTCACCACTCATTTCACAGCCTTGCGTGACGGCTCCGCTCTTGCAGAGGGTGACCCCGCTGAATACTACAATGGTGACGGCCTTTGGGAGAAATCCGGCCGTACCACATATGTACGTTCCGGTATAAGTTCTACACGCGGTTTCCGTCTCGGATATGTGGCACTTATGAAGGACGGAACCCGTAAGTACTTCTCCGAGGACAAGGTATATTGTACTGGTTCTGGTGAGAAGACAGATGATGTCAGTTTCACCGTTCCCGAAGGCGTGGATCAGATGTGGTTCATCGTTTCGCCAGCCCTTACCAAGTACTATCGTCACAAGTGGGACGAGAAGATCACAACAGGAGAGGACATGTGGCCATACAAATTCAGTCTTGAAGGAACAGACATAGGAAACCATGCTACATTATATGTTTCGCCGACACTTGACGGACGTTCCATCTCCGATGTCAAATTCAATATAGACTACTATGTTCCGTATTCTGCCACATCCTATGAAGGCGAGCTTTTCACAATCAACGGAAAGACAGCGGCAATGATGGGAACGGCATTCCAGATGGATCCTTCATTCTTCCCGGAAAAAATTGTGAATTACTCTGCCAGCGGACCGGCTGCTGGAAAGATCATGTTCTATGCAGCCAATTCGTCAGGCTCGCTCATCAACGCTTCTCCTACAGCCACCGGCTACGGCTACTGGTTCAACGCCAATGGGCAGGTTACAGATTGGAACAACGGATTTGTCTATGCTGAATTCTATCCAAGCCTTATGACATTCTCTGTGGGTCAGTATCCGGGCAAGAGCAGTGTGGGAAAAGAATACACCATTGCTGAGGCTTTCCGCTATCGCAACACCGATAACCAGTATGCCATCGCAACCTTTGTGCTCAATGTCCACATCACCGACGGACGCGCGGGAGCGATCCTCTCTTCCATTGAATATGATGACCCGACAGGCTTGATAAATGAAGAATTAAGAATGAATAATGAAGAATTCAGTGATGATATCTACGACCTCAGCGGACGTAAACTTAAGAACCTAAAAACTCAAGAACTTAAGAACTTATATCCGGGTCTCTATATCGTTGGTGGTAAAAAAGTTCTGGTAAAATAACTTCGCTTATTTAGAATCGTTATAAATAGTTGATTTAAGAATAATTAACAGCTGGCAAGGGCGGACTTTTGGTTTTAGTCCAAAAGTCCGCCCTTTTTTGTGTGCATAAATATGCAGAGACCTCAACTTTGCGCATGTTTATGCATTTTGACATTTTGTCCCGTGCTTGCGAGTTTTGCTTTGCACCTTGCAATGCAAAATGCTCAAGCGTTATGCAAACTGTCAAGAACTTAAAAACTCAAAAACTAAAAAACTTAAGAACTTTAAAAACTCCGCTTAACTTCCGTTCCAACAAAACTTAACTTTGACATTTTGAAAAGTTAACTTCCGTGGAAAAAAGACTTCGCCAGAGTTTGAAAAACGGCGAACTTCCATTTTGTCAAAATGCATAAAAAGAAAAGGATGCATAACCATTACTCTGTTATGCATCCTTTCCCTGCTAAAGCAAAGATACAACATTTTTCAGCGAAATGCAAATGTTAAACACCAAACTGGTATTTATCTCCAAAATGTAATCCGTTGATAATCAATCAAAAGATAATTGTTAAAAATCAAGGATCTTAAGGATGACAAGGATTCCTTTTTTCAACATCGTGCTCCGCACTATGATTATTATGATTAATAAGATTATTATTGTTTAATATACCCCGCTTCGCTGAAAAACAAATTAACTATAATGATAACGAAGACGTAAATAAAACCCCTCCTGCTCAGTGATGTTATGAGCGGGAGGGGTTTGCCATTGTTTAATTGTAATTATCAGAACTCGATGGCGTTGCCGACGCAGGCATTGGGTTGCTGGATGTTGAGCATGGCAGTGATCGTGGCTGCTATGTCGGTGATGTAGTGGGTTTGATTGTCCCATTTATGAGGGGTGTTCCAGCCGAAGAAGATAAGCGGGATGTGTGTGTCATCAGGATTCCAGAGAGCGTGTGTAGTGCCTTTGTCGATGTAGCCATGTGAAAGGATGTCCTTGGCAGAGGCGTAGTCTTCTGTAAGTCGCGACTGGAAGATGATCTGAATGTCACCCGAAGGCTTCCCAGAAGACCCCACACGTTTGCCTGAGTTCTATGATGGCATTTATAAATATTTGAAATCCTTAGGATTAAAAGAAATATAGATTATTCAAAAATAAACGAATAACTATTTCGGAAATCTTAACAACGTTTTAACATAAAAATTTGGGTTAGAACGCATAATCCTTCATACCTTTGCAGCTGAAAACGAAATATTTGAAGTATGAAAGAACAGTATGATTTTTTAAAGAGTCCGTTTCATGGATTAAAGCAAGATGAAGTTGCAAATATTCAAAACAGATGTTTTCAAATTGCAAAAACGCTATTTGAAAATTATAGCATCGTATGTGGTGACAAAGTCTATCGCTTTGCAGAAATAGAATTCTACTATTACAAGAAGGAAGAATCAGGTAAAAACAATTTTGACAAAGAGTGGAATAAGGAAACATATCCGCGCAATAAAGATGCTGGTGATTTATTTTTTCATTATAGTGGAGTGGACATTTGTTTTCAATGCCATTATGATGACATAGAAAAAGATAATGATTGTGGAGAATTTGGAGGCATCCTTATTCGAAGTCTTCTTGATGGAGAAAAGATTCTTGCAGGCCCATTGTTTTGTGTAACTACGATGTTAAATGCCTGTAAAGGGATTATGCCTACTTTGGGAAAAGGAGATTGCCAACATTGCGGACTGGAATATATGACAAGATTCGGTATATCTTCTGATAAGAATCAAGAAAAAGAAAAACTTTTTTTGTGCTACTATGCAACGAATGTTAATGGTAAGGAACTCAATTGGGATAAGACCTCAGAAAGAATAGCATGGAATAAGAAAATGGGGGTATTTCAGAAGCAAATTAGAAATTACAGAAAGGACCGATTTTATGACAACCACTAACTGGAATACCCTATACGGCCTCTATTATGGCAATCACATGGTAGATAGCCTGACAGATACGGTGTTTTTCTCTGACTTATTGCCAGAGAGGTGCCCTACGTTGTATAAAACTCTCGATAAGATTCTGAAGGACAATGATATTGACCACAGGTTACTAAATCACACAAAGGATATATGGTGTCGCGATTATATGCCGATTCAGACAAGTGAGAAGCGTTTTGTCTTCTACAAATACAATCCCGACTATCTGCAAACGAAATACTACCAACGAACCATTACGGATGTGGATCGGGTTGGAAATATCGAATGCCTGCGGCAAGATGGAGGGGTCGTGGACTTAGACTTGGTTATTGATGGCGGCAACGTAGTAAGATGTGATGACAAGATAGTGATGACCGAGAAGGTGTTCTTTGAGAACAAGGATAAGTCGCGTAACGAGGTACAGCGGTTATTGGAGGAGGCTTTCGAATGCGACTTCATATTCCTTCCTTGGGATAGGAAAGAGATTTTCGGACATAGTGACGGCATCGTGCACTATATAGGTGATAACCGCGTATTAATGACGAACTATGCAGACTTTGATGCTGTGAAAGCTCGCCAGTTCCTAAAGAAGCTGGAGAAATACGTGGAGGTGATTCCACTAACATACGATGTGAAACGGAAACATGAACGCAGCTGGGCTTACATCAACTTCTTGCAGATTGGCAAGTTGGTACTGGTGCCGCAATTGGGAATACCTGAAGACGAACAGGCACTACAGCAAATAGCAGATGCTATGCCTCGTTGCAAGATGATTGGAGTGCCTGCTCTGGAAGCCATTCGCAAGGGAGGTGCGCTGAACTGCATTTCGTGGAATGTAGCAACAACCAAATGGAACAACGGCTTTATGGGTGAAGAATACAGAGTGCATGGGCGTCCAGTCAGTTGGATAAAGAAAGCTGCAGAAAAGGGACACAGAGATTGGCAGTGTAATTTGGGTTGCTGCCTTTTCTATGGACATGGTGTTGATGAAGATAGAGTTGAAGCCAACAAGTGGAATGAGAAGTCTGCAGAACAAGGAAATTCTAATGCACAATTCAATATTGGCCTAAGCTACTATAAAGGTGAAGGAGTTGGTAAAGACCTTTCTAAAGCCATGCATTGGTTCACAAAGGCTTCTGAACAAGGCGATGCAGATGCCCAACTTCATGTAGGACGGTGTCTTGATGAGTCGAATTCAAGCTATGAAGAGATTGTAGCTGCTTACATAAAAGCAGCCAAGATGGGTGATGCTGAAGCCATGTGTTTTTTAGGAGATTGGTGTTCCTATGGTGAAATGGGATTGCCTGTTGATATGAACGAAGCCTACTGTTGGTGGCGGAAAGCGGCAGAGCGAGGAAATAGTTATGCACAAAACGAAGTGGGAATCTGCTTTGATTTTGGCCTTGGGATCAAAGAATCTAAAAAAGAGGCAGTGAAATGGTTTAAGCGGTCAGCTTCGAAAGATTATATTCCTGCGGTTTACACTTTGGGCCTTTGTTACTATTTCGGCAACGGTGTAAGGAAAAACAAGAAAGAGGCCCTAAAGTGTTTCAAAAGAGCAGCCAAATATGACGATGCAGAGGCCATATATATGATTGGCTACTATTACTATAACGATATTGTTGATGAGGAAGAAGCTATCAAGTACTACAAAAGATCCGCAGAACTGGGATGCGAAAAGGCAGCGGAAATTCTTTCAAGGATATTACAGAAGAGTGAAGAACCTTGTTATGACGATGTACCCTTCTAATTGAAAACGTATGAAACAGATAGAAGTCGTAGCTGCGATAATCCGCAAGGAAGATAAGGTGTTCGCCACACAGCGAGGATATGGCGATTTTAAAGACTGGTGGGAGTTCCCTGGCGGAAAGATGGAAGCTGGAGAAACGCCAGAAGAGGCGCTGAAGCGGGAGATACGCGAGGAGCTATCGACGGAGATTGGTGTGGATGAGTTTCTTTGTACGGTGGAGTATGATTATCCAAAGTTCCATCTCACAATGCATTGCTATCTCTGCTCGCTGCTGACGGAGACGCTACACCTAAATGAGCATGAGGCAGCACGATGGCTTACGAAAGATGAATTGAACAGCGTGAAATGGTTGCCTGCGGATTTGGAAGTGCTGGAGGAAATAAAGAAATTGAAGTAACTATGGATAAACTCTCACCGCAACAGCGGCACGCGAATATTGCAAGCGGAATACAAGTAAGGAACGGAAAAGTGTTTTAATAATGTTTTTCTTACATTTATTTGGAGTTTTGTAATAAATATATTACTTTTGCGGCATGAATGAAGATGTTAGGGAAACTATTCATTCCTTGGAATACGACGAGTACTATAACAGTCTCGATGAAAAGACCAAGTCTAAGTACGACTACGTTGAGATGATCATTAAGACTCAATATGTTGTTAATAAGAAGTTTGTTAAGAACTTGGAAGGAACTGAATTCTATGAGGCAAGAGTTTCTGTGGGAAACAAAGAGTTTCGCACTATTATTTTTGCCATCGAATCCTATTCTTTCATGGAGAGCAAGCGCGTGCTGTTTCTAAACTCTTTTATGAAGAAAGATACTAAGCAATACAGACGCGAGATTGAGACAGCTCGAACAATTTTGAATAGATACATTTAACAGGAGGATAATAACATGATACAACTTGATGAACAAAAACTGGCTCAACTGAAGACAGGGTCTCAGCATTTGGCTGAGAGGTATGGCGAGAAGGGAACACCTAGTCGTGTGGAATTCGAAGCCAAGGCAAAGGCTTGGTACTATGCCGAGCTGTTGCGCGATGAACGTAAGCGTCAGAAGCTGACGCAGCAGCAACTGGGACTGCTCATCGGCAAGAAGCGCGAGTATATATCCTCTCTCGAAAAAGGTCAGACAGATATGCAGCTAAGCACATTCATGCTCATTGCCAATGCTTTGGGTATGAGATTCTCATTGGTTGTCGGATAGAATAGATCTATGTCACTAGTATTCTTTTTTTTGCCGACGCTATTAGTAAAGATGGTAGGGTTGTTGTAGAATTTAAAAATCTGACGGCACGTATAAGTATTTGAAATCGCTTGGATTGAATGAAATATGAAACAGATTGAAATGGTTGCCTTCGGATTTGGAAGTGCTGGAGAAAATAAAGAAAGTAAAAAAATGATATAGTTATGAAAAAGAGTTTTTTTATGATTGCCGCCCTGATCATGCTTACTGCATGCGGGGACAAGAAAAACCAGGTGGAAAAATCTGGAGAAGATGGTGCTGTAACCGACTCAACGGAGATATTGGCACAAGAGGAAATCACGGGTGTTATTAATGACATCTACACAGCCGCAGCTAAACATGATGTGGACATTGACCAGCGATACGCTTGCCATACGTGGCGGAAAATGGTCGCTGCAGTTGAAGAGAAGGATTCTCATTTGCCGGAAATCGGATTCTTCAACGATGACTATTGGACGCAGATGCAGGATGGCAATCCTGATGAATTTGAGATTCGCGACATTAAGTTTGAGTCGCTGGACGTTGAGAAGGGTAAGGCAACTGTCAGTTTCACTCTCTACAGTTCGATTCAGACCGTCCGTCAGAAGTTTGAATTCTGTCGTGAGGACAGCAAGTGGCGTGTTCACAATATCATCAGGTTCTACAATGGGGAAAACGGTAAAGAGGAGGAATCTAACTTAATGGAAGAGATGAAAAACTATTTGGATGAGCCGCTGGATGAAATGCAAGACCTGACTTTCGCGGATGTGGCAGGAATATACGATGATGCAGATCAGGAGAGTCGTATAGGGTTGTGTGAAGACGGTACGGCTACATGGAACATGATAGGCAGTCTTCATTACACGGAGTACACATATACCATCAATGGTCATACTATATGTCTGAAGCTTAAAGACGTGGATGCAGAGGAAGATTGCTATGAGTATGACGAAGACACCCGTACTCTGAAGAATGAGCAGGGGGAGGTCTATTACCGTGAGACTGTTGAAAAATAATAAAGGTGGGTCCTAAAAAATCTGTTTTTTAGAACCCACCTTTATTGTCAGAACTCTATGGCGGTGCCGACGCAGGCGTTGGGCTGCTGGATGTTGAGCATGGCAGTGATCGTGGCTGCTATGTCGGTGATGTAGTGGGTGTTGTTATCCCATGCATGAGGAGTGTTCCAACCGAAGAAGATGAGTGGAATATGGGTGTCATCGGGATTCCATAATGAGTGGGTGGTGCCTTTGTAGATGTGATCCGGTGAACGGAGATCCTTGGCAGAAGAATAGTCTTCGGTGAGACGTGACTGGAAGATAATCTGTATGTCGCCCGAACGGTGAGGACAATAGCCGTTGATGGCGTATGTGCGTATTGGTTCAGGGATGTAATCGGGTATGCGTGGGGTGGAGAAGGCGTAGGCGACATCCTGACGGGAATTCAGATAGTCTATGGCCGCTTTTTCTATCTCTGCATAATTGCTTAGTGCATGGGTGGCGTCAGAGAAATGAACCTGCATGTTAGTAAGCGACATAACGGCTTTGTCGGGCAGGTTGCTGAAACGTGTGCGAAGATGGCTTGTGAGGTCTTCCTGTACAAGCGCTCCTTTCCATGTGTCTCCAGGGATATTATGCTCCTGACGGAAGACAGGGTTGTGGGAACCTGCGTGGTCGGCTGTGAGGAAGAAGAGGTAATTTCCTTTGCCTACGCAGGAATCGAGGTAGTTGAGGAATGATTCTATGTCGCGGTCAAGGCGCAGATAGGTGTCCTCCATCCAGATGGAGTTAGGACTTACCTTGTGACCAATCATGTCGGTGGAAGATATGCTGACAGCGATGAAGTCGGGAACATGGTTGGGATTGTTGCCGAGGTCTTCACCCTCGATAGCGGCACGTGCCATGTCGAAAGTGATGGTCATTCCCCAAGGGGAGAGTTTGAGGTCTGTCCCCACGGCTGATTCCCATTTCTGTCCCGCAGGTGCACTCTGCACGTAGGTCTTGGCATCGTGGAGAAGCGGCCATGGGCCTCCTTTTATGCGTTTGTTCTTGATAGCGAGATTCTGGTTTACATACTGTGCACCGAGGTGGCGGCTGTTGAAGGTGTTTACCCATTCAGGCAACTTGTCCATGTAGTAGGTGCTGCTGACGAAGTTGTAGGACTTGCTGTCCATCCAATAGGCGGCATTGGCAGCATGTCCGGCTGGCAAGATGGCAGCACGGTCCTTGAGTGCTACACCGATGACCTTGCTGCGAAAATTGGTGGCAAGTCGCAGCTGGTCAGTCATGGTTGTGACGAGGAGGTTGCGAGGCGACATCATTCCTGCAGAGGCACGTGCCAGCGGACTGCCATTGTCGTCGAGAGTGCCGAGACCGAGAACTGTTGTGTCTGAGGTGCAGTAAACAGGCTGGCGGTTTATGTAGAAATTGTTGCCGACAATACCTGTCATTGCGGGAACGCTGCCTGTATAGACGCTGGTGTGTCCTACAGCCGTGATAGCAGGGATGTAGTTGATGAGTGTGCGGTTGCAGTTATAGCCTTCACGCATAAGACGTCGGAAACCACCATCGGAATAGCGGTCCTGATAACGGGTGAGATAGTCCCAGCGCATCTGGTCGATAACCAATCCCACGACGAGTCGTGGCTGTGACAGCTCGCTGATGTCAGAGCGATTCTGGGCACGGACTGACAACATACTGAGTGTGAAAAGGAAGAAAAAGAGTTTTCTCATAAATTTTGAATTAAGTGGATTCTACTTTTTGCAAAGATAAGGATTATATTGTTGTTATAGTGTTAAATCGTGTATAATATTACAATTAAGGTGCAAAACTGCGTCTACGTCATAAAAAAGTCGTACCTTTGTAGGCTGAAAAGTTTTAGGAAAAGATTGGGGAAAGATTTTTTAAGGTAGGTTCTATAAATTATGTCGAGACGATTTTTGATTTTATGTAAGTGGACTTTTGTCAGCTTTTGAGAGCGCAATGCGAGCATTGTAACCGAAAAAGATGGCAAAAAGACACCACAGAAAACTAAAAGCGGCCGATAAAACTCAAATACATTGGGTAGGGAAACTAAAAACAGAATTTTTAGAACCTACCTTAAGGTAAAAAGATGAAAAATCACGTATATAAGACGTTTTTGCTCACGTTGCTGGTTGTGGTGATGTTGATAGGGCTGTTTTATCTTCCACGCATTTCTGTGGGAGATACTACATTGCGTCGTGTGAATATGCTCAGCGAGGTACAGAAACGTGACAATTTAGGACGTGTTGTGGCAGAGGTTCGTGCCGACAGTGCAGAAGGCATTGTGGAACAGGTTCTTGACTCTGCAGCCGTTAAGGTGGAGTCTGCAGTGATTGTAGATTCGCTGCCCGAAGGAATGGTCGGAATAGAGGATTTCTCGCTGGTGGGCAGGGAAATGGACAAATTCTATTCTGCTCTGAACAGCTGTGGAAGCAGACTGGTACGTGTGGCATACTTCGGTGACTCTTTTATTGAAGGCGACATACTCACTTCTGACTTGCGACATCTGCTCCAAAGCGAATATGGCGGAAAGGGTGTTGGATGGGTAGATATCGAACATATTGCTTCTGGATTTCGAAGAACAGTGAGAACGTCTGCGTCAGGATGGGCTGCTCATCACAGCAACGACTCACACGGTAAAGGGTATCGTGCTTCCTGTGCAGGTATTTCAGGTAATTATTTCATTCCTGCTGTTACAGGTAGGGTGAAGATTGAAACCCAGAATAATGTGTATGGCAAGGAACTGTCGGAGGCAGACGTTGCAACAGTCTTTTATTCCGCAGGCGGTGGACTTGACTTAACGCTCGCTATTAACGGAGGTGAAGAGAAGGTTGTCAGTGGCTCATCTGCAATGCCGTCGAATCCAGCTCCTGTGTATGATACCATGTATGTTCCGACAGACAGTGTGGATGAATATGGTGATACTATCATGAAGAAGGTGGTGGTGAAGCGTGAGGTGCAGCCTGCTGTAAGCTCTGCTCCGGTTGACAGCGCCATACTGACGGAGAAGGTGGTAGGACCAGTGCGTAGCATAGAACTGAAAGCCCATGGCTCATCTCGTTTCTACGGTGTGGCATTTGACGGTCATCACGGTGTGGCAGTGGATAATTTCAGTACACGTGGAAGTGACGGATCATTTATCAGCGCTTTGCCCGTAAGTACACTTCGTCAGTTTGCCCGTGTCCGCAGCTATGACTTGATTGTCCTGCATTTCGGACTGAATGTGGCTTCGGCAAAGGTAAAGGACTACAGCTATTATACCCGTCGAATGATTACGGCAGTAAATCACTTGAAGCAATGCTTCCCTTCTGCCAGCATCTTGATTGTAGGATTGGGTGACCGCGACCAGCGTGGTGCTGACGGCGGTTTCCATACCATGAGTGGTGTAAAGGAACTCGTGGCATACCAGCGTAAGATGGCTGCAGACACCCACGTTGCTTTCTGGAATCTCTATGAAGCAATGGGCGGTGACGGCAGTATGGCAAAGATGAAAGAGAACAAGCAGGCTAATCTTGACTATACGCATATCAATTTTGCTGGTGGCAAACACCTGGCTCAATTGCTCTTCGATGTCCTGATGAACGGTAAATCAAACTACGACAAGAGATGAAACATCGTAAAATCAACATATTGGTTGCTGTGCTCTATGCGTCGCTGTGCTTCGGAACAGCTTTCTGCGTAGGGCATAACTATGACGACCCGATGCCGGCAGATTTCCTTAAGAAGGATAGGATGTCGCAGGAACAGTCGGGTAAGGCGTCGAGACGATGGCCACTGTCGTTTCGTGGAACCAAGAACAATGAAATTACAGGCAGCCAGTTTCTGAAACCAATTTCAGAACGCATGAACAGCGGTGAAGGAATGGTGCGTGTGCTTCAAATAGGTGACAGCCATGTGAAGGGGAACTATTTCCCGAGAGCATTGGAACAGGTGCTGATGAGTCATTACGGCGGAGCTGTACTTGAAGGAGTTGATATGGATTGTGCTCCCGCTTTGGATGACCCAGGAATGACATTTAACTATATAGGTATAAACGGTGCACGTACGGTGAGATTCACGGAACCTGATATGCTTGAACGTATCGCAAACTTGAATCCGGATTTGGTGATTGTTAGCTTCGGCACAAACGAGGCTCACGGCAATTTCAATAAAAACGAGCATTTCTATACTCTGGATGCTCTGATTTCCGGCATTCGCCGCAATTCTCCCAATGCGGTGTTCCTGCTTACCACGCCTCCCGGATCATATATAACCACAAGCGGGCAAAGTTGGAGAGACCGCCGTGGACGTTGGCACAGCAGTGCTGTACATGTGCCCAACAAACGTACTGCGGAAGTGGCTGAGGCCATAGTGGAATATGGTCAGAAGCACAATATAGCAGTTTGGGATGTATATTCCATCGCTGGTGGTGAAGCATTTGCCTGCCCCAACTGGCGCAACTCCGGACTGATGCAGACCGACCAGATCCACTTTACGGTTCAGGGCTATGAGCTGCAAGGCTCCATGCTGGGCGAAGCAATTGTGGAGGCGATGAGAGACCCCCTCTAACTCCCCCAAAGGGGAGAATCCCTATACAATGACTTTTTATTTATTATATATTATTGATAAATTAACTTTTAATTGATTCCCTCTTGATGTTAGAGTCCTCCCCCCCCTTGGGGGAGTTAGAGGGGGCTTCATTTATGTTCGATATAGATTGGCAACGAGTGATAGAGGCTTTGCAGTATGATGCAAACTCTCCGATGATATTCAGCAGCGGTATCTTTCTGTTCCTGTTCCTGGGATTCAGTATGATATACTGTCTGCTGGGGAAGACTACGACATTGCGCCTGCTGTTTGTTACAGCATTCTCATATTATTTCTACTACAAGAGCAGCGGATTCTATTTCTTTCTGCTGGCAGTGGTGACGGTGAGTGACTTTATCATCGCCAGGAAAATTCATCAACTGCAACCGAAAGAAGACGAACCTGATTTTACACGAAAGAAGCGAAGACAGTTGCTTGTGCTGAGCCTCGTTGTTGACTTAGGCTTGCTGGCATACTTCAAGTACACTAATTTCTTCGGAGAGATGTGGGCTGAACTCACAGGAGGTGATTTCTCTCCATGGAATATCTTCCTGCCTGTCGGAATCAGTTTCTTTACGTTCCAGTCGCTGAGCTATACGATTGATGTGTACAGAGGGCAGCTCAAACCCCTGAGATCGCTGTTGGATTATGCTTTCTATGTAAGTTTCTTCCCGCAATTAGTTGCCGGTCCTATTGTCCGTGCGCGTGACTTCATCCCACAGATACGCCGTCCGCTGTGTGTGTCGGAGCAGATGCTGGCACGAGGTGTATTCCTAATTCTGGCAGGTCTGATAAAGAAAGCCATTATCAGTGACTATATCAGTGTGAATTTCGTTGAACGTGTGTTTGATCAGCCTGATCTCTACAGTGGAGTGGAGAACCTCATGGCTGTGTATGGCTATGCACTTCAGATATACTGCGACTTCTCTGGTTACAGCGACATGGCAATAGGTATAGCCCTGCTGCTCGGCTTTGAATTCCCAAAGAACTTCGATTCTCCATACAAGTCACGCAGCATCACGGAATTCTGGCACCGTTGGCACATCAGTCTTTCTTCTTGGTTGAAAGACTATCTGTATATATCGATGGGTGGAAACCGTAAAGGCAAAATCCGTCAGTATTTCAACCTGCTTGTGACTATGCTGCTGGGAGGATTATGGCACGGTGCATCGCTCAACTTTGTTTTATGGGGAGGAATGCACGGATTGGTACTTATCTTTGACAAGCTGACAAAGAAAATCCAGGAATATATTCCTCGTGTGATAGGAGTCATCATAACTTTCCACTTCGTTTGTCTGGCATGGATATTCTTCCGCGCAGAATCGTTCGACAAGGCTTTCCTTATGATTCAACAGATTGGAGAGAACTTCCAACCACAGATTTTCTTGCAGTGGGTTGAGAGCTATTGGGCAGTAGGTTTCCTTATGTTGATAGGTTATGTAATGCATTTCATGCCATCGCGAATCACAATGAGTACTGAACGCAATATCACAAGGATGCCACTTGTTGTCAAGGCGATGTTAATAGTGATTGTGGTGTTTGTAGTTGTGCAAATAAAGTCGTCCGAAGTACAGCCTTTTATATATTTCCAGTTCTAACTTGCATGTAATTTTGGGTTTAGTGTTAATTTTTTTTAAACATTTGTTGTTTGAATAAAAAATATTTATTTATCTTTGCCAAATGAAAAAATTGCAAAAGTGTGCATTGGTACTTGTCACAGTGGTGGCAATAGTGTACATACTGCGATGGGTACTTGGTTGCGGAGGTCTTTCGTCTAAGGAATATCTTGAGATAGACAGCACAGAACTGCGAACTGGTGATTTGCTGCTAAGGATGGGACTTGGAGGTGAAAGCTACACAGTGGAGATGATGAGCGGAGGTGACTATTCCCATGTGGGTCTGGCTCTTCAGACAGATTCCGGATGGATGGTCGTTCACGCTGTGCCAGGTGAGGCAGCAGAAGGAGAAGAAGAGTGGTTGAAGTGTGAGAGGATCACAGCATACTACGACCGTGACCACGCTCAGGACGGATGCATTGCAAGGGTTATGTGCAGCGATTCCGTAGCGAAACGGGCAACGGCATACGCTTTGGCAAAGCAACAGGCTCGTGTGTTATTCGACAACGACTATGAAGCAGACGACAGTACTCTTCTCTACTGCACAGAACTCGTTTGGAGAGCATACAAGAGTGTTGGCATAGACCTGATAGAAAACCGCAGGCACGACCTGCTGGTAGGACCAGCTAAAGATCCTGTGATGTATCCCGAGGATGTCCTTCGCAGCAAACACGTGAAGATGATAAAAAGATTAAGAATCAACCATATTATTAACCATTAAAACTTTTAAGTAAAATGAAAAAGATTTTGTTAGGAATGATCGTTTGCCTCAGCGCAATGTTGTTCACATCATGTGGTGGTCCTTCAACTCCAGAAGAAGTAGCTAAGGCTTACACTGAAGCTATGGCTCAGGGTAACATTGACAAGGCTGTTGATCTCATGTACTTCAAGAGCCTGAACGATGATCAGAAGAAGGCTTTCGTTGAAATGATGAAGGGTCAGATTAAGGAAGAAGACATCGAAAAGTCAAAGAACGCAGTTATTACTACTGAAGCTGCAGAAATTGCTGAAGACGGTGAAACAGCAAAGGTTAAGGTTACTGTAACTCTCGAAGGTGAAGATCCAGACACTGACACTGTTAAGCTCATCAAGGTTGACGGCAAATGGTACGTTAACTCTGGTAAGTAATTATCAGATTAAAAACAAAAAAATAGGATGTGCAAATCTGCACATCCTATTTTTTTGTCTCTTGTTATGATGGGTCAACATCGTAGTAGATGTTGATATTTGCAGCATAGGGGAGCGACTGAATCTTTGTCTGGACACGAAGCAGGTGGCTGCGTATGGAGGATATGGAAGCCGTTGGCGGAATCTTTAGAATGAACTGCTGAATATACATTGATGCCACACGGCCAACAGTAGGTGAGGAAGGCCCCAATACGCTCTCTCCGAAAGCCTGACGAAGGTGCTTGCCCATCTCCTCGGCAACATGATAAAGAATGTCCTTGTCGCGATGACGCACATATATATATATAATTCGGTAGAAAGGCGGGTAGTGGAATAGACGGCGTTCTTCGCATTGCTCACGGAACATGGCCTCGTAGTTGTTGTCGACCACTTGCTGGATGACAGGGCTGTCGGCACTGCGAGTTTGAAGAATTACTTTTCCACGGCGTCCCTTACGTCCGGCTCTTCCTGCAACCTGAGAGAGCATTTGGAAGGTGCGCTCGTAACTGCGGAAATCAGGCTGGTTGAGCATGGTGTCGGCATCGATGATGCCAACTACGCTCACGTTATCGAAATCCAGTCCTTTGGTTACCATCTGCGTTCCGATGAGTATGTCGCTCTGATGTGACGAGAAATCATCGATAATCCGTTGGTACTGTGCCCTGGTCTTAGCTGTATCGAGGTCCATGCGGCTGATACGTGCAGACGGGAACAGTTGCAGGAGCTGTTCCTCGATACGTTCGGTGCCAGCACCTATTGATATGAATTTGCTTGGAGCGTCCTCCGGCTTGCTGCACTCGGGACAATGATCCGGCAGTTCGTACACAGCACCACAGTAGTGACAGGTGAGTGCATGACGCACCTTATGGTATGTTAGACTTACATCGCAGTGTTGGCATCGGGGCACCCATCCACACTGTTTGCACTGAATGAGTGATGAGAATCCGCGTCGGTTCTGGAAGAGGATAATCTGTTCGCCACGCTCAAGTGCTCCGCCTATTTCATCAATGAGCCTTTGCGAGAACGCTCCTTTCATGCGCTTCTGAAATCGCAGACGGGCAATGTCAACCACTTCTATCTCCGGCAACTGCATATCTGCATAGCGCTGAGTGAGCAGTACGTATCCGTATCGGCCTTCTTGTGCGAGGTTATAGCTCTCAATGCTGGGAGTTGCAGTTCCGAGCAGTACTTTTGCACCATACTGCTGTGCAAGCATTATAGCTGCGGAACGAGCGTGATAGCGTGGCGCAGGCTCTTGTTGTTTGTAAGAAGTCTCATGTTCTTCATCCACAATCACCATGCCTAAGTTCTGGAACGGAAGAAAAACAGATGAACGCACACCCAGGATAACCTTGAATGGCTCGGAATTCAGCTGGCGCATATAGACGCGCACTCGTTCTGCATCTGTGAACTTGGAATGATAGACACCCAAGGCATCACCGAACACGCGTTTCAGACGATTGGTGATTTGTGTGGTAAGTGCAATTTCAGGCAGCAGATACAAGACCTGTTTACCTTCTTCTATTGCCTTTTGAATAAGTTGAATGTATATTTCTGTCTTACCGGAGGAAGTAACTCCATGGAGCAGACAAATGTTTTTCTTCTCCCAAGAATCCAAGATAGAGGAATAAGCGGACTGCTGAGCGGGGGAGAGGAGACCCTCATGGACCCCCTCTAACTTCCCCTTGGGGGAGTTAGAGGGGGGCTTTTGGGGGTGGGTCTGCTCTTTCTTCATCCCTCCCGGAAAAGCTGCTTTATAGACATCGCCAAGGGGAGAGAGATAATAACTGGAAACCCATTCCCAGAACTGCATCTGCTGAGGAGTGACGATTGGTGATTCGTCAACTACCTTGAGGATAGGTTTAATGGTGACTCCCTTGGGAGCATTGTTGTGAAGCTTAAGTATGATGCCGGCGTATCGCTTCGACTTGCCCAGTTCTACCAAAACACGTTTGCCTTTACTCATGCAGCTCTCCATGTCCTGGGGAACTGCATAGGTAAAGGCATTAAACGGAACGGGTAATAATACGTCTGCAAACACTTAGAATATCCAAGCAACGGAAATCTGGTGAGTGTTGTTTTTCAAGTCTCCTGTAATGGCACTCCAAGCAGTGTTGGTAACAGTGTTCAAGGCACCGTCTTTGTCAACCTCAGCTGTGTTGCCAAGTGCGATGTTGAAGTTGTAACCAATCTGAAGGTGACCGAGCAGTTTTACACCTGCACCGATGTTCCAACTGAACTCTGAAGACTTGAGAGAGTAGCTCTGGTCGAAAATCTTCTTACCTCCGATGTTGAAGGAGAACTGAGGACCTGTAGCTGCATACACACCCAGTTTTGAACCGATTCCGAGAGTGTACTTGAAGTTAATTGGAATGTCGATGTATTGGAGAGTCTCCTTGTCTTCGATGAAACCAGTTTCGCCAGCAATGAGTTGATCAGCTGCAGCACCGATTTTCATGCTCTTGTTATTGTATAAAAGACCTACTTCAGCACCAACGCCTACAATAGGAATTGTGAATTCAGCCATTGGACCGATGAAGAAACCCGTCTGGTTGTCTGCATCAGCAATACTCTTATCCAACTTAACATTGTTTATGTTCAGACCGCCCTTCAAACCGAATTTTAACTGAGCGTTAGCAGGAGCTGCAACCAAAAGCGTAGCTACTGCAAGAATAGTAAATAACTTTTTCATAATTTAGAAAGTGTTAGTTAGTAATAAATAAATGGTTTTGTGCAAAGATAGGGATTTTTAATTATAAATTACAAATTAAAAATTAAAAAAAAAATTACAATCTGTAGTCTGCTACATTCCGAGGCAACTTTCCCTTAACGTCAAATATGAATCCGTCAGCAGTTTTCCATTGAGGAATTACATCCAGATTGAGAATGTTCTTATGTGCAACGCAGAGCACCACAGCATCATACTGACTGTTGATTTGGTTTGCCTCTGTGAAGAGGTCGATGCCGTATGCACGTTTTACGAGTGCTGCATCTGCCCATGGATCAAAGACGTCAACGTTGTCAGTGTGTTGTCTGAATCCCTTGTAAATGTCGTTGACTTTGGTGTTGCGGACGTCAGGACAGTTCTCCTTGAATGTAAAGCCCAGCAAGAGCACGCGTGATGATGGAATATGCTTACCTTTTGCTGCGAGCAAATCGATGCAGTGCTTCACAACATAGTCTGCCATAGAGTTGTTAATCATACGGCCGGTCTTCATAAGAACTGCATCCACTCCGTGTTCCTCTGCACGTTCGATGAGGTAGTATGGGTCAACGCTTATACAGTGGCCGCCTACGAGTCCTGGACGGAAATGGAGTGCATTCCACTTGGTGTCCATTGCGTCAACCACTTCGTTGGTGTCAATGTTCATGGAGTTAAGTACTTTCGCAACTTCATTGATGAATGCAATATTGATGTCGCGTTGTGAGTTCTCCACCACTTTTGCGGCCTCGGCAACCTTAATGCTTGATGCTTTCCAAGTGTTGCGCTGACCGAGTACTGACTGATAAACGCTGTCAATAAGTTCTGCAGCTTCAGGAGTGGAGCCGGATGTTATCTTGACTGTATTCTCCACTGTGTGAACTTTATCGCCCGGGTTGATGCGTTCTGGGGAATAGCCTACAAAGAAGTCCTCGTTGAATTTGAGTCCAGAGACAGTTTCGATTTCAGGGACGCATATTTCCTCAGTGGCACCTGGGTGAACGGTGGATTCGTAGACAACGATGTCGCCGCGTGAGATTACAGTACCGACTTCACGGCTTGCGCTTACTATACACTCTACATCAGGGTGATTATTCTCGTCAATAGGTGTGGGCACCACAACTACATAGAAGTTGCAATCGCGTAGTTTCTCTATCTCGTTGGTGAAGGTTACGCCTTTTTTCAGCATGTTTTCCAGTTCTTTCTTGTCAACGTCACCGCAGCGGTCGTAACCGCTATTCAGTTCCTTTACTCTTTCCTCAGACAGGTCGAATCCGGTTACTGGAAATTTACGTGATAACAGGCATGCCATCGGGAATCCGGCATACCCAAGTCCAATCATTCCTACTTTAATGTCAGATGTTTTGTTCATTTTTGTTTGTCTTAATGTTTTATTAGTGTCTTATTAGTGTTTTTTTTTGTATTATTATATTAACGTATATAGTTGGGAGATATTTTATTGTCGTTCCAATTGCGCTATAATTGATGTCTTGCGTGGGTTCCATGCGTCTTTGTATGAACTGAAGAAGAAGAACTCCGATGTGTGACCAATGAGACGAGTAATACGGAGGAAATAGCCTGTGTAGAATGTGGAAAGTGGCAGATACTTGGCTAGGTGCAGCTCTTCGCGCGGTCGTTCGGTCAGCATCAGTATAACGCCGAATGCCATGATGGCGAAAAAAACTCGAATCAGGTATCCAACGAGGAATATCTCTAACAGACGGTCAGTGTATGTGAATAGCAGACCTATCATGTACACAAGCCACAGGTAATTGAAGACGCAGTCGTAAAGAATACTCTCCATATTGGAAAACCAGTTGAGCAAAGAGAAGTTGTTGCCTGGCAGCAAAATGTCGCGGTGCTTGCGTATGCGGAAACGTACGAGTGATCGTGACCAGCGTTTTCTTTGCTTAAACAGTGCATACCATTTCGTCGGGACGTTGGTGAGGCATACTGCTTCGTTCTCGAAGACAACCTTGTAGCCTGCTTTACGTAGTTTCTGTGTGATGTCGCCGTCAAGTCCAGGTCCTATATCCCACATACCCACATTCTTCAACGCTTCGGTTTCAAAGGCTCCAAACGCACCTGAGATGATGTGGTAGATACCCATTTCGCTGGTAACGATTCGTCCAACCATAATGGTTTTCAGATATTCGAGTGCCTGGAGTGATGCACATATGCTGTCTCTGCTGTTGCGTACCTTCACTGTTCCTCCAACTGCCTTGACATTGGGGTTAAGATAGAACGGTGTCAGGATTTTCTCAATGGCATCACGGTCCAGCGATGAGTCTGCGTCGAGGTGCACAATGTACTTGCCTTTGGCAAAGTACAGACCTGCGTTGGCGGCACTTGCCTTACCTCCGCGTACGCCAAGACGTATGTAAAGGTCGATGAAACCATGTTTTTCCAAATCACTACAGATAAGTGGTGTGGCGTCGTCGCTACCGTCGTCTACTACTATGATTTCGTAGTTCTGGTATGTCTGGTCCTTGAGACTCTGGGTGAGTTTATAGATGTGTTTACCTTCGTTCTTTCCTGGAACAAGAATCGTGACGAGCGGATTCTCGGCAAAGAGCAGCTGTCGTGCTACAGTCTTTTCCCTGCGTCGTTTGCGGTAGTTGAGCTTAAACCATATTGTTATAATGAACTCAAGCAGGTAATAGCGCGGAAATTCGACGAAGAAGAGGAACCAATATGTACGTAGTATGGCTTTGATACTCAGATTGCGTGTAAAACAGACCTCAACGTCATTGTACATCTCAGTGACACGCAGAACAAACCATTCTACGGCATTGGTTATAGTGTCGTAAATAGATGTGAATATGTCGAGAAAATCGAGGATCACTCTTCGTCAATGATTTTTTCTGTAAGTGACTTGATGAACGTGTCTGCGCGGTCAGTATGTTCGAAGATATAGCTTTTAAGCATCTTGGAAGAGAAGCCCGGGTGGCTGACCCTGTATTCGAGAAGAATCTGGTCAATGAGTTGCTTGACTCTGATGTATTCTTCGTTTGCCTCGTCGGCTTCTGCCACTACCATGAGGTAGAGGTTGTCGCCTCGGTTTGTAATTTTGATTGTCGCCATCTTTGAAATGACTGCGCGCATGACATCGAAGAGCCGGTAGTTTTCGCTTGCACCGTCGTAGTTGAACTCATAACGGAATATAACAAGCACATAACCGATATATCCTGGCATATCTGGGAATGTCTTGATGATATTGGTGAATTCGCTGTATTGAGAGTAACCGGAGTAGATGTCTTTGGATTCAATCTGCAGCAGTGCGTTGTCGGTGGCGAAAGCCTGAAGACCGGCGCGGGTGAGTTTGTATTCCCACACATCTACAGGAATAAGTTTCTCCGGTGAGGTTTCGCTGCGGCAGTTTGAGCATACAACTCTCATCGTTGATGCAATGAACGTGTTGTCACATTCGTAGCAGGTGAACACACGTGCTGGTCGGTCGTAGTCAACACCGATGTGGCGCAATGCCTTCTTACACTTTGGACATCGTAACTCTCCGTCGTATTCGTATGTTGATTCCGGTGACACGTTGGCACAACGGAAGTGGTGAATCATGGATTCCTCATGTATATGGCTGCTGTTGCACCGTGGACAACATTCCATAAACAGGAGGTGGCTGTGACCGCAAGTTGGGCACACATGGATGTGCTCAATGAATTTTGATTTCTCGGCGAACCCAAGTTCTTCCATCTTTATGTTGAACTTCATACGTTCGTCGTGCTGCAATGTCTCCTGGTTGTCGTACCAGACAAGATAGGATGCGGTATAACCGCTGGCAAGTCCGCGGATTGTGCAGTTTGTATAAGTGATACGTCCGCGAGAGATGTCATATTTGACTATGTTGGAAAGAAACTTGGTCGTAGTCTGAAGGTCGTTGCTGATTTCTCTATGGATGCCGTATTTCTCGATTTTGTTGTATATTTGCTCTATGTAATCGGTGAATTTGTCATCGAAAGGTGTAGCGCAAAATCCATCGAAAAGATATGCGGCGAAGTGCATGAACTCTTCGAGAGAACTGGTGCCGAAGCGCGGCTTTAAGTAACATTTGTTCACTCGCATCGGAGAAGTCCAACGGGCGATAAGTCGGTTCTCTTCATAGGAACGGTGGGCGATGTTGATGTAGATGGCATCGAAGTCGGCGTCATGCAGTTCGGGAGTGCGGTCAACGTCAAGCAGTTGGTTAACTACAAGGATTCGGCGTCCTTTGACGTTGGTTACTATTTTATATATTTCTTTCTTTTCCATTATTCTTTCTTATCCTTTTTACCCTTAGACTGTGACTTTTCGATATAAGGAATCACTTCTTCTGAAACTATCATCTCGTCAATAGGCTCTGATACCCTCCGGATGTTTCGGCGGTGGTATTGTTCTATTACCTTCTTGGTCTCTTTTGTAAGACCACCGTTGTGGATGTACCAATAGTCGGTTTCATCGCCGTGGCTGCCGTTGTCGAAATTCTTGATGCGGACCTTTACCGGCACACGGTCTACGACAGACCAGAAGGGCAGTTTCTGATCTGGGTCTGGGCGGAAGACAACAATGACGGTCGTTGTAGTGTGTGAAAGGCTGTTGCGGAGTTCTTCAGGCAGATCTTCTGTACGTGCTCCGAGCAGTTGGACACTGGCTGTGAATGAGACGTCGTCGCTCACAATAATCTCAGCCTTGCTGTGGTTGTTGATTTTCTTCATGTCTCCAGTCGGAACGTATGCCATCACACGCATATTGCTATGTGTGAGGTTGAGGGTCTGCAGCTGTACGATCTGTTCCTTCTTAAAGACTGGATGAAGTTCCGGTGCCCAAATCTTGGTGACGACAGACGTGTCGCGAACAATAGAATAACGAACAGCACTTGGAAAACGTTCGCGGAAGGACTTGAAGAAGTCTCCGTCATTGTGCCCTTCGCGTATTCCGTAGATATATCCAGAACGATCTACTGCGTGCTTGGTTTCTTGACCTATGGAATTGTAAACCCCGACTTTGTTTAGAACGGCTTTCAATTCTTCTTTCGTCTCTGCAAGCTCGCGTTGCAGGTCCATCTTGTGTGAGTTGTCAGTCAGACCGAACTGTATATTGTGGTCCTCCTGTGCAATTTGCTTCTGCAACTCACGGATACGTACACGTAGCACATTTGCATCCTGGTAGGCAACTCCCGTCTGTAGACGAATATTGCGGTCGCTGGTGATTACGGTTGGTTCGGAGTTAATGTTTTCCTGTCCCAGCACATTGTCAAGGTACATGTAGGAGTACAGGGTGTCACCAGGCAAGACGATGTCTCCTTCTTGAAACCTCTGTTCAAATAGGAATATATCGTCGAGTGCACGGAAGTTAACGTAATCCGTCTGAATGTAACCGTCGAATTCGGCATAAACCACTTTTCGCCCAAAATACCACACAAGAATGGCTATGAGGGTGAAGAGAATAACGGAGAATATAACCTGTTGCTTAACGAGTTTTCGGTTTCGCTCGGTTATGATTTTCTCTAAGTTCTGATTCTCATCCTTAGTGGCGTCGAAATTGAATGATCTCATTAATTCCTTTCTGTTGTTTTTGGTTTTAGTATTCTTTTTAAGGTGTTTTATTTGTGCCTCCGATGATTCGGATTATTGAGTGTGTGATTATTATTTGCTTATTGTTGTGAAAGTGAGGAAGTCGTTGATTGGCATATCGACAATATAGCTTTGCAAATCTATGAGTTTGTTGTCGCGCTGATATTGATAGCTAATCAATCGTTCCCATGATTGCAGGTATGCATTGTATTCTGCCAGGCGGTCTATACGTGAGTATTCGCCGGCAACGTTTTTATAGCTGTTACGACGCATCGAGATGTAATTCTTCAGCTGTATCATGCGTTCGTACTCTCCTTTTATGCTTTCGTTCAGTCCGTCGTGCTCACGGAGTATGAGTTCGATTTCACGTTGTAATTGGTCTATCTGCACTCCTTTCTGATATTCCACCAGCTCTCGCTCGGCTTGAAGGGCTTTTCGCTGCTTTGATGTCTCGGCTGTAAGTGGAACCTTGAACGATACTCCAACGTCCAGATTGTAGGTGTTGTGTACATTCTCGCGGTTGTAGTATGAGAATCGCACAAATGGTGCAATGGACATCGTCTGCAGATAATCGATGTTGCGGCGACGTGTCTCGAGCAAATCCATCTTCAGATCCATCTGACGGATGGTGTAGTGCTGTGAGTGGATATGATTAAGAAGGGCCTTGGTGTCGATAGCGGTGATTGTGGCTGACGGTGAACATGGCAGTTCGATGGTCACGCTGTCTGCGCTTATTGCTGTGAGCTGACGTTCGAGTTCTGCCTTTTCGTTGATTAGTTTCAGAAGGTCGTCGCTCGATATCTTCCCGTTTGACAACAGGTATGTCTGGGCATTCAGGAGAAGTGAGGTGTTTGCTATATGCTGACGCAGCAGCCCAAGCAGATGTCCGTAATATGTGTGACGTGCTGTATTCTTCTGAAGAACGAGGGTCATGTCGATAGCGTCTCGTTCACGTTCAAGCTGGCTCAACTCGCCTTTCAGCTGCAGTTCGCGGATTTTCCCTTGTCGCTTGTAAATGGAACTCTGGAAGATATTCCATTCGATTTCTGCCTGTGCTTTTGCGTTATATGCTACAAGCGGATCGTCGGGGTCGTAGCTGAGATTGTGCCCTGGACGTACATAAAGTTGTCCTTTGAAATCAATTCCTGTATGTGCTTTCATGGCTGAAATCTCTGCATCAACCAGTCGGTCGATGGCTTCAACACGTTCAGTCGTGACAAAATCTATATCGATGCTGTCAGAATAGGTTGCGGTATGTGAATCTGATGAGAATAGGAGGGAGTCCATCGCTGTAAAACGCGATTCAAATCTGCTCAGAAGAGCAGCCGACTCATCTTTACCTTGCGCTTTAGATATGTTGCAAGTAAGCGTCAGTAATAGTATTAATAATAATCTCACTTCACACAAATTTTGGTCTATAATTAAGCAAAGGTATATACTTTGTTTTAAAGGAGCAAATAAAAAACCTGTTTTTTAAGAAAATACAATAATAATTAAAGATTTTCGTTATTCTACACTAGATGAAAGCGGTTTTACGCATATTCCTGATGCTGCTGTCACTGCTTCCGATAGGGGCTGTGGCGCAGAATGACGTGCAGTTTACTGACTACACGCGGCTGAAGTCGTACTATAACCCGGCTGCTTCTGGCACCGATGGCAAGCTTAATGTCGCTGCGGCTTACAGCATGCAGTTTGTAGGCTATGACAATGCGCCTGCCACTATGTATGTGGGTGCTGACCTCCCGATTTTCTTCCTCAGCCCGCGCCACGGTGCCGGTGTTAGTCTCCTCAGCGATAAATTCGGTATGTTCAGTACTCAGAAGATATCCTTGCAATATGCCTATAATCTGCGTATTGGCAAGAAAGGACGTCTGGCTATAGGTGTACAGGGTGCTATTCTGATGGAGAAGATTGATCCGAGCGGGCTGAAATTCGAAACCGATAACGACCCAGTCCTGCCTTCGAGCGAGGTCAACGGACAGCATCTGGATTTGGCTGCCGGACTCTACTACTATCATCCGAAACTCTGGCTGGGATTGAGTTCGCACCACCTCGCAGAGCCTGTAATTGAGCTGGGTGAGCGTAATGAGTATGCCACCAAGAGAATGTATTATTTGATGGGCGGATGCAATATATCG